>Ga0268266_10001621_pt1 | contig 26205 bp, 19 predicted proteins | sample KBSS13metaG_FD_190356 | JGI IMG/M metagenome (GOLD analysis project Ga0268266, IMG submission 190356) | Switchgrass rhizosphere microbial communities from Kellogg Biological Station, Michigan, USA - KBS S1-3 metaG (SPAdes) (version 2) | ecosystem: Host-associated > Plants > Roots > Rhizosphere... | reverse complement strand
AAGTTCGTGTAGATTTTACACGGTTAGGCAACGGTTCGGCGACGTCCGTATTCGTAGCCTGCGAGGTCTTCGTCGACGATTTCAGACGCCAACGTGCACGGGCGGCGGTACACCCGTCCATGAAGCTCTACGCATCGATCGCGGTACAGGTTCGCGGCGAAGAGATCATGCGAACGCCGCGGTTGCGCGACAAGCTCAAGTCGGCCTTCGGCGGACGGCCGGATCTGCGCACCGGGCGACTGCGCGCGTCGCTCGAGGCGGCGGCGATCGTCGACGCGGTCCGCGATGCGATGCGCCGGCTCGACGTCACGAACGCCGTCGCGCTCGTGATCGACAACACCGTGCTGTTCAACGATCCGCAGGCCAAACCCGACGACCTCGGCGACTTGCTGCAGGCGTTCGACGACAACGCCGTCGTGTTCGGCGAAGGCTTCGACGAGCTCCGGCTCGTCGTCGAGCATCGCGAGACCGACCTCCACCTCGTCGCCGAGGTCCAGGCGCGCACCGAGCACGCGCATGACGAAGCCGCGGTGCGCGTCATCGTCTCCGGTCGCATCGCCGCGCTGACGCCGCGGCCCAGCGAGGACGCTGAAAGCTACCGCAAGCGCGCGGCGCCGATCGCCGGCGATGCCTCCGCGCTCGCGATGTACAACCTGCAGTTCGACGCGTTCGTCGCTCGGTTGCGCGATGCACTCACCGCGGCGATGCCAGCGTCGCGCGTCGCGATCGAGGTCGCCGAGTCGCGGATCGTGCGGCCCGGTACCGAGCAGCCGGCTCCCACGTCGCCCAGGGCTCGCGACTACGACCCGTACGACGCGTACTATCCCAATCCGCTCGGCATGATGGCGAACGCGATCATGTGGTCGGCGTTGTTCTCGATGGCGATGCCGCCGCACGTCACGGTCGTCGACGGGGCCAACCACGTCGAGGGCTACGCCGACGACCCCAGCACGCTCGAGCCAGACGCGGGAAGCGAGCTCGACGCCGGGGGCGAGCCCGACGTCTGGGACTCCGACTTCGGCGGGTTCGAGTAGCGCCTAACGCTTGCGCGGTCGCGCGATCACGAGCACGACGAGCGCGACGGCGGCGACGATCGAGCCTGCCCAGAACGTGGCCGCGTGACCGACCCGGTCCCACAGCACGCCTGCGGTCACGCTCGAGACCAGCGTCACGACGGCGGTGCCGAGATAGAAGTAGCCGAGCGCGCGGCCGCGATGCGCGCGCGGCGCGTGGTCGGCGATCAGCGCCTTGCCGACGCCGTCGGTGAGCGCGGTGAAGAGGCCGTACACCGCGAACGCCGGCCAGATCCGCGCGGGCGTCGCGACCGCGAACGCGGCATACGCGCCGGCGTAGATCACCCAGCCGATCGCGATCACGCCCCAGCGCCCCATGCGATCGCTCATCGCGCCGGCGGGATACGACGTGAGCGTGTAAACGAGGTTGTAGACCGCGTAGGCCGCGATGACGGTCCACGGCGCGAGCCCGACGTCGGCGGCGCGCAGCAGCACGAACGTGTCGCTCGAGTTCGCGAGCGCGAACACGAGCAGGATCGCGAGCGTCCGCCAGTACGCGGCCGGCAGCGTGCCGTCGGGCGCATCGGGCTTCGCGGTCGGCGGAGGATCGTCGGGCTGCGGTTTCGGCTCGCGCACGAGGAACGACACCGCGAACGCGATCACGCCGAGGCCCGCCGCGATCGCGAGGACGATCCGCAACGGATGAGCGGCGTCGCCGCCGCGATTCGACAGCCACCACACGAGCACGGCGGCGCTGATCACGCCGACGAACGCGCCGGCGGTGTCGAGCGCCTGCACGAGGCCGTAGGCGCGACCGCGCAGCCCGTCGGGCGTGATGTCGACGATCAGCGCGTCGCGTGGGCTCGAGCGGAAGCCTTTGCCGAGCCGGTCGACCGCGCGGCCGATCAGTACCACCGGCCACGATCCCGCGGCGGCGAGCATGACCCTGCCGATGACGGGCAACCCGTAGCCGATCCGGATCCACGGCACGCGGGCGCGCCGGCGATCGCTCGTGATGCCGGCCCACGCGGTCATGAGCGCGACCACGGCCTGGGCGCTGCCTTCGATCCAGCCGAGGTCGGTCGCCGTCGCCCCGAGCACCGCGACCGTGAACATCGGCAGGAGCGGGTAGATCATCTCGGTCGAGATGTCGTTGAAGAACGACACCAGCCCGAGGAGCCACACCTGACGGGGCAATTTAGTCGACGGCATCGAGAGGTTCGCCTACGTGCATCACCGATGCGGCGGAGCTCGCGCCGACATGGTGGCCAGATGGATGCATGAGAAGAATGCAGACGAAACAATGCGACGTTCGCCGGTCGTGCGCGAGACATTCGCGCACGCCGCGCACCCCTGCCGTGCGCCCGCGCCCAGGAGAACTCGTAAAAACCGCGTCAGAGTACGCAAGGTTTTGTAAGGGCCGCGTCGTCGAGGACACGGACGTGCCGCTCGCAACAAACCGCTGAATCGGCATCGGCACTGCACGCTCCCTGCGCATGGCCATCGACATCCTCGCGCTTTTGCGCCGAGACCACGAGGATCTCTCGCACAGCATCGACGCGTTAATGAGCCCCGAGGCGACCATCGCCCAGATTCGCACCGCTCTCGACGGAGCGCGGCTCGGGTTGACGGCTCACGCCGAGGCCGAAGAGATCGTCTTTGCACACGCGGTGCGTCAGTCGAGCGAGCCGCGCGCGCTCGCGATTGTGGTCGATGAGGCGTCGCAATCCCACAAGCTGCAGGAGGTCGCACTCGCCTCGCTCGTGTGCGCGCCGGTCGGAACACCGGGCTGGTACGAGAGCGCGGCGTGGCTGCGCGAGCTCGTCAGCGATCACGCGCGCTACGAGGAGAGGCACGTGCTGCCGGCGATCCGCGACCTCGCTCCGTCGACCTATCCCAAGCTGGCGGGTCGGTTCGCGACCGAGCGCCTGCGGCAACTTTCGATGATGGCGCCGTCGGCGCCGGTCTACTTGCCCGAGGCAGTGCGCCGCATCGCGGCCGGGGCGCGGCGGTAAGTTCAAGGGGGCCTCGTCCGAGTCGACCGGCGTCGACGGCCAAGGAGGACTCACAGCTCGATCTGGAGCCCGAGCTCGACGACGCGGTTCGGCGGCAGGTTGAAGAACGCCGTCGGCGGACGCGAGTTGCGCGCGAGGAACGCGAACAGCATCTTGCGCCAGCGCGCGAGCCGAGCCTCGCCGGTCGTGAGCAGCGTCTGGCGCCCGAGGTAGTACGTCGTATCCGACGCGTGCACCGTCAAGTGCTGCTTCTCGCAGCGCGCGAGGATCTTGGGGACGTTGGGCTGCTGCATGAAGCCGACGTTGGCGATCACGCGATAGAAGCCGTGGCCGAGCTCGCGCACCGTCAGTGAGTGGTTGCCGATCGCGAACGGGATGTTCTGCGTGACGATCGACAGCAGCACGACCTGCTTGTGCAGCACCTTGTTGTGCTTGACGTGGTGGAGCAGGACGTTCGGCATGCCGTCGGTGCCCGACGCCATGAACACCGCGGTGCCCGACACGCGCGGCAGCGGCGTCTCGGAGATGTCGGCGAGGAACAGCTCGTCGGGGATCACGCCGGTCTCCATCGTGCGCGACAGCTCGTAGCGGCCGCGCCACCACGTGGTCATGATGATGAACACGCCGACGCCGACGGCGAGCGGGAACCAGCCGCCGGCCGCGATCTTCTCGATGTTCGCCGCGAAGAACGACAGATCGATCAGCACGAACGGGATGAACAGCGACAGGCTCGTGGTCAGCGAGTACTTCCAGTTGTAGTGGCAGACCAGGAAGTACAGGAACGACGTGATCGCCATCGTGCCGGTCACCGCGATGCCGTACGCCGCCGCAAGCGCCGAGCTCGACTTGAACGACAGCACGAGCGCGACGGTCGAGACGAGCAGCAGGTAGTTGATCTCGGGGATGTAGATCTGGCCTTCGGCCTTGTGCGACGTGTGCACGACCGTCACGCGCGGGAAGTAGCCGAGCTGCACGGCCTGGTTGGTCAGCGAGAACGCGCCCGAGATCAGGGCCTGCGACGCGATGATCGCGGCGAGCGTCGCCAAAATAATCATCGGGATCAGGAGCGGGCCGCTGCTCACCAGGTCGTAGAACGGGTTGGTGACCTTGCTGCCTTCTTCGAGATAGAGCGCGCCCTGGCCGAAGTAGTTGAGGAGCAGGCCGGGGAACACGATCAGCGACCACGCCCAGCGGATCGGCGTCCTGCCGAAGTGGCCCATGTCGGCGTAGAGCGCCTCGCCGCCGGTGATGCACAGCACGACCGAGCCGAGCAAGAGGAACGCGGTCCAGTGGCCGTGCGCGAGGAACATGATCGCGTGATGCGGGCTGATCGCGCCGAGGATCGCGGGATGGCGCACGATGAACGGCACGCCCACCGCGCCGATCGCGAAGAACCACACCAGCATCACCCAGCCGAACACCACGCCGATCTTGTGCGTGCCGAACCGCTGCACCCAGAACAGTGCGATCAAGATGACCGCGGAGATCGGCACGATCAGGTGCGCGAAGTTCGGGTTCTGCTCCGATAAGCCCTCGATCGCGCCCAGCACCGACACGGCGGGCGTGATCACGCCGTCGCCATAGAGCAGGCCGGCGCCGAACAGCGCGAGCAAGATCGGGATCGCGAGCCGCGTGCGCTTGCGATCCTGGTGATCGACGAGCGCCGCGAGCGCCAGGATCCCACCCTCGCCCTTGTTGTCGGCGCGCATGATGAAGACCAGGTACTTGACGACGACGACCAGCGTGAGCGCCCAGAAGAACAACGAGGTCACGCCGAGGACGTTGGCCGCGTTGTCGGGGCTCACGGTGACGTGCTCGGTGTTGGTCAGGCACTCTCGCATCGCGTAGAGCGGTGACGTACCGATGTCGCCGTAGACCACGCCGAGCGCGCCGAGCGACAGCCAGGCGAGCTCGCGCACGTCCTTGGGCGGATGATGCGCCGCGTGCATGGCGGTCACCCGGTGGCTCGAAGCAGCGCTGGCAGCCGAGTCGTTCATGTGCGCGAGGCAGTCATGGTCGTACCACGGATCGTGCAGCGGGGAGCGGCTCGTACTCCATCTGGTGAGCGTCCTTGGCGATCGCCTCCGCGCACGCGCCTTGGCTCAGCGTCATGCGCAGGGCCAGGTAGTAGATCGCGAGCGAGAAGCCGACCACGGCGACGAGGTCGACCCATTCGCCGAGGATGTTCGAGCCGTCGTAGCGGCCGAGCCACCCGAGGAGCACGTGCCCGCCGAACCACGGAAACAGCCACAGCGCGTGACGGAGCGTCTGGCGCAGGCCGGTCTTCACGCGCACCGCGCCGACGGAGAAGATCAGCTGGCCGACGAGCATGGCAATCGCGAGCTTCCAGGTCGCGCCGAACCCGCTCCAGTAGATGATGAGGTTCGCCGAGCAGAACGCCGCCGGCAGCGTCAGCCACGGCACCGGCACGCGGTACGGGCGCGGCCGATCGGGATCGAGCCGATGCAGCGCGGCGAGCGACACCGGCGCGAACCCGTACATGATCGCGGTCGCGAGCGTGACCACGTTGACCAGCGCCTGCCAGCTCTTGAACGGGCCGAACGCGAGACAGCCGACGACGGCCGCGACGAGGATCGAGACAACCGGCGTGCCCTTCGGGCTGGTCTTCGCGAGCGCGCTCGGCATCTCGCGCTCCTCGCCGAGCGCGTACGATAGCCGCGACGCCGCGCCGACGTACACGATGCCGGTGCCGGCGGGCGAGACGATCGCGTCGATCAGGAGGACCTTCGCGAGCCAGCCCGCGCCGAGCGCGAGCGCGAGCGTGTACCACGCGCTGCGCGTCGCTGCGCTGGTGCCGAGCGGGTTGTCCCAGCCGCTGGCGATGTGCGCGGGATCGAACCCGCCGATCATCACGATCTGCAGCCCCGTGTAGAGGACCGCGCCGATCGCCATCGCGACCAGGATCGCGCGCGCGAGGTCGCGTTTGGGATCGCGTGCCTCGCCGGCGAGCATGACCGCTTGCTCGAAGCCCTGCATGCCGAACACGACGCCGCCGGTCAGCGCGGCGAACACGCCGTGGAAGCCGAACGGCAAGAACCCGCCGCCGGCGTGAAAGTTGGCCGGGTCGAACTGGATGCCCGCGACGACGAGCATCGCGAGCAGCGGCACGACGGCCTTCCAGATCACGACGACGATGTTGCTCTCCGACAGGAACTTGCCGCCGGCGAGGTTGATCGCGGTGAACACGATCATGAGGACGATCGCGACGACGAGCCCGGTGCCGTTCAGGATGCCGTCGTTCGAGATCATGTTGACGTGATCGCGGACCCAGTCGACGCCGTTGACGTACTGGATCGCCGCGAGCACCTCGATCGGCGGAATGAACACCGCCTGCAGCCACGACGCCCAGCCGGCGGTGAACCCCGCGAGGGCCCCGTGCGAGTAGTGCGAGAACCGCGCGGCGCCGCCGGCGACGGGATAGGTTGCCCCGAGCTCGGCATAGACCAGCGCGAGCAGCGCGAGCATCACCGCGGCCAGCGCCCACGACAGGATCGACGCCGGGCCGGCGACGCGTGCCGCGTTGAGCGCGCCGAGCAACCAGCCCGATCCGATGATCGAGCCGAGCGACACGAACATCAGGCCATAAAACCCCACCGATCGAGACAGGTGGCCCGCCCGGCCGGATTCACTCATCGAACCCGGACGGTAACACTGAAGTGATTCGGCGCTAGACTTCCGACCGCATGGACGGTCACGATCTAGCCGCGCACGCCCACCACGAAACCGAGGGCGAGCACAACCGGACCGGCGAGCGCCGCACGCGGATCGTTGTCGGGCTGACCGCCGTCACGATGATCGGCGAGCTCACCGTCGGCTGGATGACCGGCTCGCTCGCGCTCACCGCCGACGGTTGGCACATGGGCACGCACGTCGGTGCGCTCGGGCTCTCGCTCGTCGCCTACTGGTACGCGCGCACGCGCGCCGGCAAGGACACGTTCAGCTTCGGCACCGGCAAGGTCTACGCGCTCGCCGGGTACACCAGCGGCATCTTGCTCGCGCTCGTCGCGCTCTGGATGGCCAAAGAGGGCATCGAGCGGCTCATCACGCATCCCAGCGTCGACTACGGTGAGGCGATCCCGATCGCCGCGTTCGGCCTGGCGGTCAACATCGTCTCCGCGCTCCTGCTCGGGCACAGCCACACGTTCGGTCACGGCCATGGGCACGGCCACGACCATCACGAGCACGATCATGATCACGACCACGATCACGATCACCATCATCACAACCACGATGAAGCCGATCCGGACGAGCCGCCGAAGCCCGGGACGCTCGACTTCAACCTGCGCGCCGCGTACATCCATATCGTCGCCGATGCGTTGACGTCGGTCCTCGCGATCGGTGCGCTTGCCGCCGGCAAGTACGGCGGGATCTGGTTCTTCGATCCGGCGATGGGCCTGGTCGGCGGCGGCGTGATCGTCTGGTGGGCCGTGGGCCTGTGCCGTCAGGCGAGCCGTCAGCTGCTCGACGTGGTGTCGTCGCCGGCGTGCGAGCGGGTCGTCCGCGAGCGGCTCGAGGCGATCGACGACGTGCGCGTCGCCGACCTGCACGTGTGGGATCTCGGCCCGGGGCGCCGCAGCTGCATCGTGTCGATCGTGACGTCGCGGCCGCGCGAGATCGACGATTACCGCGAGGCCGTGCTCGGCGCGCTTCAGGTCGCGCACCTGACGATCGAGATCCATCGCTGCGACCTGCCGCATCGCGACGCCGAAGTCGTGCACGCGCACGCGCATTGACGCGACGAGCCTTGTGCACGCACGTGCTCGACGTCGAGCATCGGCGAGCGCACTGACGACGATCGGTTGCACACGCCTGGGAGTGGAACCGCGGTTCACTCCGGCACGAAGTGCAAGACAGATGAGTTACCGCTGGCTTCGTTCGTGCTCGTGCAGCGCGCTCGATGAAAGCCATCATCCTCAGCTCGCTCGTCGCGACGGCGTGTATCGCGAACGTTGGCGGGGACCAGACCACATCATCCGACACGCAGGACAAGGCGCCGGAGGTGACCAAGGTGTGTGGCGTCGGCCCGACGGTGAAAGGCGTCGACGTGTCGAAGTACGAGGGCACGATCAACTGGCCCGAGGTGAAGGCGTCGGGCGTCGCGTTCACGTTCGTCCGGGTTTCGGACGGTCTGAATTCTCCAGACGCGACGTTCGACACGAACTGGTCCGGCTCGCGCGCGGCCGGCGTGATCCACGGCGCGTATCAATTCTTCGAGCCCGCGCAGGATCCGATCGCGCAGGCCGACATGCTGCTGAACAAGATGGGGACCTTCGAGGCCGACGATCTTCCGCCGGTGATCGACGTCGAGGTCACGGGCGGGCTGGGCCCGACCGCGGTCCACACCGCCGTGCAGAAATGGATCGATCACGTCGCCGCCGCGATCGGCCGCCCGCCGATCGTCTACGTCGGCGCATATTTCTGGGACGACCAGGTCGGCGGCGCGAACGACACCAGCTCGCCGCTGTGGCACGCGCAGTACACCAGCGCGTCGTGCCCGACGATCGCGAGCCCGTGGACGACGTGGGCGTTCTGGCAATACACCGACAGCGGCAAGGTCACCGGCATCCCGGTCTCCAGCGTCGACGTCAATCGCTGGAACGGCGACATGGCGTCGCTCACCGCGTTCCTCGGGCCTCCGGGCTCGTGCGGCGACGGCACGTGCGGCCCGAACGAGACGTCGACGTCGTGCCCCGAGGACTGCGGTCCGTGCGGCACCGTCGATCCGCAGACCGGCGTGGTCATCGACAACACCGACGCGTGCTTCGAGGACGGCGGCCCGCCCGCGTACCTGCGCGACGTGGAGACGGGCGGCTACAACGGCGATCTCGTGTGGACGCACACGACGTCGCTCGCGGCCGAGACGAACTACGCGACGTGGAACCTCTACTTCGCGAGCGCGGGCACGTACAAGGTCGAGGCGTACACGTCGGCCGGGTTCGCCGACTCGACGAAGGCCAAGTACGTCGTGACCGGCGCGAGCACGCAGGACGTCGTGCTCGATCAGACCGCCGCCGATGGCTGGCAGTCGCTCGGCGACTTCGACTTCGCGCAGGGCGGCCACCAGTCGATCCATCTCGGCGACAACACCGGCGAGCCGGGCTCGACCGCGACGCAGCTCGTGTTCGACGCGATTCGCGTCACGCCGGACTAGTGGATCGGGCGCTTGCGCTTGTCGACGCTCGTCGGCGTGACCGCGGCGTTGAGCGTCGGCGCGCCGACCATCAGGTGGCCGGCGTCGTTGTCGAGGTCCTCGCCGCGGATGTTGTTCTTGCCCTGCGACGCGACGATGTGGGCCGCCTTGCCGACCTCGGAGAGCAGCTCCTTCGAGTTGCCCGGCCACGGCCGCAACAGCGCCGCTTCGATCAACGTCGAGTGGATCTGGAGGCCCGGCTCGGTGCTGCGCACCGCCTCGGCAACGAGGTAGGCCATCTCGTCGGGGCGATCGCGCAACGGCGGCAGCGCGATCATCGCGCCGGTCAGCTTCGCGATCACGTTGGGCGGCAGGCCGAGGTGCTCGAGCGCGAGCGCGGCGGTCGTCACGAACCGGACGGTAGGCCGCGTCTCGATGATCTTCGCGAGCTGCGCCTGGTTCGCGGCGTTGAGCTTGCCGACCTCCTCGAGGATCAGCGTCTCGATCTTCGGCCCCACGACACGTTCGAGCGGCACCGCCTGGATCGTCGGGTTGAACACGGCCTCCGGCTTGCCGCGCATCTTCGCGTAGCCGCGCGCCATCGTGCCCTTGCCGCTGCCGGGCTCGCCGAGGATGACCAGGTTCACGCCTTGCTGCGCCAGAGTTTCGGCCTGCTGCCACAGCGGGTGCGTGCTCGCGCCGACGATCGCGTCGTGGCGCGTCTCGATGCTGGCGCCTTCGAACTTGCGGACGTCGTCGAGCAAGACCGACACGGTCCGCCCGGTGCGCACCACCGACGGCGGCGTGACCGTGACCTCTCGATCGACGAGCGCATGGCCGCCGGCGTAGGTCCCGTTGCGGCTGCCGAGATCGGTCACGACGAACCGGCGGTCCTTCCAGGTCACGCGCGCGTGCTGGCGGCTGATGCGATCGTCGGTGGTCGCCCCGAGCAGCTCGCGGCCGATGATGAGGCCGGCCGGCGGCACGCGGAATACCTGCACGGCGGGCTGGGCGCCGGACCAGACCACCACGATCCCCGGGGCGGGAGCGGCGGCAGCAGCATCCAGCATCTCCGCAAGTATAGCCCGCGCGCGCATGGTGCGGGATACATCAGCCATGCCGCGAGTCGTGACGTTCGATGCCGGGCAGACGCTCGTCGGACTGGACCTTGACTTCCTCGCGAGGCGCGCCGCGATGTGCGATGTCGTCGTCGATCCGGCGAGGCTCGCCGCGGCCGCACCGGCGGCCTGGCGGCACTACGACGCGCTCGTGCGCGCCGGCCAGCTCGATCACGCGGCGATGTGGCGCGAGCTCGTGGCCCACATGCTCGCAGGCGCGCACGCGACGGGCGACGTCACGGCCGCCGCGGCGTGGCTCTATGACCAGCAGCCGACCGCGAACCTCTTTCGCCGGCCGATCGCGCCGATGGTCGCGCTCGCGCGCGGGTTGCGCCGCGAAGGCGCGCGCCTCGCGGTCGTGTCGAACTCCGAAGGCGGCGTCGCCGACCTGCTCGCCGAGGTCGGCATCGCCGACGCGTTCGAGGTCATCGTCGATTCGTCGCGGGTGGGCGTCGCCAAGCCTGATCCGCGGATCTTCGACATCGCGCTCGAGATGCTCGGCGTGCCTGACGTCGCCAACTTCGATCGCAGCGCGTGCATCCACATTGGCGACTCGTGGGAAGCCGACGTGCTCGGCGCGCAGGCCGCTCGGTTTCGGACCATCTGGGGACGCTCTCCACTAGCTCAACCTGAGGCCATTCAACTGGTCGAGATCGTTGATCGCGAGAGGGACGCACTAAACTTGCTCGGCCACGTCGTGCCACAGCGCCTCCAGCCGATGCGGGACGAAGTGGAGACCGTCCCTCCGGGGATCTATGATTTCGAAGGGTTAGATACGCTCAAGTTGAGCTAGTGGAGAGCGTCCCTGGCCGAGGTCGACGTCGAGCGTGCGGATCCGGCGGAAGCCGGCCGGCGTGTGCGCGTTCGCGGCGGCGGGGACGATCCACACGAGCCGGCCGCCGCGGACGAGGCGCCGGGCGATCGTGGGCAGAAGCTGCGCGAGCAGGGCAGGCGCGTCGAGATGGATGCGGCTGCCGAGCGGCGCGTTCGTGATGACGAGATCGAGATCGGCTTCGCCGGCGGCGGCGCGCGAATCGCCGAGCTCGAGCGCGGCCGTGACGCCGGCGGCCGCGAGGTTCGCGCGAGCGGCCTCGAGCGCGGGCTCGGAGACATCGGTTCCGGCGAGCGAACGAGCGGGGCCGAGCCGCGCGCGCTCGATCAGCTCGAGCCCCGAGCCGACGAACGGATCCCACACGCGATCGCCGGGCCGCGCGCCGGCCGCGAACGCCAGCGCGGCCGCGACCGTCGGATGCGATGCCGCGGGCACGTCGGCCACGCGATACGCGAACCGCGGATCGGCCATCCGCCGCGGCCGGAGCTCGAGCACGCCGTCCGCGACCGAGATCTCCCACGTCGTCGCGGTCGGGTCGTTGACGAGCTCGGGCGCGGCCTCGGCGACGAGCTTCGCGACGCGCCAGATCAGCGAGCGCTGCTTGCCACCGCCGACCTCGAGTCGCCACCGGATCGGCCCGCGCGTCCACGCCGCGAGCAGCGGGCGCGCCGCGACGAGCCCGCGCGCGATCGATTCGGCCAGATCACCGTCGGGCCGCGGCACGCGAATCGCGCCGCGCATCCACAGTCGCGACGCCCACAGCTCGCGCCACGGCCCGGCGAGCGCGATCTCGACCGACGCGCCGTCGCTGGCGCGCGCTTCGATCTGCTTGCCGCGCAGCTCGTCGACGAGCAGCGGCGCGAGCCCCGGCTTGCAAGAGAGCGTGACCGCCACCGGCGACGGCGGCGCGAGATCGTCGCGGATGCTCGAGTCCTCGCCGCGCGCGGCCGTGCGATCGGCGACGATCAGGCCGCGATCGCGCCGGCGCGCGAGCTCGGCGTCGCCGCCCGGATCGAGTGCGCGCAGCCGGGCGAGCGCGGCGTCGCCGCCGAGCTTGCCGAGCGCCTCGGCCAGCGCGCGTCGCTCGTCGGGCACGACGTCGCTCGCGTCCCAGCGCGCGATCAGCGCGTCGCGCGCGGCATCGCCGCCGAGCTTTCCGAGCGCGTTGATCGCGGCACGACGCACGCGCGGCGACGCATCGCCGAGCTGCGCGATCACGAGCTCGGCGGCCGTTGCATCACCGCGCCGCGCGATCCAGCCGAGCGCACCGACCAGCCGCGCATGCGCCGCTTCGTCGCCGTCGAGCCTGGCCGCGATCGCGTCGCGCGCATCGGGCAGCGCCGCCAGCGCCGCCGGTGCTCGCTCGTCGCCGGCGATCACCAGCTCGACGAGCGCGGGCACGTCGCGCGCGCCCGGCGTGAAGCTCGGCGAACGCAGCGCGGCGGCCAGATCGAAGTCCGCCGGCCGGGCCATGTCACATCACCGCGCGAACCGCCCAGACGATCAGCGCGACCACGCCGCCACCGACGACGACGATGGTCGCGACCATCGCGACTGTCCTCTTCACCGGCGTGCTCCGTTCGGAGCCCGCCGGATCGATCGGCTCGCGCGGCGCTCGCCTGTACGGAGGTTCGCTTCGCTCACCGGCGGTTCTTCTTGCGCGCGGCCTTCTCGGCCTTGCGCTTGTCGCGCGCCCGCTGCTTGTCGTTCGCGCGCTGCGAGCCGACGAGGCTCTTCGTGCCGGGCGGCGTGTAGCCCTTCGGCAGACCCGGGATGTTTCCGGTCGGCATCGCGGGCATGCCCGGCATCGCCGGCAACCCGGCGCCCATGCCTTCGGGCATGCCGCCGCCGGCGCCCATGAGCGCGCCCAGATCCATGTTCGCGAGCTTCTTCATCTGCGAGAACTGCTTGAAGCCGGGGATCTTGCCCATCAGGCCCGTCGACGCGCCGAGCTGCACCATCATCTGGCGCATCTGCGCGAACTTCTGGAGCAGCTCTTTGACCTCGTGCTCGCCGCGCCCCGAGCCCTTCGCGATGCGCTTGACGCGGCCCGCGTGGAAATCCGCGCGCCGGCGCTTCGCCTTGTCGCCGCGCGTGGTCGCGAACTCTTCCCACGACGTCGACACGAACACCTGCGGATCCAGGCGCTCCTCGATCGTCATCGACGAGATCATCGCCTCGATCTTCACGAGCTCGCGATCGTCGAGGTTCACGCCCTCGGGCAGGCCGCCGTTGAAGAACGGCAGCTTCTCGAACAGGTCCTTGAGCGAGCCCATCTTCTGGATGAGCCGGATCTGCTCGAGGAAGTCCTGCATGTCGAACTTGCCCTTGAGCATGCGGAGCGCGTCTTCTTCCGCTTTCTCCGCATCGACGACCTGCTCGAAGTCCTTGACCAGGCCGATGATGTCGCCCATCCCGAGGATGCGCGACGCCAGACCCTCGGGCCGGAACTCCTCGAGCTTGTCGAGCTGCTCGCCCATGCCGAGGAACTTGATCGGCTTGCCGGTGATCTCCTTGACCGACAGCGCTGCGCCACCACGCGCATCGCCGTCGAGCTTGGTCATGATCACGCCGTCGAGGTTCAGGCGCTTGTTGAACGTGTCGGCGACGTTGACCGCGTCCTGACCGGTCATCGCGTCGAGGACGAGGAAGATGTTGGCCGGCGTGACGGCCTTGTCGATGTCCTCGAGCTCCTGCATCAGCGGCTCGTCGATCGCGAGCCGGCCGGCGGTATCGAAGATCACGACGTCGCAGCCCTTGGCAGCGGCCTCGTGGTTGGCCTCGCGACAGATCGCGACGGGATCCTTGCCCTCCGCCGAGTACACCGGCATGCCGAGCTGGCGGCCGAGCGTCTTGAGCTGCTCGACGGCGGCGGGCCGGTAGATATCGGCCGCGACGAGCATCGGCTTCTTCTTCGAGCGCGTCTCGAGGTAGCGCGCGAGCTTGCCGACGGTCGTCGTCTTACCGGAGCCCTGGAGACCGCACATCATGATGCCGGTCGGGCCCTTCTTCGCCCACTTCAGCTCGGTCTCGACGGGGCCCATCATCTTGATGAGCTCTTCCTGGCAGATCGCGACGAACGCCTGCTCCGGCGTGATCGTGCGCGTCCCGTACTCCTGGCTCTTGGCGCGAAGCTCGATCTGCTTGCCGCGGGCCTGCTCGCGGACGCGGTCGAGGAAGCGCTTGACCACGCGGAACTCGACGTCGCCTTCGAGCAGCGAAAGCCGGACGTCGCGCAGCGCCTCGTCGATGACTTCGTCGGTCAGCTCGGCGACACCGGTCAGGCGCTGCCGAGCGCTCCTAAATCCCTTGGCGAGGGTCTCCAGCACGGAGTGGGCTATAGCATTTTTCTACGCCCAGGCGCGCCGGGCGATGGCGCGGACCTCGGGGTCGGCGTCGTCGACGAGCCGGCGGAGCACGGCCACATCGGCCGGATTCGTGCGGCGGACCCATGCGGCCCGTGCGACGGCCGCTCGGATGTGAGCCTCCGGATCGGTCGCGAGGTGCTCGATGATCGCCGCATCGCCGAACAGCGGAAACTGCCACTCGAGCGCGTTCGCGATCGCGGCCCGGCGCAGCGGATCTTCCGACAGCGCCCACGTGGTCGCCAGATGGGTCGCCGACAGCGGCGTGACCTCGCCGAGCGCGACCGCGAGGCTGCGGCCGAGCATCGTCGCGGCGTCGCGCGGATCGACGTTGTCGCGATCGATCGCGGCGTCGCTGTCGAGGTCGCAGTCGTCGCAGCGCGGCGGCGCGACGGTGGTCTGCGCCATCGACACGCCCGGCGACGCCGACAGTGCGAGCACGGTCAGCTTGGACAGCAGGCGGCGCAGCGGGATCTTGGCCATGGTTCGTCAGACTCCGATCGAGGTCGCTCAGATGCCCGTAGGCACGGCTGGGCAACCCGTCAAACCGGCCGGATGGGCAGGGGCATTCCCTGGTACGGTTCACGCGATGCGGGGCGCGTTGTGCTGCTTACTGCTCGCCGCGAGGGCGAGCGCCGCGCCCGTGCGTTGCGACAACGCGGCGACGTCCGAGCTGTCGATCGACGGCCTGCTCGACGACTGGAAGTCGCCGGTCGTCGCGCGCGCCGGGGCGGCTCCGGACGGCTCCGTGGCGCTGCGCTGCGCGTGGGATGGCACGGCGCTGGCGATCGCGCTCGACGTCACCGACGACCGCGTCGTGCGCGTGCGGGGCGGCAAAGGCCACGAGGATCACGTCGACGTCTCGATCGCCGCGGGCGGCGCGCCGGTGCGTGCAACGATCTTTCCGGGCACCGCGATCGCCCCATCGAAGATCGTGCCGCACGTCGACGCGGCCGATTCGCTCCAGCCGCACGGCTTCTCGATCGAGCTGCGCGTGCCCGCCGCACGGCTAGCCAATTTTTCGCCGAGCACGCCGAGCCTCGCGCTGCACGTGATCTTTCACGACAGCGATCTCGCCGCCGGCGGCAAGGACACCGACGTCCCGCTCGATGCGACGATCGAGCTGTCGGATCGAACCGACTTGCTCGACGATTTCTTGAGGACGACGGGCCTGAAGAAGCGCGACATCGTGCTCGATCAGATGGCCGAGCTCGATCCGGATCGGCGCGGCAAGGAGCGCATCGTCGCCGGCGGCACCGTGATCGGTGTCCTGACGGATCAGTTCGCGTACGTCTCGCTGCCGGTGCCGCACGCATCCGACGTGCGCGGCGTGACGCTGTTGCCGCTCGGCCCCAAAGGCCAGCAGGTGATCTCCGCGGTCGTGCGCCAGTCGGGCAACGGCGGTACGCGCGACTTGCTCATGCTGTGGACCGTGTGGAGCGGCCAGCTCCAGCCGCTCGCCCAGATCGAGGTCCGCAAGGAGCAAGCCGGCAACGTCCTCGAGTCGACGTGGACGATCAAGGGCAAGGAGCTCGTCGTCACGCCGAAGCCGGCCGTCGGCTGGACCGAAGCGACGTGGAACGAGGCTTCTGCCGACGACGCCGACTCGATCGCGTTGCCGTGGGATCACATCAAGAGCGGCACCGCGTACCGGCTCGACGGCCACGAGGTCGCGCGCCGCGACCTGCCGGCAAAGCGACGTTAGCGCCAGTAGCGGCCGCGCTCGTGACCGCGCCAGTCGCGCCGGATCTCGTCGCGGCGCCAGTCGCGGCGCTCGACGCGACCGCGCTCGAAGCCGCGATGGAACGCTTCGACGCGCACGTCGCGATAGGTCGCGTGATGTGCGTACGGCGAGGCCATCGCAGCACCACCCGAGAGTCCAAGAGCGAGCAAAGTCGATGCAAAGATGCGACGCATAGCAGTTACCTCCTGCAGCATCGCTAGAGCAGCCGGCATGCCACGGCCGATTCGAGTAGTTACGGCCAATCTGCCGGCGATCTCCTGCAGGAGCCGCATCAGGGAGCTGCGATTTTCGCAGCCCTACTCCGACGACGCCGCATCGAGCGCGGCGACATCTTCGTCCTGGTAGAGCGCGCCGAGGTGGCGGCTGACGAAGACCTCGATGAGATCCGGGTCGTACATCTTGCCGGCGGTCTTGCGCAGCACGGCCTCGCATTCGTCGAGCGGCAGCGCGGCTTTGTACGGCCGATCGGTCGCCATCGCATCGAACGCATCGGCGATCGCGACGATGCGCGCGACCAGCGGAATCTCCTCGGCCTTCATCTTGTCGGGATAGCCCGAGCCGTCCCAGCGCTCGTGATGATTGCGCACGGCCGGCATGATCGGATGCAGCATCGCGATGTTCATCGCGATGTCGTAGCCCTTCACCGGATGCTCGCGCATGTGCTGCCACTCGGTGTCGTCGAGCGGACCGGGCTTGAGCAGCACCGCGTCGCGAATGCCGATCTTGCCGATGTCGTGCAGGAACGCGCCGAACTCGAGCGTCTCGAGCCCGTCGGTGGGATAGCCGGCCTCGCGCGCGAGCACGAGCGCGTACGCGGCGACGCGGCCGCAGTGGCCCTTCGTGTACGGATCCTTCGCTTCGATCGCCTCGGCGAGCCCGAACAGCGCCTGGCGGTTGGCGACCTTGAGCGCCTCGTAGCTCTCGGCGAGCTCCTTGGTGCGCTCGCGCACGACCGTGTCGAGCAGGAGCTCGCGGCGCTGGAGCTTGGTCTGCTCGTGCGACAGCTTGCGCACGAGCTCGCGCTGATCCTCGACGAGCTGGAGCAGCTTGATCGCTTCGCCGACGAGCGCCACCAGCCGGCTGCGCTCGCTCGGCCGCGCGACGAGCCGCACGATCGTGCCGCCGTGGGCGGGCCGATAATCGAGCTCGACGGCCTCGTCGGGCGTCGACACCAGCGCGATGCGCACGGCTTCCGGCGCGTGGGTGACGCTCGCCTCGAGCATGCCGACGCCGTCGAACGCGCCGGTCAGCTGGTGCGCGACGATCACGTGAAACGGATGGCCGCGGAGCTTGTTGAGCGCCTCGATCGTCGAGCGCGCGGTCTCGACGGCCAGGCCGGTCGAGCCCAGGATCTCGGCGAGCTCGCCGAGCGCCTCGACCTGCGGGTGGGCGACGAGTGCCCGGAACCGGCCCTTCACGCAACGACTATATCTGTGCTCGGCGTCGTCGCAATGGCTAGTTTCCGGCGCTAAACATTTACTTGTGCAAGAAGTGGTCACGGGGAATACGCAAGGCCTGAAGGCCAGCGAGCTGAAGGCGCTCGAGCGCTTGTATCGCCGCCGCGTCGCGCCCACAGAGGTTGTCTCGAGCGAGCTCGCGGCGCAGCTCGCCGAGCAAGCGGCGGAGCTGCACCGTCAGGTCGGCGTGCTGATCGATCGGCGCGGCGCGATCCAGCACGTGATGGTCGGCGACGCCTCCAAGATCGTCTTGCCCGACTTCGGCCGTATCCGCGGCGGCGCGGGCCGATTCCGCGGCCTGCGTCTCGTACACACACACCTGCGCGGCGAGCCGCTCACGCGCGACGACATGACCGACTTGGCGCTGCTCCGGCTCGACGTGGTCGCCGCGATCACCGTCGACGCGGCCGGCCGGCCGGGCAAGCTGTTCATCGGTCACATGGTGCCCGACGGGCCCGCGCGCGAGCTGCCCGCCGAGTCGGCGACGGCACCGCAAACCGACTTCGTGCAGCTCATCGCGCAACTCGAGCAGCAGTTCGGCCGCGCGCATCGCGTGGCGTCGACCGATCGCGGCAAGGATCGCGCGCTGCTCGTGCACGTCGACATCGGCAAGACCAAGGACTCCGAGGCGCGCGTGGCCGAGCTGCGCGAGCTGTGCAGGACCGCGGGCGTCAAGGTCCTCGACGTGATGGTGCAGCGCCGGCCCGAGGCCGATCCGAAATTCCTCGTCGGGCGCGGCAAGCTCGACGAGATCCTCTTGCGCGCGATGCAGCTCGGCGCCGAGGTCGTGATCTTCGATCCCGATCTGTCGCCCGGTCAGGCGCGCGCGATCACCGAGGCGACCGACATGAAGGTCCTCGATCGCACCATGCTGATCCTCGACATCTTCGCGCAGCACGCGACGAGCCGAGACGGCAAGCTCCAGGTCGAGCTCGCGCAGCTGCGCTACGTGCTGCCGCGGCTCGTCGAGAAGAACACGATGATGTCGCGGCTGACCGGCGGCATCGGCGGGCGAGGGCCCGGCGAGACCAAGCTCGAGATCAACCGCCGCCGCGCGCGCGACCGCATCAACTTGCTCGAGCAGCGGCTCGAGGCGCTCGCCGACGATCGCCGGCTGCGCCGCAAGCAACGCGGCCGCCGCGAGCTGCCGACGATCGCGATCTGCGGCTACACCAACGCCGGCAAGTCGACGCTGCTCAACGCGCTCACCCAGGGCGATGCGCTCGCCGCCGACAAGCTGTTCGCGACGCTCGATCCGATCAGCCGGCGGCTGCGGTTCCCGCGCGAGCGCGAGGTCATCATCACCGACACCGTCGGCTTCATCCGCGATCTCCCCGAGGAGCTCGTCGCCGCATTTCGCGCGACGCTCGAGGAGATGGCCGACGCCGACTTGCTCGTGCACGTCGTCGACGCGTCGGATCCCGACCGCGACGCCGAGATCCGCGCCGTCGAGGGGATCTTGGCGGACCTCGGGCTCGGCGAGAAACCGCGCGTCCTGGTCTGGAACAAGGCCGACAAGCTCGAGATCGCCGATGCCGATCTGCTCGCGCGCGACGGCTTCGTCGTCTCCGCGCTCGATCGCGCGACGCTGGGGCCGCTCTTGCTCGGCATCGAGCACGAGCTGTGGGCGCGCGGCGTCGACGCACCGGTGGCGCAAGCATGAGCGATCTCGACGCGCTCATGTCCGTGCCGCCGCTCGCAGACGGCCGCGCGACGATCGACGTGCCGGATCATTGGCAGCAAGGCCGCGGCGCGTTCGGCGGGCTCGTCACGGGCATCGCGATCCGCGCGCTCGAGCAGGTCGCGCCCGATCGCCCGCTGCGCAGCCTGACCGCGGAGCTGTGCGGGCCGCTCCAGCCCGGCGCTGCCGACGTCGTCGTCGAGATCTTGCGCGCCGGCAACGCCGTCACGACCGCCGCGGTGCGGCTCGTCCAGCACGGCGAGGTCCAGGCGCACGGCGTCGGCGTGCTCGGCAAGCATCGCGTGCCCGCCACGCGCACGTGGCTCGCGCCGCCGGCAATGCGGCCGTGGCGCGACGTGCCGCCCGTGCCGCTCACCAGCTTCACGCCGGCGTTCGCCGAGCACGCCGAGCTGCGACTCGTCGGGCCGATGCCGTTCGCCAGCGGCAGCGAGCCGCGCGTCGAAGGCTGGGTGCGCTGGAAGCGCCCGGGCGCGCGTCGCGACGCCGCGTTCTTGGCCGCGTGCGCCGACTCGTACTGGCCGGCGCGGTTTTCGATCGAGCCCGCGCCGCGGCCGATGGCGACGATCGCGTTCACGTTTCAGCCGCTCGCCCCGGCGCCCGACGGCGACGGCGCGATCTACTACCGCGCGGCGATGCTCGCCGAAGACGCCGGCTATTGCGTCGAGCAACGCGAGCTGTGGAGCGAGGACGGCCGGTTGCTTGCGCTCAACCAGCAGACGTTCGTCGTGATCAAGTAGTCGGGTTGCCCTGATCGTCGAGCACGGTGAGCGCGATCGCCATCGCCTTCTTCGCGCGCGTGACCATCGCCTCGTCCTGCTTGATCTTCTGGTAGGCGCGCAGGACTTGATCCTGATAGCTCGTGTTCTCGGCCTCGATTGCTTCGATTTCTTTGCGCAGCTCGGCGATCCGCGTGTCGCGCTCGGCGATCGCGGCGGCATGCGTGCGCAGCTCCGCGTTGCGATCGGCGATCGATTCGACCGCCGATGCGAGCTCGCCTTCGCTGCGCTTGAGCGCGTCGCGTGCCGACGACAGGCCCTTCTTGAGCTCGTCGCGCTCCGCGGTGAGCTCCTTCATCGCGCGGCCGTGCTCGGCGAGCAGCGCATTGCGCGCCTGCTCGGCCTCGGCCTGGAGCGCCGCGATCGCGCGCCCGTGCTCGGCGTCGCTGACCGACTTCTGCTTGAGCGCTTCGCCGTTGACGAGCGCGATCGCGCGCTCGTGCTTGGCCTCGAGCTCGGCGCTGGCCTGCGCGTGGGCCTTTTCGGCGGCCTCGCGCTCGGCGATCGCGCGTGCGGTCGCGTCATCACCGGCGCGCTTGGCAGCGGTGGCCGCGGCCTTGGCTTCGGCGATCTCGCGGCCGGCGACCTCGTGCAGCTGCGACAGCTTCTCGGCGTGACGCGTCTCGGCCTCGGAGATCGCGGCGCGGTGCGCCTCGGCGGCGCGCTTGGCGGCATCGGCGAGCGAGTCGCGATCGGCGTGGAGCTTGGCGAGCTCGGCCTCGTGGTGCGCGGCCTGCTCGGCGAGCGCCGTCTTGTGCTGGTCGCGCAGCTCGTCCGTGACGCGGTCGCGCTCGGCCGCGAACCCTGCGACCTGGCGATCGGCGTCGGCGCGCAGCTCGGCCACCGCGGCCGCGTGCTCGGCGGTGCGATGCTGGAGCTCGCCGCGGTGCTCCACGGCGAGCTTGTCGAGCTGGGCGCGATGCTCGGCGACGAGCCGCGCGACGTCGCTCTCGTGCGCGGCGACGGCGCCGGCGTGGCGCTGCTCGGCGGCTTCGATGACGCTGCGGTGCTCGGCGAGCGCGCGGGCGTGGTCGCGCGCGGCGATCTCGCCTTCCGCGCGCAACGAAGCGATCGCCTCGGCATGACGCGCCTCGGCTTCGGCGCGCGCGCTGTCGTGTTCCTCGGTCAGCTCGTCGCGCACCGCGGCGAGCAGCTGGTCGCGCTGTGCGAGCTCGGCCTTGTGCCGCGCGGTCGCGGCGTCGAGCGCGTTCGCCTGCGCGGCGGCGGCGGCGACGGCCGCTTCCTGCTGCGCGGACTCGGCCGCGTCGAGCGCGGTGCGCAGCTGCTCGATCTCGGCGCCGAGCTCGCGGCGCGCCGCGCCGAGCGTGCCGGCGTGATCGGCCTTGAGCGCCACCATCTCGGCCGCGTGCGCGCGCTCCATCGCGGCGATCGCGTCCTGGTGCTCGCCGGCGTGGGACTGGCGCAGCTCCTCGATCGCTTCGTTCATCGCCGCGCCGTGCGACGCCTCGAGCTGCTCGCGCAGCTCCGCGAGCGCCGCGGTGAGCGCCGCGTCGGCCTCGTGCTTCGCGGACGACAGCGCCGAGGTATGGCTCGACCGTGCGGCGTCGTGCTGCGCATCGGCATCGCGCTTCGCGGCGGCGAGTGCCGCCTCGGCGTCGCGCTTGGCAGCGTCGAGCGTGGCGGCGGCCTCGTGCGTCGCTGCGGCGAGCTCGGCCTGATGGCGCGAGACGAGCTGCTCGCGCTCGGCTCGCAGCACGCGCTCGGCCTCCGACGCGGACGCGGCACGCGTCGCACGCTCGGTAGCGAGATCGCCCTCGAGCTGCGCGCGTGCGGCCTCGGCCGCCGTTTGCGCCGAGCTCGCGTGCTCGACCTGCTGCGTCAGCTTCTGGAGCTGTGTCTGCGCCGATTTCGCGCTGGCCGCGAGCTCCGCCGTCCGCGTCGAGTCGTCGAACAGCCGCTGCTCGAGCTCGCTGTTCTTCGATTCGAGCGTCGCCTTCGCGTGCTGCGCGACCTTGAGCTTCTCGCGCAGATCGTCGAGCTCGCGGTTCTTGGCGCCGAGCTCGGTCTTGGCCGCGGACAGGTCCTTGTCCTTGGTATGCAGCGACTCGCGCAGGTTCAGGAACTGCGCTTCGCGCCCGCCCTTGGCGGCGGGCTCGCCGGCGCGCGCCTTGTCGAGCTCGGTCTTGAGCTGCGCGAGCTGGCGCTCGAGCTCGCTGATCTTGCGCAGCGACCGGCGATCGTAGACACCGGACTGCTCGTTGCGCGCGCTCTCGGCGATGACGTCGAGGCCGAGATCGATCGCGGGGTGAGAACCGGAGCCGGTCGAGGTGCGGGAGATGACAGGCGCGGCCTCGATCGCGGCGACCGGAGCCGGAGCCGACGCGAGAACCGGAACCGGAACCGGAATCGGAGCTGGAACCGGAACGGGAACCGGAATCGGAGTCGGAACCACGATCGGATCCGGAGCCGAAACCACGAGCGGCGGCGGCGCGGGCTCGTCGATCGCCGACGTTTCGTGCGTCGACTTGCCGTCGTGAGCTTCGGCATCGTTGTTGGATTCCGGATCGACCTCGACCGGCACGTCGTCGTCGAGCGCGAGCAGCTCGTCGTCGTCGATCGGGATCGCCGGGCCCGACATCGTCGGCGAGGCGGGGAGCTCGAGATCGTCCATCGCCAGCGGCGGCGAGTGCAGGTGCACGGGCTCCTCGGCAGGCTCGGACTCGAGCGCGATCGGATCGGCGGTCGACGCGCGATGCGCGATCGACGCTTCGCTCGGCTCGTCGACGATGATGCCGGGGATCGAGCCGCCGTGGAGTGGCGGCGGCGTGGTGCCGCGGCCGCGGCCGTCGTGGATCGGCTCGGGAATCACGTCGGGAACGGGTTCCGGAACGTGATCGTGGATCGGCGCAGGCACCGGTTCGGGCACCGCGTCGGCCACCGGCGCTGCGATGGGCGCCGGCACCGCGTCGTCGCCGAGCAGCGCGGCAAATGCGGCATCGGTCTCGGCCTCGACCACGTCGTCGATCGACAGCGCGCTGTCGGGGCCGACCGTGCGCGCGCCATGCGCGTCGAACTCGGTGGCGCCGCCATCGTCGTCGCCGGCCAGCGCAGGCGTTGCGGGCTCCTCGAGCTCGGAGGCGTGGTCGCCGAACTCGTCGAGCACGACGTCGCCGTCGGCGATCTCCATCGGCACTTCGTCTTCGAGCGGGAGCGAGAGATCGTCGTCGCCGCCGACCGGGTCGCCGAGCGCGATCAGGCCGTCGATCTTGCCGACCAGCTCGTGCGTCGACATCGTCCGCTTGTCGATGTACTCGTCGGCGTGGGTCTTGAGGCCGCGGTGCTTCGCGAAGGCCTCCGGCGGCACCGTCGCGGTGACCAGGATGATCGGGACCTTCGACAGCGCGCCCTTCTTGCACTTCTCGAACACGCGAAAGCCGGCCTTCTTGGTGGCCTCTTCGATCGCGAGCACGATCAGCTCGGGTGCGTCGGCGGTCGCGAGCGCGATCGCCTGATCGGCCTCCGGCTCGGTGTGCACGTCGACCCGATAGCGCGCGAGCTCGCGGGTCAAGGTGTCGCGGAACCCGAGGTCGCTATCGATCAGCAGAACGCGGCGGTTCATCCCTGGCCGCGATCATATCCGAACTGCGACGCGCGCGGTTACTGCGGGCCGACGAGGCTCGTGCGGCCGACGAGGTCGATCAACGCCTTCGTCGGCAGCTCGTCTGCGATGAACATGTAGCCATTGTGCTGCCCGTCGACGTACGTGACGAACGTGTGGCCCTGCGCCGAGCTGACGCGCACCGTGCGGTCGCCGACCTGGACCTCGTCGCCGTCCTTCATCTCGTCGTCGCGCAGGTCCTCGACCACGAGGACTTTCAGCCGCGCGGGCCGGCTGTCGAACGTGATCGCGTACTCGAGCAGCGCGCCGTCGTGGCCGTCGACCGGCAGGAGGCGTGCGCCGATGAGCTTGCTGCCGGGTCCCTCGACCTGAGGCAGGTCCATGCTCGCGAAGTTCTGGCGCAGCCACGGGCGGGTGCCCGGGCCCTCGACCTCGAGCGGCAGCGCGCGAGCCTGCTGCTTGACCGCGACCTGCGCGATCGACTTGCCGCGCGGTGCGACGGACGTCGGCGAGCTCGGCGTGCCGGCGCCGACGAACACCGCGATCGCGGCGGCGGCGGCGAGGATCGCGCTGCCGGGCAAGAGCCACGACGACATCCGGCGCCGCTCGGCGCGCGCGGTCTCGCGGTCGGCCTCGTCGAGCGAGCGCGCGAGGCGCATGCGCATCGAGTCGCTCGCGCGCGGCGCGGCCAGGCTGGTCTGGATCAGGCTCTGGTCGGCTCGTGCCGAGTCGACCTCGCCCCGACAGCCGGTGCACTCGGTGAGGTGGGTCTCGAGCTCGCGGCGCTCCTCGGGCGCGAGCTCGTCGTCGAGATAGGCCATTGCAAGCGTATCGATGCTTTCACAGAGGCTCATCGCGGTTCCCCCCGCGTCGCTTTGGCGGCGCGGTACTTCTCGAGATCGATGGTGTTGGGTTTGGTTTCGGCTTTGGCGTCGGTCGTGGCTTCGGGCTTGACGTACCCCTCGGCGATCGCGAACTCGCGCAGCGCTTGCGCGAGCAGCTTGCGCCCGCGGAACAACCGGCTCATCACGGTGCCGACGGGGCACTCCATGATCTCCGCGATCTCCTTGTACGACAAGCCCTGCATGTCGCAGAGGATGACCGCGGTGCGGAAGTCGTCGGGCAGCTGCTCGAGCGCGCGCTGAACGTCGTCGGAGACCGAGTGGGCGAGCATCGCCTGCACGGGCGACTGCTTGTCGTGGGCGCTGGCCTGCACGAGCACCCCGTCGGTGGCGTCTTGCTCGGCGCTCGCGGCGTCGAGCACCTCGCGCGAGCGCTTCTTGCGCTGGTACTCGTTGATGAACGTGTTGGTCACGATCCGCAGGAGCCAGGCCTTGCAGTTCGAGTCCTGCTGGAACGAGTCCCAGAACCGATACGCGCGCAGGAGCGAGTCCTGTACGAGATCTTCGGCGTCGCGGGCGTTGCGAGTCAGCCGGTAGGCCGCTCCGTAGAGCGCATCGAGATGGACGAGCGCCTGGCGCTCGAACTCGGTGCGCTTGTGCTTCGCGGCCTGCATTTACAGGTGTCTACCGCGCCCGCGAGAAGTTTGTTCCCGCTCGTAAGCGATTAGATTTACGCGCGGAACGGCGTGTGCTTGACGCTGAGCGCCTCGGCGACCGCCGCGTGGGGCACGGTGCCCTTGTACGTGTTGATGCCCGACACCATGTACGGCGTGTGCGCCACGGCCTTCTCGAGCCCTTGGTCGGCAAGCATCGCGACGTACTTGATCGTCGCGTTGGTCAGCGCGTACGTCGACGTGCGCGGCACCGCGCCCGGCATGTTCGCGACGCCGTAGTGGATGACGTCGTCGACGAGGTAGGTCGGGTTGTCGTGCGTCGTCGGGTGCGCGGTCTCGATGCAGCCGCCCTGATCGATCGACACGTCGACGATCACGGAGCCGGCCTCCATCTTCTTGACCATCTCCTTGGTCACGAGGCGCGGCGCGCGCGCGCCGGCGATCAGCACGGCGCCGATCACGAGATCGCTCTCGAGCGCCGCCTTCTCGATGCTGAGCGGATCCGAGTACTGCGTCGAGATGCGGCCCGCGTAGATGTCGTCGAGGTACGCGAGCGTCTTGAGATTGACGTCGAGCATGGTGACGTTCGCGCCGAGGCCGACGGCCATCTTGCACGCGTTCGCGCCGACGACGCCGGCGCCGATGATCGTCACGCGACCGCGCTTGACGCCGGGCACGCCGCCGAGCAGCACGCCCTTGCCGCCCTTCTCGCGCTCGAGATAGGTCGCGCCGGCTTGCACGGCCATGCGGCCCGCGACCGCCGACATCGGCGTGAGCAGCGGGAGATCGCCGGGCGTGGGCTCGAGCGTTTCGTACGCGACGCCGTTGACGCCGCGGTTGAGCAGCTCCTTGCCGAGCTCGTGCGCTGCCGCGAGGTGCAGGTACGTGAACAGCAGCAGATCCTTTCGCATCCGCGGGAACTCGGGCGCGATCGGC
>Ga0268266_10001619_pt1 | contig 26252 bp, 27 predicted proteins | sample KBSS13metaG_FD_190356 | JGI IMG/M metagenome (GOLD analysis project Ga0268266, IMG submission 190356) | Switchgrass rhizosphere microbial communities from Kellogg Biological Station, Michigan, USA - KBS S1-3 metaG (SPAdes) (version 2) | ecosystem: Host-associated > Plants > Roots > Rhizosphere... | reverse complement strand
TGTGCCGTCGAGGGCGCGCCGATCAAGGTGGCCATCATCAACAACGGCAACCTGGGCATGGTGCGGCAGTGGCAGACGCTGTTCTACGGAGAGCGGTACAGCCAAACCGATTTGGCCACGCATTCGCACCGCATCCCGGACTTCGTGATGCTGGCCGAGGCGCTGGGCTGCGTCGGATTGCGTTGTGAGCGTGCCGAAGACGTCGAGGATGTCATCCGGCAAGCACGGGAGATCAACGACCGGCCGGTCGTGATCGACTTCATCGTCGGCGCCGACGCCCAGGTGTGGCCGATGGTGGCCGCGGGCACCGGCAACGACGAGATCCAGGCGGCCAAGGGAATCCGGCCGCTGTTCGACGATCCCGAAGAAGGGCACGCGTGATGACGGTTTCCACTCACACTTTGAGCGTTCTGGTCGAGGACAAACCCGGCGTGCTAGCGCGCGTGGCGTCGCTGTTCTCGCGGCGCGGCTTCAATATCCAGTCGCTGGCTGTTGGTGCGACCGAGCAGAAGGACATGTCGCGGATGACGATCGTCGTCAGCGTCGAGGACTCACCGCTCGAGCAGATCACCAAGCAGCTCAACAAGCTCGTCAACGTGATCAAGATCGTGGAGCAGGAGCCCGACAACTCGGTCGACCGTGAACTCGCGCTGATCAAGGTGCGCGCTGATGCCGCCACCCGCAGTCAGGTCATCGAGGCGGTGAATCTTTTCCGCGCCAAAGTCGTTGATGTGTCTACGGAGTCGTTGATCATCGAGACAACCGGCACTCCCGAGAAGCTGGAGGCGCTGCTGCGAGTGCTGGAGCCGTATGGCATTCGTGAGCTCGTCCAGTCCGGTGTGGTTTCGCTGTCGCGCGGTCCGCGCGGCATCGGCACCGTCAAGTAAGCCCCAAATCAGTTACGAAGAGAAGGAAATTCAGTGTCTTCAACAAGCCCAGAGATGTTCTATGACGACGACGCGGACCTGTCGATCATTCAGGGACGCAAGGTCGGCGTCATCGGCTACGGCAGCCAGGGCCACGCGCACTCGCTTTCGCTGCGCGACTCCGGTGTGCAGGTGAAGGTCGGCCTGAAGGAAGGCTCCAAGTCGCGCGACAAGGTCACCGAGCAGGGCCTCGAGGTGGATACGCCCGCCGAGGTTGCCAAGTGGGCCGACGTGATCATGCTGCTGGCACCCGACACCGCGCAGGCCGAGATCTTCAAGAACGACATCGAGCCGAACCTCGAGGACGGCAACGCGCTGTTCTTCGGCCACGGCCTGAACATCCACTTCAATCTGATCAAGCCGCCGGCCAACGTCACCATCGGCATGGTCGCCCCGAAGGGCCCGGGCCACCTGGTGCGTCGTCAGTTCGTCGACGGCAAGGGCGTGCCGTGCCTGATCGCGGTCGATCAGGATCCCAAGGGTGAGGGCCAGGCGCTCGCGCTGTCCTACGCCAAGGGCATCGGCGGAACGCGCGCAGGCGTCATCAAGACCACGTTCAAGGACGAGACCGAAACCGACCTGTTCGGCGAGCAGGCCGTGTTGTGCGGTGGCACTGAGGAACTCGTCAAGACAGGCTTCGACGTGATGGTCGAGGCGGGCTACGCGCCCGAGTTGGCGTACTTCGAGGTACTGCACGAGCTCAAGCTAATCGTCGACCTGATGTACGAGGGCGGCATCGCGCGGATGAACTACTCGGTGTCCGACACCGCGGAGTTCGGCGGCTACCTGTCCGGTCCGCGCGTGATCGACGCCGGCACCAAGGACCGGATGAAGCAGCTGCTGACCGAGATTCAGGACGGCACGTTCGTCAAGCGGCTGGTCGCGAACGTCGAGGGCGGCAACAAGGAACTCGAAGACCTGCGCAAGCAGAACGCCGAGCACCCGATCGAGGTGACCGGCAAGAAGCTGCGCGAACTGATGAGCTGGGTCGACCGCCCGCTGACGGACACCGCCTAGTTGCGATTTCGGCGTGATCAGTCGCGCTCAGCGCAACCAACCACGCCGAAATCGCTAAGAAGTAAGTCGATCTGCGACCGCGACAACGCGCTTGGCCAAATGGTCAAGCGCGTTGTTCGTTGCGTCGTCGAACTCGCTGATGTTGTCGTGGTCGGCGATGACGCTCGCGCCGTACGGGTTTCCGTCGACGAACTTCAGCGCATCGGTGTACCCCGGGGCGACGATAATGCCGCCGAAGTGCATCAGCGTGACGTAGAGCGTGAGCAGTGTGGTCTCCTGGCCACCGTGTGCGGTGTTCGTCGACGTGAAGCCGGCATACACCTTGTCGGCGAGCTTGCCCTGCGACCACAGGCCGCCGAGCGAGTCGAGGAAATCGCGCAATTGCGAAGCAACCGAACCGAATCGGGTCGGCGAGCCGAAGATCACCGCGTCAGCCCACACGATGTCGTCGCCGGTCGCGTGTGGCAGATCCTTGGTGGCTTCGTAGTTCGCCGTCCACGCGGGATTCTGCGCGAACGACGCGGGGTCGCGGGTTTCGGCGACCGGACGGACGCGCACCTCGGCGCCGGCGGCTTCGGCCGCGGCGGCTACCCGCCCGGCCATCGACGTCCCATGGCCGGTTGCCGAGTAGTAGATGACTGCAAGCTTCGTCATAGCGCAAGCGTAGGCAGGTCGGGGGCCGGCTCGGGGTTTGTCCATGGGAAGTCGATCCAGCGATCGGTACGACGCCAGACGTACTCGCACTCCACCGTCGAGTGTGGTTTCTGGTAGACGACCGCACAGCGGGCTTCGGCGACATGCTCGGCGCAGAAATCCCGCACCAATCGCAGCGTCTCGCCGGTGTCGGCGACATCGTCGGCTATCAACACCCGCGCGCCGCTGAGGTCGACGGAGTTGGGCACCGGCGGCAGCATCACCGGCATTGGCAGGCGCTCGTTTTCACCGGTGTAGAACTCGACGTTGGTCAGGTGCACGTTCTTGACCTCGAGCGCGTAGCCGAGGGCGCCCGCGACGAACAAGCCGCCGCGCGCGATCGCGAGGATCAGATCGGGCGCGAACCCGTCCGCGGTGACAGCCGCCGCCAATTCCCGCGCGGCGGTGCCGAATAGTTCCCACGACAGCACCTCATGTTCGCTCATGGCGACAGCTTAGGCAGCGTCTTGATGCCGAACTCGCGGCGCAGAACCGTGCGCGCGGCGTAGTAGCCCGACATGCCGTGCACGCCGCCGCCCGGTGGCGTCGCCGATGAGCACAGATACGCCTTGGGAATCGGCGTGCTCCATGGGTTGAGCCGCGGCGTCGGGCCGGCCAATGCGTGAAACAGCGTGTTGCCGCCCACCCCGATGTCGCCGCCGACCAGATTGGCGTTGTGATCTGCCAACCGCGCAGCAGGCACCGACCGGACCGCCACCACGACATCGCGGAATCCCGGGGCGAAACGCTCGAAAACCTTTGTGACGGTTTCGCTCTGGTCGACCGTCGAGCCCGACGGCACATGCGCGTAGGTCCACAACGGGCGTCGGCCCGCGCTGTCGATACGGCTGGGATCAACCAGATGCGGCAGAGCGGCCAGCACCATCGGCCATTCCGGGTGGCGGCCGGCGGCGGCCTCCTGCTCGGCGTGCGCCATCTGCTCGCGGGTGCCGCCCATGTGCAGTGTCGGTGCTTCGGCAAGCCGCGGATCGGTCCACGGGATCTCGTCCGACAGCACGAAATCGACCTTCGCCACGCCAGGCCCGAAACGATAGCGGCGCAACGCCTTTGCGTACCGCGGCGGCAACCGGTCACCGTAGATGGAGAGCAGCGCCGTGGGGGCCGTGTCGTAAAGCACCACGCCGGAGGGCGGTTCGGTGATTTCCACTCCGGACGTCACCGTGCCGCCGTGCGCTTGCAGGTCCGCGATGAGCGCGTCCGGGATGGCTTGGCTGCCGCCGGTCGGGATCGGCCAGCCGACCGTGTGCGCCAAGGTGGCCAGCATCAGCCCCGCGCCGGAAGAAACCAGCGACGGCATCTGCGAAATCGTGTGCGCCGCAACGCCGGTGAACAACGCGCGGGCATCCGCTCCCGACAGTGCCCGCCAGGCCGGCGTGCCCTGCTCGACGAGCCGCGTGGCCACCCGAACCGCGGCGATCAGATCGGTGGTCGGAATCGAGCGTTTGTCACCGAGCAGCACCTTGAGCACCGAGCCGTCGTGCTCGACAAGCGGACCAAGCAGTCGACGCCATGACTGTCCGTCGGTCAGCTCCGCGCACGTGCGGTCCAGATTGTGGTAGCCCACCGCGGCGGGCCGCCCCGGCAGCGGGTTGGCGTAGGACACCTGCGGCGCCGTCACCGTCACGCCGCGGGCCGGCAGATCGAACGCCGCCAGAAACGGCGACGCCAAGGCCAGCGGATGCACGGCCGAACAGATGTCGTGGCTGACCCCGGGAAACTCGGGATCAGCCAGGGTGCGCGCGCCGCCGCCGAGACTGGGCTGCGCCTCGAACACCTGCACTGAAAGACCGGCCCTGGCGCAGATGACGGCAGCCGCCAGGCCGTTTGGTCCACTACCGACGACGGTGACGTCCACCTCATGATTCAAGCCCACTACGCTGTGTGGGCGTGAGCCTTCCTGTTGTACTGATCGCCGACAAACTGGCTGAATCGACCGTCGCCGCACTTGGTGACCAGGTAGAGGTCCGCTGGGTCGACGGCCCGGACCGAGAGAAGCTGCTGGCCGCGGTGCCGGAGGCCGACGCGCTGTTGGTGCGCTCGGCGACCACCGTGGACGCCGAGGTGCTGGCCGCCGGGTCCAAGCTCAAGATCGTCGCCCGTGCGGGCGTCGGCCTGGACAACGTCGACGTCGACGCGGCGACCTCCCGTGGCGTGCTGGTGGTCAACGCCCCGACGTCGAATATCCATAGCGCCGCCGAGCATGCGGTGGCGTTGATGCTCGCCGCGGCCAGGGAGATCCCCGCGGCCGACGCGTCGCTGCGTGAGCGCACCTGGAAGCGGTCCAAGTTCTCCGGCACCGAGATCTTCGGCAAGACCGTCGGCGTGGTGGGCCTGGGCCGCATCGGCCAGCTGGTGGCCCAGCGACTGGCGGCGTTCGGCACGCATGTCGTGGCGTATGACCCGTATGTGTCGGCTGCGCGCGCCGCGCAGCTCGGGATCGAGCTGCTGACGCTCGACGAGCTGCTGAGCCGCTCCGACTTCATTTCCGTGCATCTGCCGAAAACCCCGGAGACCGCGGGGCTGATCGGCAAGGAGGCGCTGGCCAAGACCAAGCCGGGCGTGATCATCGTCAACGCCGCTCGCGGTGGACTGGTCGACGAGGAAGCGCTGGCCGACGCGGTGCGCTCCGGACATGTCCGGGCCGCGGGCATCGACGTGTTCGCCACCGAGCCGACAACCGACAGCCCCCTGTTCGAGCTGCCGCAGGTCGTCGTCACACCGCACCTCGGGGCCTCGACCGGCGAGGCGCAGGACCGCGCCGGCACCGACGTCGCGGAGAGCGTGAAGCTTGCGCTGGCCGGTGAATTCGTGCCAGACGCCGTCAACGTCGGCGGTGGGGTGGTCGGTGAGGAAGTCGCGCCCTGGCTCGATCTGGTCCGCAAGCTCGGCGTGCTCGTCGGTGTGCTGTGCAGTGAGCTGCCGGTGTCGTTGTCGGTGCAGGTGCGCGGCGAACTTGCGTCGGAAGACGTTGAGGTGCTGCGGCTTTCGGCGCTGCGGGGACTCTTCTCCGCCGTCATCGAAGACCCGGTGACGTTCGTCAATGCGCCCGCTCTGGCCGCCGAGCGTGGCGTCGAGGCCGACATCAGCACGGCCACCGAAAGTCCCAACCACCGCAGCGTGGTCGACGTCCGGGCCGTCTACGGCGACGGATCAGTGGCCAACGTCGCCGGTGCGCTGTCGGGACCGCAGCAGGTCGAGAAGATCGTCCAGATCAACGGCCGCAACTTCGATCTGCGCGCCGAGGGTGTCTATCTGATCGTCAACTACGTCGATCAGCCTGGGACGCTCGGCAAGATCGGCACCCTGCTGGGTGCCGCCGACATCAACATTCACGCGGCGCAATTGAGTGAGGACGCCGAAGGGCCGGGCGCGACGATACTGCTGCGCATCGACCGTGACGTGCCCGCCGATGTTCGCTCCTCGATTACCCAGGCCGTCGGCGCCAAACTTCTGGAAGTGGTGGACCTTTCGTGAAACTGGCGATCATTGCCGGCGACGGTATCGGCCCCGAGGTCGTCGGCGAGGCCCTCAAGGTGCTCGACGCGGTCGTGCCCGGCGTCGAAAAAACAAACTACGACCTCGGCGCGCGGCGCTACCACGCGACCGGCGAGGTGTTGCCCGACTCGGTGATCGACGAGCTGCGGGCACACGACGCGATCCTGCTCGGCGCCATCGGTGATCCGTCGGTGCCCAGTGGTGTGCTGGAACGCGGCCTGCTGCTGCGTATTCGGTTCGCGCTCGACCACCACGTCAATCTGCGTCCCTCCCGGCTGTATCCCGGCGTCGCCAGCCCGCTGGCGGGCAACCCCGACATCGACTTCGTCGTGGTCCGCGAGGGCACCGAAGGTCCGTACACCGGAAACGGCGGCGCCATTCGCGTCGGCACGCCCAACGAGATCGCCACGGAGGTCAGCGTCAACACGGCGTTCGGCGTGCAGCGCGTGGTGCACGACGCATTCCGCCGCGCGCAGCAGCGCCGCAAGCACCTGACGCTTGTGCACAAGAACAACGTGCTGACCTTTGCAGGCGCGCTGTGGTGGCGCACCGTGCAGGAGATCGCCTCCGAGTACCCCGACGTCGAAATCGCCTATCAGCACGTTGATGCGGCGACGATCCACCTCGTCACCGATCCGGGCCGGTTCGACGTGATCGTGACCGACAACTTGTTCGGTGACATCATCACCGACCTCGCTGCGGCCGTGTGCGGTGGCATCGGGCTTGCCGCGAGCGGCAACATCGATGCGACGCGGAGCAATCCGTCGATGTTCGAGCCGGTGCACGGCAGCGCGCCGGACATCGCGGGCCAGGGCATCGCGGACCCGACCGCGGCGATCATGTCGGTGGCGCTGTTGCTGTCCCATGTCGGCGAGCACGACGCCGCGGGGCGCATCGACAAGGCCGTCGAGCAACACCTCGCCACCCGCGGCGACCAGAGGCTGTCCACCACAGAGGTCGGCGAGCGGATCGCGGCGAGCCTCTAGGTCGGCGAAGTGGCGACACTGTCTCGGCAGTGCTGGCTGTTCGCGGTCGGTTCGACGTTGTTCGCGATCGCCACGTTGCCGGGGTTGTCCGCCATCGCAGGTGCCGGGCTCGTCAACCTGTTGTGTTTCGTCGGCTCTTGGTTTTTCACCACCGCGGGATGGATGCAGTTGGTGTTGTCCGGGCCGGCGCTGCGCATCGGATGGCTATCGGCGGCCGCGCAATTCGCCGGGACGATCCTGTTCAACATCAGTACCGGGGCGTCGTTGTGGGCTCACGCGGTGAAGCCGGAGCGACGTTTGGTGTGGGCGCCGGACTTTGTCGGATCACTGGCGTTTCTGGTGAGCGGCGCGCTCGGGGTCGTCGCGGTCACCGCGGTCGTGGGAATCTTCGAGCTGAAATCCCGAGACTGGCAGGCGGAGTGGATCAACATGGTCGGCTGCCTCGCGTTCGGCGTATCCGCGGTAGCCGCCTTCGTGACGAAATCGGGGGTTACCGAGGATGCGCTGCTCGCGAACGTCGGCACCTTCGTCGGGGCGCTGTGCTTTCTTGTTGCCGCACTGCTGATCCTTCCGCGGCAGTCGAGCGCGTAACGGGTGGGCTAGAAGAGCCCGTGGCCGTGATGTGTGCCCCAATGGTGCTTGATGGCGACCGGCGTGGCCGGGTCGGACGACAAGACCCGTTTGTTGGAGGTGGGCGCCGAACCCGGTGCAGACGAGGTTCCCGTTGATGACGAAGATGTCGCCGGTTTGTGCGAGGACGAATTCGTCGATTTGGATGAGGTCGCCGACGAAGAGCCGCCGCTGAAGCCGCCGTTCGGCGTCGCTTTGGCGGAATTGCGGACGACGTGTTGGCTCGACGTGGTGGAGTTTGCCGTACTCGACGGGGCGGCCGCGGCGGGCACGGCGAGCGCAACGCTGACTCCTGCAGTGGCTAACCCGACCGCGAGAACTGCTGGAACGGGCACGTTCATATCGATCGACTCCTTACCTGGACGTCAAATAGCTAAGCGGGACAACGACTTTAGTTAGTAGCCTAAAACGCCGATTTGTAATCCCTTGCGGCAAAAGCGCCTAACGCGGGGTACGTCCAGGGAACTCTCAGGCGACGTTCAGCGTGCCTTCGCGCGACGCTGAATCTCCTTGATGGCGGCCCACTTGATGGGCGGACGTTCGAGTCCTCGTTTGTCGAGGTACTTCTGAGCCGCGGTGCTGTTGTTTCTGACGAATTGAACGAACGCCAGTTTTCCCGGAGCGTCGAAGGTGGTGCTTTGGAACAGCCATCCGTCGTCGCGACTCTCGAGGCGGCCCTTGATCTGGATCATGTTCAGATGCCACATCTTTTCGTCGTGGCTGTGAGCCAACAGGTTGGCGGGTCCTTCGACGACGCGCAATGCAGACGGAAACACCGCAGGCAGTGCGCCTGTCGCGGCGTCATAGTCGCGTGCACTGACACGGATGCTGACCGGATATCCGTCCTCGTCAACGCCGGTCAGCACGGCTTCGTCGAACTTGCTCAACCACTTGGCCGCTTCAGCCCACACGGCGCACCTCACCGAGATCGAGTTCTTCTGGAGAGCTGGTGAAATCCCGAGTGGGCCAGAACAATGCCCGCCGTGGCGTCACATAGATCAGGATCCGCATGTAATACGACCACCACATCCGCTTGCCGAGCCACGAACTCCACAGGGCGCCCGCGGGCTGACGGATCGCCAGGGTATTCAGCAGTGCCTCGAGTTCTTTATCGGACGATACGTCGGTGACGATGCGGTCGTCTGCCGTGGCGTCGCCCTGAATCAACACGGCGCCCGGTTCGGCGACGCCGCTGCCCTTCGGCTCCGAGAACAACATGCTCACCTTGGGGTTGCGGCGAATGTTGAACGCCTTCTGCGGTAGTCCGATGCTGGTCGTCAGCAGGAACCGGCCATCGGAGAGCAGCCGCGGGGTGACCGGCCACGTGACCGGGGAACCGTCGCGCGAGAAAGTGGTGAATTCGCACGTGAAGTAGTTGTCGATGACGTCCATGTACGACGCGGGCATGTGCGGAGCGTATCGCCGCGAAGACCGCTACTGGCGCTGATCGGCAGGAACAAGCGGCATCGCGATGAGCGGGAACACCGCGCACACCGCAAAGGCGACGGGATATCCGGCCGCGCCGATCAGTCCGCCGAACAGCGGCGGGGCGATTCCGGCCGTCAGCAACTGACTGGTGTTCTGGGTGCCGAGAGCGCGACCGCTCCAAAACGGCCCGGCGATCTCCGCGATCGCGGTGAACGCTAAGCCGTTGTCGGACACGGTGATCACCGAGGCGAGCACCATCATCGCGATGCTGACGGGAGAGTGCAGCCAGTCGGTCACGGCCAACAGGCCCATAGCCGCAGCAGCCGCCAGCGCGATGGTGCGGATCGGTCGCAGTCGCGAGCCAACCAGGTCCGACCAGCGGCCTGCGGCGATTCGTCCACCGGCACCAAGTATCTGAGCGGCTGTCACCATCGCGCCCGCCGACGCGGCCGACCACCCGCGGTCGCTCATCAGCCACACCAACGTGAACGTCCACACCACCACCTGCGGCGCCACCAGCAAGCACGACACGGCATGGATGCGCCACAACACCGACGAGCCGCGGTACGGGTTGGCCAGATCGGCTTCGTCGGCCTCGTGCCGCGGTGGCCGTGGCGGATCGATCACCGCGACCGCGCACACCACCGCGGACGCCGCGCACACCACTGCTGGGAAAAGCAAGGCCACGGAGACCCCGTGACTTTCCGCAAGACGCGGAATCACCAACGCGCCCAACCCGACTCCCAGCGGCTGCGCCGTCTGCCGGATGCCCATCACGAGGCCGCGCTGCTCCGGTGGGAACCATCCGACGACCAGCCGCCCGCTGGCCGAGTTGCTGCTTGCCGCCGCCATGCCGCCGAGCAACAGAAACGCGCCGACTGCGACGAGTGAGTGCACCGACGCCGCTGCGAACGCCGCGGCTGCCGTCAGCGCCGAACCCAGCGCCAGCACGATCCGCTCGCCAACCCTGTCGACGAGGTAGCCCCATGCAATCAGCGTCGCCACCATGCCGAAGCTGGGCATCGACGAGAGCAGGCCGGCTTTCGCCAGATCCAGTCCGAGTTCGGTGTGCAGCGTCGGGATGAGGAAGGCCGCGCCGTTGATGAACACGTTGGCGAACAACGTCGCACCCAGCGCGATGGCCAGCATTGACCAGCGCCGCACTGTGCTGATCGTCTCGATGGACACGCGACCATCGTCGCACAGCTGTCTCAGAGTGCTGAACCAGCTTTCCAGATAGTGAGACAACGACCGCGGGCGGGCGTCGCGACCACGGCCACTAGGCTGGGACCATGCGTCTTGGTCGAATCGCCAGCCCCGACGGAGTTGCTTTCGTCAGCATCGAAGGACCCATCGACGACCCGGCAGAGGCGGTCGTCAGGGAAATCGCGGAGCACCCGTTCGGGTCGCCCAACTTCACCGGTCGTCAGTGGCCGCTTGCCGACGTGCGCTTGCTGGCGCCGATCCTGGCGAGCAAGGTGGTCTGCATCGGCAAGAACTATGCCGCCCACGTCGCAGAGATGGGCGGCGGCGACTTTCCCGATCCCGTGATCTTCATGAAGCCCAACACGTCGATCGTCGGACCCAACGTGCCGATTCAGATGCCGGCCGACGCCGACCCCGTGCATTTCGAGGGGGAACTGGCCGTGGTCATCGGGCGCCCGTGCAAAGACGTTCCCGCGGCGCGCGCCGCCGAGAACATCCTCGGATACACGATCGGCAACGACGTCACCGCGCGGGACCAACAGAAGAAGGACGGGCAGTGGACCCGCGCCAAGGGCTATGACACCTTCTGCCCGATCGGCCCGTGGATCGTCACCGACCTCGACCCGACCGACCTGGATTTGCGCACCGAGGTCAACGGTGAGGTCAAGCAGCACAGCCGAACGTCGCTGATGATTCACGACATTGGCGCGATCGTGGAGTGGATCTCGGCGGTGATGACTCTGCTGCCCGGCGATCTCATTCTCACCGGCACACCGGAGGGTGTCGGCCCGATCGAGGACGGCGACACCGTCAGCGTTACCATCGAGGGCATCGGGACGCTGAGCAATCCTGTTGTGCGCAAAGGAAAGTGATGACCGTAAGGGTAAGGTTCTGCCCGTCGCCCACCGGCACGCCGCACGTCGGCCTGATCCGCACCGCGTTGTTCAACTGGGCGTACGCGCGCCACACTGGTGGCTCGTTCGTGTTCCGGCTGGAGGACACCGACGCCGAACGTGACAGCGAAGAAAGCTATTTGGCGTTGCTGGACGCGCTGAGCTGGCTTGGGCTGAACTACGACGAGGGTCCGGATATCGGCGGGCCGTATGCGCCGTATCGGCAGTCCGAGCGCACTGACATCTACCGCGACATCGTGCAGCGTCTGCTGGATGCCGGCGAAGCCTACGAGGCGTTCTCGACGCCGGGGGAGGTCGAGGCCCGGCATATCGCCGCAGGCCGAAATCCCAAGCTCGGCTACGACAACTTCGACCGGACCCTCACCGATGAGCAACGGGCAAGATTCGTCGCCGAGGGACGCACGCCCGTTGTGCGGTTGCGAATGCCCGACGAAGACATCACCTGGCACGACCTCGTGCGCGGCGACACGACCTTCGCCGCGGGGACCGTTCCGGACTTCGCACTGACACGGGCCAGCGGAGATCCGTTGTACACCTTGGTCAATCCGCTCGACGATGCACTGATGAAAATCACGCACGTGCTGCGCGGTGAGGATCTGTTGCCATCGACACCGCGTCAGATCGCGCTGTACCGGGCGCTGATCCGCATCGGCGTAGCCGAGCGTGTTCCTGAGTTCGCGCATCTGCCAAGCGTTCTCGGTGAGGGCAACAAGAAGCTGTCCAAGCGTGATCCGCAGTCGAATCTGTTCCTTCACCGCGAGCGCGGCTTCATCCCCGAGGGGTTGCTGAACTACTTGGCGTTGCTCGGCTGGGGCATCGCCGAGGATCGCGACGTGTTCAGCCTCGACGAGATGGTCGCCGCATTCGACGTCGTCAACGTCAACTCCAACCCCGCGCGTTTCGACCAGAAGAAGGCCGACGCGCTCAACGCCGAACATATCCGGCTGCTCAGCGAGGACGATTTCGCCGAACGGCTGCGCGCGTACTTCGCGGCCCACGGTCACGAGACCGGTCTGGACGCCGCGCAGTTCGCAGAGGCGGCCAGGCTCGTGCAGACGCGAATTGTCGTGCTCGGCGATGCGTGGGATCTGCTGAAGTTCCTCAACGACGGCGAATACCAGCTCGATGAGAAGGCCGCGGGCAAGGAACTGCGCGTCGACGCGGCCCCGGTGCTCGACGCGGCGATCGCAGCGCTCGAGGAGGTCGGGGAGTGGACCACGGCCAAGATCGAAATTGCGCTCAAGGTGGCGCTGTTGGAGAACTTGGCGCTCAAACCGCGAAAGGCGTTCGGTCCGATCCGGGTGGCTGCAACGGGCGAGTCGATCAGCCCGCCGCTGTTCGAGTCGCTGGAATTGCTCGGCCGCGATCGCAGCCTTCTGCGGCTGCGCGCGGGCAGAGACCATGCGGCTGCCGCGGCCGCGGCGGAGGCGTGAAAAGACAGCCTGAAATCTTTGGTAGTCTGCACGTCGGTCCGATACAACAAGCGGCGGGAGCATCTCTCCGCTTGACCGGTCCGAAAACAGCCTGTGACCTGCGGTTATAGGCGGCCAATGGGGTATGGTGTAATTGGCAACACAGCTGATTCTGGTTCAGCCATTCTAGGTTCGAGTCCTGGTACCCCAGCGTCTGTAACGGATTAGGTCCGCGTAACCCCGTGCGTTATGCTGGCAATCCGGTTCTGGCCCCGTCGTCTAGCGGCCTAGGACGCCGCCCTCTCACGGCGGTAGCGTGGGTTCGAATCCCATCGGGGCTACAAATTGGCTCTGAACCCGTATTCGGGTTCAGAGCCTTTTCTGTCGTGTCGTGCTCGAGACTGCGGACAGATCAAACTTGCCCCGCACATTTGCGATCTGACCGCAGTCGCGGTGAGCGGTAACCGGATTAGAGGCGGCGGGTCAGCGCATCCGCGGCGGCCAAAAGGTCGGCCGCCCAGCGCGCGCCGGGCCGACGTCCCATCCTGTCGATCGGCCCCGACACTGAGACTGCGGCGATCACCGTTCCGCGGCCATCACGCACAGGCGCCGAGACGCTCGCAACGCCGGGTTCGCGTTCGGCGGCGCTTTGTGCCCACCCGCGCTTGCGAACTTCGGCAAGAGCGCGATCGGTGAACATCGCCGCGGGCAACACCGCCTGCTGCGTCGCCGCGTCGGCGTATGCCAGTAACACTTTCGCGCCCGACCCGGCCGTCATCGGCAGCCGGGTACCCACCGGAACCGTATCGCGAAGTCCCGCAGGCGGTTCCAATGCGGCAACGCAAATCCGCGCCGTGCCCTCGCGGCGGTAAAGCTGCACGCTTTCGCCGGTGATCTCCCGCAGCCGCGGCAGCACGACAGCACCTGCGGCCAGCAGTGGGTCGTTCACCTGTCCCGCTAATTCGGTCAGGGCTGGGCCCAGCCGCCAGAGGCCGTCGCCATTGCGACTCAGCAGTCGGTGCACCTCCAGGCCTGCGGCGAGCCGATGGGCGGTGGCCCGCGGCAGGCCCGTGCGCTCGACCAGCTCAGCCAGCCCGCACGGCGACTCGGCCACCGCGTGCAGCACGCCCACCGCTTTGTCCAGCACGCCGATGCCGCTATCCTGTCTCACAAGGAGATACTAACTTCCCAGATTGTGAGATAGTCAAGTATGACCAGTATCGACACGCCGCGCACCATGGCAGAAAAGGTGTGGGCTGACCACGTCGTCGCCCATGGAGCAGGCGAAGGCGCGGCCCGCGAACCCGACTTGATCTACATCGACCTGCACCTCATCCACGAGGTGACGAGCCCGCAGGCCTTCGACGGTCTCCGCCTGGCCGGCCGCACGGTGCGCAGGCCCGATCTCACGATCGCCACCGAAGACCACAACGTGCCGACGGTCGACATCGACAAGCCGATCGCAGACCCGATATCGCGGACACAGGTCGAGACCCTGCGTCGAAATTGCGAAGAGTTCGGCATCCGATTGCATCCGATGGGCGACGCCGAGCAAGGCATCGTGCACATCATCGGTCCGCAGTTGGGACTGACGCAGCCCGGCATGACGGTCGTGTGCGGCGACAGCCACACGTCGACGCACGGCGCATTCGGTGCACTCGCGATGGGCATCGGCACGTCCGAGGTTGAGCACGTGTTCGCAACGCAGACCCTTGCACTGCGACCGTTCAAGACGATGGCCGTCAATGTGGACGGGCAGCTGCCGCCCGGAGTGAGTGCGAAGGACATCATCCTCGCGGTGATCGCGAAAATCGGCACCGGTGGGGGACAGGGCCACGTCATCGAATACCGCGGCAGTGCCATCGAATCGCTCTCGATGGAGGGCAGGATGACGATCTGCAACATGAGCATCGAAGCCGGCGCGCGCGCCGGCATGGTGGCACCGGACGAAACCACGTTCGAATTCTTGCGCGGTCGCCAGCATGCACCCAAGGGTGCGGAATGGGACGCTGCGGTCGCCGCATGGTTGGCACTGCGCACCGACGAAGGCGCTGAATTCGACACCGAGGTGTATCTCGATGCGGCCACGCTGAGCCCGTTCGTCACGTGGGGTACCAACCCCGGGCAGGGTGTTCCGCTGTCGGATTCGGTCCCGGACCCCGAGCTGATGTTCGATGAATCTGAACGGCAATCGGCCGAAAAAGCGTTGGCGTACATGGATCTTCGGCCTGGCACGGCGATGCGTGACATCGCGGTGGACGCGGTTTTCGTCGGGTCGTGTACCAACGGCAGGATCGAGGATCTGCGCGTCGTCGCCGACGTTTTGCGCGGACGCAAGGTGGCCGACGGGGTGCGGATGCTGATTGTGCCGGGTTCGATGCGCGTGCGCGCGCAGGCCGAATCAGAGGGGCTCGGGGAGATCTTCACCGCGGCCGGCGCGGAATGGCGCCAAGCCGGTTGCTCGATGTGTCTTGGAATGAATCCAGACCAGCTGTCGCCCGGTGAGCGTTGCGCATCGACATCGAACCGAAATTTCGAAGGTAGGCAAGGCAAGGGTGGTCGCACCCATCTGGTGTCGCCTGCAGTCGCTGCGGCCACCGCGGTGCGCGGCAAGCTGTCGTCCCCTGCCGACCTGACTCAGTAATAGGAGATCGTCATGCAAGCGTTTCGCACGCACACCGGTATCGGCGTTCCACTGCGCCGGTCGAATGTGGATACCGACCAAATCATCCCGGCCGTCTATTTGAAGCGGGTCACCCGAACAGGTTTCGAGGACGGCCTATTCGCGGCCTGGCGCAACGATCCGTCTTTCGTGCTGAATCTGTCGCCGTTCGACAAGGGCTCAGTGTTGGTGGCCGGGCCCGATTTCGGCACCGGCTCGTCACGCGAGCATGCGGTCTGGGCGCTGATGGACTTCGGTTTCAGGGTGGTCATCTCATCGCGATTCGCCGACATATTTCGCGGCAATGCGGGCAAGGCGGGACTGTTGGCGGCCGAAGTCGCGCAAGATGATGTGGAACTCCTGTGGAAGCTCATTGAGGAGCAGCCGGGGGTGGAAATCACTGTGAACCTTCAAGATCGGAATATCGTCGCGGGAACGGTCATGGTGCCGTTCAAGATTGACGATTACACGGCTTGGCGATTGCTCGAGGGTCTTGACGATATAGGTCTTACGCTGCGGAAACTCGATGAAATCGAGACCTACGAAGCAAGTCGGCCGAACTGGAAACCGCGCACTCTACCGGCGTGACTTAACGGCTCCGGTGAGCCGAAATCGCCGCCTTTCACCCGCTTCTCGGGGCCCTCGGCAGGAGTCCAAGGGGGGCAAGAAAGTTCGCTAGTTTCGCTTGAAATTGCGCGTGGCTCTTGGAAATCAGTGGTCATTGGGTTTACCGTGTCCTCTAGTCGGCCCAAAGAGGGCCACTGGTTTCGGAGGTTTTGCATGAACAAAGCGGAGCTCATCGACGTACTCACGGAGAAATTGGGCTCGGATCGTCGGCAGGCAACGGCGGCGGTGGAGAACGTAGTCGACACCATCGTGCGCGCGGTGCATAAGGGTGACAGTGTCACCATTACCGGCTTCGGCGTTTTCGAGCAGCGCCGTCGCGCCGCCCGTGTTGCGCGTAATCCGCGCACAGGCGAGACGGTGAAAGTTAAGCCCACCTCCGTGCCGGCTTTCAGGCCCGGCGCTCAATTCAAAGCGGTTGTCTCTGGCGCACAAAAGCTCCCGGCGGAAGGACCAGCAGTGAAGCGTGGCGTGACAGCGGGCGGCGCCCGCAAGGCCGTGAAGAGGGCGGCCGTCAAGAAGGCAGTGAAGAAGGCCGCAGTCAAGAAGGCCGTCAAGCGCACTGCTGCCAAGAAGGCCGTCAAGAAGGCCGCAGTCAAGAAGGCCGTGAAGCGGACTGCCGTTAAGAAGGCCGTGAAGCGGACCGCAGCCAAGAAGGCTGTCAAGAAGGCCGCAGTCAAGAAGGCAGTGAAGAAGGCTCCGGCTCGCAAGGCCGCCGTCAAGAAGGCTGCTGCGAAGAAGACCGCGCGCAAGGCTCCGGCCAAGCGCGGCCGTCGCTGAATTTCGGCATCGGGCACGCCGTGGGTCACCTGACCCGCGGCGTGTCTGTGCGTCGTGAGTTCGGCGGAACGTCGCAGACTTTGGATCTAACTCAGCGGGGCGCTACTTCTTAGCGGCCAGCGGGCTGCCGATATGGTCGGCGGCGATCAAGCGGTCATCGCTCAACGACATCACCCACATGCTGCCCTTGCGGTTACGCGACTTGTCAGGGCGGACTCCGTCTCGCTCGCACCACCATGCGATCAGATCGGGAATCACCTTGCCCTGGGTGCAGATGACGGGCGTCCCGCCGCCGGCCGCGATTTCGAGGATCCGGTGCCTGGCTGCCTTGCGATTGTCGGCGTATGCCTCCTCGGTCAACGTGGGCTCGTCGGCGATCGTGGTGCCGAGTTCTTCGGCGAGCGGTTCGAGCGTTTGACGGCACCGGGCGCGGTCGGCGGCGTAGAGCGTATCGGCGCCGAACGACAGCAGCACACCGACCAACGACTCGGCCTGTGCGCGGCCGTGCTTGTCCAGCGGGCGCTTCCTGTCGTCGCCCTTGTACCGCGACTTGCTGCCAGCAGTCCCATGCCTCACGATCAACACGGTTTTGGTATCGATAGGTTGTTTTGCGAAGCGGCGCAAGACTTTTCGATCCTGGGGATATTCCAGGTGCTTCAATGCCTCGGCGACAGGAAGCCACTTGAGTTCGTCGACTTCGGCGTTCGGACTGAACTCCCCGTCGACTCGGCGCGCGGCCCAGTACCGCACCTTTTTGATGCCCTGCTCGACGGGATAGCTGACCGCGGCGAGTCGCCTGCCGAGGACCGACGCATAGCCGGTCTCCTCGTGTATTTCGCGCACGGCTGTCACAGGTTCGGTCTCACCGGGATCGACCTTGCCCTTGGGCAGTGACCAGTCGTCGTAGCGGGGACGGTGGATGATCGCCACCTCTGGTGCCGATGGGTCACTGTTGTGTCGCCATAGCACCGCACCGGCTGCGAGAACAGCCTTGCTCACCGGGACAGCATCCGGCGACAGTTCCTTCGGCACCTCAACTCCTGCAGGTCATCCGGGCCCGACGGGCCGTCACGCTGGTCGTTTCGCTCACGGATGTCGGTGGCGTTCCATCAGCGAAACCTGATGGTCGCGTACGGTCTCACCCGCGCTCGGTAATGCTGTCCAGTGCCCGTCGGCACCGAGCTCCCAGCATCGCGTCGCGGGATCCATCGTGGAGTCGAACACCTCGTTCAATTGAGCGGTCAGCCTCGGATCCTTCACCTGAGCCATCACTTCGACACGCCGGTCGAGATTACGATGCATCATGTCGGCGCTGCCGATCCAGAACTCGTCGATGGCGCGGAAGTGAATAACCCGCGAGTGTTCGAGGAACCGCCCCAAAATCGAGCGCACGACGATGTTGTCCGAGTATCCCTGCGCGCCAGGCTTCAGCGCGCAGATGCCGCGCACCACCACTTCTACCTTCACACCCGCCTGAGAAGCGCGATACAGCGCGTCGATGACCTGCTCGTCGACCAACGCATTGGCCTTCATCCGGATGCGGCCCTCGGCGCCGTCACGCGTGGCGGCGATTTCTCGCTCGATGCGTTCGATGATGCCCTTGCGCACCCCGTACGGCGCCACCATCAGGTTGCGGTAGGACTCCTTGCGGGAGTAACCCGTCAGCGAGTTGAACAGATCGGTGAGGTCGGCGCCGATATCGGGTGCCGCAGTCAGCAGGCCGACATCTTCATATAGTCGCGCGGTTTTCGGGTTGTAATTGCCCGTGCCGATGTGGCAGTACCGCCGGATGGTCGAGCCTTCGCGCCGCACCACCAAACACGTCTTGCAGTGCGTCTTGAGTCCGATCAAGCCGTAGACCACGTGCACGCCCGCCTGTTCCAACGCGCGCGCCCACTTGATGTTGGCTTGTTCGTCGAAGCGCGCCTTGATCTCAACGAGCGCAACGACTTGCTTGCCGGCCTCCGCCGCATCGATGAGCGCGTTGACGATCGGTGAGTCACCGGAGGTGCGGTACAGCGTCTGCTTGATCGCCAACACATTGGGATCGGCCGCGGCCTGCTCGATGAATCGCTGCACCGTGGTGGAGAACGAGTCATACGGGTGATGCACCAGCACATCGCCGTCGCGAAGCGTGGAGAAGATGCTCTTGGGTGTTTCGCGTTCACCGAAGGCAGGCGGTGTCGCCGGTACGAACGGCGGATCCTTGAGCGCGGGGCGGTCCACCCCGTAGATCTGCCACAGCGACGACAAGTCGAGCAGCCCAGGCACTTCGATCACGTCGCCCGGGTCGACGTCGAGTTCGCGCAACAACAACTCGAGCATGCTCTCGGTCATGTCGTCGGACACCTCGAGACGGACCGGCGACCCAAAGCGGCGCCGCGCCAATTCTCGCTCGAGCGCCTGAAGCAGATCCTCGTCGCGATCCTCTTCGACCTCGAAATCCGCGTTGCGCGTAATACGGAACGCGTGATGCTCGACGACGTCCAAGCCAGGGAAGAGCACCGACAGGAACGCGGCGATCAACTCTTCCATCGGCAGGAATCGCACGACGTCGGAACTGCCTTCGCGGCGTGCGAGTTCCACGAAGCGGTCGACGTTGTCGGGTACCTTGACCCGCGCGAAGTGCTGCCCACCGTCGTCGGGATGTTTGACGGTGATGGCGAGGTTCAAGCTCAGCCCGCTGACGAACGGGAACGGGTGCGCTGGGTCGACGGCCAACGGCGTCAACACCGGGAACACCTGTTCGTGGAAGTAGGTCGACAGTCGCGATCGTTCGTCGTCGTCGAGTTCGTTCCACGTCACGATGACAACGCCTTCGTCGGCCAGCGCTGGTCGCACCGAGTCGAGGAACACATGGGCATGCCTGTTGGCGATCTGCTGGGTGCGCTCATTGATGCGCCGCAACTGCTCGCGCGGTGACAGGCCGTCGGCTGATCGCACCGAAAGCCCCATCTCGTCGCGGCGCTTCAGACCGGCGACGCGGACCATATAGAACTCGTCGAGATTCGACGCAAAGATCGCTAGGAACTTCGCTCGTTCGAGAAGAGGTAATGACGTGTCGGCCGCGAGTGCGAGCACGCGGGCGTTGAAGTCGAGCCAGCTCAGCTCCCGGTTGAGGTACCGGTCGTCGGGCAGCGGGTTCTCAACGGCCGGTGACGTGGCAGCCGGTGGTGCCTCTGGCGCCGAGTCGACCAAGTCCGCGCCGTCGGGTCGGATCTGGGCTTCGGCTTCTGTCATGTTTCCGATGATTCCCTATTGACCAGCTACCCGGCTACCGCCGTGGTGCATCCCGTTGCCTGCTGTTCATCTCGGGCGGCCGATCGCCTGCGCCGTTGCCGTGCCGACGCCGAGGCGGCGGGCGACCAGCAGGTCGTCGGGGGTATCGATGTCACAGCGCAGCCCCGGCCACGCGCCGGTCAGCTCGATGGCTCCTGAATGTCGATGGCGCTGAGCCGAATCAGGCCCGAATTGAGGGTCGAGTCCGACACCGAAGGCAAACAGCGCACTGGTCCCGGTGCCGTGCCGGTCGCCGACGAAGCTTCTCGGGTAGCCACGGGCGGCGCCGATCGCCTCAGCGAGCTCCTGGGTTTGTAGGGCCGGCAGATCACCTTGCAGCGCAACGACATTCGGTGCCTCTAGCCGGGCAACGCTCTCGGCCGCCGCGAGAGCGTTGTTCAACGGATTGCGGTGTCCCTCCGGCGTCGGGTCGACGAGCACGCGCGCGCCGAGCGCTCGGGCGGCGTCCGCGGCAACCTCGTCGGGGGTGACCACCGTGACGGAGCGCAGCGCGGGAACGGCCGAAGCGGCGGTGATGGTGTCGACGAGCATGGCCAGCACCACATTCTCGCGGGTCGCCGCCGAGAAGACCGGCGCCAGCCGTGTCTTGGCCGCAGTCAGTCGCTTGACGGCGATCACCAGCGCCACGTCAGCGACGTCGCCGGTTCTGGTGCCGCTCATGAGCGCCATCCTGCCAGCCCCCTCGACCGGTCAACTAATGTGAAGCGGTGGTCGAGGCGGCGGTGATGGGGGCCGGTGCGTGGGGGACGGCACTGGCGAAGGTCCTGGCTGATGCAGGTAACAACGTCACATTGTGGGCGCGTCGTCCCGAATTGGCCGACGAGATCAACGACACACAGCGCAACACCTCCTATTTGGGCGATACGGAGCTGCCGAAGTCGATCCGGGCGACCAGCGATCCGGCCGACGCGCTGGCCGGCGCCTGCACGGTGTTGCTCGCGGTGCCGTCGCAGACGATGCGCACCAACCTCGTGGGCTGGCGGGAGCTGATCGGCGACGACGTCACGCTGGTGAGCCTGGCCAAAGGCATCGAGCTGGACACGTTGATGCGGATGAGCCAGGTCATCGTGCAGGTGACAGGAGCTGACCCGTCGCGCGTCGCCGCGATCACCGGCCCGAACCTGGCAAGCGAAATCGCCGACGAACAACCGGCGGCCACAGTTGTCGCGTGCAGCGACTCGGGCAGGGCGGTGACGCTGCAGCGGGCGCTGTCGACCGGATACTTCCGTCCGTACACCAATGCCGACGTGATTGGCGCCGAAGTCGGCGGTGCATGCAAGAACGTCATCGCGTTGGCATGCGGCATGGCCGCCGGTGTCGGACTGGGGGAGAACACCGCGGCGGCGATCATCACGCGCGGCCTCGCCGAGATCATGCGGCTGGGAATCGCATTGGGCGCCAAACCCGCAACCATGGCGGGGCTTGCCGGGGTCGGCGACCTGGTGGCGACGTGCACCTCCCCGCATTCACGCAACCGTTCATTCGGCGAGCGGCTCGGCAGGGGCGGCACCATGGAGTCGGCGCTGGCGGCCGCGGGTGGCCACATCGCCGAGGGCGTCACCTCGTGCGAGTCGGTGCTCGCGCTTGCGGAAAGTTACGACGTCGAGATGCCGCTCACCGATGCGGTGCAGCGCGTCTGCCACAAAGGGCTGTCGGTCGACGAGGCGGTCGCGCTGCTGCTGGGGCGCAGCACGAAGCCGGAGTAGAGTCATGGACGGCACGTACGGCGATTCCACTCGCAGCGTCAAAGCCGTTGGCTCGGAAGCGATTCCGGGAAGTCCGGTAACGCCGCCGCCTATTCCGGCTTCGGCATATCATCTTTCGCCTGACGAGACCGAATCACTGGACAGTTACGGCCGCAGTTCCAATCCGACGTGGCGCCAATTGGAATCGGCATTGTCCGAACTCGAAGGCGCTGCAACGGCGTTGACGTTCGCATCCGGGATGGCGGCGATCACCTCGGCGCTGCGTGTGCTCGCCAAACCCGGCACCAAACTGGTGGTGCCCGCCGACGGCTACTACCAGGTCCGCCGCTATGCCGCGGAATACCTTGCACCGCAGGGCGTTACGGTGGTCGAAGCGCACACCGTGAATATGTGCGAGGCTTCTGCGGACGCCGACGTGGTGTTGGCGGAGACGCCGACCAACCCCGAATTGGATGTCGTCGATCTGCACCACCTTGCGATGAACTGCCGCGGCCGCGGCGCCACATTGATCGTCGACAACACCACCGCCACACCGCTCGGCCAGCAGCCGCTGTCCTTGGGCGCCGATCTCGTGGTGGCCAGCGCAACGAAAGCCCTCTCGGGGCACAGCGATCTACTTGCCGGCTATGTCGCGGGCAGCCACCCCGATTTGATGCAGGCCCTCGAACGCGACCGGCTGCTCGCCGGGCCCATACTCGGTGCATTCGAGGCGTGGCTGGTATTGCGCAGCCTCGGTAGCGCGGGTCTGCGGTTCGAGCGGCAATGTCAGAACGCGCAGGCGCTCGCCGTGATGCTGCGGGCGCATCCCGCAGTGAAGTCCGTGCGGTATCCAGGTCTGCCCGACGATCCGTCGCATCCGATCGCCACCCAACAGATGAAGCGCTACGGCGGGCTCGTCGCAGTGGAACTCCAGGATGCGGCGGCAGTGCACACGCTGACCGAGCGCAGCGCGCTGGTGATCGCGTCGACCAGCTTCGGCGGGATTCACACGTCGGTGGACAGGCGCGCCCGCTGGGGAGATGCAGTCAGCGACGGCTTCGCCCGCATCTCGCTAGGCATCGAGGACACCGACGACCTGATCGCCGACTTCGAGGAAGCGCTGCGGTAGGCGGCTTCGCCGAACGTGAGCTCGTGCTCGAAAAACCGCCGAAATATGGCACACAAGCTCACGTTCGCCCAGCTCATGGCTCTGCATCATGCGTGCGCGGGCCAGAGCGGTAGCCTCTCTAGGTTGTGACTGCCCACCAGTCCGGCCCAACCGGACGCATCCGCGTCGCTGTCGTGTACGGCGGGCGCAGCTCCGAGCACGCGATATCGTGCGTTTCCGCTGGCAGCATCCTGCGCAACCTCGACCCCGAACGGTTCGAGGTGGTCGCGGTGGGCATCACGCCCGGCGGATCGTGGGTGCTGACCGACGGTCGCCCCGAAACGCTCGCGATCACCGACGGCCGGCTGCCTGAGGTGAGTGAGGCATCGGGCACCGAACTGGCGTTGCCCGCCGACCCGGTCCGCGGCGGTCAGCTGCTGTCCCTCGGTCAGGGTGGCGAGATGCTCGAAGCGGTCGACGTGGTCTTTCCCGTCCTGCACGGCCCGTATGGAGAGGACGGCACCATCCAGGGGCTGCTCGAGCTCGCCGGCGTGCCGTATGTCGGAGCGGGTGTACTGGCCAGCGCGACGGGCATGGACAAGGAGTTCACCAAGAAGCTGCTCATCGCCGAGGGATTGCCGGTCGGCGACCATGTCGTGCTGCGGCCGCGCCAGGACACCGTCGAACTCGAGGACCGCGAGCGGCTCGGGCTGCCGGTGTTCGTCAAACCCGCGCGTGGCGGCTCGTCCATCGGTGTCAGCCGTGTCACGGCGTGGGACCAGCTGCCCGCCGCAATTGAGCTGGCCCGCAGACATGATCCGAAGGTGATCGTCGAGGCGGCGATACCGGGACGCGAATTGGAGTGTGGCGTCCTGGAATTCCCGGACGGCAGAATCGAGGCAAGCACGGTCGGCGAGATTCGCGTCGCGGGCGTGCGCGGCCGTGAGGATGGCTTCTACGATTTCGAGACCAAGTATCTCGACGACGCCGCCGAACTCGACGTGCCTGCCAAGATCGATGACGAGCTCGCAGATACGGTGCGGCAGTTGGCTATTCGCGCCTTCAACGCCGTTGACTGCCAGGGCCTGGCACGCGTCGACTTCTTCCTCACCGACGACGGGCCGGTGGTGAACGAGATCAACACCATGCCCGGCTTCACCACCATCTCGATGTACCCGCGGATGTGGGCGGCCAGCGGCGTCGACTATCCGACGCTGTTGACCACCATGGTCGAAACGGCACTGCGGCGCGGCACCGGCCTGCGTTAGACATCCTGCCGTAGGCGGCATCGGCTCCTTCTGCCGTAGGACACGAAAGACCGGACTTGGGCACGATGTGCGTCCGGCGCCGATTTTCGCACGTGGCGCATCACCCCCCAGCATCGTGCCATCGTAGAAGGATTCGCGGCGCCCGTACATCATGCTGCGGTCGATACCGGCCTCCTACCGCGGTCGTAGACCGAGATTCGGATTTCGGCACGACGACAGCACGGCGCGCGCTTCATAACGTCGAATCATGACGCTGGCGCGGCACACCGGCCATCGTGCGCGCATTCGCCGCTACCGGAGGGGTGGTCACCACTGCCGGAATCGTGTTCGGCATCACCATGTTTGCGCTCGCGGGCAGCAGCGTGCTGAGCATCGCCCAGATCGGTACCACCATCGGTGTGGGCTTGCTGATCGACACGCTCGTCGTGCGCACGTTCGTGCTGCCTTCGCTGATCGCACTGCTGGGCCGCTGGTTCTGGTGGCCTTCACAGAAGGCTACGCGCCGAGTGCGCTCTACTGCGGCGGTGCGGGATCAATCGCCTTGGCGGGCAACGCTTTCGCGATGATCTCCGAGATCTCCTGTATCGGTGTCGGTCCGGAGCCCCGCGGGAGGGTTAGCGCTACATACACCGACCGGTCGACGGCGAACCATGTGCTGCGGCCTTGATCGGCCAGCTCGAACCACTGCACGGCGTCGACCACTTGGAGCGGAGAGCCGACGACGAACTTGGCAGGCCGGTCAAGACCGCAGCGCAGAATCACCGGCTCGCCGCCCGCCGTCCACGCAGCCGCCCCCGCTGGCGCAGGCTGCACCGCCGGGGCGCGACGATAGTCACCCAGTTGGTCCGGAAGCGCGCCGAGAAGCGCGCGGCATTCGGCGCCGTCACCCTTGGGTGCGGGCACCGATGCGATCGCGACGGGCTGCTGGCCGGGCGGCGACTGCCGCAGCGCGGCGACGACCAGGATGCCGACCATCGCCCCGACCGCAACCACCAGCGCGGCGATCAGTAGGGCCCGCGGGGGCCCGTCGCGGGTCTCGGCATCCACGGCCCAAACTCTAAGGGCGAACCCCGTTGGCGATCGGGCAGGTCAGCGTGCGGGTGATGCCGGTCACCTGCTGCACGCTCGGAACGACGTCGGCCTGCAGGTCGGCCAGGGTGTCGGCGCCGATTCGGGCCACTACGTCGTACGGACCGGTGACGTATTCCGAGGACAACACGCCAGGCAGCGCGGCGAGTTGCTTGGCGACGACCTCGGCGCGGCCCACCTCGGTCTGAATCAGCATGAAAGCCTCGACCACCCGGTTCCCCTCCATCTCGCTGCATAGACTGCTGGCCGCAGGGCCCAAACGTACCGCAGCCCCGGGGAGGTGACATGGCGAGCGACGAGGCCGAGACCCTGGCCGGCGTGGGGGAGTTCGCCGTCATCGACCGGTTGGTCGCAGGCAGGCGTCAGCCCGAGACGGTGCAGTTGGGACCGGGAGACGACGCGGCGATTGTCAGCGCTGCCGATGCCCGCGTGGTGGTTTCCACCGACATGCTCGTCGAGGGAAACCATTTCCGGCTGGACTGGTCCTCACCCCACGAGATCGGAAGGAAGGCGATCGCTCAGAACGCCGCCGACATCGAGGCGATGGGCGCTACGACCACCGCTTTCGTCGTCGCCTTCGGCGCGCCCGGTGATACGCGGACACAGCTGGCGGTCGAGCTGGCCGACGGTATGTGGCACGAGGCCGGGCTGCTCGGCGCAGGCATTGTCGGTGGTGATCTGGTGAGCGCCCCGCAGTGGGTGATCTCGGTGACCGCACTGGGAGATCTGGCAGGGCGCCCAGCGGTACGACTCGACGGAGCTTCAGTCGGTGACACTGTCGCGGTGGTGGGCGATCTCGGCTGGTCTGCTGCTGGATATGCGTTGCTGCGCAACGGCATTGAGGGCTTCGAGGCCTTGCGTCGTCGTCATCTCGTGCCCGAGCCGCCGTACGGGCAGGGTGGCGTCGCAGCCGAAGCCGGCGCCACCGCGATGACCGATATCTCCGACGGCCTCGTCGCCGACCTCGGGCACATTGCGAAAGCCTCGGGGGTCGGCATCGAACTGTCG
>Ga0268266_10001617_pt1 | contig 26278 bp, 23 predicted proteins | sample KBSS13metaG_FD_190356 | JGI IMG/M metagenome (GOLD analysis project Ga0268266, IMG submission 190356) | Switchgrass rhizosphere microbial communities from Kellogg Biological Station, Michigan, USA - KBS S1-3 metaG (SPAdes) (version 2) | ecosystem: Host-associated > Plants > Roots > Rhizosphere... | reverse complement strand
TCACGACGACCAAAGCAGCATCGGGCGCGGCGTTCAGGCCATGGGCTACATCCAGACCATTCTCATCCACAGGCACCGGCATCAACTGCAAGCGTGCGATCTCGAGACCCTTGCGCGTAAGGGGAAGACTGGGATCCTCGACCCAGGCGGTCCGCCCCTCCAACCCGAGCACTTGCAGCGTTAGACCCAGGCCGCCGCTGAACCCCGAAGTAATGATGATCTGCGAGGGCAGACACTCGATGCCACGCGCAATAGCCAGTTGGACGGCGAGTTCTCGCCGCAGCTCGAGCTCGCCGCGAGGATCCGGATAGCTGGCGGCCGCATGGCCTTCCGCTCGAACGGTGCGCGCACGAATCCGCGAGATGAGCTTGTAGGGAAAGCTGTCCTGAGCCGGCAAACCCATCTGGAAAATCGCCGGCGCCGCCGAGAATTCCCGATACACACCCGGTATGAATGAGCTCCTGTTCCCCGGCACATCGATCTGATTCGGCATGACCGGCCGTGCGGCGACACGCGTCCCTCCCGGAGTCGAAGAGACTATGAGCTGCGCATCAGCGAGGCGCTCGTAAGCCTTTCGGACCGTGTGGCGCGCCACCCCGAGCTGAGCTGCCAAATCGCACCAGGAGGGTAGACGCGCGCCGGGGACCAATAGCCCTTTGTGGATGGCCGCTGCGATTCCCTTGCGGATTTGCTCCGCCAAAGTGACCTTGGCTGCGCGGTCAATGGTAACGGGGAGATGTCTGGCCATGCCCTGATGGTCCACTGGAACCTGTCTTTTCTGGTCCTTTCCTTCTGCCGGACATCCGGCGATTCTGAAGCCGGTCGCCACCCGAAAAATAGACTGATAGCGTCATGGTTGAAGTATCTCGCTCTTTACGCCTGCTCATTGCTGATGACCACCCGGCCATGCTGGATGGACTGCGCTACATGATTCAACCGGAGCCCGATCTGCAGGTCGTGGCTGAAGCGGTGGATGGTGCCGAGTGCATCCAGCGGTTCCGTGAGTGCCGTCCTGATGTGACACTGGTAGACCTGCAGATGCCGAAGATCGACGGACTGCGGGTCATCGAGACGTTGTGCAAGGAATTCAACGATGCCTGTCTCATCGTCCTGACTTCCTACACGGGCGATGCGCGGGTCTCGCGCGCATTGAAGCTCGGCGCCCGCGGTTATGTGCTGAAGAGCTCGCGGCGATCCGAAATTCTCCGGGCGATTCGGCAGGCGAGCACGGGGCGCACATTCGTGAGCGCGGAGCTCAGACGGGAGCTCGCCGCACATCACGGCAGTGAGAATTTGCGGCCCCGCGAGCTCAGTGTGCTGCGGCTGGTGGCCGCGGGCCAACACAACCGCCGCATCGGCGAGTCGTTGTGTGTTTCCGAACAAACGGTCAAGACACGTATCAAGAATATCCTGGCAAAGCTCCAAGCTCACGATCGTACGCATGCAGTCAGCATCGCAGTTCGACGCGGTTTCCTCGACTGACTGACCCAGGGAGGTCAGGACTGAGAGTTGTGCTCAATCGGAAGACTAACCTCGGGCGCTCGCCTCGGATTCACTCAATCGGGTGATTCTTTCTGCGGACTCCAACAGCACGCTCGCGTGAGCGATCTGCGACAGGAGCCTGCCAGTGAGCCACCCAACTCCGGATCCTGATTGTGGCGAATCACCCGATCATGCCATCTCGTCCGGCGCCCGCTTGCAGTACCCACCGTGAACCGCAGGACCCGGATCATGATTGTCTCGGATCATCCGATTTTGTCGGATGGGTTGCGCCTCGCCTGCGGCCGCACGACGAACACTGAGATCGTGTTTGAGGCGCTGAATGTTACGCAGGCGGTGCAGTACTTCAGCGTGAGTGAGCCGGACGTCGTGATCGTCGACTTGCAGCTACCACTTGCCTGGCGGGTCATCCGGCGATTGCGCCGGCTGTGCCCAGGCGTGCCGATTGTCGCGTTGACGACCGGATCAAAGACAACAGCCCTTGCCAACGGCGGCGGCGCTGCCGTGATCGAGGTCTCGAAGACTTCCCGCAGCGAGACCATTGTAAATGTCGCGCAAAACGCCGCGCTGAAAAAAAGGAGGCAACGGTGAGCTATCCCATGTTGCCTGTTTTCCCGGTAGGCCGCGCGGCCAAACGCTCAGCGGGCCCGTTTGTGGATGACATCAGGGAAGTTCTTGCGCGCTGAAGCCAACCAGTTCGTGGGATGGAAGCACTGAAAGCAAGCTGACCGGGCACACGGAGTTGCACGCGACACCCGCAGCCGGGTTCGGAATGAATGGCCAATACAGCTCCCAAGTCCGCTGCCCGCTCCTGCATTCCGAGTAATCCGAAACGTCCGGAGGCCAGGAGCCACTCTCCGGGTACCGCGGCCAAGCCTTGACCATCATCAACGACACACAGCAACACCTCTGTTGAGTAGAACGCGAGCCGAACCTCCACTCGGGTCGCGCCGGAGTGTCGGCAGGTGTTTTGCACCGCCTCACGCGCGATATCCAGCAACGTGTAATAGGCTTCAGGCGTCAGTGCCCGAGGTGTCCCGCGAATCTCAACGAAATAACGCGCAGGTGACTCGTTCTGCGCCAGTTGCGCAATCGATTGAAGATTCTCGATCAATTCACCGACCGGAGCTTGCGCTTGGCGTAGTCTGAGGATCCGTGCCCTCGCATCGGTTTCGATCCGACGCACTTGCGCCAGAACCTCGGTAATGTCCTGGCGCAGATGAGCGGCTAACCGTTCATCGGCGGTCCATGTCTCCAACTTGAGAAGCATGGCATGGATGCCCTGCAGAGTCGTGTCGTGTAAATCGCGCGCGACGCGTGTTCGCTCGGCTTGACGCGCCTGCGCCCTGATGCTATCGCGTTCTCTCTTCAGCCAGACCGCCACTCGGGCGCCAATACAACTCGCGCTCACGAGAGCAGCAATGGCGAACGCCGCCGCCCAGGGTTGTTGGTGCCAGATGCAATCAGTCATCACGGAGAGCGTCCACAGAGTCGCGCCGGTCTGCGCCAGATACCGAATTCGAAGTAAGGTTGACGTGGCGCGATCCAGGTGCGTGGAATTTATACGCGTACGTGGGCGTTGTCATACCATTCAAACTTACGGGCAACGCGACAGCGTCGCAATCGTCGCCTGACAAATACGGACGCTCAGAGACATCTTCCGGACGATCCGGCCCGGTCAGATCATCCTTGATTTCGACGGTGGGCGGCTTCCCCGCTCAAGCGGACTTCTGTGGCGCCGGCCACGATGACCGATAGTCGGAAGGATCCCGGCCAAAGTGACCGCGAAAGGCCCGGATGAAGCTGCTCCGGCTGGCATACCCGCAGCGGTGCGCCACCTGAGCGATCGACAGCGTGCTGATCTTGAGTTGCTCCACGGCCTGTCTCATGCGCAGCTCTCGCAGCACAATCATGGGAGGCTTACCCACCACCGTTGCGAAGCGTTGCATGAACGCTGAGCGGCTGAGGCACGCACTGCGGGACAACGATTCGATCGTGTGGGGCGCCCCCGGGTTGCACACCATTTCGGCGAAGGTCCTTGCGATCGACGGGTCGCTCAAGATGGAAAAGCGCTCGACCCACGAATGCATCGAAGTCAACGATCGGCGTACCAGTGCCACAATGACCTGTTTCAACAGGGTCGAACTCATGGTTCCCGAGCCGACCTCCTGGGAAACCAACTCGGCAAGAGCCTCCTTGAGCTTGTTATCCAGCTGATCGGCCGGCTCGAACTTCTCCACCACCGGCCCTGTGAGGGTCGCAAACAGGTCGGCCGCGGACCCGAACGAGGCGTGGAAAAAGCCACAGATCAGAATGATCTCCGGGGTGCCACTGCCAGCGATGAAGCGGCGGATGCCATCCTTTGAGGAGGTCTGCGATCGTCCATCTACGGTCTTCAGTCTCGAGTGGTTGCCTTCGCCACCGGCAACCTCGATCCGAAAGGGCGAATTGGGCGGGACGATAATCAGCGTATGCGGCACCAGATCCACCGGCGCATCTGTGCCGATAAACATTCGCCCTGTACCCACCAGGTTGTAATGGATGCCCGGAGCGGGTACACCGCCCATCTGGAGCCGATGACCGGCACTGACCAGACATTCCGACAAGGCGACAAACTTCACGTCCAGCGAGCTCATGAGGTTGTCCAGATCGGAAGGTGAGATTCGGATGGCGGGCTTGGCCCTGCGATACTCAGGTTTCGACATGGGTGCGGCTCACTGGAGTCTTGGACTCAAACGGGAGGTGCCTGGCAGTGTCGTGATGGTGCACTGGAATCGATCGTTTTGGGTCCTTTTCTTTTACCCGGCCTCCCGCCATCCTCGGCGCCGCCGCGTGGGGACGGCGTCACGCTAGTTTTCGCTCTGACAGATCTGAAGCACGTCGCGCATGTGGTCGCCGTGGGTGACGGCGAGATCGTTCCGGGAGGAAAGCTCGTTGAGTAGTGTGGTTTTGATTTCGGGGCCTGTACCGATCGAGAGTTGAATGGGACAACGATCGGCCATCGCCAGCAGTTTGATCCTCTGAGGCTCATCGAGCCGGCCCACGAGCAGGATCTGGCGCACAAAGGTGGCGCGGCCCCGGACACCCGGGCGCTGATGGCTCACACGAACATGGATGCGCTCCAGCGGCCAGCGCTTCGCCGTGGCATAGGCCCGTATTGTTGTCGCAGTCGACGCGCCGAGCGCTGCGCTCAAGAGGTCGTAGGGGTTCGGCCCCGAACCGAGCCCACCGGCTCCAATCGGCTCATCCAACATGAAGGTGGAGCTCCCGGTGGTCACCTTCAGTTGAAAGGGCCCCAGCCCGGTTTCTTCAATGAGGATCGTTTCACCGGTTGTCTCCTGAGCACTCCTGGTCCTGGTCATCCTATCTGGGCCCTGCTTTGACCGCGGCGCCACGCGCCAGGGTTCTCCCCGACCAGCCTGTGAAACACATGGGTGAAGTGGGCTTGGTCAGCGAAACCGCAGACGACAGCGATGTGGCACAAAGGCAAGGTGTTGTCTCGCATCAGTTTCTGAGCCATTGCAACACGTCGCTGCATGACGAACGTCCGCGGCGACTCTCCCAAGCTGCGCCGAAAAGTGCGATGAAAGTGAGACGGGCTGTATCCGATGAGCACAGCGAGATCGCTCGTGCGCAGCGGCCGGACTTCCAAGTGCGTATCGATGTAATCGATGACTCGTCGAATCTGCCATCGCGCCAGTCCACCGCTGACAAATTCGGATGACGGGGTCCCGGCATCCGGCATCCAGTGCAATTGAGAGAGATCCAGCTTCAGCAAGGATGCCGCTCGATGCATGTGATCCAACGCCCGCTGCCGATCCTGCCCCAGAGCGGACCTGACCGACTTCAACAAGTGCTCGACGGCTTTTTTAACGGGCGCTTCGAGGGGTGATACGGGCTCCGAGGGCACTGCGTTGCAGGTCTTCATGACCGATTGGGGTCCCAAAAGCACAACGGGATCGGGCTGACTGCATTGCTCCGGCGGTGCCGACGGGGTTTCCATAAATTCCATCCTCACTAAGGGCATCGGGCGATAACGTCCGGTAGTCCTGAAAAGAGCACCGAGCGTCCATCCTCTGCAGCTTTATCAGGTGTGAGATCGAGTAAAAACACTCAATCGAGTGGTTTCTTTGCGGGTCAATGATGCGAGGCTCGCCAACTTGACAGTGCGCTACCGCCGGGAGGCATCCGTGGCTTTCACGTTAAAAATCAACGGCACAACCCATTTGGTCGATGTTGACAGCGACATCCCGCTGCTGTGGGTGCTGCGCGACGTGCTCGGCATGAGCGGGACCAAGTTCGGCTGCGGCTTGGGGCTGTGCGGCGCCTGCACCGTGCATGTCGGCGACAACGCGGTTCGTTCCTGTTTGACGCCTGTCGGCAGCGTTGGTGACAGTGCGATCACAACGATCGAGGCGATCGGCCTGACGCCGCAGGGCGCGGCCCTGCAGAAGGCGTGGCTGGAGCTGGAGGTAGTGCAGTGTGGCTACTGCCAATCCGGCCAGATCATGTCGGCGGCTGCGCTGCTGAAAAGCAGGCCGAAGCCGACGGATGAGGACATCAACGCGGGCATGTCGGGTAATGTCTGCCGATGCGGCACCTATCACCGCATCCGCGCGGTGATCAAACACGCCGCTGGAGTTTGAGATCATGGATCGGCTCCTTCCAACAGAGCAGATTGCGGATGAAGCGGCTGTGTCGCGGCGCATCTTCCTGCAGCGCACAGGTTTGTTGCTTGGTTTTGCGCTGAGTGGTGTAAGCGCGGACCCCGTATTCGCAGCGCCTGCTTCGCGGGTGGTCGAAAACGAGGTCACGGGTGCTTTCGCCCCGAACGGATTTATACGGATCGATGCAACCGGCGCCGTGACCCTGATCATGCCGAGTATCGAGATGGGGCAGGGAGTTTACACCTCGCAATCGATGCTGCTCGCTGAAGAACTGGAGGTGACGCTCGACCAGATCCAACTTCAACATGCGCCGCCGAACCATGCGCTTTATGTCAATTCGATCATAGGGATTCAAAATACAGGTGGTTCCGCGTCGATCCGCGCCTTCTGGACACCGCTGCGGCAGGCGGGGGCAGTGGGTCGCAATCTGCTGATTGCGGCGGCCGCAGAGCGCTGGAATGTCGATCCAGTGACTTGCCGCGCCAAGGCCGGCGTCGTGTTCGATGCGTCAGGCTCAAAACATCTGAGTTATGGCGAGCTTGCGGAAGCCGCGGCGAAATTACCGGTGCCGCTCGCGGCGAACGTCAAATTGAAGGATCCGAAGGATTTCACCCTGATCGGCACGCGCGCCAGGCGCGTGGATTCACCAATAAAGGTCGATGGGCGCGCGCTCTACGGTATCGATACGCGGTTGCCGGGTATGAAGTTCGCGGCAATTGCTATTTCGCCCGTGCTCGGCGGCAGAACGAAAACGCTGAACGAGAAGGCTGCGCTGGCAGTGAAGGGCGTCCGGCAGGTTGTCAACATCGATGAAGCTGTCGCCGTGGTGGCGGATCACATGGGTGCGGCCAAAAAGGGGCTCGAGGCCGCCGCCATCACCTGGGATGACGGGCCGAACCGCACGGTCAACAACGCCCATATCATCAGGCAATTGGAGGAGGAATCCAAACAGCCGGGAGTGGTCGCCCGTAACGATGGCGATGCCGGGAAGGCTCTCGCGGGGGCGGCGCAACGGCTCGACGCCATCTATCAGGTGCCTTTCCTGGCACATGCGACGATGGAGCCGATGAACTGCACCGTGCAACTGCGGAATGATCGTTGCGACATATGGGTAGGAACACAGGCGCCGACGATCACCCAGTCTCAGGTGGCCGAACTGACCGGGCTGCCAAAAGATGCGATCAAGATTCACAATCATCTGATGGGGGGTGGCTTCGGCCGCAGGCTGGAACCCGATGGGACCCTTCTCGCCGTCAAGCTCGCCAGGCACGTCGATGGCCCGGTGAAGGTGATCTGGAGCCGCGAGGAAGATATCCAACACGACATGTATCGGCCGTACTATCTCGATCGGCTGTCGGCGGGACTCGATGCGGCCGGCAAGCCGGTTGCCTGGACGCATCGGATCGCCGGCTCCTCAGTCATGGCTCGCTATTATCCCGCTTACTTCAAGGACGGATTGGATCCCGATGCCGTAGAAGGCGCCGCCCAACCGCCCTATGAGCTGCCCAACATCCGCGTCGACTTTGTGCGGCTCGAGCCGCCCGGTGTGCGGACGTCGTGGTGGCGCGGTGTTGGACCGACTCACAATGTCTTTGTGGTCGAAAGCTTCATGGATGAGCTGGCGCATGCCGCGAAGCAGGATCCTGTCGCTTATCGCAAGGGATTGCTCGGCCACAATCCGCGAGCGCTGGCTGTTCTGTCGCTGGCTGCGGAAAAAGCGGGGTGGGGATCACCACTGCCCGCACGGCATGGCCGCGGGGTTTCGGTACAGTTTGCGTACGGAAGCTACACCTCGCAGGTCGCCGAGGTCGAAGTGGCGGTCGATGGCACTGTCAATGTCAAGCGGATCGTCTGTGCGATTGATTGCGGCATGTACGTCAATCCCGACACGATCGAAGCACAGGTTCAGGGTGGAACACTTTTCGGGCTGACCGCCGCGCTCCATGGCTCGATCACCTTCAAGGACGGACGTGTCGAACAGACCAATTTCAACAGCTATCGGCCGATCCGTATCGACGAGGTGCCGCTGGTCGAGACACACCTGATCAAGAACGCAGAAGCTCCAGGTGGAATCGGTGAAGCTCCAACAGCCAGTGTCAGCGCAGCGGTGACCAATGCGATCTTCGCCGCGACCGGCAAGCGCCTGCGCATCCTGCCGATCGATACAAATTCGCTGCAGGCGTAAGGCCGGAAACGCGACCTGCTCCCCCTCTCCAACATCCACACCGGCTGATGTACCCGCCGTCGATGTTGAGGTCGCGACACCGGCTCTGCCGGAAAGACTCAATCGAATAGGAACCAACATGAACAATGCCGTTATCGACTGCATCCTGAGCCGAAGCGCTACGAAGTATTACGACCCCGCCGCCGCCTTGAGCGACGACCAGATCCGTGAGCTGGTGCGCATCGGTACCAGCGCGCCGACATCCTTCCACTTGCAGAACTGGCGCTTCATCGCCGTGCGCTCGCCCGAAGGCAAGGCTCGGCTGCGTCCGATCGCCTGGAATCAGCCCGCGACCACGGAAGCTGCCGTTACCTTCATCGTCTGCGGCCAGTTGGTCGAGACCGGCGTCATTCCGGCGCGCCTGGCGCCGTTGGTGGAAGCGGGCGTCATGCCAGCTGCAATGGTGCCGGAATGGGAAATCCCTGCTCGCGATCTTTATATGGCCTACCCGCAGCGCCGACGCGACGAGGCCATTCGCACCGCGACCTTCGGTGCGGCGGCGATCATCTATGCGGCCCGATCGATGGGCATGGGTTCGACGCCGATGATCGGTTTCGACTTTGACGCCGTGCATCGCGAGTTTGGTTTGGCTGAGGACGAAGTGCCGGTCATGTTGCTGTCCGTGGGACCGGAGAGGCCGGGGAACTGGGCGCAGAAACCGCGCCTGCCGGTATCCGATGTACTGGACCTCGTTTGATTATTTGTAAGACCAGGCGCGCTCAGACCACCGACATTCACGCATCGGAGTGATCATGCTTCGTATTCCGGCTGTGGTTGCAGTGTTGGTCCTCGTCAGTGCCTGCTCCCGCCAAACGACGCCGGCTCCGCCTCCGCCGGCAGTTTCCGTCGCCACTCCTCTTTTGAAGAACGTCGTCGATTGGGACGAATACATCGGCCATTTCGCGGCGCCGCAGTCGGTCGGGCTGCGGGCGCGCGTGACCGGGCAAGTCACGCAGATCCTGTTCCGCGATGGCCAAGAAATCCGGGCGGGCCAGCCGCTCTTCGTCATCGATCCGCAGCCCTACGCGGCCGCACTCGACCAGGCGCGGGCGGCGGTGGAGAGCGCCGAGGCGACGCGCCAGAACGCAATAGCGATCGAGGCGCGATCGACGATCCTCGAAGCGAAGCATACGGTCAGCAAGGAGAGGCTGGAGGCCGATCAGACGCAGGTCCGTACGGCGAGCGCCGCACTCCATGCCGCGCAGGCCGCGTTGGAAACTGCAGAGCTGAACTACAACTGGACCACCGTCCGGGCCCCTATCTCCGGGCGCGTTTCCAGCCGTCGCGTCTCGATCGGAGACCATGTCGAGGCCGGGTCTACCCTGCTCACAACGGCCGTGTCGCTCGACCCGATCTGGTTCGTTTTCGACGGTGCGGAGAGTTTCTACTTGAAATATCTCCGGCAGGCGCAGCACGGCCAACGTCAGTCCTCGAGAGACTTCGAAAATCCGATTGATATCAGACTCTCCGACGAAACCAGCTTCCTACATCACGGCAAGATGGAGTTCGTCGACAACGCCATCGATGTTGGTTCGGGAACTATCCAGGCTCACGCCGTCGTCGACAATCATGATCATTTTCTGACCCCCGGCATGTTCGGCCGGGCGCGCCTTCTCGGCTCCGGCAGCTATCGCGCCGTGCTCGTACCCGATGAAGCGATCATCACCAAACAGTCGTTGAAGGAGGTTCTCGTCCTTGCGCGTAACGATACCGTCACGAGCCGAACGGTCGAGCTGGGACCGGAGATTCTGGGACTGCGGGCGGTAAAAGACGGCCTTGCCCCCACCGATCTCGTCGTCCTCGACCACATCACCCAACTCAAGCCGGGGATGAAAGTCGCCCCGCACCCCATCACGATCAAGCCACGCAATACAGACGCCGGGCCGACGACGCCGCCGGTCAATGCGCCTGAGCCGTCCGCTGCGACTGCCTCCGACGAGCACTGAGGAGCAATCAATGCGCTTTCCACATTTTTTCATCGAACGACCGATTTTCGCGGCGGTGCTCGCGATCGTGATCACCGTCTTTGGCCTCGTAGCCTACCCGTCGCTGCCGGTCGGGCAGTACCCGGAGGTCGCGCCGCCGACTGTTGTAGTCACCGCGCGATTTCCCGGTGCGACCGCGGAGACAATGGCTTCGACCGTCGCCGTTCCGCTCGAACAACAAATCAACGGCGTCGAGCACATGCTTTACATGTCGTCCTCTTCGGTGGGCGAAGGCTCCGTGACGATTACGATCACTTTCGCGCTCGGCACTGACGTCAACGCGGCACAGGTCCTCGTCCAGAATCGGGTCGACGAGGCGCTTCCGCGATTGCCCGATCAGACGAGGCAGATCGGTGTGACTGTTCGTAAGGTCTCCGCAGAGGACCTCGTGGGCTTCGCCTTCTACTCTCCCGACAACTCGCTCGATACCGACTTCATCTCGAACTATGTGACCCTTCAGATCAACGATCGCATCAAGCGAATTCCCGGCGTGGGCGATACGGTGCGCTTCGGCGGGCGCGACTACGCGATGCGGGTCTGGATCGACCCAGATCAGGCGGCAGCGCGGAATCTGACGGTGGATGAGATCATCGCCGCCATTCGCGGTCAGAATGCCCAAGTCGCAGCCGGCATCATCGGACAGCCGCCGTATGGCACAAAGGCCAATGCCTATCAGCTCGGCGTGGACACCGAAGGGCGCCTCGCCAGCCCGGAGCAATTCGGCAATATCGTTGTCAAGCGGAGCGTCCGCGGCGGCCTGACCCGGCTGCGCGACGTCGCCAGGGTCGAGTTGGGCGCGCAGGACTATTCGACCAACGCATTCCTGAATGACCGGAACGCGATCGGCCTGGTCCTCAAGCAGCAACCTGGAACCAATGCGCTCGCGACCGAAGCTCGAGCCAAGGCCCTTGTCGCCGAGCTGGCGAAGGACTTCCCGCCGGGCATGGCTCATTCCGTTGCTCACCACCCGCTGAACTTTGTTGCGGACTCGATCCGGGACGTGAAGGAGACACTTTTCGTCGCGCTGCTGCTCGTCTCATCGATCGTCCTGCTCTTCCTCCAAACATGGAGAGCGGCGGTCGTGCCATTGATCGCCATCCCGATCTCCCTGACCGGCGGTTTCGCCACGCTGGCCGCGTTCGGCTTCTCGCTGAACAGCCTGTCGCTTTTCGCAATGGTGTTGGCGATCGGCATCGTCGTGGATGATGCGATCGTCGTGGTCGAGAACATCGAGCGGCTGATCGTCGAGGAAAATCTCTCACCGAAGGAGGCCGCCCACAAGACGATGAGCGAAGTGTCAGGCGCGCTCGTGGCCATCGCCCTCGTGCTCTGCGGTGTGTTCCTGCCGACAGCCTTCATCCCGGGCTTCTCGGGCGAGTTCTACAAGCAGTTCGCGTTGACGATCGTTTCGGCGACGGTGGTGTCGGCCTTCATCTCGCTGACGCTTTCGCCGGCACTGGCGGCTTTGCTACTCGAGCCGGCCGACCAACGATCGCAGGCCAGGCCTGGCATTCTCGGCTTTCCAGGCCGATTTGCCCGCTGGTACAACCACCTGTTTGATCGCCTGTCGGTGCACTACGGCCGCCTCACCGGAAAGCTCGTCCGGCGCCTCGTGATCCTCTCGGTCATCTATGTCCTGCTTATTTTCCTCACCGGATGGCGCTTCTCTGTCACGCCGCAAGGATTCATTCCTTCGCAAGACCAGGACATGTTGCTCAACGTGCTCCAGCTGCCCCCCGGTTCCTCGCTCGAACGGACGACGCAAATCGCGAAGCAGGTGCAAACCGCGGCGGCGACAGTTCCCGAGGTTACTCACTCCCTGACGTTCGCCGGCTTCGATGGCGCAACCTACTCGAACGCCTCGAACACTGCCCTCATTCCCGTCTTCTTGACACCGCAGGCCAGGCGTAGGGCGACGATTGACGAGGTCGCGAACAAGCTGCGCAAGGCCTTCTCGAATATCACCGGCGCCAACGTACTGGTGATCTCGCCGCCGCCGGTCCGAAGCATCGGCACCGCTGGTGGATTCAAGATGGAAGTGGAGGATCGCACCGGCCTGGGCTATGCGGCACTCGAGAAGGCCGCGCAGGATGTGATCACCGAAGCAAACAAGAATCCCACGCTGCAGCGGGTTTTTACGACCTACAACACCGGCACGCCGCGTCTGCACGTCTCGATCGATCGCGAGAAGGCGCAGCAGCTCGGCGTCCCCGTGGATCGCGTATTCGCGAGCCTCGGCACCTATCTGGGCTCGACATACATCAACGATTTCAATTACCTCGGCCGCACCTGGCAGGTGATCGCCCAGGCGGATACATCGTACCGGCAATCGGCCGCCGACGTCCTTCAACTCCGCACGCGCTCGGAAAGTGGAAGCATGGTCCCGCTAGGCGCCTTCGCAGATGTTCAAAACCAATCCGGCCCGTATCGCGTCGTGCGCTACAACATGTTCCCGTCCGCGGAGATACAGGGCGAGGTCGCCCCAGGCTATTCGTCCGGCCAGGCGCTCCAGGAGATGGAAGAGATAGCCGCGCGAGTTCTGCCGGAGGGCATGGGCATCGAGTGGACCGAGCTCTCCTACCAGCAGAAGCAAGCAGGCAATACCGGCATCTACGTCTTTGGGCTGGCCGTGCTGTTCGTCTTCCTACTTCTGGCCGCTCAGTATGAGAGCGTTGTACTGCCGCTGGCTGTGATCCTCATCGTTCCAATGTGCCTCCTCGCCGCCATCCTGGGGATCAACCTTCTCGGAATGGACAACAACATCCTCACGCAGATCGGCCTCGTGGTGCTGATCGGTCTGGCAGCGAAGAACGCGATTCTGATCGTCGAGTTCGCGAGACAAGGCGAAGTTGAAGGCCTCACCCATCGAGAAGCTGCAATCCGAGCGGCCCACCAGCGTCTTCGTCCGATCCTGATGACGTCGATCGCGTTCATCCTTGGCGTGCTTCCACTCATTATCACGGACGGCGCCGGATCGGAGATGCGCAAGGCGCTTGGCGTCGCGGTGTTTTTCGGGATGATCGGCGTGACCTTTTTCGGGCTGATTTTCACGCCGAGCTTCTACGTCATCAATCGCCTCATGGCGGAATGGATTACCGAAGAGATGAAGCGCTTGCGGGCGCGGTTTGGCAGACCTGCCGTCGCCGACTCATCAGAGACAACGCCTATGGGGCCTGCCGCGCCGTCAGGTAACGAGGCATGAGGCCTGTACAGACCCTCGTTCCGCCAACTTGCCGGCGAGTGAGCCGATGGGAAACCACGGATGCGGCGCTATCGCAGGTCGTTGAGCGTCATCGCGCGGAACGACCTCGGCGATATCGCCGGCAACTTTATTTTTCCGTTGCCTGAGCCCGGCGCCACGCGCCGGGATTTTGCCTTACGATCCTGAAAAACACACGATTAAAGTGGGATTGGTCCGCGAAGCCGCAGTCGATGGCGATCTGACACAAAGGCAAATCAGGGTCTCGCATCAGTCGCTGAGCTTTGGCGACACGTCGCTGCATGACGAACGTCCGCGGTGATTCTCCAAGGCTGCGGCGAAAGGCGCGGTACAGGTGCGAAGGGCTGTACCCGATGAGCGCAGCGAGTTCGCTCGCATGCAGCGGCCGGATTTCCAGGTGTGTATCGATGTGCTCAATGAGTCGTCGAATCTGCCATCGTGTCAATCCGCCGCTCACAAACACAGGCAAAACGGTCTCGGCATCCGGCGCCCAGGCGAGAGAGGGCAACTGAGATTGATCCAACTTCAGCAGGCGGGCCGCTCGGTGCATGTGATCCCAAGCCCGTTGCCGATCCTGTTCCAAAGCGGAGTTGACGGACTTCAACAAGTGTTCGATAGCTTCTTTTACAGGCGTCTCGAGCAGGTACTCACTGTTTATGGCGTGGCTCATGGACGAACGCGAATGATGGTCTTTCCCTTGCGTCGCCCGGTCGGATTGAGGGCACCAACAGCATCGTTGAGGACCGCGACCGTGCCGATGTTCGTTTGCAACCGTCCGTCGCGCACCCGCTGCACGATCTCACTCAGTTGGCCACGATTGGACTCGACGACAAAATCGACCGCCAGGCCGCTGTCGGGCCGCGCCTCGGGCGGACCGACCACGGAGACCAGTGTCCCTCCGGATCGAACCAGGCTTGCGGACCGCTTCCCGATGTTTCCGCCGATGACATCAAACACCAGATCTACTTTGCCAACATCGGCCAGGACGTCATTGTCGAGATCGACGAATTCCTTCGAGCCGAACTCGATAGCTGTTTGACGGTCGGCGGCACGTCCGGTGCCGATGACGTAGGCGCCGGCCTCTCGTGCGAGTTGAGCCACCATCGACCCGACCGCGCCGGCCGCGCCGTGCACGAGCACGGTTTGACCTGCTTGCAGGCGGCCGTGATCAAACAGGCCCTGCCATGCGGTTAGACCCGAGACCGGGAGGCTCGCGCCCACCGTAAAGTCGACATCGCCCGGCAGCGGTGTGAGGTCGCGTGCCTCGATCGCAACATACTCTGCCAGGGTGCCGTCGCGATACCAGTCTGCAAGGCCGATCACCCGCTGTCCCACCGACAGTCCCGTCGTGCCGTAGCCGAGGGCGGTGACCACGCCGGCCAGCTCGTGACCGGGTATCGACGGTGTTCGGCTACGGTCGAGGCGATCGGTCCAAGTCGAGGGCCACTCCAACTCAGTCGAGACCCACCCCGAGGCGTGAATCTGAACGACGACGTCGTTTATCGCAGCCTGCGGCACAGGTCGTTCCACCAACTTCATGCCGGCCGTTCCCGCAGCCTGATCCGTCACCACGATTGCCTTCATCGATGTCAGTGTCATGAGAGTGGTCTCCTGGGTTGTGTTGCAGAGCGGTGCATTGTTCCACTCATCGGGTGAGGACCGGGTAGCCGTCTGTATAGATCCAGTCTGACTGTCGCGCCGGTATATGACAGGCCTGACAGTCCTTCTTGTAGTCGGTGGACGTAGTCTTCGCGGCATTCGTTGCGTCAAACCAGGACCAGCCCCAGCCGTCGCCCCAAAGCTTGTTCCCTGGAAATCGGCCGACGCTGTCTTTCACCATGACAAACCAACCCGCGAGGGCCCCAGCGCTGCTGACAGTCCCGGTTGTCATCCCTTTAGTCGTGGTGTTGAAAACTTCCTTCACGAGAACGGTACCGTCGGGAAAGTGTCCGTCCTTGCGGTAGGCGGCGACGGCTCCAGGCGATGCATAGACCACGTGCAGCTGCTTTGAGCCGGCACCGTCGTCTTTCGCCACCGCCCAAGTGCCGAGCATCTGATAGGCGGTGCGATAGTCGGCAGGCACGCGTAGATTTCCTTTTTCGTTGACGACAGCGGCGGCCGCGCCGCCGTACTGTGAATGCGTATTGATCTCCCCGTGAGCGGCTCCGATCGCCGTCATCCCTCCCAGGACAATCCACCAAGCAGCGACGAATCTCATGGCTATCTGTTTACCCTCATGTTTTGCGGCGCATGGGCGTTGGAATCGACGCGAAGGATGGCCGTATGCCGGGCCCAAAAAAAGGACCAAAAACGATCCGTTCTAGTGCACCATCGGCGGCATGGCCAGGCACCTGACATTCACGATAAATCGGTCGGCCAAGGTCACATTGGCGGAACAGATCCGGAGGGGAATCACTGACGCCATCGAAAAAGGGGTGTTGGCTCCCGGCGCGCGCCTACCGTCCTGGCGCGATTTGGCTGCTCAGCTCGGAGTCGCACGCGGGACCGTCCGAACGGCTTACGAACGGCTGATCGATGCGCAGTTGATAGTCTCGTTGACGCCGGGAGGGACCCGTGTTGCCGACCAGCCGGCGATGCGCAAGCAGGCAGACGTGCTGGGGAAAAGGAGTTCGTTCATCGCAGGCATGTATCGGGAATTCTCGACAGCGCCGGCCATTTTCCAGATGGGTGTGCCGGCTCAGGATAGCTTTCCCGACAAGCTCATCTCGCGCATACGGGCGCGCACGGTTCGCGCGGAAGGTCATAAGGCGGCGAGCTATCCGGATCCTCGCGGGGAGCTCGAGCTGAGACGCGAGCTCGCGGCTCAACTGGCTATTTCACGAAGCATCGAGTGTACGCCTGCGCAAATCATCGTTACGTCCGGGTTCAGCGGTGGCTTGGGCCTTACGCTGCAAGTGCTTGGGTTGGAGGGGCGCACCGCTTGGGTGGAGGACCCGAGCTTTCCCATCATGCGCAAGGGTCTCGAGATTGCACGCCTGCGGCTGATACCAGTGCCTGTTGATGAACAGGGTGTGGATGTAGCCCATGGGCTGAAGGCCGCGCCGGATGCTGCTTTGGTCGTCGTAACTCCTGGCCAGCAGGCGCCCCTCGGCGCGACTCTGTCAATCGATCGCCGCCTCCGCCTCCTCGAATGGGCTGCAGAAAAAAACGCCTGGATAATCGAGGACGACTACTTGAGCGAGTTGAAGCTGAAAGGCCGCTCGGCGCCCGCGCTTGCTTCGCTCGACAGAGCAGGGCGCGTTATTCACTTGGGCTCGTTCAGCAAAACCATCAGCCCGACGTTCCGTCTGGGTTTCATTGTCGCTCCCGTCAATATCGTGGAGCGGATTGCCGAGGCAGCCGCATGCCTGGCCCCCGCACCCTGTCCTTCCGTGCAGATCGCAACTGCAGAGTTGCTGCGGGAGGGCCACTACATGCGTCACCTTCGGCGAACGAAGCGCATTTACGCCCAACGAAGCGATGCACTGATAGGTTGCCTGGAGTCTCACGGTTGTCGGACATCCGCGGCGGGCCTCGTTGTTCTGCTTCATCTGCCTCCTGGTGTCGCGGACACTGCTATTGCTGACGAGGCACTTGCGTTTGGGATTGCACCATCGCCGTTGTCACGTTGGTATGTATCAGAAGGAGCCCGAGCCAGCGGCTTGCTGTTAAATGTCGCCACAGCGCCTTTGCAGAGCATTCCGGGTGCCTGTGAACGGCTGTGTGGGATTATCAAACGCTGGGTACAACAGGCCGCTTCATAGTCAGAAGCTCTGTCACATCACGCAAATCACGTGCGGACGAGATGGGAACTGTCAGCCATTTTCCGTCGATGTATGTTTTGGCTCCATCGTATAGCTCGACCAGTTGCGGACGCCAAACGTTACGCCGCGCCTCAAACTTCTCCCGTTCTGCGCCGCCCATGACCACCAAAGTCGAAAACCGCCGGTATTCGGGCACCAGGGTGCAGAACGCCCTGTTCTTCTTGTACCGCAAGGACCACCCGCGGTTCTTGCCACCGTAGAGCCAATCCGGTTCGAAAACTCCGGGGTAGGATTCGTCGATCCAGTTACGCAGCTGTGCCCAGTGCCCGAACACCTTGGGTCCGATCCACTTGCGCACGGCGCCATCATCGGGTGGGGCTGATTTGTCGGTGATTCTGGCGCCGATTGGGGGAATCATACAAATACCTCGCGCAATCTCCAGAAGCTTTTTGACGATCGCCGCCGAAAGCTTGCGGCTATGCGACTCTGGACGCGGACTGCAGTCAATATGAAGAATGTTCATGTGGTAGCTCAGATTGAGCCGGCCGGCGCGACGGCAGGGAAGTCCTTGTCGTGATCGAACACGTTGTTGAAGAAATTGGTGCTCAGGCTGCCGAGCAGGGTGGCCCACGAGTTGAAGGCGATCGGGCTCTGCGCGAAGGCCAACATCATGTTGGGGGTGAACCCGATATTCCGGGTGAACGCGTCGAGAGTGGGTTTCGATTCAGCCGGCACGTGCGGCGGCTGCAGGGCAGTGGTTCTGGTCATCTTGATCTTCCGTCAGTTGTTGGGGTAGTTGAGAATTATGCGAAGTCCAGTACATCGGCCACGGGCATACGCGGCTTCTGCGGCCAGTTGCCGGCTCGCTCGGGCCCCACGGTCAGCAGCATTACCGGGATTTCGTCGTCGGCCAGGCCGAACTCGCGGTGCACGGCTGCGTCGTCGAAACCGATCATGGGTGTCGATCCCAAGCCGAGTGAGCGAGCCGCATAGATGATTGCCGCAGCGCCGAAAGTCGCGGAACGAACCGCCTCGTCGCGCTGCCGCTGGGGTTGATTGTCATATAGCCCACGTGCGGGAAGCTCCCAGTCCGACACCAGGTTCGCCGGCATGATGCCGGCTTCGACCACCGGCGCCAGGCGCTGAGGGACGATGCTTGCATCGGCCAGTTGGCCGATGATGATGAAGGTGACGGCCGCTTCGGTGATCGCCGGCTGGTTCCAGGCGATCGGGCGCAGGCGAGCCTTGGCTTCAGGTGTGCGCACGGCGATGAAGCGCCAGTTCTGTAGATGGAAGGAGGTCGGCGCGGAAGTGCCGATGCGCACCAGGTCGCGGATCTGATCGTCGCTCAAGCTGGCCGTGGGGTCGTAATACTTGGCAGCACTACGGGCCAGAATCGTTTCGATGACGGCGTTCGTTGAAGTTGGACGCGCGAGAGCGTGTCGACTCTTCCCGGCACCCGTGTGGATGCCTGCGATTGCGGAATCGGCGGCGACGGCGGCTGAGTAGTTCATTGGGTGGCTCCATCAAGTGATTACGGAGCACACTGTATCGCCAGCAATGCAATTTTCGAGACTGAATTATCTCAATTTAATCCTCGAAAGGATCACCTGCCGTCGCGCGCCCGTCGGCGCCATTCCCCCGGTGTCATTCCCATCCTTTCGGCAAACACACGGCGGAATGCGGAAACAGACTGATATCCGACCGTCTCGGCCACAGCCTCGGTACTGATCGCGGGCTTTTTCAACTCGTTGGCCGCCAGACTCATGCGCAGATCGGTCAACAAATCGAGGGCGGAACGGCCCAGCCTGTCTTGAAACTGCCTCATGAACGTAGCTCGCGACATGCCGCACAGGTCTGCCAACTCAGGCAATTTCCAGGACCGGGTTGGATCGGCAAACATCGCGGCAATTGCTGGCGCCAGCCGCGGATGGCCGGCCACGGCCAACAGGCCTCCGGGTGCTCTGTCGCCTTGGCTTGCCGCGCGCAGTACCAGAGTGAACAGGGCCGAAGAAAGCGCGTTGAGGATGGCACGTCCTCCCACTCTGTCACCGGAGGATTCCATTCGCATCAGACTCACCAAGTCGGCCAGTTCGTTGGAGGCGGACCCGATGCCCTCTTCTGCATGACCGCTCTTAGCCCGCGTCACCAGATTCGCGGGCAGATAGTTGCGGATCAGCCGGTCATGGGGCGGCGTGATGCAAAATCGCCCGCACATCAGATCTAGTTGCTCGCCGTCGCCATCGTTCTCGCTCAGCACCCAGCCGGCAGAACCACGGTGTTCGTGCGTACGGATAGGTGTTTGCCCACTACCGTCGTGCAGCACATGCGCCGCACCGTGAGGCAGCAGCACGATATCTCCGCTCGCGAGCTCTTGTGTTGTTCGCGTCTCCGGATCCTGGAAAATGGCGCGGCCCTTGACGATTACGTGGTAGGGGATTTCGTTTGCTGCGGCCTGACTCCAGACAACGCGCCACGGAGCCCCATAGGCACAACGGACCTCGAGCTGACCGGTGACCGTGACGATTTGCAGGAGATGGCTCAACCAATCGACTTCAGACATGGGATCTCAGAAACGAGGTGCACGCGGAGGCGGTCGAGCAGTTTCTACAACTGTACCACGGCGGGTCCGGATCAGCGTGGGTCCGGCTATGCGCTAAACAACAGCGCCATACTCGTCATGGCGGCGCCACCAGACACCCGCACCGTCCTCATTGCGACCGAAAGGTGCGCGATCCAGCCACTGATACATGCCCCAGATGCCGTCGACACCTCGCCCATAGGCTGAATACGTATGGTAGACAGCCCCGCCATCGAGCACGAATGTGCTGAGACCCGGACGCTCGCGAACGAAGGTGGGAAAATCAACTCCCGAGCTGGCGGCGCATACGGCGCCTGGAGTCTTTCGATCCACCGGCTGCCGCATCGGCGCTTCGCGCCGGAAGTTATATTCGACACCGCCCGCGCGCTGCTGGTCTTCAGTGAAGTACACACTGAAGTCGAAGTTGAAATCGCTCGTGAATGAGGAGGCCCAGGGAAATGTCCAGCCCATCCGCTTCCTGTAAGCCTGCAACTTGGCAAGTGGAGCGCGCGAGACAGCCATCAGCATCACGTCGTGATTGGCGAGATGTACCTGTACCGCGTCGAGCCCATCTGCGATTGATGAGCAGGAAGGGCAGGCGGCGGTGAAGTCGGGCCCGAACATGAGGTGATAGACCATCAGTTGCGAGCGTCCCTTGAACAGCTCAGGCAACGATGCGGTTCCCTCGTCAGTGTCAAATTGATACTGCTTGTCGATCAGTACCCAGGGCAGTTCCTGTCGATGCTGCGCCAATTCGTCACTGCGCCGAGTGAGTTCCTTCTCTGCAGTCAGCAGCCGAAGGCGCGCTTCGAGCCATTGTTCGCGGGTTCCCGTCGTGTGAGTCGGCATTGCGTGTCTCCCGGGTGGCCAGTTTCCAGGAGCCCAGGTTAAGTGCCTTCCTTGCGGGGCTGGGAGTAACAAAAGTGGCGCGATCCTGTCATGCTGTGCAGTCATACATGATGCTCCGATCCGTCGCCGCCATCCTCATCCTACTCGGCCTGTGCTGTCGCGCGGCCCTCAGCGCCGAGACCACCGCTCCCCCTGCCGGCGAGCGCCTTTTTGCAACCCACTGCTCCCGCTGTCACGAGTCCGGCGTGCAGGGCGCTCCAATGAAAAGCCTTCTGCAACAAATGACGCCGAATGCGGTGTTCAACACCCTGACGCGCGGTGCCATGAAATTCCAGGCGCGCGACATCCCGGACGCGGACTTGCGCCAGATCGTGGTGTATCTGACCCAAAGCGAACCAACCGATCGCGAGCAGCAGAGTTTGTCTGTCTGCAAAACCAAGCTTCAGCTCGGGAGCGACGGTGCGAGCCTTGTCAGTGAAGGGTGGGGCATTGATGCCGCGAATCGACGGTTCGTCGATCGCAGCCGCGCCGGATTGTCAGTGCGCGATCTCGGTAGACTGAAGCTTGCATGGGCGTTCGCATTCCCGGATGGAGCAGGGTCCCGGTCACAGCCTGCAGTGGCGGGTGGTGTTGTGTTTGTGGGCTCGCAATCCGGCACGGTCTATGCCTTGGATGAGCGAACCGGGTGCCTTTATTGGAAGTTCGAAGCGGCAGGGGAGATCCGCGGTGCCATCATTTATCGGGCGTTGCCGCAACCCGTCGTGTATTTCGGCGACGTGTTTGCCAACGTCTACGCACTCGATGCACGCGCGGGCAATCAACTATGGCACGTGAGAGTCGACACGCACCCCGCCGCGCGAATTGCCGGTAGCCCTACGGTTTTTGGCGACCGCATCTATGTGCCGCTGGGGTCCTGGGGAGAAGAGCTGGCCGCAGCCTCCCCGGATTACACCTGCTGCACGTTCCGGGGATCCCTGACAGCAATTGAGCGCCATACGGGTGAGATCGCATGGGTGCGCTACACGATTCCAACTCCAGCCGTCGAACAGTATCGAAACTCGGCCGGAAAGCCTCATCTGGGCCCCTCCGGCGCGGGTATCTGGAGTGCTCCTGCCGTGGATGCTCACCGCGGCTCCATCTATTTGACGACCGGAAACAACTATTCAGATCCCCTGGACGATAACAGTGATGCAGTCTTTTCCCTGGATCTGGCTACAGGCAAGATCAAGTGGAAACATCAGATGTATCCCGGAGATGTCTTCAACGATGGATGCAGAAGCCTGTATCACAACGAGCCCAACCTGCCGACCTGTCCGAAGAGCCCGGGGCCGGATGCGGATTTTACGGCTCCCCCCGTGTTGGTATCGTTGCCACACGGGCGCGATGTACTGGTGGCGGGACAGAAATCAAGCGACATCATGGGCCTCGACCCTGACGATGGGCACACGCTATGGAAATACCGCATCAGTCACGATCCAGCTCCCATGAGCGGCGGCGTGTGGTACGGGATGGCCGTTGAAGGTAACACTGTGTTTGTACCAGTGGTTGGAAGCGAGCGCGATCCCACCGTGCCCATGACTCCCGACACCCCATTAGATCGTATTTACAAGTATTCCTCTGCGAACGGCTTGTACGCAATCGATGCGCAGACCGGCGCAATCAAATGGTCGAGGACCGCCGAAACCTGCGACACGAAAGCTCAATGCAAGGGATTCGTCGCCGCCCCGATAGCCATCGACGGCGCCGTTTTCGCCGGGTCCATTGACGGTTACATCCGGGCATACGAGGCTCGGACCGGAAAGATCCTCTGGGCCTTCGATACGGCCCGTGAGTTTCAGGCATTGGGTGCGATGAGCGGTACGGGTGGCGCGATCTGGGGGGCCGGTGCCGTATCGCTCGCCGATGGGATGCTCCTGGTACATTCGGCGGCTGCCCGGCCCAACAGTGTGCTGTTGGCATTTTCAATTCATTGAGCCGGCGGGGAGGCAAGACCTGCGTTTATGGTGGTTCCGCAGCAGCCGGGGCCTTGCGGTAGATTTCCCTCAGCTTGAAGCGTTGAATCTTGCCGGTGGCCGTTTTCGGCAACTCCTCGAGAAACTCCACCCAGCGCGGATACTTGTGAGGTTGAAGAGCCGATTTCACATGCTGCTTGAGGTGTTCAGCCAGCGTATCACTGGCCTGAGCCGGGTCTTTCAGAACCACACAGGCAAGGGGTTTGAGAAGTCCATGCCCGTCCTCGGAACCGATGACCGCCGCTTCGAGTACGCACGGATGGGTCAGAAGCGCCGATTCAACTTCGGTAGGGGAGACGTACAGCCCACTTACCTTCAACATGTCGTCCGCACGCCCCGCATGTACGTAATGCCCCGCGGCGTCCTGATAGTACTTGTCGCCGCTGCGGGTCCAGCGACCGCTGAATGTATGGACGGATTTAGCCCGGTTGTTCCAATAGCCGCTCGCTGCGGTAGGTCCCGCCACCAGCAGCTCGCCGATCTGTCCCCGCTCAACCTCGACTCCTGAATCGTCAACCAGCTTGATTTCGTATCCGGGAACCACATAGCCGGTCGTGCCGTAACAGATGTCACCGAATCGGTTGGACAGAAAGATATGCAACATCTCGGTCGACCCGATGCCATCGAGGATATCGACACCAAAATGACGCCGCCATCGCTCTGCGATCTCCTTTGGAAGTGCCTCCCCGGCTGACACGCAGCCGCGTAGATGCACTGATTCGCGCGATGGCAGTTCCGAAGCGAGGATGGAGGCGTAGAGCGTAGGTACACCGCAAAAGATCGTGGGTCGATGTTCGCGCAACCGGGTGAAGATCGCCGCGGGCGTGGGCCGATCCCGCATCAGGACAGTTGTGGCGCCGACCGACAGCGGAAATGTGAGTGCGTTGCCCAATCCATACGCGAAGAACAGCTTCGCTGCCGAAAACACCGTATCGTCTTCGCGAATGCCCAGGATCGGCCTGGCATACAACTCTGCGGTTTGAATCAGGCTCGAATGCAGATGGATCGTGCCTTTCGGCACGCCGGTGGATCCGGAGGAATACAGCCAAAAGCAGACATCGTCACAGCACGTGGCGGCGGGTTCCGGCGCAGATTCGGTCAGGATGCCTGCCAATGAAGCAATGACATGCTTCAGCCCGGGGAGGTCCGATCGGACCGGCTCGAACTGGGGCAGCAGGCACTCTGACACCACCAGGGCTCGCGCGCGGCTGTCTTCCAGGAGGTATTGGTAGTCCGCAGTTTTCAGTCCCGTGTTCACGGCAACAGGAATCACGCCGGCCCAGATACACCCGAGAAACGCCACGGGAAAATCGATTGTGTCCTGCAAACACAGCAGTACGCGCATTTCCGGTTCGATGCCCAGCCGCCCGAGCGCGTGCGCGAACTGTTTCACCCGCGTGGCGAGCTCGCTGTAGGTATAACTGCCCCGATCATCGATGTAGGCAATCTTTGAGCCGCGGCCCGCGCGCAGATTGCTTTCCAACAGATCAAACGCCGCGTTGTAATTGCGCGGGATGCTCAGCAGCGGCGGCGAGACAGTCCGGTCCGCGGTGCTCAGTCCCAACATGCCACCCCCCTCGAATGGTCAATCAGCTCTGACCTCATGGCCCGCATGATTATATGTTCCGGTTGATAAAGCAATATAAAGCATGTTCTGAGGTTAAATTGCACGGGGTAGGGGTTTAAAGATGCTCTAAAGTGCTTGATGTGGGTATTTGCGTGCGGTATAAAGCGATACGTCTCAATGAGGAGTTTTCATGGCGGTCGATTTCCAGACTCATCCTGATCGCTATCGTCATTGGACGCTGGCAGTGGAGGGCCCCATAGCGACACTCAGCATGAATGTCGACGAGGACGGTGGCCTGAGGCCAGGGTACAAGCTCAAGCTGAACTCCTACGACCTGGGCGTCGATATCGAGCTGCACGATGCGGTTCAACGCATCCGCTTCGAGCATCCGGAGGTCCGCAGCGTCGTGTTGACCAGTGCGAAGGATCGTATCTTTTGCTCGGGCGCCAACATTTTCATGCTGGGCCTGTCCTCCCATGCCTGGAAAGTGAACTTCTGCAAGTTCACCAACGAAACGCGCAACGGCTTCGAGGACTCGAGCCGCCACTCGGGATTGAAATTCCTGGCCGCCTGCAACGGAACTACCGCGGGAGGGGGTTATGAAGTGGCGCTCGCCTGCGATGAAATCTATCTGGTGGATGATCGGTCGGCCGCAGTGAGTTTGCCGGAGGTTCCTCTACTGGGAGTCCTTCCGGGTACGGGCGGTCTCACACGATTGACCGACAAGCGCAAAGTCCGTCGCGACCAGGCCGACCTGTTTTGCACCCTGGTCGAAGGTGTGCGTGCGCCGCGTGCAAAAGAATGGCGTCTGATCGACGGATACGCGAAGCCACAGCAATTCGCCGCCGTAGTGAAAAACCGGGCGCTCGAGCTGGCTGCCCTGAGCGACCGGCCCGCGAACGCGCCAGGCATCACTCTGACACCTCTCGAGCGTGTCATTGACGAATCCGGTTATCACTATTCAACGGTTGATGCAACGGTCGACGCAGCAACGCGGACAGCCACTGTGACAGTAACGGCTCCGCGCACACCCCAACCAAACGAGTTGCCGGCCATTCATGCCCTGGGAGCCAAGTGGTGGCCACTCACAATGGCCCGCGAGTTGGACGACGCCATTCTGATGCTCAGAACCAACGAGCTGGATATCGGAACGTGGGTTCTGAAGACCCGTGGCAACGCACAGGCCGTCCTGGATTGCGACGCGACCCTGCAAGCTTTGCAAAGTGACTGGTTGGTTCGTGAAACCCTGGGGATGCTCCGACGCACGCTCGCCCGGCTCGATGTCACTTCCCGCAGTCTGTTTGCTGTGGTTGACAACGAATCCTGTTTTGCCGGGACGTTGTTTGAGTTGGCCCTGGCAGCCGACCGGATTTACATGCTCGATGCCGATGGCGGCCCCCGCATCGTTCTGTCCGAAATGAATTTCGGTCCTTACGAGACCGCCGCCCGTAAGAGCCGGCTCGCTGCGCGCTTTTATGCGGAGGAGGGTGCCATCGCGCGGTGTCGTGACGCACTCAACCGGCCGCTGAGCGCAGCAGAGGCTGACGGGCTGGGGCTGGTGACGGCGCGACCTGATGAGCTCGACTGGGACGACGAGCTGCGCCTCGCCCTGGAGGAGCGTCGCACACTGTCTCCGGATGCACTGACGGGAATGGAAGCCAGCCTGCGTTTCGGCCCCGGTGAGACGATGGATACCCGGGTGTTTGGCCGTCTCTCGGCTTGGCAGAACTGGATTTTCAACCGGCCCAATGCCGTCGGGGAAGCCGGTGCGCTCAAGGTGTTTGGTACCGGCAATAAAGCCAGATTCAATTGGGAGCGCGTCTGATGACCATCGACTATCAACAAAAGATTCCCAACAATGTTGACCTCGCTGGCGACAAGACGCTGCAGCGGGCTCTCGAGCATTGGC
>Ga0268266_10001616_pt1 | contig 26283 bp, 21 predicted proteins | sample KBSS13metaG_FD_190356 | JGI IMG/M metagenome (GOLD analysis project Ga0268266, IMG submission 190356) | Switchgrass rhizosphere microbial communities from Kellogg Biological Station, Michigan, USA - KBS S1-3 metaG (SPAdes) (version 2) | ecosystem: Host-associated > Plants > Roots > Rhizosphere... | reverse complement strand
AGTAGGGGTCGCCGGCGAGCAGATCGTCGTACCAGGTGTCGACGAAGAGGGCGCGGTCGACGATGTCGCTGGCGGCGCGGCGGGTCGCCTCGCCGCGGTGGGTGAGGACGGCGGCGGTCGCCGCGTAGACGCACTTGCGGCCGCTGCGGGCGAGCCGCCGGCAGAGGTCGAGGTCCTCGTATTCACCCGCATACAGCTCCAGGAACCCGCCCTCGCGCTCGAAGTCGCCCCGGGCCACCAGCATGCACTCGGCGCTGAGCCCCGAGACCTCGCGCGAGCAGGGCAGGGCGCCGTAGTAGCCGTCGCCCTCGGCGGCGACCCCGGCCAGCATCGGCGCCGCCGGGTCGCGCAGCCCGATCGCGATCCCCGCCTGCTCGACCTTGCCGTCGGGGCGGACCAGCTTCGGCCCGACCGCGGCGACGCCGGGCAGCGCGGCGTGGAGGACCAGCTGCGAGAGCCAGCCCGGGTCGACGATCTCGGTGTCCGGGGCGAGGAAGACGAGGTACTCGCCGGAGGCCCCGGCGGCGCCGGCGTTGTGCGCCTCGGCCCGGCTGCCCTCCTCGACGACGATCGTCTCGAGGTCGGGGTACTCCGTCCGCTCCAGCGAGTGCCGCAGCCGCTCCAGCTCGGCACCCGCGCCGCGGGCGTGGACGACGACGCTGACCTTGGGCCGCGGCGCCGCCCCGTCGGCGGGCGCCAGCACCGCGCGGTGGGGGATCGCCGCGTGGGGCACCGCCCGCGCCGGCAGCCCCAGCCGCTCCAGGTGGGCCGAGACCGCCCGCGCCTGCAGCTCCTCGACCCCGGACTTCTGCTCGGTGCCGGCGGCGATGCTGCCGGGGATCGCCCGCCAGTGGTAGAGGATCTGCGGGATGTGGTGGATCCGGTCGGTGCGCTCGGAGACCCGCAGCATGAACTCGAAGTCCTGGATCTTGTCGAAGGCCGAGTCGAACCCGCCGGCGGCCTCGGCGACCGAGGTGCGGACGACCAGCAGGTGGCCGATGTACATCGCCCCCAGCGCGTAGACCGGCGACCAGTCGGGCTTCAGGAACGGGTCGGCGCGGACGCCGCCGATCGTCAGCTTGTCGCTGTCGCTGTAGACGACGTCGAGCTTGGGGTCGGCGGCGAGCTCCTGGGCGACACGCAGCAGCGCGTCCGGCGTCAGCGTGTCGTCGTGGTCGAGGAAGCCGACGAACTCGCCCTCGCAGAGCTCCAGGCCGGCGTTGGTCGCGGCCGAGATGCCGACGTTCTCGCGCAGCGGCCTGAACCTGATCCGCGAATCGCCGCCGTAGGAGCTCATCGTCTGTTCCAGGCGCACGTCTTCGGAGCCGTCGTCGACGACGATCAGCTCCCACGCGGGGTAGTACTGGGAGCGGACCGAGTCGACCGCCTCGCGCAGGTACTTGGGGTCGGTCTTGTAGGTCGGCATCACCAGCGAGATCAGCGGCTGCGCCGGCAGCGCCTGCAGTTCCTGCAGGGCCGCTTCGCGGCGGGCGCGCGGGGTGTGCAGGCGCAGCTGGCGTCCGCGCCGCAGGAGGTTGCGCAGCCGCCGCAGGTAGGCGATCGCCCAGCCCGGCAGGATCGATTTCAGCACCCGCAGGTCGCGTCGCATCGCTTAGCGCAGCAGCTTCTTCAGGGTCGGCTTCAGCGCCCGCACGGGCCGGGTCAGCCTCCAGCTGAGGCTGTGCTCGTAGGTGCGGGCGACCTCGGCGATCTCCTGTTCGAGCTCGCCGATGCGGTAGGTCTTGCGGACGAGCTCGCGGTGCAGCGCCTCGCGCTGCTCGCGGAGCGCCGTCAGCTCATCCCGCGGCTGATCGGTGGCGGCGACCATGAACCCTCAATCCTAGGTGGGATCGAAAAGGTAGGGTTCCAGCCCGATGGAGCCCCTGAAGGGACTGATCCTCTCCGGCGGCGCCGGAACGCGCCTGCGCCCGATCACCCACACCTCGGCGAAGCAGCTGGTGCCGGTGGCGAACAAACCCGTGCTCTTCTACGGGATCGAGGCGCTGGTCGACGCCGGCGTCAAGGAGATCGGGATCATCATCGCCCCCGAGACCGGCGAGGAGATCCGCGAGGCGGCCGGCGACGGCTCCCAGTTCGGCGCCGAGATCACCTACATCGTCCAGGACAAGCCCGCCGGGCTCGCCCACGCGGTGCTGACCGCGGAGGAGTTCATCGGTGACTCGCCCTTCGTCATGTACCTGGGAGACAACCTCCTGCGCGACGGCCTCCGCGGCCTCGTCTCGACCTTCGTCGAGCACGAGCCGGACGCGCTGATCCTGCTCACCCCCGTCGACGACCCCGAGTCCTACGGCGTCGCCGAGCTCGACGGCGAGGAGATCGTGCGGCTGATCGAGAAGCCCAAAGACCCCCCGTCGAACCTGGCCCTGGTCGGTGTCTACCTCTTCCAGAGCCTGATCTTCGACGCCGCCCGCTCGCTGGAGCCCTCCTGGCGCGGGGAGCTGGAGATCACCGAGGCGATCCAGAAGCTGATCGACGACGGCCGCGCCGTCCGCTCCGAGGTCGTCCGCGGCTGGTGGAAGGACACCGGCCAGCTCGCCGACATGCTCGAGGCCAACCGGCTCGTGCTCGAGGAGCTGGTCACCGCGGTCGAGGGCGAGGTCGACGAGGCCTCCAAGGTCGAGGGCCGGGTCGTGCTCGGCCCCGGCGCCAGGCTCGAGCGCTCCGTCGTCCGCGGTCCGGCCGTGATCGGCGCCGGCGCGGTCATCGAGGACGCCTACATCGGCCCCTACACCTCGATCGGCGACGACGTCCACGTGCGCCGCTCCGAAGTCGAGAACTCGATCGTCCTCTCCGGCTCGGTGGTCGAGGACCTCGGCACGCGGATGGAGGCCAGCCTGCTGGGCAAGGAAGTGAAGCTGACCCGCAGCGAGGGGATGCCGAAGACCCTGCGCCTGCTGGTCGGCGACCGCTCCGAGATCAAACTGGTCTAGTGAGCTGGCGGCCGAGCGTTCGGGCCGCCTGGGCCGCCTTCTGGCCGAGCCGGCTCGTCGTCTTCGGGGTCGCGATATGGGTGACGATCTCCGGCTTCATCCCCAACGTGGTCGGCGAATCGGCCTCGCTCTCGCACCCGTTCGCCGCCTGGCCCGGCCACAACCTGCTCGACCTCGTCTTCTCGCCGCTGGCCAAGTGGGACACGCAGCACTACCTGGCGATCGCCTACGACGGCTACGTGCAGAGCTTCGAAGGGCTGCCCCCGGTGGAAAACCGGCCCGCCTTCTTCCCGCTCTACCCCGGCCTCGTCCACCTGCTCAGCGGCCTCGGCGCCAGCCGCGGCCTGATCCTGCTCGTCGCCTACGCGGTCTCCCTCGCCTGCTTCTTCGCCGCCCTCACCCTGCTCCACCGGCTGACGACGATCGAAGTCGGCGAGCGCTTCGCGAAGACGACCCTGCTGCTGCTGGCCTTCTTCCCGACCGCGCTCTTCTTCGGCATCCCCTACAGCGAGTCGCTGTTCCTGCTGCTGGCGGTCGCCGCCTTCCTCGCCGCCCGCACCGGCCACTGGGCCGAAGCGGGGATCGTCCTCGCCCTCGCCTCGGCGACCCGCGTCCCCGGCCTGCTCCTCGTGCTGCCGGTGGCGCTGCTCTACCTCTACGGGCCGCGCGGCGACCGCGAGCCCGACCGCGAGGGGGGCGGCTGGCGGCCGCGCTACCGGGTCCGGCGGGACCTCGCCTGGCTGGCGCTGGCGCCGCTCGGGCTGATCGCCTTCAGCGCCTACCTGCACTTCACGCTCGACGACTGGCTGGCCTGGAACCACGCCCAGGAGCTGTTCGGCCGCCACACCGTCGACCCCTTCTCGGGGATCTGGGCCGGGTTCCGGGAAGCCGGCAAGGGGCTGGGGCACCTGGCAACCGGCTCCTACCACGGCACCCTCGACTACCTCAACATCATGCAGCTCGTCTTCACCGCCTTCGCGGTGTTCGGCGGGATCGCGATGCTGCGCACGCTGCCGGTCGCCTACGGCGCCTGGGTGCTGGTCTCCCTGGTCCCGATCTTCGTCTCCCAGCCCGACGGCGACCCGCTCTGGTCCTCGTCGCGCTTCATCGTCGTCCTCTTCCCGCTCTTCATCTGGCTGGCGACGGTGACCGAGCGGCGGGGGTGGACGATCCACGTCGTTGCCCTGTTCGCGGCCGGGATGGCGGTCTTCACCGCCCAGTTCGCCCTCTGGTCCTTCGTCGCTTAAGCCGCCTCACTACTGTGCGGTCCCTATGAAGCTGCTCGTCACCGGAGCCGCCGGGATGCTCGGGCGGGACGTGATGCTCGCGGCCGGCAACGCCGGTCACGACGTCGTCGGCTACGGCCGCGCCGAGCTCGACGTCACCGACCCGGCGGCGCTCGGGCGCAAGCTCGACCTCGAGCGCCCGGACATCGTCGTCAACTGCGCCGCCTGGACCGACGTCGACGGCGCCGAGACGGCCGAGGAGGCCGCCTTCGCGGTCAACGGGGCCGGCGCCGGGAACGTCGCCGCCGCCGCGGCGAAGGTCGAAGCGCGGGTCGTCCACGTCTCCACCGACTACGTCTTCGACGGCGCCAAAGGCGCGCCCTACGTGGAGAGCGACCAGCCGGCGCCGCTCTCGGCCTACGCCCGCACCAAGCTCGCCGGGGAGGAGGCGGTCGCCGCCGCCAGCAAGCGCCACTTCATCGTCCGCTCGGCCGGCCTCTTCGGGATCGGCGGCCGCAACTTCGTCGAGACGATGCTGCGCCTGGCAGAAGCTCAGAACGAGGTCACGGTGGTCCGCGACCAGGTCGGCTCGCCGACCTACACCTGGCACCTCGCCTACGGGATCGTCCGCCTGATCGAGGGGATCGAGTACGGCATCCACCACATGGCGGCGAGCGGCCAGTGCTCCTGGTACGAGTTCGCCCGGGAGATCTTCGAGCAGGCCCAGGTCGAGTGCCGGGTGCTCTCGATCACCAGCGAGGAATTCGGCGCCGCGGCGCCGCGGCCGGCCTTCTCGGCCCTGGTCAGCCAGCGCGAGCACGCGATCCGGCTGCCCAGTTGGCAGGACGGACTGGCAGGCTATCTCGCCCAACGCAAAGCGCAGGAAGGAACGGAATGAGACTCCTCGTAACCGGCGCCGCCGGGTTCATCGGCTCGACCTACGTGCGGCTGGTGCAGGACGAGCACGACGTCGTCGTCCTCGACAAGCTGACCTACGCCGGGCGGCGCGAGAACCTGCCCGAGGGGACGCAGCTGATCGAGGGCGCGATCGAGGACCCCGCCGTCGTGCGCGAGGCGATGCAGGGTGCCGATGCGGTCGTCAACTTCGCCGCCGAGTCCCACGTCGACCGCTCGATCGACGACCAGGACGCCTTCGCCCGCACCCACGTGATCGGCACCGGAACCCTGCTCGACGCGGCCCGCGAGCTCGGCGTCGAGCGCTACCTGCAGGTCTCCACCGACGAGGTCTACGGCTCGATCGAGTCCGGCTCCTTCACCGAGACCTCGCCGCTCGACCCCTCCTCGCCCTACTCGGCGACCAAGGCGGCCGGCGACCTGCTGGTCTCGGCCCACTTCCACACCTACGGCATCGACGCCTCGATCGTCCGCGGCTCGAACAACTACGGCCCGCGCCAATACCCGGAGAAGCTGATTCCGCTGATCACCTTGAACGCCCTGCACCGCGACCCGCTGCCGGTCTACGGCGACGGCCGCCAGGTCCGCAACTGGCTCTACGTCGAGGACTTCTGCTCCGGCATCCACACGGTCCTGACCAAGGGCAAGGCCGGCGAGGCCTACAACGTCGGCGGCCCGGACGAGTGCGAGAACATCGAGGTCGTCAAGCGGGTGATCGAGCTGACCGGCGGCGACGAGTCGCTGATCGAGTACGTCACCGACCGGCCCGGCCACGACCGCCGCTACTCGCTCTCCTCGGCGAAGCTGAAGGAGGAGCTCGGCTGGGAGGCGCAGGTCCACTTCGCCGAGGGCCTCGAGCGGACGGTCGAGTGGTACCGCGAGAACGAGGAGTGGTGGGGCCCGATCCGCTCGGGCGAGTACCGCGAGTACTACGAAAAGCAGTACGGGAAGGCGCTCGGCTAGTGGCCGAGCGGTTGGAGACGAAGCTCGACGGCGTCGTCCTGATCGAGCCGGTCGTGCACGGCGACGAGCGCGGCTTCATGCTCGAGTCGTTCAGCCGCGAGGCGTGGGCCGAGCTCGGCGTCGGGGTCGAGTTCGTCCAGCACAACCACTCGCGCTCCTCGAAGGGGACGCTGCGCGGGATCCACTTCCAGACCGAGCCCGGCCAGGCGAAGCTGGTCCGCTGCGCCCGCGGCGAGATCCTCGACGTCGCCGTCGACCTGCGCCGCGGCTCGCCGACCTACGGCCAGTGGGAGGCCCACGTCCTCGACGACGTCAAGCACCGCCAGCTCTTCGTCCCCGTCGGCTTCGGCCACGGCTTCGCCGTCCTCTCAGACGTAGCCGACGTCGCCTACCAGGTCTCCAGCTACTACGACCCGGCAACCGAGGCCGGCATCGCCTGGGACGACTCCGACCTAGGTGTCGACTGGCAGGTCAGCGACCCGCTGCTGAGCGAACGCGACAAGAACGCCCCGCGGCTCGCCGAGATCGGCGACGACCTCCCCTTCTAGCGGCCGCGGACGGCGGTGATCGCCAGGCTCGTCGCCAGCTTGGCGCCGATGCCGGCGTAGACCGCCGCGTTCAGCAGGGGGTTGTTTTGCGGGGCGTCGAAGCGGCGGTAGAAACGGGCCATGCCGCGGTGGAAGGCGATCTCCTGTTTCAGGGCGCGGCGGGAGGCGCTGGAGCCGCCCTTGACGTGCAGGGCCACGCCGGCCGGCTCGTAGAAGACCTTCCAGCCGGCGTCCCAGAAGCGGTGGCACCAGTCGAGGTCCTCCATGTAGAGCCAGTAGCCCTCGTCGAGGAGGCCGACCTCGCGGATCGCCTCGGACCGGCAGAGCATGAAGGCGCCGTTGACGGCGTCGACCTCGCCCGGCTCGTCGTCGCCGAGGTGCGTCGCCCGGTACTGGCCTCCACCGAGGCCGGTGAAGTGCCCGAGGGCGCTCGCCGGGCTGGGGAAGGAGCGCTTGCAGGCGTGGTCGAGCTCGCCGCTCTCGGTCACCAGCTTCACCCCGACCATCCCGATCCGCGGCTCGGAGCGCAGCCGCGCCATCGCCGCGTCGAGCGTCCCGGCGTAGACCTCGGTGTCGGGGTTGAGCAGCAGCACCGCCCCGGCCTCGCTCTCCCGCAGGACGAGGTTGTTGGCCGCCGAGAAGCCGATGTTGGCCTCGCGCAGCAGCCGCACCCCCGGGAACTCGCGGGCGACCATCTCCGGCGTCGCGTCGGGGCTGCCGCTGTCGACCACCGTCATCCGCGTCTCGCCGCCGGAGAGCGGGTGCTCCGCGAGCGAGCGCAGGCAGCGCCGCAGCAGCGCTTCGGCGCCGTGGCTGACGACTACGACCTCGAGCTCGGGCATCGAGCGGACGCTAGTAGGCGCCTTCGCCGCGGACCATCGCCCGCGGCGTCCGCATCAGGATCTCGAGGTCGGTCAGCAGCGAGAGGTTGTCGAGGTAGTCGCGCTCCATCGCCAGCCGCTCCTCGAAGGTCAGGTCGCTGCGGCCGTAGACCTGCATCGGCCCGGTGATCCCCGGCTTGATCGCCAGCCGGCTGCGCTGGCGCTCGTCGTAAAGCGCGACGACGCTCTCCTCCTCCGGCCGCGGCCCGACCAGCGACATGTCGCCGCGCAGGACGTTGATCAGCTGCGGCAGCTCGTCGACGCTGGTGCGTCGCAGCCAGCGACCGCTGCGGGTCACCCGCGGGTCGTCCTGGATCTTGAACGCGGGCTGGTCGAGGGTCTCGATGTCGACCAGCTCCGGCAACCGCTGCTCGGCGTCGGTGACCATCGTCCGGAACTTCAGCATCGAGAACGGGACCCCGTCCTTGCCGGCCCGGCTCTGGCGGAAGAAGACCGGGCGGCCGTCGTCGAGCAGGATCCAGACCGCGATCGCCAGCAGCAGCGGCGAGAGCAGGGTCAGCATCGCCGCCGAGATGACGATGTCCATCGCCCGCTTCATCGCCACCGTCGAGCGCGGCGGGTCGCTGAAGCGGAAGTCGAGCACCGGCAGCTCGGCGAGGCGGTTGAGCTCGATTCCCGGGCCCAGCAGGCCGTAGTGCTGCGGCAGGAAGGTCAGCCCCAGCCCCGCCGCCTTGCACTCGACGATCACCTGCTCGGCGTCCGTCTCGCTCATCTCGTGTTCGGTGACGACGACGCGCTCGATCGCGTACTCGTCGGCGATCCTGGCGATGTCGGCGACGGAGCCGAGCCGCGGCAGCTCCTTGGCCGGCTGCTCGTCGCTGGCGGAGAGGTAGCCGACCAGGGTGAGGCGCGCCTCCGGGTGGGTGGAGATGCGGCGCGCCATCAGGTCGGCGACGGCGGGGGGCCCGACCACGACCCCGGCAGCGACGGTCGTCAGCCGGTGCCAGAGGAAGCGGATCGTCCCGCGCGAGGCGAAGCTGACGGCGAGGGTGCCGACGCCGAGCGCGATCGCGCTCTGCGGCGAGAGCGGACCGACCGGGCTCAGCGCCAGCAGCCCGTCGAGCAGCAGCGTCCCCAGGGTGCTGGCCGAGATCAGGGAGGGGAGCTCGTCGAGGGTGCTGTGGCGGATCCGCCGGTGGTCGTTGTCGTAGAGGCCGTGGAGCTTGACGACGAGGATCCAGGCGGGGCTGAAGAGGACCGCCCAGAACAGCGTCGCGACGTCGGTCGTCGAGGTCGCGGCGGTGACCGCGCAGAGCGTCGCGGTGAGCGCGATCCAGTCGCCGATCGCCAGCAGCCGTCGCAGGATCGCCCCGCGCCGGCGCGAGCCCATCGGCCCCTGCTGGTCGCCGATCCGCGGCCGGCGCGCCGGCACGGGGAGCTCGGGCTCGGCGCCGGCGGGCTTCGGGTCGACTGGCCGCGTCATCCGCATCCGTTCCACCCGTTCCGCAGGCATGGTTCCAGCGGGTTCAGCTGCCGCGCCCGCGCCAAGTCGGCCGCCGCCGCCTCAGTGTCGCCGCCCTCGTGCTCGATCCGCCCCCGCAGGTAATAGAAGAGCCAGTTGTCCTCCTCGCGGTCGATCGCCTCGCTCATCCGCTCGGCGCCGGTCGCGTAGTCGCCCTGCAGCTCGGCCAGCAGCGCCAGCTGCACCCGCGGGCTCGCCGCCCAGGGCTCGATCGAGCGGGCGGTATCGGCCTTTTCGACCGCGACCCCGATGTTGCCTTCGGCCGCAGCCGCCTGGCTGGAGTGGATCTCACGCTCGACCAGGAGCGGGCCGATCAGGGCGAGGGCGGTGATCCAGGCGAGGGCGAGGCCGCCGATCGCGAGGCCGAAGCCGCGCGTCCCGGCCTCCCCGTCGGTCGCGGCGCGGGCCCGGGCGAGCTGCACGCAGCGGGCCGCGAGCAGGGCGCCGCTGGCGAGGAAGAAGACCGCCCCCAGCGCCGCGATCTCCCAGAACCAGTCGATCGCCATACCTACTGCAACCGCCAGCGCGGCGGCCAGTAGCGCCGCGTTCAGCTCGCGGGCGCGGCCGCTTGCCGCTCGCCAGGCGGCGAAGCCGGTCCAGAGCAGGAAGCCGACCATCGCCAGCGTCAGCAGGCCGCCGATCAGGCCGAGCTCGGCGAAGGCCTCCAGGTAGAGCGAGTGGGCGTTGTGGACGGGGTTGTCGATCGAGCGCAGCTTCACCCAGGAGAACTGGTAGGTGCCGGCGCCGTGGCCGGCGACCGGGTTTTCGTCGAAGGCGTCGACGGCGACGCGGTAGAAGTCGTGGCGGCCGGCCCCTGAGATTTCCCCGAAGTGCTGCTGGGGCTGGTTCGGGAAGGCGACGTCGGAGCTCGAGAACTGGTCCCAGGCGCGTCCGCCGACGGCGGCCAGCGCGGCGACGGCGAGCACCGCGGCGGCGATCGCCGCGATCCGCAGCGTCCTCGGGTCGCGGGAGATCTCCACCGCCCTGCCGGTCAGGGTGCCGCGGCGGCGGGCGAGGATCCGCATCCCGGCGAAGAGAGCGACGGCGAGCGCCGTCCCCGCCAGCAGGAAGAGCAGGACGACGACGCCCTGGTCGACGGCCGCGGCGTTGTCGACGTTGTCGGCGAGGCTGTCGCGCGCCTGGACCGCGAGCACCGCCGGAGCCGCCCCGATCACGCCGATCGCCAGCGTCCCGACCATCCAGAGGCGGTCGTGGGAGAGGGCGACGAGGCAGCCGCCGGCGACCAGCAGCGCCAGCACGCCGCCGCGCGAGTAGGTGAAGTAGAGCGTCAGCAGCACCGCCGGCATGCAGGCCACCGCGATCCACTGCAGCGCCGGGGTCAGCGAGCGGCGGCTCAGCCAGGGGATCAGCGCCGCCGCGATGCCGCATGCAACGCCGTTTGCGTTCCAGTATCCGAGCGGATAACGGAGCCGCGGACCGCTGCCCAGCCCCTCTGCGACGGGGAAAACATGGGGTAGGAGGCGAGTCCCGAGCCCGAGGAGAGCGACCGCAATCAGCGCAAAAACAATCCCTTCGCCGAAACGTTGGCGCCGCTGGTCGGTTTGGGCGATCAGGAATGCGGCAAGGAGGACGCCGAGGTAGACGAGCACGCGATCGGCCTCGGTGACGCTCAACTCAATCGACCCGGACCAGAGAGATGAGAAACCAGAGAAAATCGCCAGCGCCAGAACCAGTCCACTTCCCCAATAGAAGGTCCGCCCCAGGGAGGCGCGGCCAGCGGCACCGAGTACTAAAAGCCCTGCAACCAGGAGCCATACGGCAAGACCGGCGAGATGACGGTCATCGAGGGCTGCGCCGCCGCCCGTCAGGGCCAGAGCGCCTATCAGCAAAACTGGGGAGAAAGCCGCCGCTGATTCCTCTAACCTTGCGCGCCATGCTTGGGAGCCGCCACCACCCGGCCCGTGGCTGGGACCGATCCGTTTTCTCGCTTCTGTCAGTGCTTGCTGTGCTGGCATTTGCCCTTTTCCCGGTCTCCGCTAGCGCGGATTCGTCCGGCTATGAGTACGAAAACGCGGTGCCCTCGCCGACCGGCGAAGCGCACAAGGCGCCGCTGGTCGGGGGCGGCGGCGAAGAAGACAAGAAGGCCCACGCGTCCGAAAACGGCGGCACGACTGGCGGGACCGGGCCTGGTTCTGGTGGGGATTCATCGGAAGGTGGGAATGGAAGCACGCCCGTCGGGCAGGACTCCGGCGAGAATAAGGGCGGAAACGGTTCCACCAACCCCCAACACGTCGGCGACGGCAAGGAAGCGGGCGGGCAGTCCGAAAAGCTCACGGCGGTCCCGGACAGCACCCAGACCTCCGGAGACGACGGCGGCTCTTCGCCGGTCGTCCCGATCCTGATCGTGGTCGCGCTGTTGGCGGCGATCTCGGTCGGCGTGGTCTACTGGCAGCGGCGACGCGGCAGCGACGCCCCTCCGATCTCCCCCAAGGCGGGCTGAAGCGTGGTCAGCTCAGGCAGTTCGATTGGCCTTGGCATGCGCGCGCGGGTTGCGCTTGCCGCCTTGCTGGCGCTCGCCGCGCTCGCCATCCCGGTCTCGGCCGCGCAGGCGGTGCCGGCGAAGTTCTGGGGCGCGGTGCCGCAGTCCTCGCTCAGCGTCGAGCAGTACCAGCGGGTCCACCGCGGCGGCGTCGACTCGATCCGCATCCCGCTCAACTGGGGCGCCGCGCAGCCGGCCGAAGGCGCGGCCTTCGACTGGGCCGGGACCGACTCGCAGGTCTCCGAGGCCGCGCGCACCGGGATCGACGTGCTGCCGTTCCTGGCCGGGATCCCCAGCTGGGCCGAACGGCTGGTCTCGGTTGGCGGCGGCGTCCAGGTGCCGGCGAAGCTGCCGGTCGCCGGCAAGGCCAAGGCCGGCTGGATCGCCTTCTGCAAAGCGGCGGTCGCCCGCTACGGGCCGAAAGGCTCTTTCTGGGCCGAGCACCCGGAGGTCCCCTTCCGGCCGCTGCGCAACTGGCAGGTCTGGAACGAGCCGAACTTCAAGTTCTTCGTCCACAAGCCGAACCCGGCCGAATACGCCCAGATGGTGAAGATCTCCTCGACGGCGATCAAAGGCGCCGACCCGGGCGCGAAGGTGATCCTCGGCGGCCTCTTCGCCTGGCCGAAGGGCGGCAACTCGAAGACCGGCAACCACAACTGGTTCGCCTCCGACTTCCTCGAAGGCCTCTACAAGGTTCCCGGAATCGCCGCCAAGTTCGACGGCATCGCCCTTCACCCGTACTCGACCAAATACCAGTACCTCACCCCGCAGATCGAAGAAGTCCGCGACGTGATGAAGAAACGCCACGACGCCGGTACCGGGATCTGGATCACCGAGCTCGGCTGGAGCTCCTCGCCGAAGTCGCCCGGCAACTCGTTCGCCAAAGGCCCCGCCGGTCAGGCCCAGCAGCTGAAAGGCGCCTTCTCGCTGCTGGTCAAGAACCAGCGCAAGTGGCGGATCCAGCGGGTCTACTGGTTCTCGATCGACGACTACGGCGCCGCCTGCAACTTCTGCGACGGCTCCGGCCTGTTCGGCGACGGTTTCACGCCGAAGCAGTCCTGGTTCGCCTACGTCAAGTTCGCCGGCGGAACCCCTTAGCGCGTTAGAGCCGACCCATCGATCTGCGTAAGATCGGTGGGTTGGCAACCGAGGCGAAAGCAAGTAAGAAGCCCGATCCACTGGCGCCGTTCAGCGCGGCAACGCGGCGCTGGTTCGAGGCCTCCTTCGAGGGTCCGACGCCTGCCCAGGCCGGCGGCTGGGAGGCGATCTCCAGCGGCGAGCACGCGCTGATCTGCGCCCCGACCGGCTCGGGGAAGACGCTCGCCAGCTTCCTCTGGGGGATCGACAAGCTGGCGCGGGCGAAAGACCTGGGGACCGGCGTCAAGCTGGTCTACGTCTCACCGCTGAAAGCGCTCTCCTACGACATCGAGCGCAACCTGCGGGCGCCGCTGCGCGGCATCGGCGCCGAGATCGCCGTCGGCCTGCGGACCGGCGACACCTCGCAGAAAGACCGGCGGGCGATGGCGAAAACGCCGCCGGACATCCTCATCACCACGCCGGAGTCGCTCTACCTGATGCTCTCCTCGAACGTCCGCGAGATCCTCACCGGGGTCGAAGCGGTGATCGTCGACGAGATCCATGCCGTGGCACAGACCAAGCGCGGGTCCCATCTGGCCCTGACGTTGGAGCGACTCGAGTGGTTGGTTAGGGAATCGGGGGAGGAGTCGGCGGGCAAACAGCGGGGAGGGCCCGGCGACTCCTCCCCCGACTCCCTTGTGCAGCGCATCGGCCTGTCAGCCACCCAACGGCCGTTGGAGAGGATCGGTCAGTTCCTCGTTGGGCAGAAGCGGGAGTGCCGGATCGTCGATGCGGGGCAGAAGAAGGCTCTCGACCTGGAGATCGTGGTTCCGGTTGAGGACATGGCGGATCCGGGGGCGCCGGCCTACCCGGCCGAGGACGGGCCGCCGCCGAGCGAAGTCGAGCCGAGCGCCCACGTCAGGTCGATCTGGCCGGCGATCTACCCGAAGCTGCTCGAGCTGGTCCAGGAACACACCTCGACGATGATCTTCGTCAACAACCGCCGCGCGGCGGAGCGTCTCGCAAAGAGGTTGAACGAGCTTGCGAACGGAGAAGGCGAACAGGAGCTACCTGCCACCGAACACGCGGGTCACTCAGCGGCTGGAGGGGAGTCAGGGGGGTCCTCGCCGGACCCTCCCCATCAGTTGTCCGCCGAGGACCCCCCTGGCTCCCCGCCTGAGTACGTCGAGATAGCCCGCGCCCACCACGGCTCGCTCTCCCACGAGGAGCGCTCGGTGGTCGAGGAGATGCTCAAGTCGGGCAAGCTCCCCTGCCTGGTCGCCACCAGCTCGCTGGAGCTGGGGATCGACATGGGCGCCGTCGACCTCGTCATCCAGGTCGAGTCGCCGAAGTCGGTGACCCGCGGCCTGCAGCGGATCGGCCGCGCCGGCCACCGCATGGGCGAAGTCTCCAAAGGCCGGATCTTCCCCAAATACCGCGGCGACCTGCTTGAGTGCGCGGTCGTCGCCCGCCGCATGCGCGAGGCCGAGATCGAGGAGACGACGATCCCGCAGAACCCGCTCGACGTCCTCGCCCAGCACCTGGTCTCGCTGGCGGCGCAGAAAGAGTGGGAGGTCGACGAGGTCGAGCGCCTGGTCACCGCCACCCAGTCCTTCCACGACCTCTCGCGCGAACAGCTCGAGAACGTGCTCGATATGCTCGACGGCCGCTACCCCTCCGACCGCTTCGCCGAGCTGCGGCCGCGGATCGTCTGGGACCGGACCGAAGGCACGATCCACGGCCGCAAAGGCGCCCGTCAGCTGGTCGTCACCAACGCCGGCACGATCCCCGATCGCGGCCTCTACGGCGTCCACCTGCCCGACGGCCGCCGGGTCGGCGAGCTCGACGAGGAGATGGTCTACGAGGCCCGCGCCGGTCAGACCTTCCTGCTCGGCTCGAGCACCTGGCGGATCGAGGAAATCACCCGCGACCGGGTCATCGTTACCCCCGCACCCGGCGCCCCCGGCGCGGTCCCCTTCTGGAAGGGCGACGGGATCGGCCGCCCGGCCGAGCTTGGCAAGGCGATCGGCGCCTTTGCCCGCGAGGCGGTCAACCGCGACCCGGCCGAGCTGGCGAAGGAGTACGACCTCGACGAGCGCGCCGCCAACAACCTCGTCAGCTACCTGCGCGAGCAGCAGCAGGCGACCCGCGTCGTGCCCTCCGACGAGACGATCGTCGTCGAGCGCTTCCGCGACGAGATCGGCGACTGGCGGCTCTGCATCCTCTCGCCCTACGGCGGCCGCGTCCACGCCGCCTGGGGCCTCGCCCTCGCCGCCAAGATCCGCGACGAACGCGACCTCGAGGCCGACGCGATCTGGTCCGACGACGGGATCGTCATCCACCTCCCCGACGCCGACGAGCCGCCGCCCGCCGACCTCGTCCTGATCGACCCCGATCAGATCGAAGACCTCGTCGTCGGCGAGCTCTCCGGCAGCGCCCTGTTCGGCGCCCGCTTCCGCGAGAACGCCTCGCGCTCGCTGCTGATCCCGCGCGCCTACCCGGGCAAGCGCACCCCCCTCTGGCAGCAAAGGCTGAAGAGCCAGAGCCTGCTCGAGGTGGCGCGGGACTTCCCTCGCTTCCCGGTCGTGCTCGAGACCTACCGCGAGTGCCTGCGCGACGTCCTCGACCTGCCCGCCCTCGCCGAGCTGCTGGAAAAGCTGCACTCGCGGGCGCTCAGCCTGGTCGAGGTCGAGACGCCGACTGCCTCGCCCTTCGCCTCCTCGCTGCTGTTCGACTACGTCGCCACCTACATGTACGAGGGGGACACGCCGAACGCCGAGCGCCGCGCCGCCGCCCTCGCCCTCGACCGGGACCTGCTGCGCGAGCTGCTCGGCCAGGAGGAGCTGCGCGAGCTGATCGACCCCGAGGCGCTCGACGAAGTCGAGGAGCAGCTCCAGCACCGCACCGAGGCCGGCCGCGCCGGCGACCGCGACGCCCTCCAGCAGCTGCTCCGCAACCTCGGCGACCTGACCGCGGAGGAGTGCGAGGCGCGCGTCGCCGAGGGCTACTCGGCCGCCTCGATGCTGGAGAAACTCGTCGCCGAGCGCCGTGTCGCCAAGGTCCGGGTCGCCGGCGAGGAGCGCTTCATCGCCGCCGAGGACGCCGGCCTCTACCGCGACGCGCTCGGCGTCCCCGAGCCGCCCGGGCTGCCGGAGACCTTCCTCGAGGAGCACCCCGACGCGATGCGCGCCCTGGTCCGCCGCTACGCCCGCACCCACGGCCCCTTCCCGACCGCCCAGCTGGCCGAGCGCTACGGCGTCGACCCGACGCCGCCGCTGCGCGAGCTCGAGGCCGAAGGGGCGATGGTCCGCGGCGAGCTGCTGCCGGGCGGGACCGAGCGCGAGTGGTGTGACTCCGAAGTCCTGCGCCGGGTCCGCCGCGCCAGCCTCGCCCGCCTGCGCAAGGAGGTCGAGGCGGCCGATACGCGGGAGCTGGCGCGCTTCCTGCCGAGCTGGCAGAACGTCGACGCCTTTCGCCGCACCGGCGCCGGGCTCGACCGCCTGCGCGAGGCGCTGGTGCCGCTGCAGGGCGTGGCGCTGACGCCGAAGGTCTGGGAGGGCGACGTCCTGCCGCGCCGCCTCGGCGCCTACTCCCAGAGCTGGCTCGACGAGCTCTGCACCAGCGGCGAGCTGGTCTGGATTGGGGCCGGCGCCCTCGGCCGCAACGACGGCCGCGTCGCCCTCTACTTCCGCGAGGACGTCCGCCTCGCCGGCCCGCCGCCGGCCAACGCGAAGCTGGAGTCGCCGGAGGGCGAGGTCCACGACGCGATCCGCGAGCGGCTCGCCGCCGGCCCCTCCTTCTGGCTCGACCTCGTCGTCGAGCTCGACCACCCGGCCGAGGACATCCACAACGCGCTCTGGGACCTGGTCTGGAGCGGCCAGGCGACCAACGACGCCTTCGCGCCGCTGCGGGCGCCGCGCCTGCGCGCGGTGCCGCCCTCCGAACGTCCGGGCCGCCGCTTCGCCCGTCGCCGCAGCACGACCGGCGCCGCGGTCCAGGGCCGCTGGTCGCTGACCGAGCCGCTGTTCGCCAATGCCCCCGGTCCCGGCGCCAAGCTCCGCGCCACGGCCGAGCTGATGCTCGAGCGCTACGGGATCGTCACCCGCGAGACGGTCCTCGCCGAGGGCATCCCCGGCGGCTTCTCGACCCTCTACGGGGAGCTCGGCAACCTCGAGCTGCTCGGCACCGCCCGCCGCGGCTACTTCGTCGAGGGTCTCGGCGGCGCCCAGTTCGCCCTTCCCGGCGCGGTCGAGCGGCTCCGCTCGCTGCCCGAACGCGACGGCTCCTACCTCGTCCTCGCCGCGACGGACCCGGCCAACCCCTACGGCGCCTCGCTGCCCTGGCCGAAGCTCGAGGGAGGTCGCCGCCCCGGCCGCACCCCAGGCGCCCACCTGCTGCTGCGCGACGGCGAGCCCGTCGTCTTCGTCGAGCGCGGCGGCCGTGGCCTGCTGCGCCTGAAGACGCTCGCCGGCCCCGAGCTGGAGGAGGCGATGCGCGCCCTCGCCGACGCCGTCCGCGACGGCCAGCTGCCGAAACTGGCGATCGAGAAACTCGACGGCGAAGCCGTGATCGGCTCCGGCCACGAGGAGGAGCTGGTCGGCGCCGGCTTCAGCCGCGGCCCGCGAAAACTCACCGCCTCGGCCTGAGTTCGGCTCGCTGGCCAAACCATTGCCATAATCGATGCAGTGCCTGAGGCAGATCAGACCGCGGTCGAGCTGCTGAAGAGCGTGACGCTCTTCGCCGACCTGGAGGAGGGGGAGCTTGAGAGGTTCTCCCACGTCGCCGTGCCGCGCTCCTTCCCGGCCGGGACGCGGGTCTTCCACGAGGGCGACGACTCCGACGCCTGCTACATCGTCAAGGAGGGCAGCTTCCGGGTCACCCGGGAACACTCCGACGGCCGCGCGATCACGCTCGCGACCCTCGGCCCGGGCGAGATCTTCGGCGAGCTGGCGATGCTCGATGGCGACCAGCGTTCGGCCAGCGCCGAGGCGCTGAGCGAGGGCGAGCTGCTGGCGCTGCCGGCCAACGACGTGCGGGCGCTGCTCGCCCGCCATCCCGAGATCTCCCTCAAGCTCGTCGCCGGCCTCGTCCGCCGCCTCCGCGCCGCCAACGTCCGCCTCTCGCGCCAGTCCTTCCAGACGGTGCCGAGCCGCGTTGCCGGCATCCTCGCCCAGCTCAGCCGCGAGGCCCAGGACAACGGAGGCGGCGAGGGAAGCGAGACCGAAGAGGTGACGATCAACATGAACCAGACCGACCTCGCGCAGCTCGCCGGCACCTCGCGCGAGTCGGTCAGCCGCTTCCTCGCCGAGCTCGAGCGCGCCGGCGTCGTCCGCTCCGGCCGCGGTCGCGTCACCGTGCTGGAGCCGGCGAAGCTGCGCAACTACATCTACTGAGCGGGCTGCCGTGCCACCGTCGCCCGCCTCGAAGAAGCTGGAGTTGCCCTACCGGTGGAACGAGGCGGACGGCCTCGTGCGGGTGGAGATCGGCGTCAACGACGATCCCGACCGGTATGGCGGCGAAGACATCGCCCGCGGCTTCCCGTTCTGCCGGGCGACGATCGAACCCCCGGCCCTCGGCTACAAAGAGATGATCGGCTGGATCCAGGTGGTCGAGAGGAGCGATCACGACCCGGGGCACCAGATCGACCTCTTCGAACCGCTGGGCGACGTCCCGCACCCGTTCGCCTTCTTCGGCTTCTCGCCGACCCTCTTCGACTCTCCTCACACTGACCTCCCGGATTGGGATTTCGCCGCCCACTCTTTCCTCTGCGGGCTGGGCGGGAAGCTGTTCGAACAGACCGAGGGGGTGCGCCGCGAAGTCCGCGCGGTCCTCGGCTTCGCCTGGGGGTTCTCGAAACGGGGGGACCGGATCGAATCGACCGAGCCGGAGCAGCTCGCGGCGGAGGCCTGGGACGGCCACCTCTCCTATCTGCGGGGCAGGTTCCCCGAGTTCTCCTTTGCGCCCGGGTTCTTCGACCACCCGCTGCCGTGAGCGCCGCGAGGGAACGGACGCGGATGGTCGAGCGCCAGCTGCGGGCGCGCGGGATCGAGGACGAGCGGGTGCTGGCGGCGATGGCCGAGGTGCCGCGGGAGGAGTTCGTGCCGGAGGAGCTGCGCGACCGGGCCTACGCCGACTCGGCCCTGCCGATCGGCGAGGAGCAGACGATCTCCCAGCCGTGGATCGTCGCCGCGATCTGCGAGTCCCTGGAATTGCGCGGCCCCGAGCTGGTGCTCGAGATCGGGACCGGATCGGGCTACTCGGCGGCCGTGCTCGCTCGGCTCGCCAGCCACGTCGTCACCGTCGAGCGCCGCGAGGCGCTCTCCGCCAGGGCCGGTCGCACCCTCGACTCGCTGGGGATCCGCAACGTGGAGCTGCTCGTCGCCGACGGCAGCCTCGGCGCTCCCGAGCGGGGACCGTTCGACGCGATCGCGGTCCACGCCACGGCGCCGACGCCGCCGCCTGCGCTGCTGGCACAGCTGGCGGAGGGCGGCCGCCTGGTCATCCCCCTCGATGCGGGCGACGCCGACGTGCTGACGCTGATGACCCGGCGCGGCGAGCGCACCGAAAACGAGCCGCTCGTCCCCTGCCGCTTCGTGCCGCTGATCGGCGCGGAGGGGTTCGACGAGTAGCGCTCAGCGCGCCGCTCAGCAGCTGGAGACGGAGTCCTTCGGGTCGGTGACGGCGTCGTCGCCACCGCCGCCGCAGTCGACCTTGTCGCGCTGCCCGTCGAGGGCTTCGATGAAGTCGCTGCCGCCCTTGCCGATCAGGGTGTCGCTGCCGATGTGGCCCATGATGCTGTTGTCGCCGTTGTCGCCGACCAGGACGTCGGGGCCGTCGGATCCCTCGAGGCTCTCGTTGTCGCTGAGGACGCTGTCGGCGTTGCCGCAGCCGGGAGGGCCGCCGGTGCCGCCGAGGGCGACCCGCAGGTTGTCTTTCGAGCGGGCGTAGGAGACGGTGTCCTCGCCCGGGCCGCCGTCGTAGACGTGGCCCTGACAGGTCGGGACCGAGTTGACCAGCAGGTCGTTGCCGGGACCGCCGAGCAAGGCGTCGCCGCCCGGGTCGGCGTAGAGGACGTCGGAGCCGCCGTTGCCCTCGAGCCGGTCGTGGCCGTTGTTCGGGCTGTTGTAGTTCTCGCCCGCTTCGAGGACGTCGTCGCCGTTGCCGCCGACCAGGTTGTCGTCGTCGGCGTTGCCGTTGATGCGGACTTTGGCGCCGGCGGGGACGCTCGGGTCGACGACGATCGTGTCGTTGCCGTTGCCGCCGGTGACGACGATCAGCGGCACCGCGCCCGAGTCGGGGCAGATCATCGCGTTGCCGTTCGAGGCCGGGGTGTCGCAGCCGTCGCCGGAGAAGATCGGGATCGCCGAGGAGACGACCCAGGCGCCGTCGCCGCGGGAGATGCGGATGTCGTCGTTCTGGGGGCTGCCCTGGACGATCAGGCTGGAGCCGTCGAGGCCCTGGTTGAGGGTGCCGTAGGCGAGGCTCGGGGGAGGCGACTCTTCGGGACCGCAGGAGGTCTCGGCGGTGAAGCCGTCGCAGGTGTCGGTGCCGGGGCCGCCGAACGCCTGGCCGCCTCCGCCGCCGCTCTGCAGGTCGTCGTCGCCGACGCCGCCGTCGATCCGGTTGTTCTGGCCGTTGCCGACGATTTCGTCGCCCTGGGGCGAGCCGACGACGTCCTCGAAGCCGCTGAGGTCGTCGTGGCCGTCGCCTTTGGCCTTGTTGGCGGCGAGGCTGACGATCACGCCGCCGCGGGTCGCGCTGGCGTAGGAGACGATGTCGCCGCCGCCTTCGCCGCCGAAGAGGCTGTCGGTGCCGGCGTCGCCGCGGACGATGTCGCCGTCGCCGGGGCCGCCGTCGACGTGGTCGGTACCGGCGCCGCCGAAGACTTCGTCGCCGTCGCCGCCGCCCTGCAGGTCGTTGTCGTCGCCGGGGCCGCCTTCGATGTGGTCGTGGCCGGCACCGCCGTCGATCTGGTCGTTGCCCTTGTCGCCGAGAAGTTTGTCGTCGCCGCCGTCGCCGTCCATCTTGTCGCTGCCCTGCTGGCCGTCGACGTAGTCGTCGCCGCCACCGCCGCTGAGCTTGTCGGGGCCCTTGTAGCCAATGATGACGTCGTCGCCGCCTCCGCCGTGGAGACCGTCGGCGCCCTTCGAACCGGAGAGCTCGTCGTCGCCCTCGCCGCCGTCGATGCTGTCGGAGCCGGTCTCGCCCTGGAGGTTGTCGTTGCCGCCTTCGCCGTGGAGCGAGTCGAAGCCGCGCCCGCCGACGATCGTGTCGTTGCCGGGACCGCCGCAGATCGTGTCGTTGCCGTTCGGGCCGCCGGTGATGACGTCGTCGCCGCCACCGCCGTAGATCACGTCGCTGGCCTTCTTGCCGACGATGTGATCGGCGCCGGCCGTTCCCATGATCGTCACCTTCTTGCCGTCGCACTTCTTCGCCTGCGCCTGGGCGGCGACGAGCAGCATCAGCGCGAGGGTCGCGAGGAGGAAAAGGGCGGGGCGGCGGAGAGCATCGAGTTTGGCTGGCATCCCTGAGGACATCGGTCGGGACTTCCAGAACCTCCAGCCGCGCCGAAAAACACCCAAAACTCGTCCAGTTGACTCGAACAAACGTCCAGTTCCCAGGCGAAAGCCGCTCTCCTATACGCTCGCAGCGCGATGAAGGGCGGCACCTACGTCTTGAACTTCTACTCGGCGGTCTTCATCGACCAGCTGAAGCGCGGCCGCAAGACCGCGACGATCCGGCTCGGCGACAAGAGCAACAAGTACGAGCGCGGCCAGGTCGTCTGGATCACGGTCGGCTTCCGCCACAGCCCGCGCGAGAAGATCTTCACCGCGGTGATCGACGACGTCGAGGTCAAGCGCGCCGGCGACCTCTCGCGGCGCGACATCGAGCACGACAACCCCGAGTTCCGCCGCCTCGAGGAGACGACCCGCTTCCTCGAGCAGATCTACAGCCGGCCGGTCTCCGAGGACGACATGGTCACGGTCATCCGCTTCTCGCAGATCGTCGAGCCGCCCCGCGCGCACCTCGGCAACGGAGAGACGCCGCACCACAACTGAGCCGCCGTGGCCGAGTACGCCTTCCTCACGACCTGGCTGCTCGAGTCCCCGCGGGAGCCGGTCTGGGAGGCGATCCACGACCAGGAGCGCTGGCCGAGCTGGTGGCGCGGGGTGGAGGAGGCGAGCGAACTGCGGGCCGGCGACGGCGACGGCCTCGGCAGCGTCTCGCGGATGGTCTGGAAGAGCCTGCTGCCCTACCGGGTCAGCTTCGACGTGACCACGACCCGGATCGAGTACCCGACCCTGATGGAGGGCCGGGCGGTGGGGGGGCTGGAAGGCATCGGCCGCTGGCGGCTCTACGAGCAGGACGGCGTCACCGCGGTCCTCTACGAGTGGAACGTGCGGACGACGAAGGCCTGGATGAACCTCTTCGCGCCGCTGCTGCGCCCGGCCTTCGAGTGGAACCACGACTGGGTGATGCGGCGCGGCGGCGAGGGAATTTCCTCCCTCCTCGGCTGCCGCCTCTTGGCGATCGATTGAGGCTTCGCTATCTTTAAGTCGTTGGCACTCTCACCCCGAGAGTGCCAAGCGTCCACAGAGCGCAGATTTGGCTCTGGAGCGACGTTTCTCAACTTTCACCACCCAGACCGATAACGGAGGTTCACGGATGAAGCTGAAGCCCCTCGGGGACCGGCTGATCGTCAAGCCGATCGAGGAGGAGGAGACGACCGCTAGCGGCATCGTCCTCCCCGACACGGCCAAAGAGAAGCCGCAGAAGGGCAAGGTCGTGGCCGTCGGCGACGGCGCGATCCAGGACGACGGCAGTCGCCGTCCGCTCGACGTCGCGGAGGGGGACGAGGTCCTCTACTCCAAATACGGCGGCACCGAGGTGACCGTCGAGGGCGACGAGGTACTCGTGCTTCGCGAGTCGGACGTCCTGGCCAAGGTCGGCTAGCGCCCACCGGACTTACGCAACTAAGGAGGACTAGGAACAGATGGCTCACAAGGAGCTGAAGTACGCAGAGGAGGCCAGAGGGGCCCTGCAGGCCGGCGTCGATTCCGTCGCCAACGCCGTCAAGGTGACCCTTGGGCCGAAAGGTCGCTACGTCGTGCTCGACAAAAAGTTCGGCGCGCCGACGATCACCAACGACGGCGTCACCATCGCCCGCGAGGTCGAGGTCGAGGACGTCTTCGAGAACCAGGGCGCCCAGCTCGTCCGCGAGGTCGCGACCGCGACCAACGACGTCGCCGGCGACGGCACCACCACCGCAACCCTGCTGGCCCAGACGATCGTTCGCCAGGGCCTGAAGAACGTGGCCGCCGGCGCCAACCCGCTGGCCCTGCGCCGCGGGATCGAGAAGGCTGTCGAGGAGGTCGTCGACAACCTGCGCAACAAGCAGAGCAAAGAGGTCGCGGGCAAAGACCAGATCGCCCGTGTGGCCGCCATCTCCGCCGGCGACGACGAGATCGGCAACGTGATCGCCGACGCGATCGAGAAAGTCGGCAAAGACGGCGTCGTGAACGTCGAGGAGGGCCAGACCTTCGGGATGGAGCTCGAGTTCACCGAGGGGATGCAGTTCGACAAGGGCTACATCTCGCCGTACATGGTCACCGACCAGGACCGCATGGAGGCGGTGCTGAAAGACCCGTACATCCTCATCGCCAACCAGAAAATCGGCTCCGTGCGGGACATCCTGCCGGTGCTCGAGCAGGTGATGCAGGGCGGCAAACCGCTGCTGATCGTGGCCGAGGACGTCGAGGGCGAGTGCCTCGCGACCCTGGTCGTGAACAAGCTGCGCGGCACCTTCACCGGTGTGGCCGTCAAAGCCCCCGGCTTCGGAGACCGTCGCAAGCGGATGCTCGAGGACATCGCGATCCTCAGCGGTGGCGAGGTCATCACCGAGGAGATGGGCCTGAAACTGGAGAACACCCAGCTCGCCCAGCTCGGTCAGGCTCGGACCGTCGTCGTCTCCAAGGACACCACCACCATCATCGACGGTGCCGGTGACCCGGAGGACATCAAGGGCCGGATCAAGCAGATCAAATCGGAGGTCGAGAACACCGACTCCGACTTCGATCGCGAGAAGCTCCAGGAGCGCCTCGCCAAGCTCGCCGGAGGCGTTGCCGTCGTCAAGGTCGGCGCCGCCACCGAGACCGAGATGAAGGAGAAAAAGCACCGCGTCGAGGACGCGCTGCAGGCGACCCGCGCCGCCCTCGAGGAGGGCGTCGTGCCGGGTGGCGGCGTGGCCCTGCTGAACGCGCAGGCCGGCCTCGACCCGGACAAGCTCGACGAGCCCGACGAGGTCACCGGTGCGCGGATCATCCACCGCTCGCTGGAGGAGCCGGTCCGGCAGATCGCCGAGAACTCGGGCCTCGAGGGCTCGGTCGTGGTCAACAAGGTCCGCGAGCTGAAGGAGGGCGAAGGCCTGAACGCGGCGAACGGCGAGTACGGCGACCTGATCAAGGCCGGCGTCATCGACCCGACCAAGGTCACCCGCTCCGCCCTGGAGAACGCGGCCTCGATCGCGAAGAACATCCTCGTGACCGAGGCGATCATCGCCGAACCGCCGGAGGAGAACGGCGGGGGCGGCGGCGCCATGCCCGACATGGGCGGCATGGGCGGCATGATGTAACGACGCGCGGAACCGGCCCGCTCGCCCTGCGCCGCGTCTGGCGGCGCCGGGGCTGCGCCGGGCGGCGTCCTCAGAAGCCCGGATAGCTCTGCTATCCGGGCTTCTTGCGTTCTTGCCCGGCTTGCCGCGGCACTCGCCAGCCGCTGGCGCAGGACTCGCGGGACGGCTCCACGCGTCGGACCGGCTATTTTTTCCGCGGCTTCGGTGGCAGCGGGGGGAGGAGGCCGGCGTTGTAGTCGGCGCTGGAGAGGAAGTTGGGACGGCGGATCTTGAGGCGCAGGGTGTTGGTGGTCCGCGGATAGAGCCGCGGGTCGTAGGCGTTGCCGGGGCCGAAGCCCTGGTAGTAGACGAGCATCCTCACCCGGGGGTGCCTGACCACCCAGGCGATCGTCTGTTTGACCCAGCGGGGTTCGTCTTCGCCGGAGACCGCCCACTCGGTCATCGCCACCGGCATCCCCTTCCACTGTTTGCCGGCGTAGAAGCGATTCAGGTCTTCCCAGACCGGATACTGGGAGTAGAAGTCGGTCCCGACCCAGTCGACCCAGCGCCGTCCCGGCCAGTAGTTGCCCGGGAAGTTGCCTTTGACTCGCGGCGAGCCGCCAGGCAGCGGGCTCCAGACGATGCTGACCGGCGCCGCCGGCAGCGCCGTCGGCGGCGGCCCTTTGGTCCGGTTGATCGGCGGCAGCCCGATTTCCGCCAGGGTCGCGTTGATCCCTTCGAGCGTCTGCCCGCCGCGGACGATCGCCGAGATGCGGCGGAAGGCCTGCTTGTACCAGCCGGTCGTGTGTTCGCCTCCGCGCTGGTTGCCTTCGCAGTCGACCGCCGTCCAGGCGTTGAGGCAGCGGTTCGGCTCCCCCAGTGGCCGGATGTAGGCCGGCAGCCCGCGTTCGGCGAAGAAGGTGTTGAGCTGCAGCAGGTAGTCGTCGCCGTAGCCGAGCGCGATCTGCTCGGGGGTGATCAGCTCCGCCAGGGTCTGGTCGTCGGCGGTCGAGATCGCGAGGACCGGGCGGGTTGCGGTTTCGCGCCAGCGTTCGTAGGCCTCGTTGAGGCTGTTGCCCCAGGGGTGGAAGGTCTGCAGGAGGGCCGGGTGCTTGCCGGTCAGTTCGGCGAATTCGTTGAATTCGGTCGTCGTGCCGCGGTCGCTGACCCCGAGGAAGACATCGGGCTTCGGCGGCACCAGGGAGACCGCCCCGGCCTGCGCCGGCGCCAGCAGTCCCGCCAGCGCGACCACGGTGATCAGCAGCGGCCGCAGCGGCGACCTACGTCCGGGCAATCTCCATCTAGGCGCTCTCCAGTACATCGCTCATCCTTCGCGGTTCGACCCCAAGGGCCTGCGCGTCCTCCGGCCCTCGCTCGCTGACCATGGAGACCTCCATCAGCTCGGCCTCCTCCCAAGTAGCGAACACGGCCTCGCCGAAAACGGAGCGGAGCGCGATCAATCCGGCCCGGACCAATGGCAGCGGCAGATGCACCAGCGGCCGCGGCCGGCCGGCGACGCGGCTGACCAGGTCGGACATCTGGTCGTAGGAGAGAGTTTCCGGCCCGGCCAGCTCGTAACGCGGGCGCGGCTCCGCCGCAGCCAACGCGCCCACCACGCAGCGCGCCGCATCCTCGGCCCAGATCGGCTGGAAGCGCGCCACTCCTCCGCCTGAGACCGGTAGCACCGGCAGGAAGGAGAAGCGGCGCAGGAGCGTGATCCAGGGGTCGCTGTGGTCGTAGACGATCGAGGGAGCGAAGACGGTCGTCTGCAGCGGCGAGGAGAGGATCGCCTGCTCGGCCACCCACTTGGCGCGGAAGAAGCGCGTCCGCTGCGCGCTCTCGGCGTCCAGGGCGCTGAAGAAGTGGAAGCGCTCGACGCCGCTGCGCTCGGCCGCCCGCAGCAGGCGCACCGTCGCCAGCCCGTTCAGCTCCTCGATCCGCTTCGGCGGCTGGTCGCGGATCGAGGCCGCCAGGTGGATCACGGTGTCGACCCCGCGCAGCGCCTGGCGCACCAGGTAGGGGTCCGACATCTCGCCCAGATCGCCGAGCGCGATCTGCACGTCGACCCGCCGCGCGCCCAGCCGCCGCGGCTCGCGCACCAGGCAGCGGACCTCCTCGCCCTGCTCGA
>Ga0268266_10001615_pt1 | contig 26291 bp, 23 predicted proteins | sample KBSS13metaG_FD_190356 | JGI IMG/M metagenome (GOLD analysis project Ga0268266, IMG submission 190356) | Switchgrass rhizosphere microbial communities from Kellogg Biological Station, Michigan, USA - KBS S1-3 metaG (SPAdes) (version 2) | ecosystem: Host-associated > Plants > Roots > Rhizosphere... | reverse complement strand
TGTTGAGTTCGACGACCTCGCCGCCGACGCCGTCGATCTCGACCCAGTCGTGGACGCGGATGCCGTGAGGACCCATGAGAACGAACCAGCCGCAGAAGGCGAGGATGAAGTCCTGGAAGACGACGGTTAGGCCTGCTGTGGCGAGGCCGAGGATGGTCGGAGTCTGGCGCGGCACGCCGAAGATGACGAGCAGGACGAGCAGAAGACCGACAAACTGTGTTCCCAGGTTGAGGACCGTCTTAAGAGTATTTCTCTGTCGGCGCTCGCGGAGGATTCGTTCGAGAGCGAGTTGCAGAACCCAGCCCGCCAACAGAGTGAACAAGCCGATTGCGGCAATGACGGCCATGGACTGTAGGAGAAGGTGAATGACGATCCTGCGCTGGATCTCGACCTGCTTGCCCCATCGATCATAGAGAGTGACGAGCTGCCGTTGCGCGTTGAGGCGATCTCCCAGGATGCTCAGGATATTCTGCTGCGCTGCCATCTGCTGCAGCTGCTCGATGCGTTCGGTTCGGGACGAAGCGTTTGCTGGCGACTGCTTGTTGTATTCCGATTGAAGTCTCGTCTGATCGCCAGCGAGTGCGTTTGCGTCGGCATTCGCCAGTTGTCCGGCCTGAACGATAAGCTGTCCACGTTTGCTGAGGGAACGTAGCGCGGAGATCTGGTTGGCGAGGGTGGTGTACTGCTCGGCTGAGGCGACAGCATTCTGACCTTCATCTCTCGACGCTGTGTCAGTCGCGTACTTCTTCATTGCGGCCTGACGAGCGGCCAGCTCCTGCTGAATCTTGCTGCGCTGGTCGCCGCTCTCACGAGAGAAATCTTCGAGGGTGTCTTGAAGCTGATTCTGATCGAGTCCGAGCTGTGCCTTCGCGACTTCGAGGTCGCTCGCATTCGAGGAGGCATCTCCAGACTTTATGCCCGTCGTCAGGGATTCGATGCGAGCCTGATCATTTTTGATGGTCTCTTGAAGCTGATTTAAGCGCTGCTGCAGCTCAAGCGCCCTGCCGGAGAGCTGGGGCTTTTCAAGGCTGGCCTGACGGAGCGATTGGGAGAAGGCCTGATCGACTTCGTGGTCGGCGAGACGCTCGGCCTCGCGGGCAAACTCCTTCTCTTCGGCAGACTGCGCAAGTGCAGAGAGTGCTGCTGCTGTCTGCCAGGGGCGTTGATCGACAACTCCACGAGCAACGTACTCTCCGGTCCAGTTGCCTTTCTTTGCCTGCAGGAAAGGAAGGTATTCCATCACACCGCGGGTGAGAAAGACTCCAGCAGAAGTTGCGGCCAGAACGGCCAGCATGATCAAGATGGAGAGTTTACGGGCCCGAGTCATTCATACCTTTCATCCGGAGAGCTAAGATCATTCAATCATCAAAGTGCAATTGAATGGCGTCGTTAGTCGGATGCAGGTTTTTGCGGTTGGAGTTTCAACGGTTTGCGGTGACCCCGAGCCAGTTATATGGCCTTTCGATCCAGCAGCTTCCGGTCCCATTTCGCTGCGTCTGCTGCGGCTGAGTAGGCACTCTCGATGAACTTGAGCAGGGCCTCGTCCGGCCATGGCTGGCTGCGCATGTCGTCATATTTGAGGATGTACTCTCCCAGGTTTTTGTCCCAGAAGGCTGGGGCGGGAGAGATCTTTTTCTCGGACAGCCCGTCGGGCACCGGGGCGGCGTAACAATAGAACGCTGCCTCGCCGTATCCTCCATTGCCGGGCCAGAAGCCGGCGGAGATAACCTCGTGGGAGTAGGCTTCGCGCTGGATCGAGTCAGCACCTTCGCGGGGAGGTGCGGGGCGGCCTGAGAAGCGGGTGACGGCCAGATCGAAGCTCCCCCAGAAGAAGTGAACCGGACTAACCTTTCCCATGAAGCCAGGAGCCCACGCACGAAAGACCTTCTCCGCCTGTGCCAGAACCCGCCAGAATCGGTGTGCGTATTCGGGGTCGTAGGATTTGTGCTCGGTATCGAGATCGAAGCGAATGGGATTCTGGATCTCGACGGGCATGGGCCAGATCTTTACGTCGACTCCGAGAGAATGAAGGCATTGGAGATATTCGCGATAGAACTCCGCCACGGACTTTGGTTTAAGAGCGAGGCTCTCGTTCTTGCCGGAGCCGAGGCGCATTCGCAGCTCATGAGTCAGGAAGTCGAACTCGATATCGAGGACATCATCACCGTAGGCCATGGCCGACGTGCTTAGACCGTGGGCGGTGACATACAGAGGAACATTCCACCAATGATTCTGCAGGGGAGTGAGCGCCAGACGTGTCTTGCCGACGATCTGAGTCCACATGTGCAGAGTTGCGGCTGTCTGGGACCACGCACTCCACTGCAGCTCGGGCCATGTCTCGTTGTTCATATCCGCCTCCAGCTTCTCGCGAGAGGATATCACCATGAAGTTAACCGGGACTCATCGAGGAAGACTGCGGTCCCGGCTTGGATGGTTCAAGGGCGAGCCTCATAGACCATGTTGAACGGAGTTTCTGCGGATTTACGGAAGCGGGTGAAACCAGCAGCGCTGACGACTTCGCGCATGCGAGCTTCTCCAGCCTGCGCTCCCAGACAGAGGCCGACCTCCTGCGAGCGTGAACAGGGCGTACAGAGCAGCGTGGAGAAGCTGTAGTAGACCCGGCCAACCGGATTAAGGTTGTCCTTGAGGTCGTCGTTGGCAAACGGCTCAACGATCATCCAGGTACCGTCTTTGCTCAGCGATTGCAAGATGTGCTGAGCCGCGCCCACGGGATCCCCCATGTCATGAAGGCAATCGAAGACGGTGACGAAGTCGTAGCCCTTTCCGGGATAGTCCTTGGCCTTGGCGACTTTGAAGTTAACGTTGTCGGAGAGCTCCTGTTTCTTTGCAGATTCCTGTGCGCCCTGGATGGATTGATCGTGATAGTCGAATCCGAAGAATTGGGAGTTTGGAAAGGCCTTGGCCATGAGGAGAGTGGAGACACCTTTGCCGCAGCCGACGTCGGCGACCTTCGCGCCTGACTCCAACTTCTTCTGCATGCCGTCGAGCGAGGGAATCCAGGAGCTGATGAGATTGGCGATATAACCGGAGCGGAAGAACTTCTCGCATCCATGGAAGACGCCCTCGTTGTGTTCGTTCCATCCCATGCCTGCTCCCGTGCGGAACGCCTCAGTGATGCGGGGAACGGCAGCAAGGGAGCCGAGAGCCAGTTCGAAGGCTCCGGGGAGATAGGCCGGGCTGTCTTCATCAGCCATGGTGAAGGCCTGCTCTTCGTTGAGGCTGAATTTATTGTTTTTTTCGTCGTAAGTGATGTAGCCGCCTGCGGCCTGCGAAGAGAGCCACTCGCGCACGTAGCGCTCGTCGGTCTTGGTTTTGGCGGCGAGTTCCGCCGATGTCATAGGTCCGGTCGCAAGTGCCTTGTAGAGGCCGAGCTTCTCTCCAATAACGACCATGCCTGCGTGTCCGGCTGCTCCCAGGTCCCCAACAAAGCGGCCGACGAATGCATTGAGCCTGTCCATGTCTATCGCCATGGGTTGTCCCCCTCCTGAGGAGGGCTCAATTCTAGCTCGGCGACATGAGGTTGGAACTGCACGGCTTAGGCCGCAATTGTTTGCGGAATTGCGGAGCACAGAAGAGGCGCAGGTAAGTTCGGATGGAGGTAGAGAAAGAGGCGACGGCCCGTTTGAAAACGGATGATTGTCTTATCGAAAGATATCTGGCAGAGGCTTCCTTCAGATCCCGCTCGTGCTCCAGAGACCATCTCCTGATTCACCGACGAGAGCGACGATGGAACCATCAGTTTGTCGCGCGGTCTTCAGCTTGTTGAGAGCGTTGAGCGTGCGGTTCTCGGTCCAGGGATCCGATGCAAAGATCGAGAGCCCGTTCATGGATTCGGTGAGCTTTGAGACGGAAGAAGGGCCAATGTGTTTGAGAGTCATCAGCAGCTTGTAGTCCATCTCGTCGAGAGAGATGTTCTTTGCCTTGAACTTATGAGCGATGGAGAGGACCGTCATGATGAGGCCGACGGCGAGCACAATAGGATTGGTTCCGGCAACGACGAGATAGGTCGTGATGGCGATTGCGCTGGGCGAAAGCTGCGCGATCAGATTCATGTCGTCGTCTTTGACGACCCAGTAGGTCCAGCCCAGCTGGCCACCATAGAAATCGGCGCCTTTTACGGTTCTCGTATGAGGTTCCACAAACTGTCGAGCGTGATCTTTCAGTGCGGTCCGAAACTCCGGAGGCAGCGCCTCCATCGTCTCGATCTGGCTTTGTGCCGCAGCGACGGCCCGCGCGTGGTCGCCTGGCGTCTCGGGGTATGGATTCTCCATGATGTCCATCGGCGGTCTCCTTGGGAATCAGAGAACGATACACGACTGCATGAAGAGGAAGATTAGGATGCTGTGTTTTCCGGTTGCGGCCGGATGATCTCGATCATCAGCAGGCAGGCTCCGATGACGATGGCGGAGTCGGCAAAGTTGAAGTCGGGCCAGTGATAGGGGCCGATGTGGAAGCCGATGAAGTCGATGACGTAGTGGTAGACGACACGATCGTAGAGATTGCCGACGGCTCCGCCGAGGATGAGAGCGAGCGCGATGCAGGTAAGGTTGAGGCATCGGCAGGAGCGAATGAGCATAATGCCGACGATGATGACTGCGGCGACAGAGAAGAGGATAAGGCCGCGAAGGACCATATCGGGCGATGCACTATCGGCGAGGAAGCTGAAGGCCGCGCCCGTGTTGAGGACGTGGGTGATGTTCAGAATGCCCGGGATGACGGTGTGGGAACGGCCCACAGGAAGACGATGGCTGATGAATTTTTTGCTGACGTGGTCAGCGATGGCGACGAAGGCAGAGAGCCCGAGCAGAAGAGGGAAGTAGAACCACTGACCCCTGGCCGCACTGGCGCCGCGGGGTTTGGGGTCGAACTCGGTGGGCGGATACTCGTAACGCTCGGGCATTCAGGAATTACTCCGTGGGAGATGTGGCGTCATAGGGAGGATACCCGATGGCATCGAGAGCATCGGCACATCGCAGACAGACGGTGGGGTATTTTTCTTCGTTGCCTACGTCCGCGACATAGCGCCAGCAGCGCTCGCACTTGGGAGCTTTCGACTTTTCGATGCTAAAGATCGCGTCGCTCGAATCGGCAGAAGAACCGACCTCAACATGAGAGACGTTGAAGAGCTCTGGAAGCGCGGTCGAATACTTACGAAGAAGCGACGAGGCTGAGTCGATGCGGACCTCTGCCTCAAGGGCTTTGCCGATGATCTTTCTGGCACGCAGATCTTCAAGGCCGGTGAGAACCGTATCGCGGGTCTCGAGCAAGCGCTGCCAGTCATCGAGAAGATCCTTGGTGTTGCCGGGAACGATCCTGGCCAGATCGGGGAACAATGCGAGGTGAACGCTGGCCTCTCGACCTCCGGCGTTGGGGAGTGACTGCCAGACCTCATCGGCGGTGAAGCTGAGGATGGGGGCGACGAGGCGAGTAAGAGTCTCTGCGATGTGTAAGAGCGCGGTCTGGGCGCTGCGACGCGCTGGATGATTCGGCGCGAAGGTGTAGAGGCGGTCCTTGAGGACGTCGAGGTAGAGGGCGCTCAGCTCAGTGTTGGTGAACTCGTTGAGTGCGTGGTAGGCGCGATGAAACTCGAAGTCGTCGTAGGCGCGGCGGATCTTCTTATCCAGCTCGGCGAGGCGGGCGAGGATGTACTGGTCTAAAGGTTCGAGCTTCGCAAAGTCGAGGACGGCATTCGTGGCCGGATCGAAGTCGTGCAGATTGCCGAGCAGGAAGCGGAAGGTGTTGCGCAGTTTGCGATAGTTGTCGCTGACGCGCTGCATCAGGTTCTCGCTGGCGGCGACGTCTTCGCGGAAGTCGACGGAGGCGACCCAGAGACGGACGATCTCGCCGCCGAGGCGTTTGGCGATGTCGACTGGGTCGACGCCGTTGCCGAGGGACTTCGAGAAGGCGCGGCCCTGCTCGTCGAGCGTCCAACCGGAGGTGGCGACCATGCGGTAGGGCGCTTTGCCGCGAACAGCGACGGACGTGAGGATGGAGGAATGGAACCAGCCACGGTGCTGATCGCCGCCTTCGGTGTAGAGGTCTGCAGGCCATTGGAGCTCTGGCTCGACGTCGAGGACGGCGTGCCAGCTGGCTCCGGACTCGAACCAGACATCGAGGATGTCCATCTCCTTGCGGAACTCATGGCTGCCGCAGGAGGCGCATGTGGTTCCTGCCGGGAGGAGCGAGGCTGCATCATGGGCATACCAGGCGTCTGCGCCTTCCTTGTGGAACAGCTCGACGATGCTCTTGTTGATTGCGGGATTGTTGAGCGGCGTGTGGCATTTGTCGCAGAGAAAGACTGCGATGGGAACGCCCCAGATGCGCTGACGCGAGATGGTCCAGTCGGGCCTGGTCGCGATCATGTTCGAGATGCGCTCCTGTCCCCAGGATGGATCCCACTTCACGTTGGCGATCTCGTCGAGAGTGCGCTGACGGAAGGTAGTGGGGCTTCCGTCGGGTGCAGTCACCGGAGTCTCCATGGAGATGAACCACTGCTCGGTGGCGCGGAAGATGACGGGGTTGTGGCAGCGCCAGCAGTGCGGGTAGGAGTGGTTGATCTCCGACAGCCCCATCAGCGCTCCGCGATTGCGAACCAACTCGATGATTGCCGGATTCGCCTTGAAGATCTGCAGGCCATCGTACTCGGGCAGGCCGTTCCGCAGGCGTCCAGCGGCGTCGACGTCGCAGAGCTGTGAGAGGCCGTAGCGGGTGCCGGTGGCGAAGTCGTCGGCACCGTGCGAGGGCGCGGTGTGAACTGCGCCGGTGCCTTGCTCGGTGGTGACGTAATCGGCGTTCACGCCGAGAATCTCACGCTCGAGGAAGGGGTGTTGGAAGGTGACGCGGTCGAGCTGAGTCCCTTTGAAGCGGGCGACCTCTTTTGCTTCAGCAAGATTGCAGGCCTGCTTCGTGGCTTCGGCTAGAGCTTCGGCGACGATGTAGACGTTACCGTCGGTGTTCTTCAGCGCGACGTAATCGAGCTCGGGATTGAAGGCGACGGCGAGGGAGGCCGGAAGCGTCCAGGGCGTCGTGGTCCAGATGATGGTGTAGACCGGCAGCCCGGCGAGGGCGGGATCGACCGCTGCTGCCTCGCTGGTCAGCTTGTAACGGACGTAGATCGAGGGCGAGGTGTGCATCTCGTACTCGATCTCCGCCTCGGCGAGCGCGGTCTTGTCGTGGATGCACCAGTAGACGGGCTTGAGGCCTTTGTAGACGAACCCGTTCTCGAAGAAGTTGTAGAAGGTCTCGACGATCGACGCCTCATAGGGCAGAGACATCGTGAGATAGGGATTGCTCCAGCGGCCGAAGACGCCCATCCGCTCGAACTGCGAGCGCTGCAGGTCGACGTACTTCTGGGCGTACTCGCGGCAGGCCTTGCGGACGGCGAGCGGATCCATCTCGAGCTTTTTGCGGCCAAGCTGCTCGTCGACTTTGATCTCGATGGGAAGACCGTGGCAGTCCCAGCCGGGGACGTAGGGGGAGTCGAAGCCCGCCATGGTCTTTGTTTTCACAACGAAGTCCTTGATGCACTTGTTGAGAGCATGGCCCAGGTGGATGGCTCCATTGGCGTAGGGAGGACCGTCGTGGAGGATGTACTTCGGGGAACCGGCGCGGGCGGTACGAATCTGGGTGTAGAGGTCCTGCTGCTGCCACGCGGCCAGGCGAATCGGTTCGTTGACCGGAAGGTTGGCCTTCATGGCGAAGGCGGTCTGGGGCAGGTTCAGGGTCGACTTGAGGGGTTTGGATTCGGACATGGTCTCAGTCGTTTCGGGCTTGGTCACAGTTACTTCCGGCATTGGTTCCTCAGGCTCACTTTTCGGCAGGGTGCAGCAAATATCTATTGTATCTGGGCCGACAGCTTGTGTACCGTGCGGGGATCGGCGGGGAAGTACCGAAGATGCAACGGGACGCCGATGGAATGTTAAGGGAAGAGGGAAGAGACTATCCGGGTGGGGGTGCGTCCAAAGAGACGAGCGCAGTGAGGCGAATCTTTGTAGAATATCTCCGGAGCCAGTTGCCCTGCCTTCGCGGTAGAACACAAAAGCCGGCGCAAGACCGGCAGGAGAGATGGGAGTGTCTGATTTCCCCAGGAATGCGACAGTGAGAAGGAATAGATTCTGCTGGCGTCGAGGCAAAGCAGCTTAAATGGCGAATACTTGGCTGAACTCAACTGATGAAGAAACAAGGGATGCAGGTCCGACGCTGCACCCGGCGACAGAGGCTCCGAGGCTGAATGAAGAGACCGACGGCTCCATGTGGACGTCGCTGATCGCAAATCTGCGCGATGCCTTCAACCCCGTAAAACAGGCACCCCTGAATCTGGAATCGAAGCCGATCGAGAGCGACCTCGTCATCGAGGACGAGGGGATCTTTGCCTCACTCAAGAGCAGCATTACGGACGTCTTCTTTCCCAAGAAGCTTCCCCCTCTTGTTCTGGAGTCAACGCCGATTGCTGTTCCGGATCTGCTGAAGACAAAACAGAACCCCAAGGCAACCGGAAGTGCTATCGCGGCCTATGCCCTACTGTTCCTTCTCTTTGCGTGGCTCCTGCATAAGAAGGTTCCATTCGCAGCCCCTGTGAAGCAGGCGGAGCTGACCAGCGTGACCATTCCGCCGTTGGCCCCGATGAAGGCGCAGGCGATGGGCGGTGGCGGAGGTCAGCGTGGACCGACTCCGGTGACGAAGGGAACGCCGCCGAAGTTTGCGGAGACCCAGATTGTTCCGCCGAAGGCTCCGCCGCTGCAGGATCCGAAGATCAAGATCGAGCCTACGGTCGAGGTCCAGAAGGATGTTCATATGGCCTCGAGCATTCCACAGATCGGCGTGGCCAATTCGCCCCTGGTGGGAATGTCGATGGGCAATGGATCGGGTACGGGTCTTGGCTCGGGTAATGGTTCCGGCATCGGGCCGGGCTCGGGTGGAAACACCGGCGGTGGACCGAGACGCATCGGCGGAGGAGTCTCAGCGCCGCAGCTGATCTATTCGGTCGAGCCTGAGTTCTCCGAAGAGGCCCGCAAGGCAAAAGTCGCGGGCAACGTGCTGGTGAACCTTTGGGTCGATACCAACGGCCTGCCCAGCCATGTGCGCGTCATTCGCGGTGTCGGTATGGGATTGGACGAGAAGGCAGTCGAGGCCGTACGTCAGTATCGCTTCAAGCCTGCAATGGAGAATGGAAAGCCGGTTCTGGTGGAGCTGAACGTCGAGGTCAACTTCCAGATCTTCTAAGCGGAGCGATAGGAACAAATCAAAAAGCCTGCCTTCGTGGCAGGCTTTTTGCGTGAGTAACGGCTCTGTCGCTGGTTTGCGTCAGGCCGCCCTGTGAGCAGGGTTCGTCTGTGAGGCAAGGGGATTGGCTGGTCGCGTAAGCTTCACGCTGTTGGATTGCAGGCGGAAGCGGTCCACCTGCTCCTCAAGGGTGACGGCGGTGCCGCGCAGAGACTCGACACCTGCTGCAGTCGTTGCCATACCGGCAAGATTTTCGTTGCTGAGCGAGTGGATGGAATCGAGCGAGGCTGAGGACTGATCGGCGGCTGCTGCCTGTTGAGAGGCGGCGATTGCGATCTGAGTGATCATCTTGTCGACGCGCTCGGCCATGCCGATGATGCGCTCAAGCGCTTCGCCTGCCTGGTTGGTGGTGACGACGCCCTGCTGCACGGTTCCTGTACCGCTCTCCATGCTGGAGATGGCGACGCGGGTGCGATCCTGAATCTCCTGGATCATGGTTGCAATCTCTCCGGTGGCCTGCGCGGTCGATTCTGCAAGACGGCGAACCTCCCCGGCGACCACAGCGAAACCGCGGCCATGGTCTCCAGCGCGAGCAGCTTCGATTGCGGCGTTGAGGGCCAGCAGGTTGGTCTTGCGGGCGATCTCGTCGATGACGGTGACGATCTGCGAGATACGCTTGGAGTCTTCGCCGAGCAAACCAACAGTCGACGAGGTCTCGGTAACCGCAGTCGCGATGGAGTGCATGGAGCCGAGTACCTGCTTGACGATGTCGCCACCCTCGCGTGCCGTCTGAGCCGCCGAACGCGCAGTCTCGGCAGCGGATTGGGTGTGTCGAGAGACCTCGGCGATCGATGCCGACATCTCCTGCATGGCGGTAGCCGCCTGCTGGGTCTGCTGACTCTGCTGGTCGATACGGCGATGAATCTGATCGGACGCCGTCCGCATCGAGACTGCGCTTCCGGTGAGCGATCCTGCAGTCTGGACGACGGTGCCGATGATCGAGCTCAGATTGGACTGCATCTTCTGCATGGCGCGGGCGAGCGTGCCGATCTGATCGCTGCTGTAGAGATGATTGAGTTCCGCACCGGTCAGATCGCCCTCCGCGATAGCATCGGCACGTTCGGCGACGAGATCGATGGAGCGCGTGATGCGTCGGGAGAAGGTAAGTGAGATGAAGCCTCCGACGAGAGCACCAAGGATGGTTGCGATCCAAAGCGTCCAGAGGGTCGAGCTGTTTGCGTGCTGCAGCTGCGTAATCTCCAGATCGGCCTGGGTCATCTGAGAATCGCCGAGGTCACCGCTCATGGCGAAGAGCGATTTCTCGAGAGGGAGCACCTGATTTTGAAAGATGTCGTAAGCCTGGGCTGTGCCTTGCGAGGTCTTGGTCTCGTTGAGCTGCTCGATCTTCTCTTCGAGACTCTTGAGAGAAGTCAGGCCAGAAGCGAGCTCGCTGATTCGCGTGGCGTCGTAACCCAGGTCGCCGTGCTCCGCGTATTGCTTCAGCTTGGCCATGGACGCGTCGGCCTGAGAGAGATACTCCTGCCGCGCACGCCGAAAGGCTGTCGAGGAGGCAGGGTCGATGCCGAAGAGCATGTAAGACTCAAGCGCATGGATGCTGTACACCATGCGGAGACGAAGGTCTCGCGTAGCCGCGTTAATGGGAATGTGTTGGGTTGTGGCGCTCGCGGCCAGGCGATTCGCCTCCCGGATGCGCATGGTTGCCGTGAAGGCGCTGAGGAGCATGGCAAAGATAAGAGCGCCTGTTGCGAGACCGAGTTTCTGTTCGAGTTTCATGAGCCTTCCCGTTTGCTGAGATTGAGTGTGAGGGGTTGACGGGCCTAAAGCGTTAGTTGCCGGAGAAGTTGACGTCCACGGTCATGTTGGTCGCCTCTGTCGCAGGCTCGAAGCGCCAGCGGCGAACAGCGTCCTGAGCGGCTGCGCCAAGAAGTGTGTGGCCAGATTCGACCTTGGCATCGGAGACCGTACCGTCTGGAGCCACGGTGAGTTGAACGACGACGACTCCGCTGACGTGCATGCGGCGAGCGAGCTCCGGATAGACCGGCGCAACCTTACTGACGATGGCGCGACGGGCACCTGCAAGGGCGGTTGTGGAGCCCAGAGCGAGGGATCCAAGCAGAAGAAGTGAGGAGAAGAGACGGCGAGAGGGTGCCACGATTATGCCTCCGAAATAGTTTTCAGAGGCTGTATCGGCAGAAAGCAGCTGTGGCTTTAGCGGTTATACCAATGCGGGCGCGGCGATCTCGGCAAAGGTAAGATTTTCGGCAGGGCTTCCGGTGCGTTTCTTCCACTCCAGAAAGAGCTTTCCATAGCTGTCCGTCAGGCAGATCGCAGGATCGATGGAAAGCCGATCGAGTGTGCGATCGATCCAGTCGGGAGGACCTTCGAGCTCGGCGTACGTCCCGATGGGCGTCTCGTCGACGACGACATGGGTGGAAGGTTCATCGGAGTGCGACCACTCGGTGCGGTACTTCTCATAGACGAAGGCCGGGGAGTAGCCGAGGTGCTCAAAGATAGTGGCCAGGGTAGGGCCGTCACTGACGGTCGTCTCGGTCTCGATGCGAACCTTGTAGCGGGAGTCATCGGGAGCGTGATGCGGATCGGCGAGACCCTTATGGGTTACAGTCCAGATCTCTCCGTACTGGCGAATACGAAGAATCTCGGTGCGGGCACGCAGGTCGCGTGAGGGAGTGTCGTAGAGAGTGTTGTGTTCGAAGGTCCGGGGAGTGTCGATGTGAAAGCCCAGTTCGACAAGGCGCGCGTGGAGTGCGTTGGGATCGGTAATAGGGACCTTGAGTTCGATCTCGGCATTCGACATGGGGTGAGTATACGGCGGCGGCTGGTCGTGTGACGGCGATACGATGGAGATATGTCCAGTGGAAAAACGGAGCGTTTAAGTGGCAAGAAGGGGGTCAAGCGCGCGGCGGAGATCCTGCGTGCGGGGGGTACTGTGGCATTTCCGACTGAGACGGTCTACGGGTTGGGAGCGAATGCGCTTGATGCTAAGGCGGTTGCAAGGATCTTTGCCGCCAAGGAGCGTCCTTCCTGGGACCCCGTCATCGCTCATGTGAGCGATCAGGAGATGGTGGATCGCGTCGCGGAAGTTCCGGAATCGGCGGACCGATTGATAAAGGAGTTCTGGCCGGGTCCACTGACGCTGCTGTTTCCGCGGAAGTCCGGCGTTCCCGATGCAGTGACGGCGGGCCGCCCGCTGGTGGGGGTGCGGATGCCCGCGCACCCGTTGGCTGCGGAGTTGATTCGTGCGGCGGGCTTGCCGGTGGCGGCGCCGAGCGCGAACCGGTTTGGAAGGACCAGTCCGACGACTGCGGCACATGTTCTTGACGATTTGGACGGTCGGATCGATGCAGTGCTCGATGGAGGGCCGACGGAGGTGGGGGTCGAGTCGACCGTGATCGGCCCGGGTGAGTCTGGTTCGGGTTGGGTGATCTATCGGCCGGGCGGGGTTTCGAAGGAGGCTTTGGAGAGTGTTCTCGGGGCGGGTGCGGTGGAGGTCTTTCGTCAGGAGGAGTTGGTGGGGACGCCGGAGAGCCTGCCCTCGCCCGGGGTCGGGATTCGGCACTATGCTCCGCGGGCTCGTCTGGTGCTGGTGAGCGCGCAGGAGTTTGCGGCGGCGGTCACGGGTGGTGACTCGAAGGTCGGGGTGATGCTGCCGGAGGGATGGGAGGCTCCGTCTGCGGCGGCGGTCTATCGGTGGGGGGCGTGGAGCGATGGGGAGGTTCTTGCGCGGAGGTTGTTTGCGGGGCTCCGGGAGCTGGACGAGGCTGGAGTTGAGTTGATTGTCTGTCCGGTTCCGGAGATGGGCGGCATCGGCGAGGCGATCCGGGACCGTCTGCGCAAGGCGGCGCGGGCGAAGTGATCAGCGAGCGCTGGTAGCGAGGTGACCGGCGAAGGAGTCGAGGGAGAGCGAGCGCAGGAGGTTGCGGCGCATTCCGCTCCACACCTGATCGAGGGAGCGAGAGGTCTGCTCGATCCACTTGAAGGAAACGGACTCCGCGATGCGATCGAGTTCGCTGCGTAGATCGGTGTTGCGGACCAGCTCCGGGGTTCCTGACTGGATGAGAAGAAGGTCTTCCAACAGGAGGGTTAGGGTTCGGAGGAGATCCGCGGTCTTCTGCTGGCCTTCGGCTCCTGCGCGGTAGGTTTCGGTCATCTTGAAGAGGGCGGTGTGGTCGGGCTCCGCTACGGCTTGTCTCAGCAGGAGCATGGCGTCGGCGCGGGCTGCGGTGTAGGCGGCGAGGTCGAAGCTGAGGGCGCGGCCTGCGGCTCCCTGGGCCAGGCGAGCGATCAGGGTGCGCTGCTTGGGAGGAACATCGGGGCGGCGGTCTGAGAGGAGCATCTCGATCTCCTCGACAGGAAGAGCACCGAGGCGGACGAGGGCGCAGCGGGAGCGGATGGTGGGGAGAAGCTCGCCGGGATTTTCAGCCAGCAGAAGGATGTGGACGCTCGCTGGCGGCTCCTCGAGGACCTTGAGGAGAGAGTTGGCGGCCTCCTTCATGAAGCTGGAGGCGGTGAGGATGAAGATTTTTTTCGGTGCTTCGGCGGGGAGGTAGTTGGAGCTCTGGATGAGGGAGCGGACCTGGCCGAGCTTGATGAGGAGCTGCGGAGGGTCGGGCGGAATGATGAGGACGTCGGGGTGCGGCTGGATGAGGACGCGAGTCTCTTTTTTGTCGGTCTCGCGGAGGTCTTCGCGGGCGGCGACGGCCTTATCGATCTCTTCGTCGAGGTTGAAGGCGGTGGCGATGCGGGTGCAGTTGCGGCAGACTCCGCAGAAGCTGGCTAGAGACTGACCGGTGGAGCCGCGAGAGGGGTCGTAGGAGTGCAGCTCGCGGGGCTGGCGCTCGCACTCGATGGCCATGGCGAGCATGAGGGCCAGCGTGTATTTTCCTGCTCCGGCGGGTCCGGCGAGGATGACGGAGTGAGGAAAGCGTCCGGAGGCGATGGCGGTTCGGAGATGCTCGACGGCGGCGGAGTTACCGAGGAAGGTGCTGAAGTCGCCTGCTGGTATCGTCGTCTGGACTTGCTGATCTCCGGCCACTCGTATCCCTCCCCCTATACTTATTCGCGCAAAGTCTTGGAACGATTGATTTTAGGTCCGGACCTCCTGTGTGGCGGGGGACCTCTGCTCTTTTTCTTCCTGCTTCTATTTTAGGCTACTGGGCGTAACTAATCGGCACTTTTGGTTGTCAGGGTTGGTTGGTCGAAGTGACTGAGCGGAAGAGGTTTGTTCGCGCTTGTTGAGAGGAGTCCGGGATTGGAGGGCTTGACAGGATTTTTGTAGGTTCGTGGTTGTTTTAGCTCTGACGGGCTCCCTGCAAAACCCACATCTCAGATTCGAGATGTGGGGCACCCGGCTTCTTGATCCAGGTCGAATGTAGTGGCGGCACTGGCGAAATACAGGTATTCCTCGACTAGGGCCTTCGGCCTTCGCTCGGAATGACGTGTGGTGGCTAGGTCTGTACGAGAATAGGGGGATGGATTTTGTACGGACGGACAAGTGGCTCTGGGCGGCGCGGTTCTTTAAGACACGGGCGCTGGGGTCGAAGGCCTGCGAGTTGGGGCGCGTGGATTGGAAGAAGGGCGAGCTCACATGGCAGCCGGCGAAGGCGTCCCGTGAGGTCCATGCGGGCGAGATGCTGCGGGTGAAGAATGACTCCGGCGAGTTTCAGATAGAGGTGCTAGCGCTGAGCGATGTGCGGGGACCTGCTGCGGTGGCGCAGGGACTCTACCGTGAGACGGACGAAAGCAAGGCTGCCCGGGCGGCGGTGACCGAGGCCAAGAAGGCGATTCCTGTGTACGAGAGTACGTGGGAGAGTGGACGGCCTACGAAGAGGGATCGCAGGGTGATGTCTCGATTGAGAGGGCGATAGAGTTTGACTGGGAGAGGTTTGCCGGTGGATATCGAACATTTGTGGCCGCACTGGCAAAATACAGGGATTCCTCCTGTTCGACTCGACTTCGTCTCGCTCAGGGCAGGCTCTTCGCCCGGAAGGGCGCCGCTAGTGTGTTTGGCTTCGGTGGTGGAGAAACAGGATGGGGAGGGTCTCGTAGGATAGCTTTATGCAGCAAGACGGCAAGTCATGGACGGATGGGGCAGAGGCAGCGTCGCTCGATCGAGCAGCGGAGGTCTTTCTTGCAGCGCGTCCGAGACTGTTCGGGATTGCTTACCGGATGCTGGGAATGGCGTCTGAGGCCGAGGACCTGGTGCAGGAGGTGTGGCTGCGCTGGCAGGGAACGGATCGCTCGGTGGTCTACGATCCTCCGGCTTTCTTGGCCACGACTGCGGTTCGGCTTTCGCTGAATGCAGTGCAGTCGGCGCGTTTTCGGAGGGAGAGTTACATAGGACCGTGGCTTCCAGAGCCAATCGATTTGGATGCGGACCCGTCGCTGGGCGCGGAACGAAGCGAGGCACTTTCGCTGGCCGTGCTTTTGCTGCTGGAGAAACTGAATCCCACCGAACGCGCGGCTTATGTTTTGCGCGAGGCCTTCGACTATGACTATGGGCGCATTGCGGAGATTCTGGAGATTACGGAAGCCAATACGCGGCAGCTGGTGAGCAGAGCGCGGAAGCATATTGCCGATTCGCGACGCATGCCGGTGAAGAAGGATGAGCAGCAGAGGTTGCTGGAGGCCTTTATCGCGGCTGCGCAGAAGGGCGATATGGCCACGCTGGAGAGTATGTTTGCGGAAGATGTCGTCTCGCTCTCCGATGGTGGAGGCGTAGCAACGGCAGCGCGGCTGCCGATGGTGGGCCGCGAACGTGTGGCGAAGTTTATTGCTGCGTTCAGAGACTTCTACTGGCCGGGAATGCAGATCCAGTGGGTGGAGGCGAACGGACAGCCTGCAGCGCTTCTGTCGCGGGATGGAGTGGTCGTTACCGTTGCGACGATTGAAGCCAGCGAGGATGGGATTTGGCAGATCCAGTGGATGATGTATCCACCCAAGATGGAAAGAATTTTTGCGAGGCACGCGAAGGCCTGAACTTTCTTCTGTAACCAATGCGACGGGCTCGGACTTTTTCACAGGCTGTGACAGTCACGAACCAATTGTGCGATAGATTGCGAGGAAGGAGAACGAACGATGCCACTTCCGAACGATGAGAAGCTGATTGCCCTGAGCGAAGAGATCTTGAAGCAGTTTGAGGCGATCTTTGGACCGCATCCAGGATTCAGGCCTGCGCATGCCAAAGGAACGATGTTGACGGGCACTTTTACGCCTGGGAAGGAAGCAGCATCGCTGACTCGAGCACAGCATGCGGTGCAGAGCTCGACGCCGGTGACAGTGAGGTTTTCCAACGGTACCGGGCTTCCCCTGATTCCGGATAACGATCCGAATGGGGATCCGCGAGGCATGGCGATCCGATTCAATCTTGCAGAACATGTGCATACGGATATCGTGGCGCACTCGGCGAACGCATTTCCGGCGACGAATGGAACGGAGTTTCTGGAGTTTCTGCGAGCGGTAACGCAGCCGGATAAGGAGAAAGTGCAAGCGTTCGTGGGGAGCCATCCGAAGGCGCTGGCGTTTGTGCAGGCGATTACGCCGCTACCGGCGAGCTTTGCCAAGGAGAAGTACTTCGGGCTTACGGCGATGAAGTTCACCAACAAGAATGGGGTGAGCAAGTTTGGAAGGTACACGATGGTTCCGGAGGCGGAGGTGGAGCACCTGAGCGCGGAGGACGCAGCTGCCAAGGGAGGGAACTATCTGTTCGACGAGATTCTGGAGCGTGTGACGAAGGAACCGGTGCGGTTCAAGATTCTTGTGCAGGTGGCGAACGATGGCGATGTTGTGAACGATGCGACGGTGCACTGGCCGGAGGATCGTAAGGTGGTTGAGCTTGGGACGCTGGAGCTGACGAAGCCGGTTGCGGACAATGCGCAGGAGGCGAAGACGGTCATCTTCGATCCTATTCCGCGGCTGGATGGGATTGAGCCTTCGGATGATCCTTTGCTGGAATTGCGGGCGGCGGTTTATCTGATTAGTGGAAGGAAGCGGCGGGCTGCTCCGGCGTTGGTGGAGTAATTCTCTATTGGAGATAGGTGGTTGAGAAGCAGATCCCTCCACTCCCCCTTCGACTCGCTCTGCTCGCTCAGGGTCCGGTCGGGATGACAGGCGTGTAGGCTTTGTCGATGAAGGGCCGTCCTGTCGGGGCGGCCCTTTCATTGAGTCTGCCTCAGTGAGGAGGATTGCTGATGCGAGCGGAATACAGGGATTCCTCGGCTTCGCTCGGAATGACGAACTTTCAAGAGAGGCTAACATTTCAGAGACCGACACGACGCTCTAGACCGCAAGTCCGTCGAGCCTCAACTTAGTGAATGCATGGAAAGCGTAATCTCAATTATTTCTTCTCTAGAAAGAGAATCACCGGACTCAGCAGAATGAGTCCTAAACCAGCTGCGGCTACCAATCGCCAGATACTCTTAGGGCAAAGCCGCCGGTGAGTCTGGAATACCGCCCATAGGTGTTTGGGCGTTCGTTCTTTCCAAACGGAAACAGTCGGCATCGCTTGGCGGCTTTCAAGATCTGCTTCGACTTTGAATTGTGCCAGGGCGAAAAGAAACATCCCAAGCACAGCAATGTAGAAGTGAGGATAAACCCCACGGATCTGCGGTAGAGGCAATCGGCCCATTCCAAAGATCGTCTCACCGTCGGACTCTGACGGCAATCGGAGACTGTCTGAACTGGCGAGCTAGATGTCGATGTGCTGCCCTACGCGGCGGCGATCTTGTGCGTCAGGTCGTCTTGTTCTTTGTGGGATTCGGCTCCTGGTGAAGGCGTCGAGGACTCCAGTGGAGAGCGCGTAGCGGATGGCTTCGGCGGGGCGGTCGCGGAGGTCGCCTTGTCCAAGGATCTTCATGCCGACGATGCCCTTTCCGTCGGCGCGCATCTTTTTGATGACTTTGAGGACGGTGTCGGGGTCGGCATCCATGTGTGAGCCGATGGGGTTGAGGCGGACGAGATCGACTTCTACCCAGGGGGAGGCAGCGGCGGCGCGAAGAGCTTCGATGGAGTGGCAGGAGCAGCCGTGGGCGCGGATGACGCCTTTCTGTTTGGCCTCGCTGAGGACGTCCATGACGCCGCGATAGCGCGTGGTCCAGTCGCCTTCAGTGACGCAGTGGACGAGAAGGATGTCGATGTAGTCGGTGCCGAGCTCGCGGCGGTAGCGATCGAGAGCGCGACGCATGCCTGCGGCGTCGCGAATGTCAGACTTGGTCATGATGACGACCTTGTCGCGTGGGAGCTGCTTGATGGCTTCACGAACGTTGGGATGGGAGCCGTAGGAGTCGGCGGTGTCGAAGAAGCGCAGACCGTTGTCGTTGTAGCCATCGAGGAGGAGACGGGTGAAGGGATTGGAGCCGAGGCGGGTCTGGTTGGAGGAGCCTCCAAAGCCGACGGTGCCGGTGCCCATGGCGAGCCTCGTAGTACGGATGCCGGTCTTGCCGAGAGTGACTTCGTCCTGGGCGGAGAGTTTTTTTGGAAGTTGCTCGGTGGCGGCCAGCGCGGCGGGGGAGTGGCTGGCGAGCCAGGCGGCTCCGAGGCCCTTGGCGGAACGGCGAAGGAAGTCTCTCCTGAGCATGGGACACCTCTGTTGCGGGTTAGGATACTCCTGCTCGATGTGTGGTTGTTGAGGCGCGTAAATTTTGCAGAGTTTTTGTGGTGAGTGGAGGCTGCTCAAGGAGATGCGACTGCATCTTTATCGCGACGCGTTTTCGTAAGAGGGATGAGAAAGAAGTCTTTTAAAAGTCTTTATTGCAGCGAGAGAGATGAGTAGCGCGAGTTGATTTGTATTCTGGATGTGAGGAGAAGTATGAAACTGACGAGCGATAACTTTAAGGATGGAGCGGCGATTCCGGGTGAGTTTGCCTTTGCGGTTCCGGATGAAAAGAACCATGTGGCTCTGAGCAGCAATCGAAATCCACACCTGGCGTGGACGGATGTTCCGAAGGGTGCGGAGTCATTTGTGCTGATCGTGCACGATCCGGATGTTCCGAGCAAAGGCGATGATGTGAATCAGGAGGGGCGCGAGGTTCCGGCTTCGCTGCCTCGGGTGGATTTTTATCATTGGACGTTGATCGATATTCCGGGAGACGTGAGAGGGATTGAGGCTGGGAGTCAGAGTGACGGAGTGACTGCGCATGGGAAGCGCGGGCCTGCGGCGTTGGGCGGGATGCGGCATGGGATCAACAGCTACACGGGGTGGTTCGCGAGCGATCCGCAGATGGAAGGGGATTACTTCGGCTATGACGGACCGTGCCCTCCGTGGAACGACTCGATTGTGCATCACTACATCTTCACGCTCTATGCGCTGGATATAAACGAGCTTGATTTTGAAGGTGAGGTGACCGCGGAGAATGTGCGGGCGGCAATGAAGGGGCATGTGCTGGCCGAGGCGACGCTGACGGGCTTGTATTCGCTGAATCCGAAGGTGAGGGCTTGAGAGTGGTTGCTTAGCCTTCATTTTGGGCGATACGGAAGAATACAGGGATTCCTCGACAACGGCCTACGGCCTGCACTCGGAATGACGGCTTTTGGGCGACCTGAAGCAGCGGAAAGGCCATGTTTGGGTGTGGGGCGAGGTACACTTTTCAGGATGCATGGTTTGGAGCCGGAAATGCCCGCTACACTGGATGGAGTATCAGGATTGTTGTAAGCCCCACACAAACAAGGACTCTGTTGATGAAATTGTTGTTCTCCGCTTTATTTTTAGCCCTCGTTCTTCTTCCTGTCTCCGCTCAAGGCCAGATCGGCGTTTATGTGAATCCAATCGCTACTCGGGTGAGCAATTCGCAGCCGGATACGGGGCCGTTTGCATTCCTGGGCGCGGGCAATACGTCTCAGGTTTTCTGGGGTGCGAATATCGGGGGATACTACGACTTTGCCCATGGCAAGAGTGTGGATGTGGGAATCGATCTGCGCGATTCGATTCAGGGCTGGAACACTGGCCGGATGAACAACTTCCTGATTGGCGCGCGAGTGGTAGCAACTTCGATATCGCCGAAGTGGAGGCCTTATGTCGAGGTTGCCGGCGGTGTAGGAACCAGTCGAGCGCCTCATCAATCGATAAAGACCAGCCGTGGACGATTTGGAGTCTTCGCCGGAGCCGACTACAAACTCGCCCGTCATCTGGATGCAAGAGTATTTGAGATCGGGTATGGAACGCTGACGACGACCAGCAGTTCAGCCGTGGGCAACGCGCCGATTGGAACTCCGAATCCCTCCTATCCGTCTTCAGGTCTGCTCTCTTTTTCGGCGGGCCTTGTCTTTCGATTTCGCTAACGCCGAAAGAGTCGCATCATGACAGGATCCCGTGGCCGAAGAGTGATCTTCGCCTGCGGGACCGGTGGCGCCGCACCGAGGTACGTCATACGCCAGCGTGAGGCGATCGTGGCGATGGCGAGTACGCCCTCCATCCAGGCGAAGCTTTCACCGATGCATTGACGCGATCCTGCCCCGAAGGGGAAGTAGGTGAAGCGGGGGCGGGCGGCCTTGGCTTCCGGAGTAAATCGGTCAGGATCGAAGCGCAACGGATCGGGGTAAAACTCCGGTGAACGGCTGACGATGTACTGGCTCATAAAGAAGTGCGCCCCGGGCGGGATGCGATAGGGGCCGAGGGTGACGGGCTGGGTGGACAGGCGTCCCATGGCCCAGGCGGGCGGATAGAGGCGCATGGATTCGGCGAAGACCTGCTCGGTGTAGCGCAGGCTGGGATAGTCGGCCAGGGTGGGGAGGCGGTGTTGCAGCGATGCCGTTGGTTTTCCAGACGCTTGATGCTGTGGCTGTTCTGGCATCGCAAAATACAGGGATTCCTCGGCCGCGCGCCCGTTCGACTCGCCTACGGCTCGCTCAGGGCGTTCCGCTCGGAATGACGGATCTTCTAAAGCTGCATCCGCGGTGGTAGCGAGGACCTGATCGAGTTCTGCATGGAGCTTTGCTTCGGCTTCGGGGTTTTGCGAGAGCAGGTACCAGGTCCATGTGAGAGCGTTTGCCGTCGTCTCATAGCCAGCTAAAAAGATGGTGAGGACCTCATCGCGAATCTGTGTGTCGGAGAGTGCGGAGCCGTCCTCGTCGCGTGAGGAGATGAGCATGGAGAGGAGATCTCCCTGGTCTTCTCCGCTGGCCCGATGTTCGCGGATAAGGCGATTGACGACCTCATCGAGCAGAGCGCGCGAACGGCGGAAGGCGTTGATCTTCGGAATCGGCACCGGGAAGGGGAGATCGAGCACGGCTTCCATGCGGGGGAAGGCGATGAGGAAGTTGTAGATCTCCATGATGGCGTTGACCTCATCATTGATGCGGCGAATGTCGTCGGTGACCTGGGTATGGAAGAGAGTGCGGGCCACGATCTGGAGCGAGAGGCTCATCATCGCGGCGGAGATGTCGAGGGTATCGCCTTCTTTCCATCCTGTGATGTGATCGTCTGAGCTGGTGACGATCTCCTCCGCATAGGCGGCGATGCGCTGACGATGGAAGGCGGGTGCAACGATGCGGCGCTGACGAATATGGATGGGATCGTCAGAGGTGATGAGCCCTTCACCGAGGAGGATCTTCATGCGGCGCACGGTGCGTTCCTTGACGAAGGAGGAGGCCTGGGTGACGAGGACCTCTCGGATGTAGTCAGGGTTATTGAGGAAGATGATGGGCGTGCCCATGAAGCGATAGTGGGCGATGGCGCCATAGGTGCGGTGGAGATATTCAAAGAGGCGGATGGGCTCGCCCAGCTTGACCCAGGGTTTGAGGGCGTAGAAGGGAAGCGAGAACCGCAGGCCGGGAGGCAACTTCCATTCGCTCATGATCGTTAGATGATGATTGGGTGAGGAGGTAAGTTTCAGGAGACGGGGGTAGGGATGCGGGCGGAGACGATCTCGCGGATACGCGTCGCAATCTGCTCGATCGATGCATCGTCTCGTATGGCAACGACGCGGCTGGGTTCGCGCTGAGCGATGGCCTCATAGGCCTGATAGATACGCCGGTAGAACTCGTCATCTTCGCGCTCGAACCGGTTCTCGTCCTCACCCTTTCGCTGGACGTTGCGCTGATTGCGTCGGCGGGCGCGGTGAAGCGAGGAGTCGAGCGAGGGAAGAAGCAAGAGGGTGAGATCGGGCTGGAGGTTGTCGCAGACCGCACGATGCATGGCCAGGATGCGTTCGGAGCCGAGCTGGCGTCCTGCACCCTGATAGGCCTCTGACGAATCGGTATAGCGGTCGCAGAGAACGATGGCTCCATCGGCGATTGCGGGCAGGATGATCTCCTGGATGGACTGAGCGCGATCGGCAAACATCAGGGCCATCTCCGCGAGTGGGGCGATGGGTCCCAAGGTTGCTTCAGAACGCGAATCCAACAGGATGGATCGCACGCGATCCCCGAGGGCGGTACCACCGGGCTGACGGAGAGTGATGACTTTGTGGCCTTCTGATTCCAACCAAGCGCTGAGACGGCGGAGCTGGGTGGTTTTACCAGAACCGTCCAGACCCTCAAAGGTGATGAAGTAGCCGTGCGCCATACAAACAGGATAGCAGCGGTAGTTTGCGAGGCTGGATACCGGCAAAGAGTCGCTGGCTGGTTTACCTGAGAGCAAATGACCGGCATCTCAAAGAGAGAGAATCCGCCAGGGTCGATAAGGCGGAGGAAGAGGGCCCATGCTGACATTTATCTGGATCGGAGCCGTTTTCATCCTGGCTTTAGTGGGAGTCTTTGCCTATTCCTCGCGCAACAAGAAGGCTCCGCCGGAGCCCGCGCGTGGAGATGAGCGCACAGTACCTATGACCAATACCGATGTGCGGATGAATCCGGACAGGAGACGTGCGACGGGGGGCGGGGAAGATTGAACCCTTCTGAGTGCCGGCAGATTGAATGTCGGCACTCAGAAGGAAAGGACTCGATCAGGACTTGTCGATGGTTTTGAGGCTTGCCTCGGTGTAGCGAGCCCCGGCGATCTCATCCTGCGGGATGGCGGTTTCGAGCTCTGCAACCTCGGCTGGGGTTAGGCGGATTTCCGCTGCTGCCGCATTCTCCTCAAGATATTTTCGACGCTTAGTGCCGGGGATAGGGGCCAGGTCTTCGCCTTTGGCGAGAACCCAGGCGAGTGCAAGCTGACCCGGTTTAACTCCTTTGCGTTCGGCGATGGCACGGACGCGATCGACGAGAGCTTGATTCTTATCGAAGTTTTCTCCGGAAAACCGGGGATAGCGTGAGGCGCGAAAATCTTTATCTCCGAGATCGGCCACGCTTTTGATCGCACCTGTGAGGAAGCCGCGCCCAAGCGGAGAGTAGGGAACGAAGCCGATGCCCAGTTCGCGAATGGTGGGAAGGATCTCATCTTCGACGTGGCGTTCCCAGAGAGAGTATTCGGTCTGCAGGGCTGTGATGGGATGCACCTTGTGGGCGCGGCGAATGGTGGAGGATGAAGCCTCGGAGAGTCCGAGGTACTTTACCTTTCCGGCTTTGACCAGCTCCGCCATCGCTCCGACGGTATCTTCGATGGGAACCTCGGGATCGACTCGGTGCTGATAGTAGAGATCGATATGGTCGATTCCAAGACGTTTGAGCGAAGCATCGCACGCGCTTTTGACGTACTCAGGCTTCCCGCTGATCTGCCAGAAGCTGGGATCATCTTTCTTGCGGACGTTGGCGAACTTCGTTGCGAGGAAGACTTCATCGCGTCGGGGCTGGATGGTCCTACCGACGAGCTCCTCGTTGTCGCCGATTCCGTAGGTGTCTGCGGTATCGAGGAAGTTGATGCCGAGGTCAAGGGCACGAAGGATTGTCGCGGCGGATTCTTCATCGTTGCGCTCGCCGTAGAACTCGCTCATGCCCATACAGCCGAGCCCCATGCGGGAGACGACTGCACCTTGTGAACCTAGTTTGATCTGTTGCATGCTCATGCAGCGTTAGATGGCGGCAGAACTATGCGCGTTCCAATTTCTGAATAAAGGCAATGTAAAACTCTAGCGATGGATTGTGTCGTTTTGCCACGAGGTTCGATCGGGCTGAATGACAATATGGAGAGGGCCTTCAGCGCCTTCGGTGAGATTAGGGCCTTCGGATTTCTGCTCGTGATTGGCAGCATCGGTATAGGTGAGCTTGAGCTTGCCCTCTCCGAGAACCTTGAAGCGATAGTGGAAGTCGGCTCCGGGAGCGAGAACCTGGGTTCCAAAGCTGGCACTGGGATAATCGACTTCGATCAGCTCGATTCGCTGCGAGGTACGGTTGGAGATGGTGGCCTCGACGAAGGAGGAATGGCAACCGGTGAACAGGATCACAGGCAGCAAAGCAAGGCAACGGCGGAGAGGATGCATACAGATTAAGCGTACCAGCCAGTTGCTCAGGAGAAAGGAGACGAGCGCTCGAGGATACGGGCAGTGAGAAGAACGCCGGTGCGGGCGTCGTGGAGGGTGATGGGGAAAGCGAGGACGCTCCAGGTGACGTTCTGCTCGCCGTGGCGAGGAAGCGCGAGCAGACCGCGACGGGTGCGGTCGATGTAAGTCTCACGGGTTTGGGCGACGGTGCGGAGCACATCTCTCCAGTCCCGCATCAGGGTAGGCATCTCGTCGAATACGCAACGGCCAGGGAACCAGTCCCGGGATTGCCCGAGATAGTCGGCCGCGGCGTCGTTACAGTACAACCAGACCCCGTGATCGTCGAAGATCTGGACGAGCACGTCAGAACCGATGGCCAGAGAGATGCGCGAGTAGAAAAAGTCGCGAGCATCGACGACGACAGGGGAGCCGAGACGCTTGGCCTTCAAGGAACTGAGAGCCGCGAGAAGATCGTCGACAGAGCTGTAGCCCTTGAGAAGGTGCATGTCCTCTGCGCCTCCGAAGTGGCGCTCGAGGGTAGCCGACAGGATGATGATGGGAACCTGAGGGCGGCTGCGGCGGAGGTGGGATGCGACCTCGGTTCCGAATCGGCCGGAGCCCAGGTGATAGTCGAGCACAGCGATGTCGATGTGATTGAAGGCCTCTGTTGCCTCCTCAATGGTGGAGGCCGGGACGCAGCTGTATCCGTGCTGGCGAAGGATCGCAGAACGAAGGTGCAGATTCGCCGGTTCATCGTCCAGAAGCAGGACGCGAACGTTTGGGGAGTTCGTGGACACACTTACGCCTTTGTCGGGAGGCTCAGCAATCATTAGCCAATAAGATGCAAAACATTACAGTTTGGTCAACATCCATTGTTGTTCATTTCGGGATAAAGAAAGCTAATTCTTCGCTAAAGCCTTGATCCCGCGTAGAAGTTCGGGCAGACGGTTGACCAGGGCAACCACGCGAAGCCACTGCCGGTTGTCAATTGCGGGATAGCCACTGACGATCTTTCCGGGCTGAACGTCACTGGGGATGCCGCTTTGTGCGGTTGCGATGACACCGTCGCCGATAGTGCAGTGGCCTGCTACCCCTACCTGACCGGCGAGGATGACATTTTTTCCTACGGTGGTAGAACCGGCGAGGCCGACCTGGGCGCAGAGCAGAGTATCGGAGCCAACCTTAGAGCCGTGACCCACCTGGACGAGGTTGTCGACCTTGGCCCCCGAGCCGACCCGGGTTTCGCCGATTGAGGCTCTGTCGATACAGGCGTTGGCCTGAACCTCAACGTTATCTTCGAGGACTGCTGGTCCGGACTGCAGGATCTTGTACCAGGTTCCATCGGCCTGCTTCGCGAACCCAAAGCCGTCGGCTCCGATGACGGCTCCGTTCTGAAGGATGACGTTGTCGCCGAGGACGCAGTGCTCGCGAATGACAGCGTGGGAGTGGAGGAGGAGGTTCTTACCGGCACGTACGTTGGCGTAGATGACCGAATGCGGCAGCAGGACGGCATTGTCCCCGAGGACGACATGGTCGGACACGACGGCATAGGCCCCGACATGAGCGTTGGCTCCGATCTTGGCGGTGGGGGAGATGACTGCGGTGGGATGAATGCCGGGCGTGTAGGTCGGTGGCTTGTAGAAGAGCTCGATGGCGCGTGCAAAGGCAAGGTAGGGATTTGTGATTCGAAGGGTTGCAGCAGTGATTTCAGCGAAA
>Ga0268266_10001614_pt1 | contig 26314 bp, 21 predicted proteins | sample KBSS13metaG_FD_190356 | JGI IMG/M metagenome (GOLD analysis project Ga0268266, IMG submission 190356) | Switchgrass rhizosphere microbial communities from Kellogg Biological Station, Michigan, USA - KBS S1-3 metaG (SPAdes) (version 2) | ecosystem: Host-associated > Plants > Roots > Rhizosphere... | reverse complement strand
CAACGTCCCCGACGGATTTCACCACAACTGGATCATGGCGATCCTGCCATTCATCGAAGAGCGCAACACCTTTAAACACCTTGATCAGGCCGCAAGCAGCTATGACGCGAAGAACGCGCCGGTGCGAGAATTGACGATCACCGTTCTGCAATGTCCTTCGGAGCCGTACCGCCCAGAGAAAGAAGGACAGAGCAGCTACGCCGGTTCGCACCACGACGTCGAGGCGCCAATCGACGCGAACAACAACGGCGTGTTTTTTCTGAATAGCCACATTCGCTATGACGACCTGGAAGATGGCTCGTCGCAGACCATCTTCCTGGGTGAGAAGAAGCAAGAGCCGTTTGACCTGGGTTGGATGAGCGGAACCCGCGCTACGCTACGAAACACCGGCACCACACTAAACGAAACGCTGGTCTTCGGGCCGACCTTTACCCCCGGCAAACCAAAAGAGGACACAGACGCGGCCACGTCAGGCGAGAACGAAGATGCGGAGCCAGCAGCGTCAAAGGCCGCGTCTGCGGAGGGTGACGCAACGGCCGCGGCAACTGGCGATGCGGGAGAGGGTAAAGCGGCGGAAACGTCGTCTCCGATTGACGACAATGGGGAGCGCCCGAGCGAAGAGCCAGAGTCGCCCGTGGCCGCTGAAGAACCTGTCGCCCCGGCTCCGGATTCCGAGAAGCCGGCGCGCCCAGTGTGGAACTATCCCAAGAACTCTCCGGCGCCCGGTCCGCTTTACGTAGGAGGGTTCGGCTGCCCACACGTGTCGATGGTCCACTTCGCATTCGGCGACGGCAGTGTCAAGAAACTGTCGACATCGATCGATCAAAAAGTCCTCCAGCAGCTCAGCAATCGCGCGGATGGCAAACTACTGAACGCGATCGATCGCTAGCGTGCAACCGCGAATCACTAGCGGAAGAAGACGAGCGTCACAACGATAAACAGTGGCACGAGCACGGCGAAGCTGTAGCCGACGTAACCGAAGAAGCTGGGCATCCGCACGCCGGACTTTTCGGCGATGGCTTTGACCATGAAGTTTGGCCCGTTGCCGATGTAGGTCATGGCGCCCATGAAGACCGCGCCCAGGCTGATGGCGGTCAACATGTCGACCGGCACGCCAGCCATGGTCTCTGCGCCGGGCGCGTGCAACGACTGCGCGGCCTGAAAGAAAACCAGGTACGTCGGCGCGTTGTCGAGCACGGCAGACAAACCGCCGGTGCTCCAGAAGAACTTCGCCGGCGTGTCCACGCCCAGGGCCCCGCCTCGCACGGCCAGAATCTGCAAAGCCGGCTGCATGCAGATGAAGATCCCCAGAAAGAGCGCCGCCACTTCGATGATTGCGCTGTAGTTGAAGCGGTTCGCTTGCCGCACCCGATTGCTACCCAGCAGGAGTGACAAGCCAACCAGTCCCAAGAGCACCGCCTCGCGCAAAAACTGCCATGGTTTCCAATCGGCGCCGGGAAAGTCCTTCGTCGGGTCGAGCAGCCCAATCGCGGCCACCACCAGCGCCAAGAGCAAAGCGTTCGGCCAGACCCCGGAGAATTGCAACCTGCGGACTTGTGTCTCATCTCGCGCGATGTCCGCCTTTGTCTCATGCGGATAGCAAAAGAAATGATCCCACACCAAATAAATCGCAATCAGGCACCCGTTGACCAGCAGCCACGGCTTCCACAACGACAGGGTCCACAAAAAGTCGACCCCCTCGAGGTATCCCAGGAACAAGGGCGGGTCGCCCATCGGCAACAGGCAACCGCCGCAGTTGCAGACGACGAAGATAAAGAAGACGAGTGTGTGCCGGACGTGCTTGCGCTCGCTGTTGGTCTCCAACAGTGGCCGTACCAGGAGCATGGCCGCGCCGGTCGTGCCGATGAAGTTGGCGAGCACCGCGCCAATCGCCAGGAACGAGGCGTTCGTCAGTGGATGCGCCGGCAAGTCTCCTTCGATCCGCACGCCGCCCGAGATCGTGTACAGCGCGAACAGCAACACGATAAATGGCACATACTCATGCAGAATGGCGTTTTGGAGTATCGTCGAGGCCAACGGCCAGGAGATAGCGCTCTCGCCGCGCTCGATCACCGCGTGCCCCAGAAAATGTCGATCAATCGGATGCTCGTGCAGAGTGGCGTAATAAGCCAGCGTCACCAGCGCCAGTCCAGCGGCCACATAAAACCGGTGCAGGTTGCTTTCCCACCAATGTTCTGTGGCGTGCAACAGCGGCAATACTGCGATACAGCCGAGCAGCAGCGCGAAGGGAATCACCAGATAGAGCGGTGGGGGTTCTGGATGGGTCGACGCAGCGTGCGCCGCGTCATCCGGTCTCGGGCCTTCACCATGCTCCGCGGCTTCGTGCGCAGCGGGGGCGTTCGTCAGCCTCGTTCCGTGCTGCGGCAGACCAAAGAGGGCCGAAACAGCGTACCCCAAAAGCAGCACCGCAATGCCAATCAGCACGAAACGGCTAGAGGCGGCGCCGTCCGCGGAAGGTTCAGTCACCAAGCGAGCATTCCCATGAAAATGACTGCAGTTGAATTCCATCCGTGACCAGGCATTGCGCGTCCGCCAACGTCTGATCTTTCCGCCTCCAGACAAATCAGACAACGCACAGGCCCTTATGTCCGTGCCCATTTATAGGCGCTGAGCGCAAGAAAACCAGACTCACGGTGTGCAAGCGTCGCCGGCCGGCCCTAAGCAAACCCAGACCAATTTGCTACGATGGTCGACGAATCTACAAATATTGTTCGTTTCACTTAACACGAGCACTGCTTTGTTCCCTGAAGTCTGGCTGCGGACAAACCGTCGCGCGTTTTATGTCGGCATGGTTGGGCCGGCTGTTTGCCTCGCGATTGGCGCTGCGCTGTTGGCGATCGGGCGCTTTGCGGATTTGTCATGGGCGCGTGGAACAGGCTATGCGACCCTGGCAGTGGCGGCGGTATTGCTACTGCTATTGGGTTGGCAGATCATTCGTCCGCGAATTGCGCGCAAAGGAAATTTTGTGTTGCTCTATTTGCGGCCAGGGGCGCCGATTGCCGTGCCGCTGGAATATGTCGAAGCCTTTTTGATTGGGCAGGGTCCGAGTTTCATTCGCCCGGACCAGCCCGACGCGTCGCTCGCGTCGACGATTGTGCTGAAGATCGCCGACCGGGCGCAAGACTACGCGCAGCGCGACGTCCACGAGGCGCTCGCCTCGTGGTGCAATCACTACGTGACGATCCGCGGCGCATGGTGCGAGCCGTTGTCGCTGGACGTCGTCAACCGCCTAAACGCCACGCTGGCCAAGGCCCAACAGGAACGCTTGCAGGAGTCTCGTTCGCGATGAAGACGCGCCTGCTGGTCAGCGTGCGAGACCCTATCGAGGCGCGCGACGCGCTCGACGCCGGCGCCGATCTGATCGACGTCAAAGAACCGCGCCGCGGGGCGTTGGGCGCCGTCGACACGGAAGTCTTGCAGCAGATCGTGCAAACCGTGGCCGGGCGTGTGCCTGTCAGCGCCGCGCTCGGCGAGTTGCTATCCGAGGGCAGGTACGCTGCTGGCGCGCTGTCGACGGGCGTAGCACTCGCCAAATTCGGACTGGCTGGTTGCCGCGCGCGGGCCGATTGGCCGACTCGCTTGAAGGAAGCTGTTGCCGCGCTACCCCACGAAACGCGCGGCGTGGCAGTAATTTATGCCGACCATGTTTCGGCCGATTCGCCACCGGCCGACGAAGTGATCCAGCACGGCCGAAACGCCGGCTGCCGCGCCGTGCTGGTCGACACGCACGATAAAAGAGCAGGGGGCTTGCTGGAACTTTGGACGCTGGACGAATGCCAGCGAGTCATTGAGCAAATTCGCGCAAACGGAATGATGGCTGTGATGGCGGGCTCATTAACGGCGACGAGCATCGCGCGACTCTTGCCCCTTGCGCCAGATTATGTGGCCGTCCGCGGCGCGGCTTGCCGGGATTCTCGCGAAGGGGCGCTCGATGGAGTGTTGGTCCGCGAACTCGTAGCGATTGTGCGCGAGCGGTGTGCGCGGCTGGTCGAGTCGCGCGACTAAGCTTTCCAGCCGTCGAATAGCCGTCGGCGCAGCTCGCCCCATTCTGGCACGCGTTCGTCGTGCGTTTTGTGGGTCAGCAGCTCGACCACCCAATCATCCATGCGACGAAAACGATCGACCAGGCTGGCAATCGTGTTCTTGGCGAGTTGCAGCGCAAGCGCTGGATCTTCGGCGCTCAATGCGTCGAACTTGGCCTTGCACAGGCGGGCCAACTTCACGGTGCTTTTCGCCCGCACGGTGGCCGAGTGGGGCGCCGGATGAAAGAAGGACACCTCGCCAATGATGCTGAAGGCCTCGAGCACGGCCAGCACTGTCGGCGTTGCGCCATGCTTGGCGCCTGGCAGTTCCTTGAGAACTTCACACGTGCCGGACAGTAGCACCCACAGCTCGGGGCTGGTTTTCCCTTGGGTCAATAAGATGTCGCCAGGCGCGAACGAGACGGTTTCTGTCAGGTCGGCGACGCGTTGCCGCTGCTCCGACGTGAGCCCCTTGAAGAGCGGGATGCTGGCCAAAAGGGCGCTATCGAGCGTTTGATGCATATCAGGCGATGCCTCCGAGAACCGTGGCGCGCCCCACGCGGCCGATGCCCACAATGTAAGCCGCCGTGCGGAGGCTGACCTTGCGCTCGGTGGCAACCTCCCACACCGTTTCGAAACTTCGCGTCAGGATGTGTTCCAGCTCCTGGCGAACGCGGTTGAGATCCCAGCGATAGTGCTGGCGATTCTGCACCCATTCGAAGTAGCTGGCCGTCACGCCACCGGCGTTTGCCAAGATGTCCGGCAGAATGATCACGCCGCGACGGTCCAGAATGTCATCGGCGTCGGGGTAAATCGGTGCGTTGGCTGCTTCGATGATCACCTTCGCGCGAATCCCTTCGGCGTTTTGACTGGTGATCACGCCACCGAGCGCAGCAGGAATCAGCACATCGCAATCGACCGTGAGCAATTCGGGCCCACCGATCATCGGCGCGTCGGGGTAGCCGGCCAGGTTGCCCTTATGGGCGAGCGAGTATTTCAGCATGCCGGGGATGTCGAGGCCCTCGGGCTTGTAGAACGCGCCGCCGGCGTCTCCCACGGCGACCAGCTTATAGCCCCCTTCGGAGAGGAACTTGGCAGTGTGTGAACCGACGTTGCCAAACCCTTGCAGGGCGACACGTGTTTTTTCCGGTTTGCGATTCAAGCGGCCGAGAAGTTTGTACGTGAGGATTCCAACGCCGCGGCCGGTGGCTTCTTCGCGCCCTGGCAGGCCGTACAGCTCGACCGGTTTGCCCGTTACGCAGGCAGGGCTGAATCCGTGGTACTTGGCGTACTGGTTCATGAACCAGGCCATCACGTCGGAATTGGTGCCCATGTCTGGCGCGGGGATGTCGACGTCTGGTCCGACGAGGTCATGAATGCCATCGACGAATTTGCGCGTGATCAATTCCAATTCGCGTGGACTGAAATCGCGCGGGTCGACCGCCATGCCCCCCTTGGCGCCGCCATAGGGAAGATCGACCACGGCGGTTTTCCATGTCATCAGCGCGGCGAGCGCGCGGACTTCGTCCATGTCGACGTCTGGATGAAACCGCAGGCCCCCTTTCATGGGGCCGCGGGCGTCATCATGCTGGACGCGGTAGCCGATATAGGTAGCGATCTCACCGTTATCACGTTCGATCGCCACCTGCACTTGCACTTCCCGCTTGGGGATGAGCAGCAGACGGCGCATGTTCTCGGTGAGGTCGATTTGATCCGCAGCCCTGTTGAAGTAGAGCTGGGTCGAATCGAATGCCTTCATGCGTGTGTGCCTTTCTCGTTCCGCGTCGCGCGTAGAGTATGGCAATCCGCCCAGATCACCGAGAGAGCGACCCCTCGCGATCGCTCGCCAGAATTTCCCCCCTCCGGACAAAATCCATCGTGGCCGGGCGGCCCAACCGAATCATATCCCCGCCCCCCGGCCGGCTCAAGGACGCTGGCAATCGCCCGCAATTCGAACGATTGCAGCGTCCGCTGCAGCGCGACACTACCTAAAACATCGGCTTGCGACCCAGCTTGCGCCGTGTGACAGCCCACTGGCCGGCATGCATCATCACGTGCGATGGCTGCATCAAGAAGACGTCGGCCACTTTGCCGCAGTAGGCGCGAATCGGCTCTGGCGCGTCCTTGTCGAGCTCCGCTTCAGGGAGCTTGGCGAGCGCGGCCAGCGTGCCGGCGCGTTGCTCGGCCATCAACTTGACATACTCTGCCTTGGTGTGAAACGCCTTGGGATCGTCGACTGACGCCTTCTCTTTGGCGTACTGATCCTTGAACCCCTCAGGCAGCGCCGGCATCGAGTTCGGGCAGACCATATTGATCAGGTCATGCTCGGCCTGAATCAGATGGCCCAGTTGCCAGGCAATGTGATTGGCGCCTGGCACGGGTCGCGCAAGCAATTCAGCGTCGGTCAGGTCTCCGAGATAGGCGCTGACAACTTTGTCCGAACCTGTGATGGAGTGGCGAATGGCGTCATTGGCGTTCATAGCGATGAGCTCCGCGAGTGGAATGAACCGAAGTGGGCGTCGTTTAATTCCGCGATCGTGATCGCGTCAATGTCGAGACAAAAATAAAATCAAGGTCGAACGGTCAAAGTCTACCAGCTGCACAAGGCACCGCGATCACACGCAATTGCACGGAAGCAGTTTGTGGAATGCCGTGTCGTTGTCGGCATAAAGGAACCAGATTGCTCGACGGGCGCCGCAATTCTTGCGTAGCCGCGCGAATTGGACACCCCTCAAGACGAGTGGCCCGCATTGTAGCGACGCGGCTAAAAATGGAAACCAGTCGTTTGGACACGTCAAAACCAGCGAACTGTTTGAGTAAAACCAGCTGGCAGCGTACAATGAGGCGCCGCCGCGATTCCTCTGCTTGCCGACCCCGGTTTGTCTTCAGCGCTTGGGGATCGCGCGCTGCCAATGATTTCCGATTCATTAGCGGAGCATGCACGTTCCATGAGCGACCTGTTCCACGAGTGCGGCGTGGCTGCGGTGTATCACCTCCCCAGCCGTTCGCCCAGTCCGTTGTGCCCTTCGCAGGGGCCGGAAGAAGCGTCGCGCCTGATGCCGCGGATGTTGCTCGACATCCAGAATCGCGGGCAGCTCTCGGCCGGCATGACGTCGTTCAATATCGAACGCAATCAGCTCATCGACACGCACAAAGAGCTCGGCAGCGTCACTGAGGTGTTCCGCCTCAGCCATCGCGGCAAGTGCGAAAGCTTGATGTCAGCCTATAGCGGGCGCGCGGCGATTGGCCATGTGCGATACGCCACCTGCGGCGCCGAAGACCGCAGCTACGCTCAGCCCTTTGAGCGGCATCACCTGCAAAAACACAAGTGGTTCAGCTTTGCGTTCAATGGCCAGTTGGCCAATTATCAAAAGCTGCGTCGCGACCTGCTGGCAGATGGCAATAACCATCTGGCCCGCGAGACCGACACCGAAATCATCATGCACGAGATCAGCCGCGAGCTGTCGGGCGACCGCACTCCTTCGCTGATCGAAATGTGGCAAGCGGTCGATTCTCGTTTGGACGGCGCCTACAGCCTGGTCTTTTTGAACGCGGTGGGCGACATGCTCGTCGCCCGCGACTCGCTAGGGATCAAGCCGCTTTGCTACGCGCTCGAAGGCCCGCTGTTCGCCGCCGCCAGCGAAAGCGTGGCGCTATTGAACCTGGGCTTTTCGCCGGAGAGCATCAAGTCACTGCTGCCAGGCCAGGCGATCACGATCGTCGATGGCCGCTTCGAAGTGCAGCGATTCGCCCCCAGCCCAAAGCGAGCCCATTGCTTCTTTGAGTGGATCTACTTCGCCAACGTCGCCAGCACGATGGACGGGAAAAGTGTCTACCTTTCCCGGACGAAGCTCGGCGAAGAGCTAGCCCGGCTGGAGACCGTGCCGATCGACGAAGACACCATCGTCGTCCCGGTGCCCGATACCAGCAAGGCCGCGGCCGACGCCATGGCCTACTGCCTGGGCATCCCATCACGCGAAGGCTTGATCCGCAATCGCTACGCGGGCCGCACGTTTATCGAAGGCTCGAGCGACAGGGCCCGCAAGGCCGAAAGCAAGTACACGCCGCTCCGCGAAGTATTGGAAGGAAAGCGAGTTTTCCTGGTCGAGGACTCGATCGTCCGCTCCACCACGATGCAGGTGCTGCTGAATCGCATTCGCGAGCAAGGTCATGCACGCGAGATTCATGTCCGTGTGGCTTGCCCGCCGATTGTTGCTCCCTGCTTTTACGGGATCGACATGTCGACGATCAACGAACTGTTTGCGCCGCGGTTTCTGGAAAACGGCGTGTTGACCGAAGGCTCGCAAGCCCGCATGGCCGAAAAGCTGGGCGCCGACTCACTGCGATATCTGCCGCTGGAATCGATCGCCCGCGCCATCGGGTTCGATTCGGACCAGCTTTGCCAGGCCTGCCTGACAGGCAAATACCCGACCAAGTGCGGTCAGGAACTCTATCAGATCGCCGTGGCGAACTCGAAGAGCAACGTCGCCTCGCGCACGTACGAAACGGCGCCCGTCGTCGGCAGCTAGGTCGCAACGCGAGCGGACAGAGTGACCCTGCGATAATCCGAAGCCATCGCTTCCGGCAAGTAACTCAAACAAAAAAAGCGGCCAGCCCATGGTTTTGGACTGGCCGCTTCTTGTTTTTGATACGCTGATTCTTGCAGAAATTAGCTCAGCCGCCGGCGTCGGCGCCGCCGACTGGTTTGGCGCTTGCGCCTTCGCCCGGCTTAATCACATGGCCCGTCTTCGGGTCGATCTTCAGGTTCAGGTTTTCGTGATCTTCGGTGTAGAAGACAAACCCGTACATCATTTCCTGATAGGTCTGCTGGCCTTCGCGGACCGTTTCCTTCGGGTCGGGATTGTACGGATTGAACGACGAGTTATCGAAGTGAGCCGTGCAATCCAGCACCGTCCCCTTGGGCAGTTTCTTGGCGCCGGGGCGCGAGACGTACTGCATCTGCCAGTTGAAGTCATAGTTCGGAATCGCCAGCAGGCGCTCGCGGTTACCGTCCGGATAAACGGCGTCGAACATCATGTCCTTGCCACGCAAGTGCATGTGGCTGAACATTCCGTACAGCGTGGCGTCATTGGCGAACTTGCGCTTGGCGCCGACCAAATGTGCGCCGTCGCCTGGCGGAATGGCAAACGAACCGTTGTGGCACTGGAAGTGCTTTAGTTCTTTCTGGACGTCGTACTTCGCGAAGCGGAATCCAACGCTCGATTGGTCCGAGGTCTTCTCGCCAGTCGTCACGTAATGGATCTGCAACACCAGGACCGATCCCTTCGGGATCAAGAACGCGACGCCGTTTTCGAGGTTCATTGGCTCACCACCGGGGACCTGACCGGTGATGAACTTGGCTGCGTTGAACTTGCCAGCCAGCGCGCTGACCGGATCGATGCAGGCCAGATTGCAGTGATGCAGCGCGGTCTTGTTCTCCGGCAGAATCTGCGCGGCCGAGATCCAGGTGTCCTCTTTAAACGTGTGGTTGAGCAGCACGTAGTTGTACGGAACGTAGCCGGTCGCCGGCAGTTCGATCCGCTTCGGCATCTTGAGAACCAGGTCCGGTTCGCCGATGTACCACTTGTTTTCGCGGAACTTCGGATTGGCCGGGGCCTTGCTCATATCGCCTTGCTTCATGCCGCCGGCGATCCACTGACGAACCACGGTCCGCTCTTCGTTCGACATGCCGCGCAGGTTCGTGAAGTCGCCGTGTTCCTTGCTGGCGTACAGCGGCGGCATCCGTTGCTCTTTGACCGTCTCGCCAACCATTTCTGCGTGGTCGACGACGTCTTCATAGGTCAGCAGTGAGAAGGGGCCTTCTGCGTGCGGGCGATGGCACTCCTGGCAATGCTTCTGCATGATCGAAGCGACGTTTTCCGCGTATGTCACCGGCTTTTCTGGAGCCGAGAGGTTCGGCAGCGTGATCAAGCAACCTTCGACTGGCGTTTCGGCCACTTTCACATCACGACCGGCCAACACGTCTTCGATCGCTTCTTTCAGGTCATTGCGACCAGCGTCCGGCTTGACGCCGCCGGCGCGAAATTGGCTGTCGATCCGTCCGCGATAACGAAGCTTGCGGTCGCCATCGAGCACAACGACTTCCGGCGTGCGATGGACGCCCATCGCCTTGACGACGTCGCCGTCGAAATCTTTGCAGAACGGAAACGGGGCCTCGAGCTGAATCGCCTGATAGGCGACTTCGACCATCGGGTCGTTCTGGCCGACGTTCATCGCCAGAAACTGCACCCCCTTGTCGCGATAGTCCTTTTCGATTTCGACAATGCGCGGCAAGTAGCGCTTGACCACGGGGCAATCGAGCGTGGTGAAAACGACGACGAACGCCTTTTTGTCGGCAAAATCCTGGAGATTGTGCGCCGTGAAGCGAATGTCCTTGAACGTGGCGTCCGAGACCTGGCTGCCGATCGCCACGGCCGGGATCTTGGTCGATGCCGCGTCTTTGCTAGCGTCGGCCGCGACTGCCAAACCCGCGTTTACAGCCAGCGCACACGCCAACACTCCGCTCATCGAGTGGCGCAACATCAACAACTCTCCTTAGAAGGATCCGCCGGGCGTCATGGCCCAAAGAATGTCCCCAATTGCGCTCACGCGCAATAAACCGTGATAGGCGACGTAAGTATACCAACCGTAGTCAGTTGCTTGCAAACTACGCGTGAGCTGCTGGCCCCTCATTGCACGGCTCAGGCCGCGGCGCTGCACACTGTAAGTTACCCAGCCGGCGACACCTATGTTTCGGCCGCCGGGCCGCTCGGCCATAAGTCTTACCCAGTCGCGAATCGCGGCCGGAACCTGGCCCTTTCTCCTTCGAACCAAAAGTCGCCCGGCGGGCGGGGCAAATCGCCGAGAGAAGCTCGTCGCGGCCGCCCGTGGGCAAGCCCCTGCCGCCCGGCCCCCAAAGTCGGCGCAAGCTCTTACTGGTTCTCGCTGTTAGCTAGCCGATGAGGATTGCCAAACGAGGGGTCGCTCGGCTAGAATCTCGGTTTCCGCCAGAGCCTGCTAGTGGCCGCTGGCGTCCTGTGGATCGGAGCGGGGGACGATCGCTGCCAAGCGGTCGTGAGCGCATGGTCCTTCGACGCCCGCCTGCCTGACGCGTGCTTGCGTTGGCAGTGCGCTCTGCGATAGGGCGCTCTGCCAGGGGCGAGCTGCGAGCGTCGAGGAAAGAACCCGTCGGTGGCGGTGCTATCGACCGGGGTCCAAGGCTCGTGCCGAACGCACGCTGCGTGCTTGCGGGGCGCCGGCTCGTCGGGGGGCGGCAAATATTTTGTTCAACGCGTGAAGGTGTATCGAGTTCGAGCATGTTTGAGTCGCTGCAAGAAGGACTGAGCTCTGCGCTAAAGACCTTGAGCGGGAAAGCCCGTCTCACCGAGGCCAATATGCGCGAAGGACTCAACCTGGTGCAGCAATCGCTCCTCGAGGCCGACGTCAGCTTCCCCGTCGTCAAAGACTTCATGGCGCGGGTGACCGAAGAGGCCGTGGGCGAAAAGGTCCTCGCCAGCCTCCGCCCGGAACAGCAAGTGGTGGGCATCGTCCATCGCGAGCTGGTCAACCTGATGGGTCCGGTCGACCATTCGCTCCATCTGAAGCCGGACGTCACGATCCTAATGATGTGCGGCCTGCAAGGGTCGGGCAAAACAACCACCTGCGGCAAGTTGGCTCGCATGCTGATTGAGCGCGGCCGCAAGCCGATGCTCGTCGCGGCCGACTTGCAACGTCCCGCGGCTATTCATCAGTTGCACGTGCTGGGCGAACAGGTCGGCGCGCCGGTCTACTCGGAAGAAGGCAGCACCGATCCGGTTGCCGTCTGCCAGAACGCCGTTAAAAAAGCCAAATCACTCGGCGCCAACGTCGTCATTCTCGACACCGCCGGCCGGCTGCACATCGACGCCGAGTTGATGGAGCAGTTGCGCAAGATCGACCAGCGCGTGACGCCGGACCAGGTGTATCTGGTGATCGATGCGATGACCGGCCAGGACGCAGTCAACAGCGCCAAGGCGTTCAACGACGCCCTGGAGCTCGACGGTTGCATCATGACCAAGCTGGATGGCGACGCCCGCGGTGGCGCGGCGCTATCAGTCAAGCATGTGACAGGCGTGCCGCTGAAATTTATCGGCACCGGCGAGCATCTCGACGCGCTCGAAGAGTTTCATCCAGAGCGGATGGCGGGCCGAATTCTCGGCATGGGCGACGTGCTGACGCTGGTCGAACAAGCGCAGCAGAAGTTCGACCAGGACGAGATGAAGGAGCAGGAAGAACGCCTCCGCCGTGGCGAATTCACGCTCGACGACTTCCGCAAACAACTCGGCCAAATCCGCAAGCTCGGTCCGCTGAACAAAGTGCTGGGGCTGATCCCAGGCATGGGCGGCATGTCGCAAATGCTCGGCAATGTCGACGCCGAAGCCGACATGACTCGCCTGTTTGGCATCATCGACTCGATGACCAAGGACGAACGCCGCAATCCGTCGAAGGTGATCGACCAAAGTCGTCGCCGCCGGATTGCCGAAGGCGCCGGCGTCGAACCGGCCGAGGTCAATCAACTGGTCAAACAGTTCGATGGCATGGCCCAGATGATGAAGCAGATGGCCGGCCTGGGCATCCGCGACCGCATGAAGAAGATGCAGGAGCTGCAGCGCGATGGCCGGCTCGATCCGGGGGCCACGCTCAATCGGCAAAAGGTCGGCACGGGCAAGCGCCTCTCCGCTCGTGAACGGGCCGACTTGAAAAAGCAACGCGAGAAAGAGCTCCGTAAACGCAAGCGAGACCAGAAGCAAGGTCGCGATGGCGACGCGCCGGACAGCAACGGAAATCCAAGAGGATAAAGCAGGCTGAAGGCTAGTAGCCGAAGGCCTTAGGGATTCAGACACGAAGTTCAATTCATTTTTTGCGGCTCCGATCCCAGTCGGAAGCCGTGAGTTTTACAACCGTAACCATCGTTAAGGAGGATCGGAGTGGCAGTCAGAATTCGTATGAAAAAGTTGGGGCGGAAGCATCGGCCGTTCTTTCGTATTTGCGCAGTCGACTCGCGCAAGCCGCGTGACGGCGCCGTGCTCGAAGAATTGGGCACCTACGATCCGCTCGTGCCGGAAGTCGACGCCCGTGTCTTGCTGAAGGCAGATCGCGTCAGCTATTGGTTGGGCGTTGGTGCTCAGCCCAGCGAGAACTGCGCCGTGTTCATCAAGAAGTACGGCGCGTCTGGCACGCACCTTTCGGAGCAAGAGGCGGCCCGCCAGCGTTTGTCGTTGCCGGCTTCGCCAGCGACGATCGAGCAACCGGTCTACGTTGCCCCGCCAAAGGCCGAGCCGGTTGTCGCCGAAGCGCCAGCCGCCGAAGGCGAGACGGCCGAGGCTGCTTCGACCGAGCCAGACGCCGCCGCCGAGCCAACGGCTGAGGCAGCGGAGTAGTTTGCAATTACGTTTTGAGAGGCGTTGTTCGAACCGACGTAGCGCATGCGATTTGACGTCCTGACTTTGTTCCCGGAGATGTTTCCGGGATACCTGGGACAAAGCCTGCTGAATCTTGCCATCGAGCGAGGTTTGGTGGACGTTCGCTTGCACAACATTCGGGACTGGGCGAAGGGGCGGCACAAAAGCGTCGATGACCGTCCGTACGGCGGCGGCCCTGGCATGGTGCTGATGGCCGAACCGGTGGTCGAGTGCGTCGAGGCTGTGACCGCCGAGGCGGCCGAACCGGGCCACGTGATCCTGCTCACGCCGCAAGGGCGGCGGTTGAATCAGGCCGTGGTCGAGGAGTTGGCCGCCAAGCCGCGCCTGGTGCTGCTATGTGGGCGTTACGAGGGGTTCGACGAACGGGTCCGCCAGATCCTCAAGCCGGACGAAATCTCGATCGGAGATTTCGTTCTCAACGGGGGCGAGGTCGCTGCGATGGTCATCATCGACGCGGTCATTCGCCTTGTGCCGGGGGTGCTGGGAGACGAAGAGAGTAGTCGGCAGGATTCGTTCTCCGGCCAGGAACGAATGTTGGAGTTTTCACAGTACACGCGGCCGCGAGAATTTCGCGGGCTGGAAGTGCCGGAGATCCTGCTCAGCGGAGACCACCAAAAAATCGCCCAGTGGCGACGAAACGAACAGATCGACCGCACGCGTCGGCGTCAGGAAACCGCAAACGACGCCCGGCGGCCGAAGCCAAACTAACCACCAGTTTCACGAGTCAACTTCCTACAACTATCAACAGTCGTCGCCGAGCCAATAGCGAGCGATCGGCCAACTTTTTTGAAAGGGACTACGGCGATGAGCCAGCAATTACTCAACGAAGTCGAAAAATCGAGCCTCCGCGAAACGGTTCCGACGTTCGCCATTGGGGACACCGTGGACGTCCACACGCGAATTTTGGAAGGCGAAAAAGAACGCATCCAGATCTTCAACGGCGTGGTCATCGCCCGCAGCGGGTCGGGCTCGCGCGAGATGTTCGTCGTCCGCCGCATCGTGCAGGGCGAAGGCGTGGAGCGCAAGTTCCCCCTCCATTCACCACGGATCGCCAAGGTCGAAGTCAAGCGATCGGGCATCGTCAAGCGCGCCAAGCTCTACTACCTGCGCGACCGCATCGGCAAGGCCGTCAAACTGCGTGAGCGCCGCACGGCCCGCGAAGACGCCGCGAAGTAGCGAAGGTCAGCAAGCCGGATTCAACAATCAAGCGTCAGGAACCATTCCTATGGACGGTTCCTGACGCTTTTTTATTGCGCTGTCGCTCGCTAACCGCTACAACTCATCCGGCAAATCGAGAAAGCAGGATGATCGAGGCAATCGCCAGCACAATGCCCAGTCCTTCGCGCCACTCGAGTGATTCATGCAGCAGAAAGACGCCGATGCCGGCCATCAGCACGACCATCGTGGCGGCGTAAACCACGCCGAGCGTGGCGAACTGCATCCGCCGCATCACAAAGACCCAACCGAACGCCGTGGTCGAGTACATCACCAGGCCGATGTAGAACCAAGGCGAGGCCAGCGGCGAAGGCAAGTCACTCGCGCGCTTGAGAAAGTAATCGGCCGTGGCCGAGAAGACGCAGATCCCAATCGTCACCAATATCGCCGCGGCCATTCGATCCATCAATGCGCTTCCAGAGATATTTGAACCAATATCGTTTCTGCGTCGGCTCCCTACCCAAAGTTGTCGACCTACCGCTTCAGCCCCGGCTTCAATTTCAGCGTGAATTGATTCTGCTCGTCGACCTTGTACTTATCGATCGAAGGCGAGTAAGCCTTGATCTGTACGGTTTCGCCGTCGGGCAAAAACTCGACCAGCCGCATGAAGCCTTCGCCCCCTTCTTTTTTCATCTGGTAGTTCACCAGGTGCTGGTGGACGTCGTTGCCCTTGGGCGTGGTCGAGGTCATGCGGCCCAGTCCGTCATTCAGCACATGGCCATTGATCGTCATGAAGAAGTTGTCGTGCTTGGCGATCATCTTGTTCCACAGTTCTTCGGCGTCGTTCACTCCGCCGTCGAGCTTTTGCACGCCGTAGGTGTGCGGATTCCAGGTCTGATCTTTGCCCCGTTTCTTCCAGTCGTAGCGCGTTTCGTCGTAGTACATGTAGGCGTGCGTGGTGAGCAGCACGCGATGGTCCGGGTGCTTGCTGACAACACTATCCGCCCATTCAACCGTGGCGTCGCGCGGGCCGAACTCCAGGGCCAGCACCAAGAACTTTTTGCCTCCGGCCGTGAACGTGTGGTAGCTGTTCTCGATCTCACCGTCCTTCATGACGCCGCCAAACGTCTTTTGCTTTTCATACGTTTTCTGCGGCACGTAGTCGTTGAGCATTGTCTCGCGGGTCGTGCAATTTCCGCCAGGGCCGCAGTCATGGTTGCCCAGCACCAGAGAATACGGCACGTGGCCGTCGAGCTTTTGGATCGCTTGTTGCGCTACTTCCCATTGTGGCTTCGTGTTGCGATTGGTGATGTCTCCCAGGTGTGTGACAAAGGCAATCCCGCGCTTGTCTCGATTGGAGACGATCCATTCCGTTTGATTCAAAAAGTGTTGCGGATAGCGTTCGCAATAGATCTGCGTGTCCGGCAGGGCCGCGATGGTGAACGAGCCATCGACAAAAGGCAGCGGGTCGCCGTAGACCTCGGCCGGCTTCTGGGGCTCATCGGCCGCGGCGGTCTTGGCCCAACCGCCGCCGAGCAGCATGCTGCCTAGTCCGGTGAGCGCCAGGCCGTTGAGGTCACGTCGATTGATGCGTAAAGAATCGCTCATAGTTCTCTGCTCCCTGCTCCAGTGAAATATTGATCAATCGCTGCTCGCGGCGTAACCGTGGCCATTGTACCTACGCAGAATCCAAAATGTAGACGGCGCCGGCCTGTGGCCATTTTTTGAGCGTCAGCGTCGTTGCTATCGCCTTGGATCGCCACTGCCGGCGAAATTTGGGCGGGGCGACGATGGTCACGCATGCCGTTATAATTTGAACCACAGCCCGCCGCACGCCGCAGAAGCCGATATCGCTCGCCTCGGCGGCCCCCGCCAAACTGGTGTGGCGTAACGCTCCACACCAAGCACATTGAATTTCGACCCGACCGCAATATGTCTGGCAAAGACCTGATTCTGCATCCTGGCGAATACGATCTGACGCAGTGCGTGGCCGATCTCGCCGAAATTCGCCGACAGAATCCGCAGCGCTACGAGATGGAGCAGCTCACCGCGGTGGTGTTCGACGATCCAGTTCGCAATATTTGTGTCGGATATAAAGACTGCGGTCCCGACGAATTTTGGATCCGTGGCCACATGCCAGGCATGCCAGTCCTGCCGGGTGTGCTGATGTGCGAAGCCGCCGCGCAGCTCTGCAGCTATTTCGTCCGCAAGCACCAACTGATGGACGCCGAGGTGATTGGCTTTGGCGGGCTCGACGCCGTGCGATTTCGCGACGTCGTCACGCCGGGCGACCGCCTGGTGCTCGTGGCGTCGCTGCTCAAGATCCGGCCGGGCGTGATGATCAGCGCGCGGTTCCAAGGCTTCGTTCACGATCGCATGGTTTGCGAGGGCGAAATTCGCGGCGTGCGGATTCCAATCAACGCCGTTACCGGTCGCACGGCGTTAACCGGTTGAAGGCGATTGGTCGGATCAATAAAGTTTGACAGGACACTGGGTCAACAGAGCAAATCATGGGACGCCGCGCACTTCGTAAAATTGATCCCGCGCTCGATTACGCGCCTTGGCTGAAAACACTCGAAGACCTACCCGTTCCCTGGGATGCCGGCGCACTGTTTCCTGCCTCTGCGCCGCTCGAAGTCGAAATGGGAAGCGGCAAGGGGCTGTTCCTGGCCGGCGCGGCACAGGCGAATCCTGATCGCAACTTCTTGGGAATCGAGCTGGCCAAGAAGTACGCCCACTTTGCCGCGGCGCGGTTGGGAAAGCTCGATCTAGCCAACGCGCGGATGGTCCAAGGAGACGGGCTACGCGTCTTTCGCGAGATCCTGCCTGCTTCGTCCTTGGCGGCGATTCATGTCTACTTTCCTGATCCCTGGTGGAAGGCCCGGCACCGCCGCCGGCGAGTATTGAACGAGGCGTTTCTGGTCGACGTCGAGCGAACACTCGTCCCCGGCGGTTCACTCCACTTTTGGACCGACGTCGAAGAGTATTTCACGACGTCGCTCGAACTAATTCGCGAGCAGACCAAACTGATCGGCCCATTGGCGGTGGCCGAGGCGGCGCCGGCGCATGACCTGGACTATCGCACCCATTTCGAACGCCGCACGCGACTGCACGGACAACCGGTGTATCGGGCCGAGTTCCGCACGGCGACTGCTAGCGACGAAGGCAACGTCGCGCCAGCCTGATGTGTCGCTGCTCGTGCGGAAACCGCGAACCAGCCGCGCCCGTTCTCCGTAGTTGACCTCGGAAGAGTGCCCGCAGACACGGTAGAATCGTTACCAGCATAGCGATTTGCGCTACCTAATTTGCCCCGGTTACGTAACTGGCATGGAACTGCCGATATCTATTCGGGGCACCATCCGGAATGGAAGTCCGCCGCGCCGTCTGTCCTGGCCGCTTTCCTAAACTGACCTCACTCGCCAGCAACTGGTTGGGAGCTGTCATGTCGATCCACCTGCGTTCATTCGTTGCTTCGGCCTTCCTCTTGGCTGCGGCACTAGTCGCGTGTTCGCAGACGCCGGCCACGACTGCGGCGCCGATCTCGTCGCGGTCCGAACTGACAATGGCCGAGAGCATCCGTAAGGCCATGCTCGACAGCCTGCCGCGTGAATTCAGTGGCGAGAACGACTGGGGCGACAAGAAGGAAATCAAAACCGGCCTCAAGTTCTCGCGCGACAATGGCCACTTGGAAATCGATCGCCGCAAAAAAGAAGTCAATCATGGCCTGTGGACGCAGTACAAAGTCAACCTGATCGACCCTGAGCAGCACTTGCAGGTGCGGGTCGAAAATCTGCGGCGCACCGCGCCTGGCCAGTTGCAATTCGTGGTCCTGCTTTCGGCCCATCTCGATGGCGAAGCGCGTGTCGAGCGTTGGCGCCGGGGCGTCAAATTCGTGAACTTCAAGGCCGAGGCCGCCAGCGTCGTGCAGGCGCGCGTCGAATGCGAAGTTGGGCTGCGTCCGGCGCCCGGCGGCGGTTTGGGAAGTCTGGTCGTTGATCCGCACGTCAAATCTGCCCAATTGTCGCTCGTCGATGTCGACTTACACCGCATCAGCAAGTTCGACGGTCCGGCGGCGAACGAGTTCGGCGATCGGATGCGCCGCACGCTCGATAAGGAACTGCACAACCGAGAGGGCGAGATCGTCACAAAGTTGAACGCGGCGATCGCCGCCAACGCGCACAAGATGCAGTTCTCGAGCGATAATCTCGTCTCAGCCAGCTGGAGCAAGGCGAGCGATTTCTTCTCGAAAGTCGGCAAGGCGACTGCAGCCCAAACGCCCGCCACTTCGGCTCCTGTCACGCCCACAACCATTTCGACATCGCCGGCAGCTGCTCAGTAGTCGGATATCGCCGCTAACCAAGCGCTGAATTGGTTCATCTCCGAGCGGCGCGAACGCGCCATATCTGCCGGTGGTCCTCGGCCGAACGCGCCGATTCTGCGCGTCGACGCTGTTGCGAACCCAGTGCTAGCAGTCGCGGTCTGGGATTTTCGCCGAGCGCTAAGCCAAGTTGATTGCACATGTTGCGCGCGCTGCGCGGCGATCTTAGCCCGTCAGACGCAGGGCTTGGCATAACGATTGCTAAAAGGGGTCGCGCGCAGAGGCTATTTCCACCTGCGAATGACGAACGACGACCGTGAGACGAATTCGATGCCGGCTCATACCCACTTTCGCAAGACAATCCGCCCGCTGGCGCTCTTGCTACTTTTCGCGCTCGCTTGCGTTTCGACCGGTTGCCAGGCGATGCGGCCCAAGCAGGTTGTCGATTGGTCGCCGGACCAGGCCGTGCTGCCGACGGCGGACTTCTACGGCAACATGCTCACGGTCCATAACATCCGCAATTGCGAGTATCGGACCGAGCAGGATTACACCGTCCGTCACTACGACAAGACGTTCGATCTGAACAAGATCAAGGAAGTCGACTTCATCGTGGTCCCCTTCCCAGAGGAACCGGCGCTCGCGCACACGATGCTCAGCTTCGGGTTCGAGGATGACCAGTACGTCGGCGTGTCGATCGAAGTTCGCAAACGCAAAGGACAGACGTACGACCCTATCCAAGGCATGCTGAACGAGTACCAATTGATGTACGTCGTCGGCGACGAGCACGACCTGATTGGCTTGCGGACCAATTACCGTAAGAACGACGTCTACATGTACCCGACCAAGGCCACGCCCGAACAAACCCGGGCGTTGTTCGTCGACATCATGAAACGTGTCGACAAGCTGGCAAAGGAGCCGGAGTATTACCACACAATCACGAACAACTGCACGACGAACATCGCTCGGCACATCAACGACATCGCGCCAGGCAAGATTCAGTACGACTATCGCGTGCTGATCAATGGCTACTCGGATCAATTGGCCTACGACCTCGGCCTGATCGACACCAGCCTGCCGTTCGAGCAGGTGCGCGAACGCGCCCGCATCACGAACGCAGCCTACGTGGCGCGTGAATCACCGGACTTTTCGAAAGAGATCCGCCGGTTCTAGATTGTGCGATCGCCCAGGGCAGCGATGCTCGACCACGGCGAAGCGACTCTAGAGCGGCCCGCCGACGGAGACGCCCCAGCCTACTCGGGGGCGCGGGCGGCAGCCCCAGCCGTAGCCGAAGCCGACGTTGTAGCACGGGGGCGGCGCATAGTAATACGGCGGCGGATAGTAGTACGGCGCAGGCATGACGACGGGCGGACCGGCCATCACGGCTTGTCCGGCCGGCGCAGCGCGCGGCTCTTGGAGCGCTGCGATCACGCGCGTCGACACGCCCGAGTTTTGCAGCGCGATCAGGTCGCCGGTTTGCAGCGGATGGGCCAGGCCATTGGCGCGGACGTGGTTGGCAATCAACTCGTCGTTGACGCCGGCCTTGGTCATGGCGATCACGTCCGGCAGCGTGACAGTGCCCGGCGGTAGTTGCCGGCCCAACTGCGCGGCGATCTCAGCTCGATTGCGGGCTTCGATGTCATCCATACCGCTACCGATCGCAGCGCCAGACAGAGCGCCAACGCCGGCGCCAATCAACGCGCCGGCTCCGGTATTCCCGACGGCGTTGCCGATCAGCGCGCCGGTGCCCGCCCCGGCGAGACCGCCGAACGCGGCCCCTTTGTCGGCGTAATACGGCGAGGCGCAACCAAGCGCCGCGGCCGGAACGATGGCCAAGAACAACACAAATCGGCAAGCATGCGACATTGCTGTGGGTCCTTCCACTCACAAAGCCCGAGCAATCGCTGAACGATTAACGGGTTCGTCCAACGTTGGGCCGCGGATTATCCGAGCGACCCGCCAGCCGGTCAAGGCGAGAGCGTTACAAGCTCGACATTTGCTGGCGACAGGGCAATTGCCGAGCGAATGGGACTTTAGACGCCCACAATCTGCCTGACGCTATCAGTGCGCGCAGCATGAAATGGAAAATCCATTTTAAAGAGCACTGGCGGAGCCAGTGGCACACAAGACGCGACCACTCATGAAAGAGCATCGCTAGAACGGGCCCCTTTTACTTGCCCGCTTCCGGCGCCTGTCGCTTCCCGAGCCAACGTCCGGCGGCCTCGAAGACAATGATCGCCACAGCAATCACCATGAACGCCGTGAAAAAGATGTTGAGCCCCCACTTGATCATTTCGCCTGTCTTATTAGCGCTATAGGCAGCTTCGAAATTCCGCGCAAATTTGATGCCCATCATGAACGCGGCAGTGGTGGTTGACGCGACCACAAACAGCATCGGCAGCAGCGTCAGCCAGGCGTAACGTCCGCGACCAGCGTTCACGGCCACGGTTGTGACCACGGCCAGCGCGATCACCGCCAGCATCTGGTTGGCGATTCCGAACATCGGCCAGATCGTTTCGATCGAACCGGTCCAGATCAAGCCGCCCCAGGCCGCGGTGACCAGCGCCGTTGAAAGCACGGCGCCGGGCATCCAATCGGTCTTGTCGAATGGCTTGTAGATTTTGCCGAGCGCTTCCTGCAACAAGAACCGCGCAATCCGCGTGCCGGTGTCGATCGTCGTCAGGATGAACAGCGCCTCGAACATGATCGCAAAGTGATACCAGTACTTGATCACCGAATCGAGATTCACGCGGTCACCGGCCACGCGGCGCATGGCCTCGGTGAAAATCTGCGACATACCCACGGCCAGCGTCACAGCGCCACCGGTTCGGCCGCGCAGTGATTCGCCGCCAACTTGCCGCTCGATCTCGGGCAGGTTGTCCTTCGTTGCGTCGAGCGTCACGAGATCGCCCGCGTATTTGTCGACTCTCGACAGGTCGATATTGATCGCCCAGTAATCCCCCTGCGGAAGCGAGGCTGCGGCCAATAGGGCGACGATGCCGACCAATCCTTCGATCAACATCGCGCCGTAGCCGATCGTGCGGACGTGGCTCTCGCGCGTGATCATCTTAGGCGTGGTGCCCGAGGCGACGAGCGCATGAAAGCCCGAGATGGCGCCGCACATGATGCAAATAAAACAAAACGGAAAGATCGGCCCGTCGAAGTACGGCCCACCGCCACCGGCGAAAACGGGGTTCACCGCCGGCGCGGCCAGCTTGGGGTTCGCCACCAGCATGGCCGCGACCAGCAATACCACGGTGCCGATCTTCAAAAAGCTCGACAGATAATCGCGAGGACAGAGCAGCAACCAAACCGGCAATACCGACGCGATAAAACCGTACGAGCAGATCGCCCAGATCGTTTGCTCGCGCGTCAGCGAAAAATAGGGCTCCAGCGCCGAGCCTGGGATCCAGTTGCCCGCCACGGTGGCGGCCAGCGTGGCAATCGCGCCAATCGCCGAGGCCTCGACGACTTTGCCTTTGCGGAGTTTGTACATGTAGAGGCCAACCAACAACGCAATCGGCACGGTGCAGGCGATCGTAAACGTTCCCCAAGAACTGCCAGGAACTGCCTGCGTAGCGCCTTGCGGGAGCGTGATCGTCGCGCCGGCGTCGGTCACGGCAAAGCCGTCGCTCTCGGCCGGCGCCTTGACGGTGAACGACTCGCTACGAGTTACTTTCGCGCCGTTGCCATACGTGATCTCGGCGCCGGCCGGCATGCGCGCTATCTTGGCCTTGGCGTCGTCTGCAAACTCAATCGCGCTCCCTTCGGGTGCGCGCAACACGGTTCCGGTCGCCAGCTTGATCTCTTCGCCGCCAAGCGCCTTGACCACCACCACGCCCAGTCCAGAGAGCGCGATCACGACGACAAACAAGATGGCGATCGACGCGGTCGTTCCGGCCAGCGGGCCAATTTCAGCGCGGGCGATCTCGGCCAACGACCGACCGCCGCGGCGCACACTGGCGGCCAACACCAGCATGTCTTGCACGGCGCCGGCCAGGCAGACGCCCACCACCAGCCAGATCAACCCAGGCATGTAGCCGAACTGAATCGCCAACACCGGCCCAATCAGTGGCCCAGCGCCCGAGATCGCGGCAAAGTGATGGCCAAACAGCACCCATTTGTGCGTCGGGTGATAATTCTGTCCGTCGTTCAGAGCGATGGCCGGCGTGACGCGCGAATCGTCGAGCGCGGCAACCTTGGCCGCGAGAAAGGCGCTGTAATAGCGATACGCAACCGCCAGGCAGCAAAGGACGCCGATCATCAATGGCATTGCGTGCATGCGAAGAACTCAATGAGTGGCGTTTTGCGGTGTCATCTGACTATCAAATCCTTCTCCCCTGTGGAGAAGGTGGTTCGCGTGAGCGAACCGGATGAGGGCTGGCGCTGCTGTCGACATTACAAATGTAGATATGACCAAATTCGCTTCGGCCCTCACCCCAGCCCTCTCCCGGCGGGAGAGGGAGTTATCGAAAGCATTCTGCCCCTTGGAACACTAACTTCGACCATTGGCGCCGCGACCTGTCCAGCGAACCGTTGCCACCATATCCAACGCGTTGGCTAGCGACAAGTTCACTGCCGTAGACCCGCCTGCGGCAGGCTTTATAATTGCGCGCTTTCGATCATCGACCTAGGCTGACCGATTTATGGTCAACGCGAGACGGATCGAACGAGCGACATTGAAGCGAAGGAGCACAACTTGGCAGAGAAGCTAGTCATCATCGGCAGCGGCCCCTCAGGCTGGACGGCCGCCATCTATGCGGCCCGCGCGGAATTGAAGCCGCTGGTCTTCGAAGGGGCAATCACCGAAGAAAACCGCGTGAACGGCACGCTGCCGCTGGGCCAATTGGCGCTGACGACCGAGGTCGAGAATTACCCTGGCTTTCCGGCGGGCGATCTCGAAGGTTACCTCGACAACTCGCTGGAGAAGGGACGCCGCGCTGGCATGGCGCCTCATCAGAAAGAAGGGGTCAGCGGCCCGGAACTGATGGAGCTGATGCGGCAGCAGGCGCTCAACTTCGGCACGCGCGTAATCACGGACGACATCGTCGACGTCGATTTTAGTAGCAGGCCGTTCAAGCTCACGTCACTGGAAGGCAAAGTCACCGAAGCCGAGTGTGTCATTATTGCCACCGGCGCGCGGGCCAACTACCTCGGACTGCCTTCGGAAGACGCGTACAAAAACAATGGAGTCAGCGCGTGCGCGGTTTGCGACGGCGCGCTGCCGCGGTTTCGCAACAAGCCGCTGGTTGTGGTCGGCGGAGGCGATTCGGCCGTCGAAGAAGGGACCTATCTCGCGAAGTTCGCCAGCAAGGTCTACTTGATTCACCGCCGCGACACGCTACGAGCCTCGAAGATCATGGCCGAGCGCGCCGAGAAAGATCCGAAAATCGAAATACTCTGGAACAGCGCCGTCGACGAAGTGCTGGGCAACGACAAGCAGGGGGTCACTGGCGTGCGGATCGCCAGCACCGTGGGCAAGCCCAAGCAGGAGTTGGAAGCAACCGGCATGTTCGTGGCAATCGGCCACACGCCCAACACACAGTTCGTTGAAGGAAAGCTTGAGCTGACCGCCAAGAAGTACATCAAGTGGACCGTGCCGTTCCGCACGAACACCAGTGTGGAAGGAGTCTTTGCCGCCGGCGACGTGGCTGACGATTATTATCGACAAGCCATCACCGCGGCCGGCAGCGGCTGCATGGCCGCGCTCGACGCCGAGCGCTGGCTGGCCAGTCACGAGTGAGACCGCGGGTAGTTCGTCTTGGATAGAAACGACGGGCGCCATGCTCACGCTTGCGTGAGCATGCTGCCTTATAACGGCGGGCAGTTGCGCAGTGCGATGGCATGGCCACGCAAGCGTGGCCATGGCACCCGAACCCCTAACTTGTTGGTGGCCATTTACGATGGTAGCGGGGCGACGTTAGATCATATAAGTGTTTTGTCTACCCCGATTCCTCCCTCCAGAGAAACACGTAAGCATGGATACAATTCGTGTTGTCGAGGCCCGCGATCCGGCCGCTGTGGGGCGCGAAGTGCGGTTGCAAGGTTGGGTCCGCACCCGGCGCGACTCGAAGGGGGGCTTCAGCTTCATCGAGTTGAACGACGGCTCCTGCCTGGGCAATGTGCAGATAATCGCCGAGGCGGCGCTGGCGAACTACGAGAGCGAGATCAAGCACCTCGCCGCTGGCGCCAGTGTGACCGTCGAAGGATTGGTCAAGGCCTCGCCGGCCAAGGGGCAAGCCACCGAGGTGCAAGCCGTCCGCGTGATTGTGCATGGCGGCGCCGATGTCGATACCTATCCGCTGCAAAAGAAGCATCACACATTCGAATTCCTGCGGACGATCGGTCATTTGCGGCCGCGGACGAACACGTTTGGCGCCGTGACGCGGGTACGAAATTGCGTCAGCCGCTCGATCCATAATTTCTTTCAGGAAGAAGGCTTTCTTTACATCCACACGCCGATCATCACCGCCAGCGACTGCGAAGGCGCCGGCGAGATGTTCAAGGTGACCACGCTCGACCTGGCGAAACCGCCGAAGCTACCGACGGGCGCTGTCGACTATACGCAGGATTTTTTCGATAAGCCGTCGTATCTGACGGTCAGCGGGCAGTTGCAAGGCGAGATCTTTGCCTGCGCGCTCGGCAAGATCTACACGTTTGGCCCGACGTTTCGCGCTGAAAACTCCAATACGTCGCGCCATCTGGCCGAGTTTTGGATGATCGAGCCCGAGGTCGCGTTCTATGAATTGCCAGACAACATGGACCTGGCCGAGCGGTTCCTGAAGCGGATTTTTCGCGACGTGCTGGCCCAATGCCCTGAGGATATGCAGTTCTTCCGCGACCGCATCGAAAAAACCGCAATCGAACGGCTCGAACATATCGTGGCCAGCGACTTCGAGCGACTTCCGTATACGGACGCGATCGAGATTCTCGAAAAATCTGGTCAGACATTCGAGTACCCAGTCAGTTGGGGCTGTGACCTGCAAGCAGAGCATGAACGCTATCTGACGGAACAGAAGTTCAAGAAGCCGGTGATCTTGTTCGACTATCCGAAGACGATCAAAGCGTTTTACATGCGGCTCAACGACGACGACCGCACCGTGCGCGCGATGGACGTGTTGGCGCCGGGCATTGGCGAGATCATCGGCGGCAGCCAGCGCGAAGAACGGCTCGACGTGCTGGAGCGCCGCATGCTCGACCAAAAGCTCGACCCGGCCAGCTACTGGTGGTATACCGACCTGCGTCGCTACGGCACCGTGCCGCACTCGGGCTTTGGGCTGGGGCTAGAACGCGTCGTGCAGTTCATCACCGGCATGGCGAATATCCGCGATGTAATTCCG
>Ga0268266_10001613_pt1 | contig 26315 bp, 23 predicted proteins | sample KBSS13metaG_FD_190356 | JGI IMG/M metagenome (GOLD analysis project Ga0268266, IMG submission 190356) | Switchgrass rhizosphere microbial communities from Kellogg Biological Station, Michigan, USA - KBS S1-3 metaG (SPAdes) (version 2) | ecosystem: Host-associated > Plants > Roots > Rhizosphere... | reverse complement strand
TTGCGAAGGCGCTCTCGCGGAATGAAAATCTGGGATTCGAGTCAGGCGTACTCGACCTGACGGCGTAAGGGTTCCGCTAGCGCGGTTCGGGTTGGCGGGATCGTTAGAATCTGATCCGGACGCCGGCAAACACGGAACGGGGTGCCGCCGGGTTCTGAAACCGGTTGTCGACTCGGGGATCGTTTGAACCCGCGTCCGCCGGAATCCCGGGTGCCCCCACACCCGTCGGGTCGCTGTAGAGCCCGTAGGTCGAATAGCGTTTTTCGAACACGTTGTCGACGCTGAGGAACAGCTCTGACTGCTTGTAGAAGCGGTAGGCCGTGTGCAGGTTGAGCACCTGGTAGCTCGGGAGCGGCGCGTTTTGGTTCGACTCGTCGCCGCGGTAGAACTGGGTGCTCGTGTAGATAAGGGTGCCACCGACCGTCCAGTTCGGCAGGATGTTGTAGTCGGCACCGGCCTTGATACGGTGCTTCGGGATGCCGGGTAAGTGATCTCCCGACTCGACCTGGATGTCACCGTTGTCGTCCCGGAACGGATTCGAGGGGGAACTGAGCGCGAAAGGCGCCTGGAAAGTCGCATCCACGTAGCTGTAATCGAAATACACCGTGCCACGGCTCCAGGTATAAGTCAGCTCAGCCTGCCCGCCCTGGCGACGGGTTGAACCAATGTTCTGAAAGAAGCCGGTGCTCAGCGTCGTCGCGATAGCGTAGATATCGTCGTCGAGATTCGTACGGAAGCCACCCACGTTCCATGACAGTGTTCCGTCGGTCCCTCCGGGCGAACCGACGCGGCCGCGGAGACCGACCTCGTAGGTGTGTGCGATGACTTGTCGCAGGTTGGGCGGATCACCCGCAAGGTTGCCCGGCAAGAGACACGGCAGCAGCGGGTCGGAGCACTCTATCTCACTCGCCGTCGGCGCTCGATTCGTTGTCGAATAGCTGGCATAGACGGTGACACCCGGCAGTAGTTTGTACGTCGCGCCGATCGCAGGGTTGAAATGGGTGTAGCGGTTGAGACCGTTGAGATCCGTGCCGCGCTGATCGTATAGATCGATCTGCGCAACGTTGTAACGACCGCTGGCGGTCACCGACAGGGCGGACGTGACGTCGAACGTGTCGGTGATGAAAAAACCGTAGTATTTGTTGGTTGCCTCGAGGAGCACCGGCGTGGCCGGGAAAGCAGAGGTCTCCGGTGTATCGACAATGAGACCCGAAGGCTGCACGATCAGGGTGGCGGGATCGATGACACCCACTTCCGCGCCTGACGAGAAGTCGATGTGGGCGGTGTCGACGCTGGCGCCGACGGCGAACTGATTGACATGCCCGGCCAGCGGCGCCGTTCCGGTCAACTGGAGCGAGCCCCCTACTCCTTTGCTATGGATATTCTCGAAGTCGTTTTCGCCGATCGTCCGGTCACCGCCGTTCGAAATATCGCGCAGCGGTTGCCCCGCCGAGCTCGTCAGGGGCGTTAGACCGTCTTCCTGGCACAGCAGGCCGGCGGCAGCATCCGTCGTGCAGGCGGTGAAGTTCGTGGTGTTGCCGTTCGAGACGAACTGTCGGTAGTCGCGGTAGTAAACGACAGATTGGGCCGAGAGGTCCTTGGCCAGTGAATAGGAGCCATCGAGCGTGACGAAGTCGAGACGGTTCAGGTTCGCCTGCGGCCCGGTGAACACGTTCCTCGAATCGAGCGCCAGGCTCTGCACCGGTGCCGATGCCGGGCCGAAGAGTTTGTTGTCCGCATGCGTATAGGTCAGATCTAAGCTCACCCCGTCCAGGTGCGCACTGCCTGCCGTGTAAAACTGGTGCACCTTGTCTTTTGCGAAGAACCGCCAGCCGTGCTCGTCGAGGATCCTGCCGGCGACATAAATCCCGAGCGTCCCATTGTTGCCACCGAACTGCGCGCTGCCGTTGTGCTGCCTGAAAGAGCCGCCCGAGAGCTCCAGCTCACCGCCCTGGTAGTTAAAGCCGTCCTTCATGGTAATCGTGGCCGCGCCGCCGAGCGCGTTCAGCCCGTATACCGGGTTGGCGCTCACGATATCGATCTGGTTGATGGCGATGTCCGGAATGAGGTCCCAGTTGACCGCGTCTCCGAAGGCCTCGTTGACCCGGACGCCGTTCTGGTAGACCGCCAACCCTTGAGGTGTGCCGAGCACCGGCGACGCATCGAATCCGCGATAGAAAATGTCGGGTTGGAACGGGTCGGCCAGGGTGTCGTTGATGTTGATGCTACCGAGTTGGCCGTTGAGTGCTCGCGTCAGACTCGCACTTCCGTCGCGAGTCAAGTCGGAGGTGTGTACGGAGGAGACGTTCGATGGCACCTTGTCCGCGTCGATCGTGGCCCCCGGGACCGGTGTAGTGCCAATGACTGTGACGGTCGTCAGCTCGGCGGAAGACTCGTCTGAATCGGCGGCGTGGGAGGGAGTCGCCGCCAGGCCCACCCATAGTGGCAATGCGACGAGCACAGACTGTGTGCGATTCACGACGGTGACATTCCTCGGCGATCCCCTTCCGGACGCTGCGAGTTTCTGCAGCGCGACGGGCAATGGCTAGGGAATTTTTCCCGAATTGGCGTGGGAGCCGCCCAGGTGTCGGGCCAGGGTTACAGCCAATCCGACTTGTGTCGGAAGAGTGACGGCGTTGTCGCCAAATCGATGCAGGGCGCATTGTGCAAGCGCGCGCCCAGCTGGGCTAGTAATTCAGGTTGAAGCCGATCAGGCCGCCGACCAAACCGATCCAGACCAGGCCCAGCAGCGCCGCGGCGATCAAGCCGTTGACGATACGGGATGGCCAGGTGGCACCCAGCGCGCACACGCGCCACAGACTCCAGATGCCTGCCGCAGCGAAGGCAACCACGACGAGCCCGGCGACCTGCAAGGTACGGATCAGGGAATCATGCGCGCTGCTGTAGAAATCCAACTGGGTGCTGACCACCGGCAGCAGCACGATCGTCCACCCTACGAGCCAGAGTATGCCGAAGGCAGCCGCCACGCGCAGCACTGTCCGTGGACGGCGCGCCTCGGTCGATTGAACGGGGTTGGAGCGGTAATGCCGCCTTGCCAGGTACAGGACGGGCCACAGGATCACGGCCAGTGTCAACATGACGAACGAGCCCACCAGCACCGTCATGTTCAACGGGGCTGCCTTGCTGGCCGGCACCGCCTGGAGAACCGATGTCGGGTCCTCGCTATCGAGAACGGTCTGAACGCCATTGATGGTACGGAGCGCGAGTTGGTGTGTGCCGCCGATTTCCTGCCAGACGTCCGGCGCTATTTCGTGAAAGTGTGCCTCGCCGGGCTCGAAAGTTTTAGGAGCGATGACGGTGCCGTCAGGGGTGGCGCCGATGACAGTTTGCTGCAGGAGGTAGAAAACGCTCAGGAAGCCGTGCTCAATCCGACGCGAGGTTTCGTAGCGGCCGGCGATCTTCCGGGCATCCGCCACGGCGGAAGCCAGTGTTGCCGGTTCTGGGTGCGCAGGCGCCGGGAAGTATCGGTCCATGAACTGATCGAGCACGGCTTTGCGCAGGCCGTACACCGCCTGGTCGCGCCCTCTGCTGTTGAAGCTGTAGAAAATTCCAACACCTTCCTGCGGTAGGAGATCGAACTCCGTGTGGAAGACGATGGTATCCCCGCCGTGTCCGATGAGCAGTCGGCCGTTGTGGGTTTCATGGAAAAAGCCATGGGCCATTGAGGCGAACCCCGGCAAAGAGGGTTCCGAAGGGCTGTGCATCAACTGCGCCGTTTGGGTGCTGAGGATGTCGTGTGAGTCCAGGTGCCCCTGTTGCAGGTGGGCGAGCATGAAGCGCGCCATGTCAGACGCGGTGCTCGCAACACTACCTGCGGGCGCCGTCACCACGAGCTCGTAGGGCAGCGGAGGCTGCGAGGCGGATCGATAGCCGTGCGACATCATGCCTTTGAGTGAGTCGGGCAACGGTTGCACAAAGGTCGAATGCTGCATGCCGAGCGGCTGGAAGATGTGATTCTCGATGTACCGCTCGTACGGCTCGCCCGAGATGCGTTGGACAATGTAACCTGCCAACGCGGTGCCATAGTTCGAGTACGCCGGGATCGTGCCCGGCGGGAATAGCAGCGGTCGCGGGTGTTGCTTCAAGTAGGTTTCGGTGGACTGCATTCCCTGCGGGTCGAAGGTCAGAAGGTCCTTGAGGCCTTCCTCGAAGCCGCCCTTGTGATTCATCAGGTCCTGCAGGGTGATCGGCTTGCCACCGGCGGGGGATACCTTGAAATCGAGGTAGTCATCGACATTGCGATTGAGGTCGAGCTTGCCCTGCTCGACCAGTTGCATGACGGCGGTCCAGGTGAAGAGCTTCGATGTGGAGCCGATCCGTGTCAGGACATGCTCGGCGTCCATCGGGGTCTTTTTTTCGACGTCGGCATAGCCGTAACCGGATTGGAAGAGCACTTTTCCATCCTTGACGACCGCCACCACCGCGCCGGCAATGTCGCCACTGTGCAGGCCGTAGTTGAGGAGGCCGTTTAGCCAGGCTTCGACGTCCGCGGCACTCAGGTCGTGCGCACTGGCAGCCGGTGCGACGGCGCTCGGTGGATCCGAGGCCTGCGAAGTGCCGACTGCGACCATGCTCAGGAAGGCAGCGATCATGGCTGCTGAAATCCGGCCGATTGTCATCCCCATCCCTCGATTTTGGCTGCTTGGCTGGGGGATTATGCAGGCGTTCGCGCCGGGGGCCGATAGTTCGTGGTGAACGGTCGCATTGGCGGGTCGAACGGTCGGGAGTACTCCTGCAGCGAGAACAACATCGACCGTGAGCAGCTGGGCCGGGGCCCCAGAAGCCTCAAAGCAGCACGGGATAGCGCCACAGCTCGGCTTCGAGCTCGAGCTCCTGGACCCGGTCGAAGGTTGTAACGGGGCTCAGGTCGATCCCCTCCAGCAACAGGACAGCGCGGATCGGTGCAAGCGCACGATCCGTGAAGACATCGGCTAGCGCAGAACGGAGCATCGAGAGCGTATCCTCGCTCATCCGGCGCGAGGTTACGAAAGGCAAACAAGGGCTCGCCGGTGTCCAGTCAACTACTCTGAGTCGTGCCGCTAGCGAAGGCAGGAGCCTCGTGATATGCGCAAAGGTCACACAGTCGACCGCCGTCACGTCAGCCTCGCCCGTCGCAACGAGCTCCAGGCTACGGGCATGGGCGCCGCTGAACTGCACTGACTCGAAGAACCGGGCGCCGCCCGAGACCGGCGCCAGGGCGGCACGAAACAGGTTCATGCCACTGTTGGAGTCAGGCTCATTGACGACACAGCGCCGGTTACGCAGGTCGTCCAGGGCATCCGCTGCCTCATCGGCGCGCACGACTATGGCGCTCCGGTAGGAGCTGTCAGCACAACCCGGAGCGCAATAACGCGGAGTCGCTACGATCCGCAGGTGTTCGCAAAAGGATTTCGCAACCGGATATTCGCAGGCCTGGCCGAACAACAGCCCGGGATGGGCCCAGATCTCGCGATGGGTCAAGCCGCGCGTGAGCTGACGCGGCACCTGGGCGACCCCGCCGGCACGCAACCTGTCAGCCAGGGCGGCCCACAGACGATCATGGGCCGCGCGCAACTCGGGGAAGTCGTACATCGGAAGCGCAGCGACGCGAATCGACACGACTGCGGAAGACGCGCTCATCCGGGGTCCGCGGTTTCCGACGAGACGAACGGATGCTCCGGGGTAATGAACGGGCGCACCAGATACTCACGGGCCACTTCACGATAGCCGCTGAAAACCCGTCCCAGCCGCACGCTTCCCTGGCGCATGGTGTGCCAGACGCGGGGTAATTCGTGCCACGGCACATGCGGATGGGCATGATGTGCCACGTGCAGATTGTTATTGAGGAAGATGAGTCCCCAGAACGGATGCGCCTCGACGACATTGGTTCGAAGCTGTGAATGATCGTCGGCGCGATGCTCGGCGAACGACCGCAGATGGGTGAGTGACACGCTGGGATAGACCACCAGCAGCAGATACTCCAATAAGGGCACGTGGCAGACGTCGCAGACCCACGACAACACGGCAGCCACACCCAAAATGTGCCCCACCCAGATGCGGCGCCGCCGGCTGTCGCGACGGCTCGCGCGGATCTCCTCTTCCCAGAATGTGGCGATCGCTATAGCGGGCCCCACTGTCAGTCGCCCTAAGAGCGTGCAGTTGGCCTTCAGAAAGAGACGCCGGACGCGCCCCACCCTGGCGAGGTGCCCCGGCGGCAGGTAGAACGACTCCGGATCATGACCCACTTCGGTCAAGCGCCGGCCGGAGTGGCGATGATGTTGGATATGGGTCTGGCGATAGATCGCATAGGGAACCCACAGCGACAGCGGCAAACCGCCGATCGCGCCATTCATCCGTCGGGAGCGCGTCGGATGGCCGTGAATGGTCTCGTGTTGCAATGAGCCATACCAGGTCAACAGCAGACTCCCGACTGGTGCGGCAATCCACAAAGGCAGCGAATTGAAGTAGAAGGTCCACAGCGCGAACCCGCCGAGGATGAGGCAGGCCACGCACAGAGTGCGCCAATTCACAGGTCGTAGCGTTCCGACTAACCCATAGACCCCGCCATGCTATGGGGAGCCGCATAACAATGGGGTTTCAAAGCGGTTCGCTTTGCGTCACCTACCTGGAGGCGATGAGCTTATGCCCAAAGCCTCGGCCGCAACGATCAGCGGCGGCTGATCGTCCTAGGGGAGTTTTGCCAAGCCTGTAGTGTCCGGAGCGCCCGGGGCGGCCAGCACCTTACCCGTCCAGGTGAGGATCGGGGTTTCCTTATCGGTCGCAGCATGCTCTAGCGTTTGCTTGTCCAAGTCGGCGCCGCGCAACTCGACTGGACCGGCTTCGTTGAGCATTTGAATCGCGCGTTGGGTCTCGATGTCACCGCGCGGCTGCACAGCGATTGAGGCGTTGCCGTCGAGCACCGCACGCTGAAAGAGCTGGACGGAGCGCTCGGCGCTTCCCTTGCCGTCACTCTGGAACAGCCTGCGGAAGTATTCCCGCAGCTTCTCGCCCAAGCCTTCCCTTGGCACGAGCTTGGCCTGCCCGAGCTCCTCGCAGGAAGTGAGCTCCACCCGATCCGTCGGGAACCCATCTTTGACCAAGCGGGTGCGGACCCGTTCGGCGGTGGCGTGATCGCTGAATGCTGCTACGAGTACTGCGCTCATGGGCACCAGACTGCCGCGGCTCGCTGGCGTGACACATCACCAGAACGCGCAAATACATGTAGGACGCACTCCGATACAAGACCGGCGCGATTCATGCTGCTGAGGATCCCGCAGTGTCGCAAGAGGAAGATTACCGTATGCTCGAGCTACAAATTCCCGCCGGCGCCCTGATCCTCGTCGGTGACGGACGCAAAGCACTGTTCCTCCGCAACCAGGGTGCGCCGACTCACGTCGAGCTGGCCGTCGAGCGCGTGTTCAAACAGGACGATCCGCCCACGCGGGATCAAGGCACCGATAGGCCGGGTCGCTACCGAGGCGGCGACGGTGTCTCGCGCAGCGCATTCGAGGAAACGGACTGGCATCAACTGGCCGAGGACCGCTTCGCCGCAGACATCGGCAGTGCGCTGAATCGCTTGGCGCACGAGAACCGGTTCCATCACCTGATCCTGGTCGCACCGCCGAAGGTATTGGGCACCGTGCGGACTCACCTCGACAAAGAGACGTCGAGCCGGGTCGTGGCGGAAGTTCCGAAGGATTTGACGTCCCAGCCCGTGCAGGAAATCGCACGGACCTTGTCTGCCTAGAGAACCCAGAAGACATAGTACGTAACGACCGGGCCGGCGGATGCGCCGGTCCCGGTATATTTTGCGCGCCTGCATCCGAAACTCCCCGGGCCTTCGTATGAGGGCTGGTCACCACTCAACAGGGGAGAGTTCCATGAAGGCCGCTCACCGCTACGCTCTGTGCATCTTGACCGGAGCGTTGACCGTCACTGTCGCCGGAGGCGCGCTGGCCTCCAGTCACCGCGAAGCACCGTTCATCACCACGCGACCCAAGGTGGACGGCTCCGACTTCTACATGTTCAACAGCTACGAGGCCGGGCGCACCGGGTTCGTCACCCTCATCGCCAACTACCAGCCGCTGCAGGCGCCCTATGGAGGACCCAACTATTTCACCATGGACCCCAAGGCCCTGTACGAGATCCACATCGACAACAACGGGGACGGCGTCGAGGACCTGACGTTCCAGTTCCGCTTCTCCACGACCACGCAAGGGCTGACGGTCATGGCGGGAACGAAGACCATTCCCGTGCCGCTCAGCAACATCGGACCGCTGAGCGCAACCAGCAATGCCACTCAGAACGTGTACGAGACTTACACTCTGACGTTGGTGCAGGGTAACCGTCGCTCGGGTACTCCTACAGCCATCACGGACGCGAGCAACGGCAGCAAGACCTTCACGAAGCCATTCGACAACATCGGTGCCAAGTCCATTCCCGACTACCCGACATACGCCAACAGCTTCATCCACTCGATCACCATTCCAGGTTGCAACACGCCGGGTAAGGTCTTCGTCGGGCAGCGCCACGACGGATTCGTGGTGAACCTGGGTGAGACATTCGACCTCGTCAACATCAAGTACCCGGCAGAAGAGCTGGACCCGGGGCAGAATGCCCGTAACCTCGCCCCGAATACCCTTGCTGACAGTAACGTCACGTCATTGGCTCTCGAGATTCCGGCATCCTGCCTGGTCTCTTCGGGCACCCCCATCGTTGGTGCCTGGACAACAGCCAGCATACGACAGGCAGCCGTCATCAACCCGACGCCGCAGAGCGGCCAAAGCGTTGCCAGTGTTGGGCCCCAAGCGATGCCGACCGGGCCCTCCGTCGAGGGAGGCGCCTGGACACAGGTTTCGCGCCTCGGTGCGCCGCTCGTCAACGAGGTGGTCATCGGGCTGCCCGACAAGGACCGGTTCAATGCCTCCGAGCCGAAGAACGACGCGCAATTCGCGGACTACGTGACCAATCCCTCGTTGCCGATTCTCCTGCAGACGTTGTTCGGCTCCGCCGGAGTCAAGGCTCCCAACGTCTATCCACGCAACGATCTCGTTGCCGCGTTCCTGACCGGTGTGAGTGGGCTCAATCAGCCACCCAACGCCAAGGCCGCGGAAATGCTGCGCTTGAATACCAGTACGGCAGTCACTCCGCTGGCTTCCCAGAGCGACCTGGGCGTTCTCGGCGGGGACACTTCCGGTTTCCCCAACGGCCGCCGCCCGATCGATGACGTGGTCGACATCGAGTTGCGCGTCGCCATGGGGGCGCTCATCACTCCCGCGGACGGCAGCGCGGGCGATCCGGATCCGTCGTCGGATGTTTCGCGGAAGTTGCATTACACGGACGGAGCCGAGCCGAACCCAGCCGACTACCTGGCGGTGTTTCCTTATCTCAACAACCCGCTCGCGGGCTCACCCTCCAGCGCGAACGACTGAGCGGAGAAGATGTCATGAAAGTCATACCCATCTTCGTCGGCGCAGCGGTGTTGCTGGCTGGCTGTGGACACGACCATCCCATGCCGCCATCGAGTCCGCCGCCTCCGCCTCCCAGCACGAATGTCAGTGTCACGACGAGCCAGCTGTTGACCAACTACGCGCAACAGTCCTCCGAGACAGCGGAACCGGTCGCGGTCAATGGCGGAGCCTTCGCGATCAACGACAGCAGCGAAACGTCCGAGCCGATCGCAGTGAGTGCGAACTGATGCAACGCGCATTGCTCCCGGTCGCGGTATTAGCCCTTGCGGCGTCGATTGGAACGTCGCTAGCGGCTCCCTACGTCCCGCGTGACAATGCGGAAGTCCTGGCCGAGTTGCCTCCCGGCGCGGCGCATGTCGCCGCGCGGGTGGTGCGGCTGGACGTAGCTCTGCCGCTCGCGCAGTTTTATATCGGGCGGGCCCGCGCCACGGGCGATCTGCGTTACCTCGGGTACGCGGAGGCCGCCCTGGATCCCTGGCTGACCCGAAAAGCAACAGCGCCGCCCGCCGTGCTCGTATTGCGGGCAACGATTTTGCAGAGCCGCCACGCATTCGCCGGGTCGTTGGAGGAGTTGGATCGGGCGCTCGCCGCGCAGCCTGACAATGCGCAAGCGTGGCTCACCCGCTCCACCGTGTTACGGGTAATGGGCCGCTACACGGAAGCTGCACAATCGTGTGAGCAGCTCTCCAAGGCTGGGGACGCGGCTATCACTACGTTATGCACCGAAAGCTTGCGCGGACTCACGGGCCACCTGCAGTCCGCCTACGCGACGGTAGTCGCCTTGCCGGTGCAATCCCTCCCGGAACAGGCGCGCGCCTGGCGTTACTCCGAGTTAGGCGAGATGGCGGAACGGTTGGGACTCGATGTCGCTGCGGAGCGCTGGTTCAAAGCAGGACTGCAACTCGCGCCGGATGACTTTTACATGCGCGCGGCCTACAGCGATCTCCTGCTCCGCAACGGCCGTAATGCCGAGGTACTCCATCTGCTGAGCGAGTATCGATCGATGGAGCCGATGTTGCTACGCATTGCCATCGCCGAAAAGCGGCTGGGCAAACCCGGGGAAACCATCGCGTTGCTTGCAAATGCGTTCGCTGTGGAACAGCAGCGCGGCGACCCGGTTCATCGCCGCGAACAAGCCAGGTTCTTGCTCGACGTAAAACAAAGTCCCGAGCAAGCACTGGCCGCGGCGCTGGAGAACTGGAACGTGCAGCGCGAGCCGGAGGATGCGCTCATCTTGATCCGCGCCGCCCAGGCGGCACATAGGCCTCGAGCAGCAGCCCCCGCGCTCGACTTCGTACGGGCCGCGAAGTTGGAGGATGTACGGCTATGAGGCGCCTGACCCTATTGCTGATTGGCCTCTGGCTGAGCGGCGTTGCTCACGCGCACGTCTCCAGCACTGGATTTCTTACCTTGAACGCCAATGGCCGGGAGGTCGAGGGCTCACTGGAGCTCGCCGTACTGGACATCGAGCGAGCCGTAGGAATCGACGCCAATAGAGACGGAAAGATTACCTGGGGTGAGCTGCTCAATAGCGAGCACACCCTCAATCAATATGTGGGACAACACCTGGGCCTGGGTGCCCGATCCGGCGCGTGCCCTCTGAAATTCACAACGCTCGAAGTGAACGAGCGGGTGGACGGTAAGTACGCCCGGCTGGCCTTCACGGCTCACTGCACGACGGCTCCCGAGCGGCTGTCGATTCGTTATCACCTGATGGAGGGGATCGACCCCGCGCACCGCGGACTTCTGACACTCACCATGGGCAACAACGTCCGGACAGGTGTGCTGGGGGGACCAGCGGCGGTGGAAGTCAGCCCATTCCTGCAATACCTGCGCGTCGGCGTCGAGCACATCTGGGGCGGTATCGATCATCTGCTATTCCTCATATCACTGCTGCTCCCTGCCGTGCTCACCCGGCGCAACGGTCACTGGGAGCCCGTCGGATCCGCGAGACCCGCCCTCCTCGACATCCTCCGCGTGGTCACGGCATTCACCATCGCGCACTCCCTCACCCTGTCGCTGGCCGCCTTGAACATCGTCCACCTGCCAAGCCGCCTGACGGAATCGATCATCGCCGCCTCCATCATTGTCGCGGCGCTCAATAACATTTTTCCCTTGGTTACCGAGGCACGCGCGCGGCTCGCGTTCGCGTTCGGGCTCCTGCACGGATTCGGCTTCGCCTCGGTGTTGGCGGACATGGGGTTACCGAGTGGTGCCCGCTTGCTTGCGCTCCTGCCGTTCAACCTGGGCATCGAGGCCGGCCAATTGGCCGTCGTGCTCGCTGTCATGCCCGTCGTTTACCAACTGCGCAACGGCTCGCTCTACCGCGACAGGCTCATGCCCCTGGGCTCGGCGGGCATCGCGGCGCTCGCGCTGGTCTGGGTGGTGCAACGAGCTTTCCTGCCCTGGCTAACCTGAATCAACTACCGCTCTTGCTCACACAAGCTGAAGGCAGCGCCGAACCAAGCCACGGTGCGTTCGTTATCTAACTCGCCAGGAGCCTGTCTGACTAATGATCGCCGTAGCGAGGGCGACCCTCAGCGAGCAGCCAAGTCTTATGAAGACCAGGGGCGATCGTTACCGGGCGTAGCCCGGTACTATGTAAGGGAAACGATCGCCGAAAGATGCCGCTGAGGGGCGGCCGCAGTAGGCGAGCATTAGTCAGACAGGCTCCCGAACGGCACGGCAGCCTTGATCGAAGCGGGGGCGAGCGGCTATGGGACAGACAGTGGGTGACTTCCTGGTGGAGCGGCTGCACGCGTGGGGTGTACGCCGGATATTCGGCTACCCCGGCGATGGCATCAACGGAGTCTTCGGCGCACTGAATCGTGCACAGGGCAAAATTCAGTTTATCCAGGTGCGTCACGAGGAAATGGCGGCGTTCATGGCCTCGGCGCATGCCAAGTTCACGGGTGAGCTGGGGGTGTGTATCGCCACGTCCGGGCCCGGCGCTTCGCACCTCGTGACAGGACTATACGACGCGAGGCTGGACCACATGCCCGTGTTGGCCATTGCTGGACAACAGTCCCGCAACGCGCTCGGCGGCCACTACCAACAGGAGATCGACCTCCCGAGCTTGTTCAAAGATGTCGCCGGCGCCTTTGCGCAGCAAGCCTCCACGCCCGCCCAGGTTCGTCACATCGTCGATCGCGCGATCCGCATTGCGCTGGCCGAGCGTCGCGTGACGGCAATCATTCTTCCCAACGATCTGCAGGAGGCCACTTACGAGGAGCCGCCACGGGCTCACGGGACGATCCATTCCGGACTGGGCTATTCGCGTCCGAAGACCATTCCCTACGAGGAAGATCTGCGGCGTGCCGCTGAAGTGTTGAATGCAGGTAAGAAGGTCGCGCTGCTGGTCGGTGCCGGAGCATTGGGCGCGAGCGCGGAGGTGATCGCCGTTGCCGACAAGTTAGGCGCCGGCGCTGCCAAGGCGCTCCTGGGCAAAGCGGCGCTGCCCGATGACCTCCCTTGGGTCACCGGCTCCATCGGCTTGCTGGGGACGGAGCCCAGCTACGAGCTGATGATGGAGTGCGACACCCTGCTGATGATCGGCTCAGGCTTCCCCTACTCCGAATTTCTGCCGCAGGAGGGACAGGCGCGCGGGGTGCAGATCGACATCGCGGCCGACATGTTATCGCTCCGCTATCCGATGGAGGTGAACCTGGTCGGGGACGCCGCCGAGACGCTCCGGGCCCTGCTCCCGCTGTTGGAAGCGAAGCAAGGCGCCTCCTGGCGCCAGCAGATCGCCCGCAACATGGAGAAATGGTGGCGTACGTTGGAGGAGCGTGCCATGCAGCCGGCGGCTCCCGTGAATCCGCAACGCGTGGTGTGGGAGCTCTCACCGCGAATACCGGAGAACGCAATCGTGACGAGCGACTCCGGCTCGTGCGCAAATTGGTACGCACGGGACTTGAAGATCCGGGCCGGAATGATGTGCTCCTTGTCGGGTGGCCTGGCCTCCATGGGAGCCGCGGTGCCCTACGCCATTGCCGCGAAGTTTGCGCATCCGGACCGCCCTGTCATCGCCCTCGTCGGTGACGGCGCGATGCAGATGAATAACATGGCCGAGCTCATCACGGTGGCCAAGTACTGGCGCACCTGGGCCGATCCGCGTTGGATCGTGTGCGTCTTCAACAACGAGGACCTGAACCAGGTCACGTGGGAGCAGCGGGTGATGGAGGGGGACCCGAAGTTCAAGGCCTCCCAGGACATCCCCAATGTCCCCTACCATCGCTTCGCCGAGCTGATCGGGTTGCAAGGGATCTACGTGGATCGGGGGGACGCGCTGGCCGGCGCCTGGGATGAAGCGCTCGCCTCCCGGCGACCGGTGGTGCTGGAGGTCAAGACCGATCCGGAAGTCCCGCCCCTGCCGCCCCATATCACGCTCAAACAGGCGCTGAACTTCAGTGAAACGCTCCTCAAGGGCGATCCGCGCGAAGGCAGCATGATCAAGGACACTGCCCGACAGGTGTTGAGCTCGATCCTGCCGGGACACCGGCGCGACGATGAGTGAGACCCACGGACCGCCGCTTGACACCGTGACCGCGCAGGCCTATCGGATCCCGACCGATCGGCCCGAGGCCGATGGGACCTTGAGTTGGAATGCCACCACGATGGTCGTGGTCAATGTCCAGGCAGGTGGGAAGTCGGGACTGGGATACACCTACATAGACGCCTGCGCGGCGTCTTTGATCGTGAACGCCCTGCGTGAGGTTCTGGAAGGACGCGACAGTTTCGACATCCCGGGTGCCTGGCAGGCCATGCAACGAGCCGTCCGCAACAACGGTCGTCAGGGCATCGCCGCCTGCGCGATCTCCGCGGTGGATGTGGCGCTATGGGATTTGAAAGCCCGCCACCTGGAAATCCCTCTGACACGACTGTTGGGGCAGGTACGCTCCCAAATACCTATCTACGGCAGCGGCGGCTTCACGACCTATTCCGACGCGGAGCTGCGCGACCAACTGGTCGGTTGGGTCGAGCGGGACGGTTGCCGATGGGTCAAGATGAAAATCGGCAGTGAGCCGGAGCGGGACCCGCAGCGCGCTCTCCTCGCCAAACGAGCGATCGGCGATCACGAGTTGTTCGTCGATGCCAACGGGGCATTTTCCGTCAGGCAGGCGCTACGGTTCAGCGACGCCGCTGCCGACGCGGACATCAGGTGGTTCGAGGAGCCCGTCACTTCCGACGATGTCCCTGGACTGAGATTGCTCCGGGCGCGGCTACCGGAGACTACCGACGTGGCCGCCGGCGAATACATCTATACATTGGATGACGCGCGGCGGCTGTTGGACCCGGAAGCGGTCGACGTGCTGCAGGCCGACGTCACCCGGTGTGGCGGCATCACCGGGTTCCTGCAGGTGAGCACGTTATGCGAGGCACATCATCTCGATCTCTCCGGACACTGCGCACCGGCGCTACATTGTACGGCAGGGTGTGCAGCGCCTCGGTTACGACACGTCGAATGGTTTCATGATCACGTGAGAATCGAGCATCTGCTGTTGGAGGGGGTGCCGCGACCGCAGGCCGGGATGATTCAGCCCGACCTCAGTCGACCGGGGCACGGGCTCGAATTCAAAGTCAAAGACGGCGAGCGTTATGCCGGCGGAGGTCCCCGGTGAAACGAGCTGGAGCACAGATGGAGGCCCAGCAGCTCAATCTGAGCTCGGCACTGCTCACACTCTCCGTCTTGGCGGACAGCGGCCTCGAGCATTACCGCGGGTCGTTTCAAAACCGTGCGATGTATACACCGATCGCGGTCAGCGCTCTCACGCTGATAGCAAGTGTGATGGGCACGATGGACCGACGCCCCCAAAGGCATGCCGCGCGGGATGCGATCTACGGGCTCGCTGCCGCGACCGGGCTGGCGGGACTGCTGTTCCACGCCTACAACGTAACCAAACGGCCTGGCGGCCTGTCGTGGCTCAACCTGTTCTACGCAGCCCCGATCGGTGCACCGGGCGCCCTGGTGTTGGCCGGGTTACTGGGCAAGGGAGCCGAGCGCGCGCGGCGACCCGCCGCGTCGAGGCAGGAGTTCGGCAGAGCGCTTGCAGCTGTGACCGCGGCCGGACTCGCAGGGACCGCGTTGGAAACGGCCCTTCTGCATTTCCGTGGGGCGTATCACAACCCCGCCATGGTGTTGCCCGTCAGCGTGCCGCCGGTGGCCGCGACGCTGCTCGGAGCGGCCGCAATCACGCCCGGCCGGCGAGTGGGTCGCCTCGCACGCTGGTGGCTCAAGCTCACAGCCCTCCTCGGCTTCGCGGGTGTTGGCTTTCATGCGTATGGCGTCTCCCGCAACATGGGCGGTTGGCGCAACTGGAGTCAGAACGTTCTGAACGGGCCGCCGCTGCCGGCACCACCCAGCTATACGGGACTGGCGCTCGCTGGCCTGGCGGCACTCGGGTTGATCGACCGCAGGAAATCGATCGATGGGTGAGCGTTATCCCGGCTACGACGTGCTCGCCAAACGCCACTCGCCGTCGTGGAACGAGCAGACCCGGGCGGTGATCGATGCGCGCCTCGCGGTAGACCCCGCGGCACATCGCTTTCTTTCAGACACCGAATGGGTCACCCTGTTGGCTGTGTGCGCGCGCATCATTCCGCAACCTCCCGATCGCGTCCCGGCGGTTCCCATTGCCGCCCTGATCGATGCGAAACTATTCGAAGACCGTCGCGATGGCTATCGCGATGCGCGCCTCCCCGCAATCCGCGAAGCGTGGCGGCGAGCCCTCGCCGCGCTGGATACAGAGAGTCGCCAACAATATGGTGCGCGCTTTCATGCGCTGCAGCCGTTGACTCAGGACGATCTCCTGCAGGCGGTGCAGGAAGGGAAAGGCAGCGAGAGTGCCTGGGGCGATTTCCCCCAACAGGTCTTTTTCACCAAACGGCTACTGCACGACATCGTGACCGCCTACTACGCGCATCCCACTTCGTGGAACGAGATCGGCTTCGGCGGACCCGCCGCGCCGCGCGGCTACGTTCGAATGGGCTTCGACATGCGTGACCCGTGGGAGGCGGCCGAAGCTGACGACGCACGTGTTGGATGACGCGCAAAACGCACCTCGCGCTACCCGCGGTCGCGCCCCGGATGTCTTCCGGGTCGGCGGCTGGGTTCCGATGCGCGAGTATTCCAACGACGAGCCGGTCGATTTTGTAATCGTCGGCACAGGCGCCGGTGGCGGCACCCTCGCCTGCAAGCTGGCCGAATACGGCTTCTCGGTAGTGGCGTTGGACGCCGGTCCGTACTGGCGGCCGCTCGAGGACTTCGCCTCCGACGAGTCTCATCAGAGCAAACTGTATTGGACCGACGAGCGCATCGTCGACGGCGACAATCCGTTGCAGCTCGGCTCCAACAACTCCGGCAAGTCCGTCGGCGGATCGACCGTACACTTCGCGATGGTCTCATTGCGCTTCCGACCCGAGTGGTTCAAGGCTCGTACGCTGCTGGGTTACGGCGCCGACTGGCCGTTGGATTGGTGCGAGATGTGGTCCTACTACAGCGAGGTTGAGCAGGCGCTGAAGATCTCCGGTCCTGTCACCTACCCGTGGGGCCCGCGCCGCCCCCGGTATCCGTATCGGCCTCACGAGCTCAACGCGGCCGCACTCGTGCTCGCCAAAGGAGCCGAGGCACTCGGGATCGCCTGGACACCTACCCCACTCGCGACGATCTCAGCACCGCGTGGACTGGCCCATCCCTGCGTCTATCGCGGAATGTGTGTCATCGGCTGCGCCACCAACGCCAAGCAGAGCGTGTTGGTGACGTGGCTGCCGCGCGCCTTGGCGGCGGGCGCGGAGGTCCGTGATCTCGCGATGGTCGGCCGCATCGAGCACGATTCCGGCGGGCTCGCTACCGGGGTGCATTACTTCCGCGAAGGTCGTCAGCACTTTCAACGGGCGCGCAATGTCGTGGTCGCCGGGTATGCGATCGAGACGCCGCGACTCCTGTTGAGCTCCGCTTCCAGTCGCTTCCCGCAGGGTCTGGCCAACTCATCCGGGTTGGTCGGCAAGAACCTGATGGTCCAGGCCAACCAGGCGGTCTGGGGTCTCATGCGCCAGGAAGTCCGCGCCTACAAGGGTCCGCCATCGCTCGCGATCACCGAGCATTGGAACTACACCGATGCAGGCAAGGATTTCTTCGGCGGCTACGCCTATATGAGCCAGGGACCGTTACCCATCGTCTGGGCGGGCACCCAGGCGGGTAAACGCGGCCTCTGGGGGCAACGGCTGTTGGACCAGATGGAGCTCTACAACCACCAGGTGGGATTGAAGATTGTCGGAGAATGCCTCCCGCAGGAGCGCAACCGGGTGACCCTCACCGACGAGCGCGACCAGTACGGGCTACCCATTCCGCGCGTCACCTATTCGTACTGCGACAACGACCGACGCCTCATCCGTCACTCACTGGGCTTCATGCGCCAGGCGCTCGAGGTCGTGGGCGCGACCGAGATCTGGGATGAGACCGATGACACCTGTCACTTGAACGGCACGGCACGCATGGGCTCTGCCCCCGAGAACAGCGTCGTGAACGCGGACTGTCGCAGCTGGGATATACCCAACTTGTGGATTTGCGACGGGTCGGTCTTTCCCACCGTCGGTGGAGTCAATCCATCACTCACCATCCAGGCGATCGCCTGTCGCACGGCCGATCGGATCAAAACCAGCGCCGCGCGGGGGGAGCTCTGAAGAGACTTACACAGGCACCGAGGGCGAATCCCGTCAACGCAATAGCCGCAACCACCCCTACGCGCGCCAACTCCCCGACGACCAGGGGCGCCCACGAGCCGGACTCGGAACTGAAGGAGCCGCGTGTGCGGTGCAGGTCGGTCAGGGGCCTCTCCAGATTGTCCCGACGACCGTAGGCGACCGGCCTCGCTGTCTGCTGTCCGTCCACAGCCTTGCGGGCGAGATACCGATCGAGCACGCCTGGCAGGACCGCATCCCCTAAAATAGTCATTATCGTCGGCGTGCCGAGCCAGTACTCCCGCCAACGACCCTGGGCCACTCGAAATACCGCATCGGCGACCACCTCCGGCTCGACGGGTCGCCCCATGGGCCGGGGCGAGCGCCCGATGTGCACCCGCGCCCAATCAAACTGGGGTGTGTTGACCGCGGGCAACTCGACGATGCTGACGCTGATGCCGGAATTCTCGTGCATGAGCTCGGTGCGCACAGAGTCGGTGAAACCGCGGATCGCGTGCTTCGCACCACAGTAAGCGGATTGCAGCGGGATCCCACGATATGCGAGGGCCGAGCCAATCTGGATGATGCGCCCCATCCGTCGCGGCCGCATGGATTTCAATGCCGCCATCGTGCCGTGAACGAAGCCGAGGTAGGTCACTTCGGTGACACGCCGAAACTCCTCGGGAGTGATCTCGGCTACCGGCGAGAACACAGTCAACATCGCATCGTTGATCCAGATGTCCATCTTGCCGAGCTTCTGTTCCAGGCGTTCTGCGGCCGCGAAGAGGGCCGGAGCGTCCGCTACATCGACGGCTTCGAACGCGGCCTCAGCGCCTTGCGACTCGACTTCCTTGCGGACGGCCTCGAGCGCGACGGCGTCGCGGGAAATCAGGCCGACGCGATCCCCGGCTCGAGCGAAACAGTTTGCGATAGCGCGGCCGACACCAGCCGCCGCGCCAGTGATGATGATGGTTCGGCCGGTCGAGTTGGAGCGGGACACGTGGATTGAAGCCTCGGGTGTTTTGATACGGGATACGGCAGGGGCAGCAAGGTTTGTGCGCGTGGTCTTGCTGCGAGGTGCAAGGAACATCTTGGGGTGGTGGCGCATTCTTTAGCTACGGCCCAAACGCTGCGCATCGCTGGTGGGTCAATCGAACATAGACAGGTGGCACTTATGTCGGCGCGGACCATATTGATCGTCGTTCTGATCCTGCTGCTGATCGGAGCGCTCCCCACCTGGCCGTACAGCTCCGGCTGGGGTTACTACCCCAGTGGAGGACTGGGCCTTCTGGTACTGATCCTGATCGTGCTGGCGTTGTTCTGACACGGCGGATAGTGTTCACAGGATGTGGGCTGCAACCATCGCAATCGCCGCCCTGTACATCGGGACCACGGTGCTCACGCCCCTGTACCCGATGTACGTGGATGCGTTCGGGATCTCCCAGCTCACGATCACGATGGTGTATGCCGTCTACGTGGTAGGAAACCTGGCGGTCCTGTTTCTGTTTGGCCGACTTTCTGACCAAGTCGGACGTCGCGTCACGACGTTGATAGCCTTGGGGCTGACGGTAGTCAGTACGCTGATATTCCTGTTCGCCACCGGCACCCCTAGCCTGTTCGTCGGACGCGCCATCAATGGCTTCGCGGCGGGATTGGGAGCCGCAGCCCTCACGGCCTGGATAGCGGAGTTGGAGCCGCGTAAGGATCGGTCGCGCGCGGCGGTGGTCGCGAGCGCAGGCAACCTGGCAGGCCTCGCGGTGGGCGGAGTTCTCTCCGGGTTTCTTGCGGAATATCTCCCTGCACCGCTGAGGATCGTCTTTGTCGTCTATGTCGCCACGCTGTTGGTTGTGGGTATCCGGGTATTTTTCGTCCGGGAAACTGTCGAAAAACCGGTGCAGTCACCGGGCGACTTCGATCTGCGCCCGCGCATAGGCGTTCCCGCCGACATCCGGCTGGCATTCGTCGCGCCAGCGTGCATGGCATTCGCCGCTTTCGCCCTGGGCGGCTTCTTTTCCGCCCTGATGCCGGGGATCATCAAACAGGAATTGCACCTCGCCAATGTCGCGGCTATTGGCGTCGTGGTGACGATCTTCTTCGTGGTCGCCAGTTTGACAGCCGTGCTTACTCGGAAACTCACCAGCTGGACGGCGATGTTTTCCGGGGCGGTTTGCGTGTTCCCCGCCGTGGCCCTGCTGTCCCTGGCGGAGAGCCTCCGATCATTCATCCTGCTCTTCGTCGCGGCAGCGGTCGGCGGGGCCGCCATGGCCCTGTCCTACCGGGGTAGTCTGCAGGTCGTCAACGAGGTTGCACCGCAGGACAAACGAGCGGAGGTTGTATCGGCCTACTTGCTGATGTGCTACTTGGGGAACTCTTTACCCGTGCTGGGCGTCGGTTTGCTCACCACAGCTCTCGAACCGTCGCTGGCGCATGAAATCTTCGCGGTGGTTGTGGCAGCGCTGGCTCTCGCCGCGATCTTCACCGGCATTGCCAGTCGAAAGCGACAGCGGACACATCACCCAGCTCATGCCTGAGAAGCCCAGGTCGCGAGCCGCCCCCCGGCGGACGGCCGATAGCGACGCAACGGTCGCTGGCGTCACGATCACTCATCCCGATCGGGTGCTGTGGCCCGACGGAGGCATCACCAAGCTCGAGCTGGCGCGCTACTACGCCGCAGTTGCACCGAAACTGCTGGCGCAGGCGGGTAATCGTCCGATCAGCCTCGTGCGTTGTCCCCGGGGTCCGGGAAAGCAATGTTTTTTCCAACGCCATCCCGGCGAAGGCATGGCGTCCCAAGTCCATGCGGTGAAAATAGCCGGCCGTGGCGATGGCAAGCCGTTCATCTTCATCAATGACGTCGAGGGCCTCGTTTCACTCGTGCAAATGGGCACGATCGAAATTCACGCGTGGAACTCCTCCGCCGCGGACGCCAAGAAACCCGATCGGTTGATTTTCGATCTCGATCCGGCTCCAGATATAACATGGGACGCCGTGAAGCGCGCCGCGCGCGATGTACGCGATGGACTGAAGAAGCGAGGTCTCGTCGCATTTCTGAAGACGACGGGCGGCAAGGGCCTGCACGTCGTCGTGCCTTTCGCCCCGGGGCCGAGTTGGGCCGAGGCGAAGAGTTTCGCCCGGACCTTTTCCGACCAGTTGGCCAAGGCCGAGCCCGACCGTTTTACCATCAACATCCGCAAGGATGCACGGGGCGGCCACATCTTTCTCGACTATCTCCGCAACGATGAAACCGCGAGCGCGGTGGCCGCCTACTCGGTGCGTGCCCGTCCGGGCGCGCCGGTCTCCGTGCCCATCGATTGGCAGGAGCTCGCAGGCTTGCAGGACGGCAGCGCCTTCAAGATCAAGGACGTCCTGAAGCGGCGCAAAGACCCCTGGGCGGACATCACCCGGTCCAGTCGGCAAGTGTTGCCGCTCACGTAACGCCAAGCCAGGGCCTCGACGCAGGCACGGCATTGGTCCTGCAGTGGCTGTCGACAGTCTCCTGATGCGGGACTGGCGCGGCCGCGACCGAAGTAACTGGCGAATCCAACGGTAACCGGACCGTAAACGTGCTGCCTTTGCCGAGGCCCTCACTGGCGGCGCTGACGGTACCCTTGTGCATCTGGACGAGGCGATGCACGAGAGCCAGGCCAATCCCCAAGCCCTCGGTGCGCGACGCCTGGCTGCCGAGTTGGGAGAACATCTCGAACACACTCGTGATGGATTGAGCTGGAATACCAATTCCATTGTCCACGACGGCAACGACGGCCGCCTCTGCCTCACGCTCGAGAACGAGGCGGATCACCCCACCGCGCTCGGTATATTTGGCGCTGTTCGCCAGCAGGTTGGAGAACACCTGCACCAGGCGATCGGGGTCCGCCTCGACAGTGAGATCCGGAGCGCGGATCTCAACCGCGAGCTGATGGCCGCGCGTCTCGATCAGGTTGCGAGTGATTTCGACCGCGGTTTCCAGTACATCGCCCACCCGCACCCGCTGGGTACGCAAGTGCAGCTTACCGGAAGTAATCCGACCGACATCCAGCAGATCATCGACCAGGCGCACGAGATGTTTCATCTGGCGCTCCATCATCCCGACCGTACGGTCCACGACTGCGTCCGACGTGGCCCGCAAGCGCAAGATCCTCAGTCCATTGCCAATGGGGGCCAACGGGTTGCGTAATTCGTGGGCCAGGAGAGCCAGGAATTCACTCTTGCGGCGGTCTGCCTCACGCAGGGTGTCGGTCATGCTCTCCAGTAGTGATGCACGCTCGGCGAGAGCCAGCTCGCGGGCCTCGCGGCGAGCGGTCTCGGCACGATGGCCTGCTGCCTGGAGCATCGAGCCCACGACGGCACGCAACTCACTGAGGCTGTAGGGCTTGGCGAGATAGCCGTCGGCGCCTTTGCGGAATCCCTCGATCCTTTGCGCCTCCTCCGCCCGTCCGGAGATCAGCAGAACCGGCAGACCCTGCGTGCCTGGCTCGCTGCGCAGGATCTTGAGCAGCTCCAACCCATCCATCTCCGGCATCACGATGTCGGTGACGATGAGGTCGGGCTTTGCACGTATCACCGCTTTCAGCGCTTCGATTCCGTTGCCCGCCGTGTCGACGCAGTAATCAGCGGAGAGTTGCTCCGCCAGGTGATCGCGGAGCGTCGCATCATCCTCGACGAACAGGATGCGCGGCCTGGTGTTCGGACTCATGTTGAGCAGGCACCCACAGACTTAGGTCTTATAATGAGCTCGCGGGGAACTCTATTGAACGCCTGGTCCAGGCATAGGTTCCGTGCGTTATGCCGTCAATGGGCTCCAACCAGGGTGGAGTAGAAAAAAACCGCCGACGCCAGGGCCATCACGGCTGTCGCAGCCCAGCCGAGCAACCGCAAACCTCCAGACACCCGGAAGGCTCCCATGACCCGCTCGTCCGCGCTGAGGAGCATCACGGTCACCATGATCGGTACGGCGACGATCCCATTGATGACGGCCGACCAGAACAAGGCCTGCACCGGATTCCATCCGGAGAGGTTGATCAGGAATCCAACGATCACGGCACCGAGGACCGTGCCATAGAAAGCCTTGGCCTCGCGGGGCTTGCAGCTCAACCCGACTTTCCAGTGCAGGGACTCCCCGATGGCACTGGCGGCGGACCCGGCGAGAACGGGAATGGAAAGCATTCCGGTCGTGATGATGGACAACGCGAACAAGCCGAAAGCAAACGACCCGGCCACGGGCTTCAGTGCCTGGGCGGCCTGGGCGGACGTCTCGATTTTCGTAATGCCCGCGCGATGGAGCGTCGCCGCCGCGGCAATCATGATGGCCAGTCCGATCAGGTTGGACAGGGCCATGCCAATGCGGGTGTCGAGGCGGATGCGGTGGAATGCGCCCCGGGACTGGCCGGGCGCCTGCCGCAAGGGCTGACGCGATTCATGCGCCTCGATCTCATCGACTTCCTGCGAGGCTTGCCAGAAAAACAGGTAGGGGCTGATGGTGGTGCCGAAGATGGCGACCACGGTCGCCCAGAAGCCCGGATCGGAACTGAAGTGCGGGAGGAACAGTCCGCGTAACACCTCGCCCCAATGGACATCGATCACGAGAAAGGTGGCGAAGTAGCTCAACAACAGGAGTGCCAGCCATTTCAGGTAGGAGGCATAGCGCTCGTAGGGCATGGTGATCTGCAGCACGGCGCACAGGGTTCCGAACACACAGACATAAACCAACCGCGCGCCCGGCAAGACGAGCGTGGCCGTGTCGGCCATGGCGCCCAGGTCGGCGCCGATATTGATGACATTGGCGAACGCCAGCAGCCACACGAGCGAATGCAACAACCAGGGCGCATAGATCTTGCGCACGTTGTAGGCGATACCCCAACCGCTCGTCCGGCCGATGCGGGCGCAGATCTCCTGGATCGCGACCATCAGCGGATAGGTGAGCAACAGTGTCCAGCTTATCTGCGGACCGAGCTGGGCACCCGCCTGCGAATACGTCGCTATACCGCTGGGATCATCGTCCGAGGCCCCGGTGACCAGGCCCGGACCCAACGACCGGAACCACTTCCAGGGAGCAGAACTACGCCGCTCAAGCTTCAGCAAATGTACCTCGCCTCCCACTCTCGCTGGTGCCATGAATGCATCGGGCGGGCGCTTGTTCCTGTATCGCAGGCGCGGCCGTGCGAAAGGACTTTCGCTACATCGTGTAGCGTATTCTTAACAGCGGTTATTAACATCGGTTAAAAACACCAACATCGGGCGCACAACTTGCTCCACCTGGTTTGTTTCGTGGAAGGAAGCAAGCAATGGCGCCTTTCCCGTATTGCGGTACCGCCCCCTCCCCAGGTGAATTGCTGGAGAGGTTCAATCTGGACCCCGTGTTGATCACGGCCCTGGTGGTGCTGGCACTCGCTCACGTTCTGGGGATCTCAGAGGACCAGCGCCGCGCCCGTGCGTACGCGGGCTGCGGCTGGTTGGTGGCCGCAGCAGCGTTCGTCTCGCCGCTGTGTGCCTTGTCGGTCTCACTCTTCAGCGCGCGCATCGGTCAGCACATGATCCTGCTGCTCGTGGCAGCCCCGCTCATCGCGCTGGGGCTGCCGGGGCGAACCCGCAACGAGGGGTGGCCGTTCTGGGCGACGGGCGCAGCCTTCATGATGGCGCTGTGGGCCTGGCATATGCCAACCCCCTATGCGGCAACCTTCACGTCGACCGGATTGTACTGGGTGATGCACCTCACCTTGTTCGGCAGCGGCATCCTGTTGTGGAGTGAGTTGATTCATCACCCCGCGCGGCACACCGCCCTCGCCTTGACGGTGGGACTGCTGACTTCCATGCAGATGGGATTGTTGGGCGCCGTGCTGGCCCTGGCGCGGCGACCGTTGTTCTACCCTCATTTCATCACGACCCGGGCCTGGGGGCTGACGCCCCTGCAGGACCAACAGCTCGGCGGCACCCTGATGTGGGTGCCCGGCATCGTGTTGTTCCTCTGGGTGGCGATCCGATCTTTGCGACGTCTGTGGAAGATTCTCGAGAGCGTGCGCGAGCATGAGTCACATACCGCTAGGCTATCTTGACGCGGCGGGCCAGCGCGCCCAGACCATTCTGCCGCTGACGTGGTTCACCGTGATCGTCTCTGTAGTCGTCTGCGTGATCATCGCAGTCCTCCTCTGGCAGGGCGTACGGCGTGCCCGGGTTGGCGGCGGGGCCGAGGAAATGCGCACTGTCGAGCTGACACATGGCGGCGCAGGCGTGCGGTGGGTCGGTATCGGAGTCGGCCTGACGGTCATCCCTTTGCTGGTGACGTTGGTCTGGACCATGGTCGCCCTGGCCAGGGCTGCAGGCCCGCCGGGCGACCCGAAGCTGACGCTGGATGTGACGGGGCGGCAATGGTGGTGGGACGTTCGCTATGACGCGGACGAGCCCGACAAAATATTCAGCACTGCGAACGAGATCCACATTCCGGTCGGTGTACGGGTCCTGGTCCGGCTGCACGGCGCGGATGTCATCCACAGCTTCTGGGTACCGAAACTGACGGGCAAGACGGACACCATTCCCGGGCAAACCAACGTGACCTGGCTGGAAGCGTCACAGCCGGGCCGGTATTGGGGACAATGCACCGAGTACTGCGGCTACCAACATGCGCACATGGCGTTCGAGGTCGTGGCCGAATCCAAAGAAGATTTTCAGCGCTGGCGTGAGCACCAGCTCCAGCCGGCTCCGGAGCCGACCACCGACGCCCAGAAGCGGGGCATGCAGTTGGTCGAATATCGCTGTGGCCTGTGTCACCGGGTCGGCGGCACCACTGCCGGCTCACTCTACGGACCCGACCTGACTCACGTGATGTCCCGCAAAATGATCGCGGCGGGCATGCTGCCGAACGCGGTGGGCACGTTGGAAGGCTGGATCGAGGGGGCCGAGCAGTTGAAGCCGGGCACGCAGATGCCCGATCAGAACCTCAACGGGCAGCAGTTGACCGACACACTCGCCTACCTGGAGACGTTGCAATGAAGGCGCTTGCCTACCGCACGCCAACCGTGGGTCCGGACAGCGTCCCCCACCGGGAGAGGCTGTTGTCGTTGTGGGAGACCGCACCTGGATTGAAGGGGTTCTTTGCCACGGTCGATCACAAGGAAATCGGCCTCCGCTACATCGTCACCGCGTTCATTTTCCTGTTGCTCGGCGGCCTCGAGG
>Ga0268266_10001610_pt1 | contig 26353 bp, 21 predicted proteins | sample KBSS13metaG_FD_190356 | JGI IMG/M metagenome (GOLD analysis project Ga0268266, IMG submission 190356) | Switchgrass rhizosphere microbial communities from Kellogg Biological Station, Michigan, USA - KBS S1-3 metaG (SPAdes) (version 2) | ecosystem: Host-associated > Plants > Roots > Rhizosphere... | reverse complement strand
CCGGGAGAGACGGTGTTTGTGCGCTGCTTTGCGCCAATGCGGCGCTGGCAAGGAAAGTGGTCGCTACCAACGCGAACAGAGCCATTCGTTTCATGATTGCCCCTCCTGAGTGACAGTGAGCACCCAGGATTGTCCTATCCGCAACGAGGGGGGATAAGGGCACCGGCTCTGCAAGGCGTGTCAGACGGGTCTGATCTTGTATCATCGGCGCTATGACCTACTGCGTCGGGATATTGCTCAACGAAGGCGTCGTCTTTGCCTCGGACTCGCGCACGAACGCGGGTGTCGACAACTTCGCTACGTTCTGCAAGATGAACGTATTCGAGAGGCCTGGGGACCGGGTGGTTGTCTTACTGAGCTCGGGAAATCTCGCGGGCACGCAGGCGGTGATCAGCCTGCTCACGCAGCGCGGCGAGTCCAGAGACTATCAAGCCAGGGACGATGGGAGAGCGAACATCTGGACTGCACGGACGATGTTCGACGTGGCCACTGTCGTGTCTGACGCCGTCAGAGCCGTAGAGCGACGCGACGGCGAGCACCTCGCAACGAGTGCCACGCCCTTCAATGCGTCCTTCATTATCGGTGGCCAGATCAACGGTGAACCCCCTCGTCTGTTCCGCACGTTTGCCGAGGGCAACTTCATTGAAGCCGGCGCTGACACGCCCTTCTTTCAAACGGGTGAAGCCAAGTACGGCAAGCCCATCATCGACCGTGTGATCACTCAGGCGACCGACCTGAGCGACGCCATGAAGTGCGTGCTCGTGTCGTTTGACTCCACCATGCGCAGTAACCTCTCAGTCGGGATGCCCATTGACCTCCTGTGTTATGAGCGCGACGCTCTGCGCGTCACCATCCGACACCGCTTCGCCCCAGGCGATGCTTACTTCACCTCGCTGAGTAAGGCGTGGAGCGAAGGTGTACGCTCCGTGTTTCGAAGCCTGCCCACCGTGCCGCCACCCGGCGAGTTACCCAAGTGAACCTGCTGGAAGCAGATGAACCTCCCGCGTTTCGGGTAGAAAAGCCCGACGGCCGATCACCATACTTCCTGACCTGTGATCACGCCAGCGCGCGTATCCCCAGGAGGTTGGGGTCGTTAGGTGTGGCTCCTGAGGATTTGCAGCGGCATATTGCGTGGGATATCGGTGCGGCAGGGGTTGCCGTCAAGCTTGCTGACGCACTCAATGCGTTCGCAATCTTGTCCGGTTACTCTCGACTCGTGATCGACTGCAATCGGCTACCCGGCATTCCCGAGTCGATTGTCCGCAAGAGCGAGGCAACGCGAATACCCGGCAACGAAGTTGTGACCGTGGAAGAAGCGACTGCCCGGGCGCGCGAGCTCTTCCACCCCTATCACAATAGGATTCGCACCGAATTGGACGCACGTCGTGCACAACACCGGCGCACGATCCTCATTTCGGTGCACAGCTTCACACCGACATTTCACGGAGTCCCGCGTCCGTGGCATGCGGGATTGCTGTATAACAGGGACGCGCGCCTCGCCACTGAGTTGCTGCCGCGTCTCCGGGCTGAACATAGGTTAGCCAGTCCGAATTGGATAATCGGAGATAACGAGCCTTATGCCGTCGGTGACAACACCGACTACACGATCCCCGTGCACGGTGAGCAGCGGGGTCTCCTACATGTCGGAATCGAGTTGCGACAGGATCTGGTCGCAACCGCAGCCGGGCAGAGCGAGTGGGCGGAACGTTTGGCGCGCGCGCTCGTTTCAATTGCCGGCAGTGGAGATTCCTGGTGCAAATTCGACTCGGCTACGAGCTGATCTACCAATCAGCGCAGCCCACTCCCATGATCCTGAATCTGAACGTCCACTCCACGCGGGCGGGCGATCTGGTGCGTGCGGATCACATGTTGACCGATCCCTGGGTGCCGCTGACACGGTATCGTGATGGCTTCGGAAACTGGTGCACCCGGCTCGTCGCGCCCGCCGGACAGATTCGGATCACCACCGATGCCCTCATAACCGATCGCGGTACGCCGGACCCCGTGGTCCCCGGCGCTGCGCAGATCAGTGTTGAATCACTGCCGGAAGAAACACTCGTGTACTTGTTGGGCAGCCGCTATTGCGACACTGACAATTTGTCACAGGTCGCCTGGCAGCTGTTCGGGCAGACAACGCCGGGTTGGCCGAGAGTGCAGGCAGTCTGTGACTTCGTGCATCGGCACCTGCAGTTCGGCTACCAATATGCACGTGCCACGCGCACGGCTTCGGAGGCCTACAACGAGGGCCAGGGTGTCTGCCGGGACTTCGCTCACCTCGCCGTTGCCTTTTGCCGGTGTCTCAACATCCCTGCCCGGTATTGCACGGGCTACCTCGGCGATATCGGTGTACCGCCGGTCGATGCTCCCATGGATTTTTCAGGTTGGTTTGAGGCTTATGTAGGAGGCGCCTGGTACACATTCGATGCAAGACACAACGTGCCGCGCATCGGCCGGGTGTTGATCGCAACCGGCCGGGATGCAGCGGATGTGGCTATCAGCATGACATTCGGGCCGACTACGCTGACCCACTTCAAAGTCTGGACCGACGAGGTTTAGCAGTCCTCTTCCCAGAACTCGCAGTCGTTGCGCGAACGCGCCGTCAGCTCACGGGCCAACTCCGCGCGGCGCAAGTCTACCCGCCGGATCTTGCCGGAGACGGTCTTGGGCAGATCGGCAAACTCGATACGCCGAATGCGTTTGAAGGGCGAAGTTCGATCGCGCACGAATTTCAGGATGGCGGCGGCGGTTTCCACCGAGGGCAAATGACCGGCGGCCAGGATCACAAACGCCTTGGGAACTGACAGGCGTTGCGGGTCGGGGCTGGGGACCACTGCAGCCTCCACCACGGCTTCGTGCTCGATCAACAGGCTCTCGAGCTCAAACGGACTGATCTTGTAGTCCGAGCACTTGAAGACGTCGTCATTGCGACCGACATAGGTGAAATACCCGCGACTGTCGCGGCGCGCGATATCGCCGGCGTGATAGAACCCGCCCGCCATGACTGTTGCCGTGTTGGCGGGGTCGTTCAGATAGCCGGGCATGACGGGGACGGGCTTCTCCGGCAGCGACACGCCGATCTCACCCTCGTCACTGATATTCCCCTCGATATCCAACAGCTCGATGTGATAGCCGGGCAGGACACGGCCCATGGAGCCCGGCACCACTTCCTGCCCCGGGCAGTTGCCGATCTGCGCCGTGGTCTCGGTTTGTCCGTAGCCGTCCCTGATGGTCAGTCCCCAGGCAGACTGTACTCGCGCAATGACCTCGGGATTCAGGGGCTCCCCGGCACTGGCCAGCTCGCGAAGCCGGGTTTTGATCGCATCCAACGGCAGTTGGATGATAGAGCGCCATACCGTGGGTGGCGCGCAGAACGAAGTCACTTCACATCGCGCCAGCTCGCGAACCAGCGCGGCAGCGTCAAAGCGCGCATGGTTGACCATCACGATGGTCGCCTCGGCATTCCAGGGCGCGAAAAACGAGCTCCAGGCGTGTTTGGCCCAGCCGGGGCTGCTCAGATTGAGATGTTTATCGCCCGGCCGCAGGCCGAGCCAGTACATCGTCGACAGGTGGCCGATGGGATAGCTGACGTGCGTGTGGACGACGAGCTTGGGTTTTGCGGTGGTACCGGAAGTGAAGTACAGGAACAGCGGATCCGTTGCCTGCGTCTCGGCACCCGGGTCAAAAGAGTCCCTCGAGCCGGTGCTCGAAAGAGTCTGCCAACCCGCCAGCGAGCCGCGGATCAACACGCGCAGCACGCCATCCGGCAGCCCCGCGAAGCGCTCGGCAAATACCGGATCGGTTATCACGATCCGGGCGTCTCCGCGCTCCACCCGGTCACGCAGATCGGCGGGCATCAGCAGCGTGGTGGTTGGAATGATGGGGCAACCCAACTTCATACAGGCGAGGGTCAGCTCCCAGAGCGCCGGAACGTTGCCGAGCATCAACAGGACCCGGTCGCCCCGCACTACGCCCAGGGACCGAAGCTCCGCGGCGAGAAAGTTGGAACGCCGGCGCAGCTCATCGAACGACAGCTGCGCATCCAGGCCGCCGTCACCGACAATTCGCAACGCAGTGCGCGTGTTGCCGTGGGCAATGGAATCGAACCAGTCGAGAGCCCAGTTGAAGCGCTCGGGCCGGGGCCACTGGAAACCGCGGCAGGCTCCTTCGTAGTCCGTGCGGTGAGCTATCAGAAAGTCGCGCGCCTGACGAAACGATTCGGTTGGATTCACTTGTCCCCCTTCTGCACCTCCGCAAGCAATGCCCCGCAATCACTGTCTTTGGCAAGCCCCGGATCGACGAAGGCAAGCATAGCCGCAACCGGCGTGAGGAGCACACCCAAGGCAATGGCCCCGCCCGCCTGGGCCATGGGTTTCCGGGCGTCGGTGCTGAAGGTGGGATGCTTGAGGGTGCCGTGAACCAACAGCGGCGCGCGCACCCGCAGGCGCGGATGTTTCGGACGGCCGATCAGTTTCAGATCGAGCGCTTCGGAATCCATATCAATGGTGCCGTCGCCGGTAATGAGCACCGGATCGGTGTCCACCAGCAGGCGCTGCGCCGTCAGTGTCCCCTTTTTGACATCGAAACTGGCTACACCGCAACGGATACCGGTGTCTTCCTGGTTACCCGTGGCCATGAGGCCCAATCCGCGCAGGTCGAATCCGGCGAGCTCGGCGAGCGACGAACGCATGGCGCCATGCGGCAACACGGCGGTGATCGTGCCCGTTGCGTTCGAGGCGAGGTCGTGGAGGGAGTTGCCTTTGCCTTCCAACGCAATCCGTCCCTGCAACGGACCCTCAATGGAAGTCCCCAAGTTCACGTGCGACACACGTAGGTCAACATCAGCGCGCGGCACATCCTTTGTCACATCGATCTTGATGCCACCCTTCACCTTTCCATCGCGTACCGTTGCTGACAACGGTGTCACTTCGATGGTCCCGAGATTGATTTTCACCTGGGTGGCCACATCGCGGACGGGGACGCGGCCCATCTCCAGTGTCTCGGCATGAAAATCAATTTCAGCAATGGTGTGGCGTGCGCCCTGCAGATGAATCGGAGTGTCGGAAAACAACAGCGTGGAGGGTTTGCCGCGTCCAGCCGCCTGCGCACCGAGATCCGCCGTACGTAGCAGCTTCGAGCGCAGGTCCGCCTTGGTATGGGACGGCGCCCCGCCCCTTTGCGTGTCTACAACAAGGGTGCCGTGCACATCACTCTCACCGGAGCGCGCCTGCAGGTCGTTGAATTCGAGGTGATGGTCCTGCCGGTTGAATTTTCCGGTGAGGTGGTACCCACCGGTTTCCGGCAGGCTCAGACCAGTCAGGAAGTACAGGTCCTTCATGTCCGGACCCGTCGATTCAAACTGCAGATTGAGATAGTGGAAATCGAAGGGTTTCGGCACTTCGCCGTGGCCGGTCAGCAAGGTGCCGCTGGAGGCCTCCATGAAATCAAAACCGTACGGTTTGTCCCGGGTCACGGTTGCCAACGGGTCGCTGTTGAGGGCGAAGTTGGCAGGGCGACCGTTGAGCTGACCTGTCCCTTCAATTCGCAGGGGCGGTGTCGGGCCGCCATCGGCAAGATCCTGCGCGGTGATGACGCCGTCAAATTTGAGCCGCCGGCGCGCGTCGACGAAGAAAACACGCGCCTTCGGCATCCGCAGGCTGTGGATCAGCGGTGGACCCGTGCCCCGACCCGAGCCGGGGGCGCGGGCCTGCCAGTTGGAATGGCCGTTCTCCTGGCGCACCAGGTGCAGCGTTGCGCGCTCCACGACAACGGTGTGCAAGCGGAAATTCGGCAGTAGCGCGTAGGTGAGCTCCAGGTGGCCGATTTCGGCTGTCTGGCCGGGGGGCATCCAGGCCGGATTGCCGATTACGACGTCCTCGGCAATGAACCGGGGATGCAGGGAGAAGATGCGCGCCTGGAAGGCCCCGTCCACCCGGATCTGGCGTTGTGACTGTCCGGACACATAGCGGACGATGGGGTCTTTCAGGTGGGCCTGCACCAGCACCAGCACCGCCAACAGCAAAACAACCAGCGCGGCCACGCCTCCCAGCGTTCTGACCGCCCAGATTCGCCACCTGCGCCCATTCCACAATGTGTCCATGGGCACAATAACGCACGAAACCACAGTATGCTCTCGAGCTATGCAGCTCTTGGAACGGGATCAGTACCTGGAGGACCTGACGCGGTGGCTGGGGGCCGCGGCTGGCGGCGCCGGGTCCATCGCTCTGATCTGCGGCGAGGCCGGCATCGGGAAAACGTCGCTTCTGCAACAGTTTTCGCAGCAACAACGCTCCACGCGGGTTCTGTGGGGCGCGTGTGACGCCCTGTTCACGCCCCGGCCCCTCGCCCCCTTGCATGACATCGCCCGCCAGACCAAAGGAGCGCTGTTGGCGGCTGTCGATTCTGGCGCGAGTCGGGACAAGGTGTTTACTGCCGCCCTGGATGAATTCGAGCGCGGCACCGCCTCACTGGTGGTCTTCGAGGACGTGCACTGGGCAGACGAGGCAACGCTCGACCTGCTCAAATTTCTGGGCCGGCGCATTCATCGCACCCGGGTCATGCTCGCGATGACGTATCGGGACGACGAAGTCGGTGCCCGACACCCGCTGCGCTTCGTCATCGGCGATTTCCCACGCGCCAACACCCATCGCGCGCCACTGTCGCCCCTATCCAAGCCAGCCGTCGAGCAGCTCGCGAAAGAGGCCGGGCGACCCGTTGGCGACCTCTACAGCATCACCGGCGGAAACCCCTTGTTTGTCACCGAAGCTCTCGCGGGAGCCGACAGCAGTGTGCCGGTCATGGTGCGGGATGCGGTCCTCGCGAGGGCAGCGCGACTATCGCCGAGCGCGCACGAGATCGCGGAGCTGGTGAGCGTCGTCCCCGGCAAGACGGAAGGTTGGCTGTTGGAAGCTGCCTGCTCCATCGACGACGCCAGTGTCGAGAGTTGTTTGAGCATCGGGATGTTGCGTGGTGAGGACGGCTCGCTCGCCTTCCGGCACGAGTTGGCGCGTCGTGCATTTGAAGACTCCCTGTCTCAGGCCCGGCAACAGGCCCTGCACTCCAAGGTGCTTTCACTGCTCGCCGCCAGGCCGGACACACCCCCTGCGCGCCTGGCCCACCATGCGGATGGTGCACGGAACGCCCAGGACGTTCTGCGGTTCGCGACTCTTGCGGCTGTGCATGCTGCGCATGTTGGAGCGCATCGAGAGGCGGCGGCTCACTATCGGGTCGCCCTTCGCCACGCCGACAAGCTCGACGCGGGGGGACGAGCGCTCCTGCACGAACAATATTCATACGAATGCTACATGACTGACCAGATTGAGGAAGCCATCGAAGCCCGGCGCGAGGCGCTCAATCTCCGGCGCTCGGCGCAGCAGCCGCTGCAGGCGGGTGACAACCTGCGCTGGCTGTCGCGATTGAGCTGGTTTTTCGGTCGCGGGGCCGACGCATATGAATTTGCGACGGCTGCCATCACTGCGCTGGAGACGCTCCCTGCGGGTCCGGAGCTGGCGATGGCCTACAGCAATCGCGCCCAACTCGATATGTTGGCGCACCACATCGACTCGGCGATCGAGTGGGCGCAACGCGCCCTGAAGTTGGCGGAACCGCTGGGTCGCCGCGACATCATGAGCCACGCTCTGAACAATCTGGGCACGGCGCGCTTGATTGGCGACGACCCGGCCGGTTGGGATGACCTGGAGCGGAGCCTCAAGATCGCGCTCGACGACGGGCATCAGGAACACGTGGCGCGCGCCTACACCAACCTTTCCTCCACCGCTGTCGCCCAACGCATGTACGAGCGGGCGAATCCCTATCTGGAGGACGGTATCGCATATAGCGATGAGCACGACATCGACGCATGGCGGTTGTACATGCTCGCGTTTCGGGCTCGCGCACGATTTGAGCAGGTCGATTGGAACGGGGCGAGTGAGGACCTGGAAGTCGTGTTGCGCGATCGGCGCCCTGCCCCTGTGAGTCGGATTCTGGCCCTCACAACGCTCGGTCACATGCGAATCCGCCGGGGTGACCCGGATGCCAACGGACCGCTCGAGGAAGCTCGCCAGTTGGCGGCGCATAGTGGGGAATCACAGCGCCTGGGGCCACTCGCAGCGGCGTTCGCCGAGGCGGCGTGGCTCGCTGGGGACCGAGACCGAATTGTTCGCGAAGTGAGCCCCGTGTATGAGCTTGCCCGCGACCAGCGCGATGCCTGGGGGAAGGGCATGATGGCAGTGTGGCTCTGGCGAGCCGGCGCGCTCGATTCGATTCCGACCGACATCGCGTTACCCTTCACGCTGGAGATCTCAGGGGATTGGCAGGGAGCCGCACGGGCCTGGCAGGAGCTCGGATGTCCGTATGAACGGGCCAACATGTTGGGATCCTATGGAGGCGAATCCGAGTTGCGTGAGGCGTTGGCCGTGTACGAAGAGCTCGGCGCAGCGCCTGCGGCTCAGGCACTTCGCAAGGAGATGCGTGCGCGCGGTGTACAGGGGATACCCAGAGGGTCGCGTGCTTCGACCCGGCAGGACCCGCATGGTCTCACGAAGCGGGAGGCTGAGATTTTGCAGTTGCTGGCAAAGGGGCTGCGCAATTCAGCCATTGCCAAGAAGTTATTTTTATCAACGAAAACTGTGGATCATCACGTCTCGTCGATACTGACCAAGCTCGGCGTGCCATCGCGAGCCGAGGCGGCGGCGATGGCACGCAAGCTGACTGATGATTAGCGCGGCACTGGCCACGCGGGTGGTTACTTCGCGGCGGACGCGAGAGGCACTTCGGTGATCTTGTCGACGGGCAGTCCATTAGCCTTGGCGGCGGCACGGACTGCGGCCTCATCGGCGGCGTTGTAAACACAATAGGTCTTGGTCTCATCCGAGTTGGCGTAGGACGTAACCCACTGGGCGCCAAACTTGGAGTTGGTGGCGTTCACCTTCGCCTTGGTCGCAGAGTCGAGCCCCGCCAACGCGCCGGCGGGGAAAGTCCGCTCAATCATGTAGCGGTGCATACCGGCCGGCAGTTTCCCCGAGCGGGCGTCGGTCTCTGAATCGAGATCCACGGGCGCCTCATTCACGTTCGTCACTGCCAGCTTGTTGAGGGCCGCGGCCTTGCGCACCGCATCGGCGTTGGGGGCCTCGTACAACGAATAAGTCTTTTCAGTAGATGAGTACGAGCGCAACCAATGTACACCCACCGACGCGTCGTTAGCTTTGGCCTTCCCCTGGGTGCTCGGAGGGGTGGCACTTTCAACTACGTAGCGATGGACAGACGTGTCAGCGGCGTGGGTAGTGGCACTGAAGGCCAGCAGGCTCATCAAGGCAATCGCAGGCTTCATCTCAACTCTCCCGTTATTGGAACTGAGAGCCAGCATGAGCTCGACCGCACATTCCCGAATCGGGGGGAAGTACCTAATTTGGGGCAGAAATCTACCTAGATTGCGGAACGTTGCCGCTGCCGGTGCGTTTGCGTAATTTTTGCGAAGTGTTAAACGTGACATTTGAAGCCGGCAGCGCCGAACATCGACGCGGACTCGCGCGGTTCTTCATCGATACCTACATCGACTACGAGCCGGAGAAAATCCGCTGGCCGGCGTTGGGCGAAGCAGAGCTGAAGCGGTTGGTCGGGCTTCCCTTCTGGCAGGAGGCCGTCTCCACCGAAAGTCGCACGTCCGGCAAGGTCATGGCTGCAGCGCAGCTCGAGTCAGATGCGGAGCTGCGCAGGGCGATTGAGCTGCAGGGGTTTGAAGAAAACCGCCACGCTCGGTTGTTGGCTGCGCTCACCCAGCACTACCGCATCCCCATTCAAACACCGCCGCCGCATGTGCCACGGTCGCTGGAAAATGAGTTTCTGCTTGCCGGATTCGGCGAATGTTTCGATTCCTTCTTTGCATTCGGGCTGATTGACATCGCGCGCACCTCGGGCTTTTTTACGCCCGAGTTGGTGCAGATTTTCGAGCCGGTGGTGCAGGAGGAAGCGCGCCACATCCTGTTTTTCGTCAACTGGGTGAAGTATCGCCGGGCCCAGTTGCCGTGGTGGAAACGGCCCTTCTTTCGCCTGCGCTGCGGCTATTTGATTCTCAAACAGGTGGCGAGTCGCGCGCAGACAGCGAAAGCATTCAACGGTGGGGATGCGAGCTCCTCTGACAACTTCACCATGACTTCCGCGCAGGACATGGGGTCCAACCTCACGTTGCATGAGCTTCTCGGACGATGCCTTACGGAGAACGACCGGCGCATGGCGCCGTACGATGCGCGGCTGTTACGGCCACGGCTCGTGCCCACCCTCGCTCGCTGGTTTCACAGGATTTTACCCCCGTCTATTTGAGAATGATTTGCATTTGCATTCCGGGTTCGGTAGCCTCGTGATCGAGATTGACGAGGAGCTCGGCATGTTCACAAGTCGCCCGCCGCACGGATACTCCCCCCAGCAGCTCAGCGAATTGGGGACAGCCGAGCTCTTCGTCCTCTCATCCCTGCGCCTGTGGTTCCTGTCTCATTGCGACCGCGACAACTCGTATCCGGACTGGCGGCAGGCCTTTGAGACAGCCAGCATCGGCAAGATGGGAACGTGGGGATTCGATCGCTTGTGCCGCATTGTGGGCACGACCACGATCCGCAGCCTGGATGTCCACTGGCTCCACTGCATCCGCATCGGTGCCTATGAATCGAGCCTGCTGCAGACACTCGGCTATTTGCATCACAATCAGTTGGCCGACGCCGAAGTCACCTTGCTGGAGTGGTGTCCGCCGACCGCCGTTCGTCTCGCCCTCGAAGCCGGGCAAGCCTTTGTCACGGCGCTCGAATTGCACGGCCTCATGATTCCGATCCGCGATCACGAGACAGTGCCTGCACGAGCACCCTCGATCGCCGCTCCTTCAGGTTCCGCACTCCTTCACTGACGCTTCACGCACGTCCACAATGACGGGCATGAAGACCACACTCATTCTCGTCCTTGCTTTCTTCGCCGGCGGCGCCTGGGCTGCAGATCAACCAAACAGTCCGCCGCGCTATACGTTCTCGTGGCAACTTGGACAGGCCAACGCACCCGCTCCACGCGGTGGCACCACGCGCGGCCCGCAAATCGATCTGGAAACCGAGCCGTCCGCGAGCTGGAAGGCGCTGCAGGAACCCCACCTGTCCGCACTGGAGCACGACCGGCGCGCCATTCTCGCAATGGCCGGCGACTATCAGGTCAACTTCGACTTCCTCGAAATCGATACCTTTCAACCCGACAGGGCCCGCGACAAGCCCTATCAGTCCTGGGGCACTGAGCGTGTGTACGTCGATGCCGATAAAGGCACCTACATCAGTCTGGTTCACATCCTGGACATGCGCATTGTTCAGGAGGACGGCAAGCTGAGTGAGCCGATCGTCACCAAACACTGGCGCCAGTCGTGGCAATACGAGCCCCGCGACATCGTGGAATACAAAGGCCGGAATCGCTGGGAGCGACGCAAGCTGAGCACTGCGGAACGCACCGGTCAGTGGGCGCAAACGGTGTATCAGGTTGATGAGTCACCGCGCTATGCCAGCGTGGGGCGCTGGAATCACAGCAGCAGCTTTTCAACCTGGATCAGTGGTGACACATGGCGGCCACTGCCCCGCCGTGAGTGGACAGTGCGTTCGGACTACCAGGTGCTCTTGGGAACCAACCGTCACACCATCACGGCAACGGGCTGGATGCAGGAAGAAAACAACCTGAAAATGGTGCTCGGCGCCGACGGCGAGGCCGATCCGGCACTGCCCTACCGCGCTCGGGAGTACGGTGTCGCCCGCTATTCGAGGATACGAGGAGGCGATTTTCAGGCCGCGGACGAGTACTATCAAAAGACCCGAACCTTCTGGACGAGCGTGCTGACTGACTGGCACGAACTGTTCCAGTCCCACCCCGTCGTCACTCTGCGTGCCCAGGTGGACCAGGCCGGGTTGTTCAAGAAGTTGTTTGAGTATGCGGATCAGCTGGCGAGCGGACAGGCTCCGCCGCAGTCCGCCGCTGCCGTCATTCACGAGTCCCTGGCCGAGATGGGAGCGCCCGTCACAAAATGATTCCGAGCCTTCGAGCCAACCAGTTTCTGCCCGCGGCCCTGGAAGCCTGCAGTTGGGAGTCGGGTTGGCGCGCCCTGTTGTTGCGACAATACCTCGACAGTCCGAGCCAGGAAGAATTCACAACCGCAGCGACTCCGGATCACCTGTTTGTGCTGGTGACGGCCGGCTCGTGCGAGATCGAGAGCTTTCGCGACGGCCGCTGGCAGAAAGCGTCCTATCATGTTGGGAACGTCGCGATGGTTCCGCCCGGAGTGGCTTCCACTCTGCGCTGGCGCTCCCACGAATCGCATCGGACACTGCAGCTCCACTTGCCCCGCGATCTGCTCAACCGGCAGTGCCAGGAGCTCTGGGATCGAGATGTCTCAGCGGTCGAGCTGCCTCGATTGCTGGCCTCCCAGGACGCATTGATTCAGTCGGCCATGACGGCTCTCGCCCAGGGCATGGCGGCCGGCCTGCCGGATCTGTACGCGCAAACGACGGCCGAGATGTTGAGCGCGCATTTGCTGCTGCATCACTGTGCGCTGGGCAGCTCGACCCAGGGTCCGGAGCGCGACGACCAGCGGCTGCGCCGGGTCGATGACTACCTGCAGGCCAACCTGCACAAACCGGTGTCATTGGAAGATCTGGCGAGCCATGTGAATCTCAGTCGCTTCCATCTGCTGCGACTTTTCAAGCGGAAGTATGGTGAGACGCCGTTGAAGCGTCTCACCCGGCTGCGGATGGACGAAGCCAAGCGCTGTTTACAGCAAGGCACGCTGTCGATCGGCGAAATTGCCAACCGCTGCGGCTACGAGAACCCCGCCCACTTCGCATCCGCATTCAGAAGGGTTGCGGGCGTGGCTCCCACGGCATATCGCTCAGGACGCTGACTTCGGCTGCAGCAGATCCGAGAACCCGACTCGGTGCAACATCTCGGTCCGCATGCGATCAATCACACCGAACGCAACGTCCGCGCCATCCTGTGAGGGATCGATGTGGACACGGAACGGCCTCTTTCCAAACTCTGTGCCCACTACTTTGACAATTGCGTCCGCCACTGTTGAGGCATCCGCATCCGGCGGCACAATTGCGGCAAACGCCTTGCGGATCTCGTTGCCGAAGTTCTTGTAAGGACCGGCCTCGTATTCCGCGATCCGCGCTTCATCAGAAGGCCGACCCGCATGCGCGAAGTGATTGGTGCCGCCCGTGAACGCACCCGGAACGATGATCGAGGTCTCAATGCCCCAGCGAGTCAACTCTCGTGCATAGATCACCGCCATGGCATCCATACCAGCCTTGGCAGCGAAATACGGAGCCAGATACGGAGGTGTCCCACCTGCGCAACTGCTGCTCGACACCCAGACCAACAAGCCGTTCTTCTGCTTGCGCATCTGCGGTAAAACGGCGCGATTGACACGTTGAGTGCTGAGCACATTGACGTCGTAAAGCTCCGCGAGTTGCTCAGGGGTGAACGCTTCCGCCGGGCCGAACACCATGTGGCCGGCGTTGTGGACCAGAACATCGATGCGGCCATGATTCGCGATGATCTGCGCAACCGCAGCGTCCACCGAGTCCTGCGACCCGACATCCAGCTCGATGGAACGCAGGTCGACGTGGTTGTCCTTGGAGAACTTCGCGACATCCGCCACGGCAGCCGCGTTGCGGCCCTGAGTCTCGCGCATGGACGCGTAGACGGTATCGCCCGCCTTTGCCAGGGCATTCGCCGTCAAACGCCCGAAACCACTGGACGCACCTGTAACAACAATGATCTTGCTCATGATGGGCTCCGTATCAGATGACGCCGCCGTTGGCGCGCAGTACTTGTCCGTTGATCCAACCTCCATCCGGTCCAGCGAGGAACGAGACGGTATTGGCAACGTCCTGCGGCGTACCCAAGCGCTCGAGGGGCGAGAGCTTTGCGAATGTCTCGATCAACTCCTTCGACTTGCCCTGCAGGAACAGGTCGGTTCCGATGGGTCCCGGCGCCACCACGTTGACGGCGACATTGCGCCCGCGCAGCTCTTTCGAAAGCACATGGGTCAAAGCTTCCACGCCGGCCTTGGTGGCCACGTAGGTGGCATAGGTGGGGTGATAGAGCCCCACCTGGCTCGATGACAAGCTGATGATGCGGCCACCGGAACGCAGGCGTTTGGCCGCCTCCCGCATGCAGTTGAACGCGCCCTTGAGATTGATGGCAACGTGACGGTCGAAGAGCTCGTCCGGGGTATCCGCAATGGCCTTCAGTTGCATGATGCCGGCGTTGTTGACCAACACATCGATCCCGCCGAACACCGACTCGGCCTTGTCAAACAGACTGCGGACTGCCGCAGGATTGCTCACATCCGCCTGCACGGCCAACGCACTGCCGCCGGCGGACTTGATAGTGCCCACCAGCGTTTCAGCTTCAGCCGCGTTCCCGGCGAAATTGATGATGACATTGAAGCCGTCCTTCGCCAGGCGTTGGGCGACCGCGGCGCCGATGCCTCGCGAGGCGCCTGTCACGATAGCGGTATTACTCATGATCTCTCCTGCGCAATTTCGCGAAGGCAATAGCAACTTCGCGAAGATGTTGTATGATCTAACAGCAGTTACTTTGCGCTGCCCTGATTACAACATCAAGACGGGGCAGTCGATCCGTTCAATCCGGCGCAGGAACGTACAACTAGGCGGCAATCATCGCGCGCTTCAGCCGCTCGACTGCGAACTCGATGAAAGCTGACACGGCGCGCGGGATGTGACGGCGGCTCACATACACCGCATAGAAGTCGGCACCGTCGCGACGGTATTCCGGCAACACTCTGACCAGGCGGCCGGATGCAATGTCCGAAGAGATGACAGGATGGGGCAGGAGCGCAATTCCCAGGCCCGCCACCGCGGCGCGCAGCACGGCCCGGGCGGTGTTGGCTCGGAAACGGCTGGACACCTGGATTTCAGTTTCACCGTCGAGCCCCACCAGACGCCAGGTGACAGGGCCGGTCCGATTCGACTGGGGCAGGCAGTCGTGTGCGGTCAGCTCCGCAAGGCTCGCGGGTGTGCCGTTGGCCGCGAGATACGCGGGACTCGCGACCAGATCGAAATGAGTGGCCACAATCTTGTGGCCGATGAGATTGTCATCGACGAAGTGCGCGGCGCGCAGGGCGACGTCGATGCCCTCGCCCACCAGGTCTGCCTTGGCGTCATCCAGCACAAACTCCATGCGCACTCGCGGGTGGTCCGACATGAACTGCGCCACCCACTCAATGGGAAACAGATCGAAGAAATCGGCCGGAGCGGCCACGCGCACGACGCCGCTCGGCAGCTGCGTCTCATCCACAGACGCCTGTCCCGCCTGTGCCAACTCGGACACGGGACCCGCGCAACGATCGAAGAAGGTCCGGCCCGCCGCGGTCAAGGTGAGCTTGCGGGTTGAGCGATGAATCAGGCGGGTGCCGACCTGGGCCTCCAGCTCCTGGATCTTGCGGCTCACCGAGTTGGCAGGCATGCCGAGGCGGCGCGCCGCCGCAGCAAAGCTGTTGGCCCGCACCACCTCTACGAAGAGGAACACGTGGTTCAGGTCCAGGGTGGCATTACTGCTATTTTTGGATTTCATTCTGCCTATTATGCCGTGTTCTCGAGGAATACCGGCACGGCCTATGCTCTCGAGAACCGCCCGCAGATAGGAAAAGCCATGGCAAAAGTCCTCGTCCTCTACTACTCCTCGTATGGTCACATCGAAACGATGGCGAATGCAGTCGTCGAAGGCGCGCGCTCTGCCGGCGCAACCGTGGACCTCAAGCGCGTTCCGGAGACAGCTCCCGCTGAGGTGGCCAAAGCGGCGTATTTCAAGCTCGACCAGAAAGCCCCGGTCGCGGTCATTGACGACCTCGCCAACTACGATGCCATCATTGTCGGCGCACCGACGCGCTTCGGACGGATGGCTTCCCAGATGGCCGCCTTCCTCGACCAGGCGGGTGGACTGTGGATGAAGGGGGCCCTGAACGGGAAAGTGGGTGGGGCGTTCAGCTCAACCGCGACCCAACACGGCGGCCAGGAGACGACGCTCTTCTCCATCATCACCAACCTGCTGCACTTCGGCATGACGGTGGTTGGACTGCCTTACAGCTGGCAGGGACAGATGAAGCTCGATGAGATCACCGGCGGCAGTCCCTATGGTGCAACCACCATCGCGGGTAGCCAGGGGCAGCGGCAGCCGAGCGCAAATGAGCTCGAGGGGGCACGTTTTCAGGGTAAGCTGATTGCGCAGACCGCCCAGAAACTATTCCCAGGCTAATTGAACGCCCGCGCTCCGGCAGATCCGGCACATCGACTAGACGGCATTCTTCTCGCCAGCGCGGGGGCGATTGCCTTCTCCGGCAAGGCCATCATCGTCAAGTTGGCCTATCGGTACGGCGTGGACGCCGTTACCCTGATCATGTACCGGATGCTGTTTGCGCTTCCGCTCTTCCTGGCGATGGCGTGGTGGGCGGGGCGCGACCGGGAGCCCCTGACGGGAGCTGACCTCCGGTTGCTCACCGGGTTGGGTTTCAGCGGCTACTACCTCGCCAGCTTTCTCGATTTCCTCGGACTGCAGTACATCAGCGCCAATCTCGAGCGCCTGATCCTCTATCTGAACCCGACCATTGTGTTGGCGATCGGCGCGCTGAAGTTTCATACGCCGGTGACAGCCAGACAGTGCATCGCGCTCCTGGTGAGTTATCTCGGTGTCTGCGTGGTGTTTGGACACGACGTGACCGTTATCGGCCCGCACGTTGCGCTGGGTTCAGCGCTCGTGCTGGCGAGCGCAGTCAGCTACGCGCTGTATCTCGTGTACAGCGGACAGGCGCTCAAACGGTTGGGTGCCATGCGCATCACCGGAGTCGCCTCAACAATTGCGTGCATCCTGTGTATCGCGCAGTTCTTCATTCTGCGGCCACCCTCCGCGGCGGTAGTCGCGCCGCAGGTTATCTGGCTCTCCGTGCTCAACGGAACCCTCTGCACGGTCCTGCCCGTCATGCTGGTGATGACGGCCATCCAGCGAGTCGGCGCCTCCGTCGCCGCGCAGGCCGGCATCATCGGCCCGCTGTCGACGATCTTCCTGAGCATCCTGATCCTGGGCGAACCCTTTACGCCGTGGTTGGCCGCGGGGACGGTGCTGGTGCTCTTCGGAATCTGGCTGCTGGCCCGCTGGAAGTAGTCAGCTCTCGTACACCCACTGCCCGCCCACCATCGTCCGCTGAACCTTTACATTCACCCACTGTGAGGGATCGGTGTTGAAGAGATCCTGATCCCACACCACGAGGTCGGCGAGCTTGCCGGGCTCGAGGGTGCCCTTGACGTGCTCTTCAAAGGAGGCAGTGGCGCCATCCAGAGTGCCGGCGCGGATGGCTTCTTTGAGGGTGATACGTTGGTTGGCACCCCAGGTGTGCCCCTGATAGTCCGTGCGTGTCACCAACGACTGCAACCACATCACGGGATCAGACGGGCTGGCCGTGTAATCGGAGGATAGCGGCGGCCGGATGCCCGCATCGATCAGCTCGCGCATGGCAAACATGTGGCGCGTCCGCTCTTCGCCGTAGAAGTGCATAACATCGCCGTGGAAATACACATAACCCGCGAACGGAATCGGAATCGCCCCGATCGCCTTGATCCGGCGGATGAGATCGGCATTCAGCAAGGTGCAATGCTCGATCCGGAACCGCGGATCACGGCGCGGGGACTCCTTCTGCAGACGCTCAAAGACCGACAACACACGGTCAATCGCGAGGTCGCCGTTGGCGTGCACGCCGATCTGCCAACCCGCCAGATGAGCCTTGTGAGCCAGGTTGTAGAGATCCTCGGGTGAGGTGGTCTGCAGGCCCCTGAACTCGGGCATGTCCTTGTAGGGCTCTGACAGCCACGCGGTGCGTTCAGAGATCGAGCCATCCGCGTACAACTTCACACCGCCGAGGCGCACCCACTCGTCTCCGAAACCGGTATGCACGCCGGCCGCAATCATTTTGTCGAGATCCGCACCGTCGATATGGTTGTACATCCGGATTTTCAGCACGCCCGCATCTCGTGCATCCTGCACACCCTGTACCGTGGCGGGAGTCCCGTCCGCATCGCAGGCTGATGTCACGCCCTTTGCGACAAACATCCTGGATATGAGCTCCGTGCCCTGCCGATAGTCATCGCGGGAGGGTTGATAGGCGGCCAGCTTCTCGAACGCATCCATGCCGTGATCCGCGATCCGGCCATTGAGCTTGCCGCTGGCGTCGCGGAAATACTGACCGTGCGCCGGCTGCGGTGTGCTGTCGGTAATGCCGGCCAGTTTCAGGGCCAGCGAGTTCACGAACATCGTGTGTCCCCCGCGATGAGTCACCATCACGGGATGGTCGGGAGCCGCCTCGTCGAGGTCCCAACGGGTCAGCGGTTGCGGGGTCTTTCCGTCGTCATAGAGAAATCCCAGGACCGGTTTGCCGGCGGGAGTCTTGGCCGCCCGCTCGCGGATGTCCTTCTGGATGGCCTCAATCGAGATCTTGTCACAGGCTACATTGCGCAGGTGCTCCACTCCCGACAACACAGGATGGGCATGCGCGTCGTAGAATCCCGGTGTCACCCGCTTTTTCCCCAGATCGAGACGGCGGGTCTGGGCGCCGGCCAGCGCCAGCATTTCGGCACTGGTGCCAACGGCGACGATGCGGCCGCCACTGACGGCAATGGCTTCTACCTCAGGGACGCGCTCGCTGACAGTCCAGATGGCGCCGTTGTGGAGCACCAGATCCGGCTCCGCCTGCCATTTGGCCATTGCGGCCGCAGCAGCCCCGACACCCGCTGCGACGAAGGCGCGCCGCGACAGCCTGATCGGATAGGATCGTGATTCAGCAACCGGAAGGTCGTGCCCATGGGTCATCGCCAGTCTCCCATTGTCGGTCAGAACAAACTCAAGCTGGGATTCTTCTCTCCCAACTGCTCGAGCGGCATGTCAGTGACCAAGGTGCCCGAGCGTTGGCAGAACAGCTGGGAGAATAACATCCGGTTGGCCCAGCTGGCCGATGCCGCGGGCATCGAGTTCCTGTTGCCCATTGCCCGCTGGATCGGCTATGGCGGTGAGACCGACTTCCACGGCAGCGTGCTGGAAACGGTCACGTGGGCCACCGGCCTGCTTGCTCATACAAAGCGAGTCAACGTGTTCGCGACCGTGCACACGGCGTTCATACATCCCGTCGTGGCGGCGAAGCAGCTCGCCACTGCGGACATGCTGGGCTCAGGCCGGCTCGGTTTGAACGTCGTCGCCGGCTGGAACAAACCCGAGTACGATGCCTTCGGCGTGGACTTGCCGCAGGAACACACAGCCCGCTACGCGCTCGCGCAGGAGTGGTTTGACGTCGTCAAGAAGATCTGGAGCCACGAGGGTCCGTTTGACTGGAACGGTCAGTTCTACAAACTGAAAGGTGTGTACGGCTTTCCCCGGCCTTTCGACGGCGTGCCACCGGTCATGAATGCCGCCGGCTCGAAGGAAGGCCGCCAGTTTGCGACTCGAAATGCCGACTTCCTGTTCGCCATTTCCGTCGATCCGGACCAGTCGCGTCAGGAAGTGATCGACATCCGCGACCAGGCGCGGGCGCAGGGGCGCGACACTGGAGTATTCACGCTGTGCCATGTTGTTTGCCGCCCCACTCTCAAAGAGGCGCAGGAGTATCTGCACTACTACGCCGATGAGAACGCGGACTGGGCGGCTGTGGACAACCTCATGCGCCTGCAGGGCATGCACGCGCAGTCCTTTCCGGCCGAAGCGCTGCAGATGCTGCGCGGTCGATTTGCTGCGGGGCACGGAACTCTGCCGCTGATCGGCGATCCGGATACTATTGCGAAGGAGCTGGCCCGGATTTCGGCGGCCGGGTTTGCCGGCTGTACGTTGTCGTTTGTCGATTATGTGCGGGAGTTTCCCTACTTCCGGGACGAGGTGCTACCACGCCTGGAGCGCATGGGATTAAGGAACGTTAATCCGATTCGGGAATGAGTTGTGCTAATAACCATGCTCGCATTCCGGAGTTAGCGCGGCATGTGGATCGTCAAAGTAGCGCTGCAGCGGCCCTATACATTCATCGTTCTGGCCATCCTGATTCTCCTCATGGGTCTGTTCGCCATCGCGCGTACGGCGGTGGATATCTTTCCAAACATCAAGATCCCTGTAGTGGCCGCGATCTGGAACTACACCGGCCTGCAACCGCGCGACATGGCGAATCGCATCGTGCTCGCGACCGAGCGCACCGCGCAGACCACCGTCAATGACATCGAGCACACCGAGTCGCAGTCACTCAACGGCATCTCGGTAGTCAAATACTTCTTCCAGCCCAACGCCGATGAGGTGTTGTCGTACTCGCAGATCACCGGCGTCTCGCAGACGGCTTTGCGCCAGGTGCCGCCGGGCACGACACCGCCCTTCATCCTGGCCTACGACGCCTCCACCGTACCGATCATCCAGCTCGCTCTGTCGAGCGACTCTTTGTCGGAATCCGCGATCTTTGACGTTGCCAACAACACCATCCGCACGGAGCTCGCAACCATCCCGGGGGCTGCGATTCCCTATCCCTACGGCGGCCGGCAGCGGCAGGTGCAGGTGGACCTGGATGCGCAGGCGCTGCGCTCCAAGGGTCTGTCGGGCTCGGATGTGGTAGCGGCGATTGCCGCGCAGAACCTCATCATCCCGGCGGGCACCCAGAAGATCGGCGACCTCGAATACTACGTCAACATGAATGCGAGCCCCGAGAAGGTTGACGAGATGAATGACCTGCCGATCGCAGCGCCGAACGGCAACGTTGTCTTTGTCCGCGATGTCGCGCACGTGCGCGACGGCTCTCCGCCCCAGACAAACATCGCGCGCATGGAAGGCCGGCGCGCCGCCCTGATGACGATCCTCAAGATCGGCAAAGCCTCCACGCTCGATGTGATCAACGCCATCAAGACGAAGCTGCCGCACGTGCAGAGCGTTGTGCCGAACGGGCTGAAGATTCAGCCCATCGGCGACCAGTCGGTGTTTGTCAAAGCCTCGATATCCGGCGTGATCCGCGAGGCCACGATTGCGGCAATGCTCACCGGCCTCATGATCCTGTTGTTCCTGGGAAGCTGGCGCAGCACGCTCATCATCTTCATCTCCATACCCCTGTCTATCCTGGCCTCCATTGCCTGCCTGGCCGCCCTCGGAGAAACCATCAACATCATGACACTCGGCGGGCTCGCGCTGGCGGTCGGGATTCTGGTGGATGATGCAACCGTTACCATCGAGAACATCAATTCACATCTAGAGGAAGGCGCCGAAGTTGAAGACGCCATTTTAAAGGGCGCTCAGCAGATCGCCCTGCCCGCGCTGGTCTCGACGCTCGCCATCTGCATCGTGTTCGTCCCGATGTTTCTGTTGGCGGGCATTGCCAAGTTCCTGTTCATACCACTGGCGGAGGCGGTGGTGTTCGCGATGTTGGCCTCGTATCTGCTGTCGCGGACACTGGTGCCCACACTGTCCAAGTACTGGCTGAAAAAGCACGCGCCGGACGGCCATGAGCAGCAGCAGAGGGAAGGCTTCTTTAAGCGCTGGCAGGGCAAGTTCGAGCGCGGCTTCGAGCATGTGCGTGACCGTTATCACGCACTGCTCGAGTTGGCACTGCGCGGCGGCTTCAAGTTTGCGGGGGTGTTCCTCGCGGCCATGGTGCTCACCGCCATCCTCGCCTTCCCGTTTTCGAAATACCTGCCGGGACTCGGACAGGATTTCTTCCCGGTGGTGGATGCGGGGCAGATCAAACTGCACCTGCGGGGTCGGACCGGGCTGCGTATCGAGGAGACTGCCGCCCTGTGCGATCACGTGGAGGCCCTGATTCGCCAGGTGATTCCAGCCGATGAGGTGCAGAGCATCGTCGACAACATCGGCCTGCCCTACAGCGGCATCAACCTTTCCTACAGCACGTCGGCTCCCGTGGGTCCGAGCGATGCCGATATATTCGTCGCCCTCAAGGAAGATCATCACCCTAGCGAGACGTATATCCGCAAGCTGCGCGGACTGTTGCCGAGCCGCTTCCCGTCTACGACGTTCGCGTTTCTCCCAGCCGATATCGTGACGCAGACACTGAACTTCGGCCTGCCCAGTCCTATCGACGTGCAGGTATCCGGGATCAACACGGACGCCAACCGCGAAGTTGCCAACAACCTCCTGCAAAAGATGCGCGCGATTCCTGGAGCCGTGGACCTGCGCGTGCAACAGGCCTATGACTATCCCACACTGAACGTGGACGTGGATCGCACCAAGGCCCGTCAGTTCGGACTCACCCAACAAAACGTAGCTTCGAACATTCTCGTGTCGCTGTCCGGCAGCTTCCAGACGACGCCGTCGTTCTGGACCGACCCGAAGACGGGTACACAGTACAACGTAGCTGCGCAGAGTCCTCAGTCCCAGCTGCAGTCGATCAATGCACTTGCCAACACCCCGATCACCAGCGGCAGCGGTAGCAACACACAACTGCTGGCAAATCTCGCGACCTTCCGCCGCGGCACCAGCCCGGCAGTCGTGAGCCATTACAACGCAACACCGGTGTTCGATGTGTATGGCACGACCCAGGGCACCGATCTGGGGTTCGTCGCAACCGAAGTCAACAAGATCGTGGCCGACGCACAAAAGCACCTGCCAAAGGGCTCCACCATCACCGTCCGCGGCCAGGTGACCACCATGCAGCACTCGTTCCGGGGCCTGCTGTTTGGACTGGCGGGGGCGGTCATTCTCGTCTATCTGCTGATTGTCGTGAACTTTCAGTCGTGGCTGGACCCGTTCATCATCATCACCGCATTGCCGGCGGCTCTGGCGGGCATCGTCTGGATGTTGTTTCTCACTCATACGACCGTGAGTGTTCCGGCGCTGACCGGGGCGATCATGTGCATGGGTGTTGCAACCGCGAACAGCGTCCTCATGGTGAGCTTTGCGCGCGAACGCATGGACGCGGGCGACGATGCATTCAAGGCGGCCCTGGCCGCCGGTTTCTCGCGATTCCGCCCGGTGTTGATGACGGCACTCGCCATGATCATCGGCATGATTCCCATGGCGTTGAGCCTCGGGGAAGGCGCTGAACAGAACGCGCCCCTGGGGCGGGCAGTCATCGGAGGCCTGGTGTTTGCAACCGTGGCGACGTTGTTCTTCGTACCGACGGTGTTCGTGTTGATTCACGGGAGAAAAGGTCATGAGCGAGAGCCCGAACCCGCCCCGGCCGGCTGACGGACAACAGTTCCGTCACCTCGGCCGCTACGGGCTCATTCTGCTCGTGGTCGCGCTCGTCCTGGCCGTCTGGGGTGTGGCGAGTCGGGTGCATTCCCGGAACGAGCTCGGACAGGAGACCGCCGATCAGGCCGTCCCGGTGGTCATCGTACAAAAGCCGACAGAGAGCCCACCGTCCGAGGACCTGGTTTTGCCTGGGAACGTGCAGGCGTTCGTGGAGGCGCCGATCTTCGCGCGCACGAGCGGCTACCTGAAGACCTGGTATACCGACATCGGCGATCCGGTGAAGAAAGGGCAATTGATGGCGGAGGTCGACACGCCCGAGGTCGATCAGCAACTGCGCCAGTCCCGGGCAGATCTCGCGACCGCCAAGGCGAATGCGGACCTCGCCCACATAACCGACGTCCGCTGGAAGGGATTGCTTGCCAACCAGGCAGTCTCACAACAGGATGCCGATACGCGGGCCGGTCAGGCGGCTGCATCCGGCGCGCAGGCCGCATCCGCACAGGCGAATGTGGCGCGCCTCGAAGAGTTGGAATCCTTCAAGCGGATCGTGGCGCCGTTTGACGGCATCGTCACGGCGCGCAACACGGATATCGGCGCACTGATCACAGCGGGTCAAACATCCGGCAACGCTCTGTTCCGCGTTGCCGATACACAGAAGCTGCGCATCTACATTGACGTGCCGGAGCCTTACGCACCGAAGACGCGGCCCGGCATTGAAGTCGAGTTGCGTTTCAATGAGCATCCGGGCAAGGATTTTCCGGCCACGCTGGTGCGCACCGCCCGCGCGTTGGACCCGAACGTGCGCACCTTGCGGGTAGAATTGCAGGTTGACAACTCCAAGGGCGAGTTGTTTCCAGGTGCCTACGCGGAAGCGCACTTCAAGATTCCCGGCAGCGCCACCTCCTATCGGGTCCCCTCGACGGCGCTGATATTTCGCTCGAAGGGCCTGCAGATCGCCACGGTCGGCCCGGACAACAAAGCCCATCTGCACTCCGTGGTGCAGGGTCGCGACTTCGGCACTTCCGTCGAAATCCTGTCGGGAGTGGGTAAGGACGACCAGGTCGTGATCAATCCACCGGACTCGCTGGCTGACGGGGGCACGGTGAAGATTGCTCCGCCGCCACAGCAGAAGAGCTCGTAAGTGCGACGACTTTGGCTCATTCTGGGTCCTTGTGGGGCGTTGGTGGCGTGCTCATTCGCGCCGCGATACTCGACACCGACTCCGCCCTCACCGCCTCCTGAGCAGTTCCAGGAGCAGTGGAAAACTTCGGCACCGGCTGATGCCGATTCGCGCGGTGAATGGTGGAAGGTGTTCCAGGATCCCCTGTTGGATGCACTGGAGGCCCGAGTGACCTCGGCCAATCAGAACCTCAAGGCGGCGTTCGCCCGACTCCAGCAGGCGCGCGCCGAGACCCGGGTGCAGCGGTCGTTTTTGTTTCCGACGTTGACCGCGGGCCCCCGCGTCGAGCGCGGCCGCACTTCTTTGAACTCGCCGACCTACAACCCGACGAAACCGGCGACCGGCAACGACTTTGTGTTGGAAGCCGATCTGTCGTATGAGATCGATGTCTGGGGTCGGATTCGCAATTCAGTAGCCTCCGCGCGGGCCACCGAACAGGCGACCGCTGCCGACCTCGCCACGCTGGACTTGAGCACTCACGCAGAGCTCGCCACGGACTACTTCACCCTTTGCGGCCAGGATACACAGGTGGCGCTGTTGGATCAGACTGTCGCCGACTATGAGCGGGCCGTGGCACTGACCCGCTCGCTGTTTGAGGGGGGCGCCGCGGCCCGTGGCGATCTCGATCAGGCCGAGGCCCAACTCGAGAGCGCGCGCACCCAGGCGCGTGATATGCGCCTGCGGCGTGCCCAAACACAACACGCCATTGCCGTGCTGGTGGGCGAATCGCCCTCCACTTTTCACCTCGACAGCCGGCAGTTACGCGTGGATGCGGCGCCTCCGACCCTTGACCCGGGGTTGCCTTCGGCGCTGCTCGAGCGCCGACCGGACGTGGCCGCCGCCGAGCGGCGCACTGCAGCGGCCAATGCCGATATCGGCGTGGCCCGGGCCGCCTACTTTCCAGTGTTCAGTCTCGACGGAGGCGGTGGTTTCGAGAGCACGCGGACCGGCAACTGGATCGATGCGCCGAGCCGCTTCTGGTCCATCGGTCCTTCAGCGGTGTTGACAGTGTTTGATGCCGGACGACATCGAGCCCAATCGGCCCAGGCTCATGCCCGTTACGATGAGCAGGTGGCCACGTACCGGGAGACGGTCCTCACGGCTTACCAGGAGGTGGAGGACAACCTGGCGGCCTCGAGAGATCTCGAGGCAGAGGCCATCAGTCAGGCGGCAGCGGTGGCCGCCACCGCGAGCGCCCTGCGACAGGCGCAGTTTCAATACCAGGGCGGCATCGTCACCTACCTGCAGGTGGTGGTGACCGAAAACGCCGCGCTGTCGGCCCAGCTCACGGCCGCCGACATTCAGATCCGGCGAATGTCCGCAGCCGTGTTGTTGATCAAGGCGCTCGGCGGGGGTTGGAGCTCGCCCAGCAGCGGTGCCCTGCCCAAATGAGCCAACGAAGCCCGCAGCGACCGCGCTGCGCTCTCGTCATCTTCCCGTAATATTCCGCGCCGCTGCGCGATTGAAACCGCCTGAGTGCGGCTGGAAGCGTCGAGCTTCTCGAGCACTGACTTCACGTGGGTCTTGACGGTGCCCACCGCCAGAGTGAGCTTGGAGGCAATCGCCTTGTTGCTCATCCCCAGCATCATGTGCCGCAGGATGTCGCCTTCACGGCGCGTCAGGGCCTGCTGCTTCATACGGTCGGCTATGCGACTCGCAACGAGCGGACCGAGCGCGATGCCTCCCAGGTATACCGACCGCAAACCGGCCGCGAGATCCTGCAGGCTGCACCCGAGCAACAGATAACCCCGCGCGCCCTGTTCGAGTGCATGGCAGATCTTCGCCTCACTGTCACTGTGCGTGAGGATCATGACACGGCGACTGTGAGGGGACCCCGCGGCAATCATTCGCAGTCCCGAGTCGTAATCGGCGATTACAACATCCGCCGGCGGCACGCGCAGGGCACCGCCCACGGCCATCTCGAACTCACGCATCCGC
>Ga0268266_10001609_pt1 | contig 26358 bp, 19 predicted proteins | sample KBSS13metaG_FD_190356 | JGI IMG/M metagenome (GOLD analysis project Ga0268266, IMG submission 190356) | Switchgrass rhizosphere microbial communities from Kellogg Biological Station, Michigan, USA - KBS S1-3 metaG (SPAdes) (version 2) | ecosystem: Host-associated > Plants > Roots > Rhizosphere... | reverse complement strand
TGAGGCCGCGCCGGCCGACGGCATCGGCGAATATGTCGGCCGGCGCGGCCTCAGCAGAAGCAGAGTCGGCAGCCGTGACGTTGGAAGACGCGCCACCGCCAGGCGTAGCATCGGCTGCATCGGCAACACCGGCGGACCCGGCGCCGGCAGACGCGCCACGAGCCGGCGCCGCATTAGCAGACACGGCACCCGCAGCGGTGCGACCAGCAGACGAGGCATCAGCGAACGCAGCTCCGTCGGACACCCCGCTAGCAGATCGCGCACCAGTGGACGTGGCACCCGCGAACGCGCCGCTAGCGGACGCTGCATCGGCGGACATGCCACCATCCGACGCAAAATCGCCAGCCATGCTACCAGCCAACGCGGAGCGCGCTGACGCGACATCAGCGGCCGCAGTGCGCCCCTCCGCGACGCGCTCAGCCGCAAAACCCTCAGCCGCAGCAGCCTCGCCAGCAGCGCCTACGGGCGGCGCCGTCGCGCCCTCAACCGCGCCCCCCTCCCCGTCCGCCTCCCAAACACCCCCTCGCACCCGGGCAGCCAGCTCAGCCGCCTTAGGCCGGTCATACGACCGCCGGCTGAGACAAGCCCGCACAATGTCCCGAAACATAGGCGAGAAGCCCGGCGGCAACACCACCCCTTCGCGCCGCACGTCCACGCCGATGGGCGGACTGCGAGTCAGTGCCTCGAAAAGGCTGACCCCCAGCGCCCACATGTCGCTGGCGGTCGAGAGACTCCCGTCATGGATCTCCGGCGGGTCATACACCGAGACCATGTTGATACTCGCCGTCACCTCGCTCACATTCCGGATGGTGTCGCTCGCAAGGCGCAGCTGATCGCCGACCACCAGGACGTTCGCCGGCTTCAGCTGTCCCTGGACCAGGTTCCGGTTGTGCAGGAATGCGAGGGTATCGAGGATCGGCAGCAACAGCTCGCGGGCCTCGTCCTCCGACAGTGCACGGTGGCCCAACAACTGCGCCAGCGTCTGGTCGGCGTACTCCATCACCAGGTACAGGTACGGCTGGCCATCGAGTTGACACCGACCTGTCTCCAAAAGGCGAATCAGGTGGGGATGTTCGAGCTCCGCGGCCGCTTCCCATTGCAACCGATATGAATCCACCAGCGCAGGGACGACCCGGACCAGCTTGATTGCGACTTCAGTCGTATCCCCGCCGGCAAAATCGGTGAGGAAAACGCCGCTGTGATCGGAGCTCCCGAGGTAGCGGCGTAAAGGAAACGTGTCGTTGACAACGTGCCCCTGCCACTTCGACCAGACTTCGCTCGTCAATTCCTCTTGATACACACTCATAAGTCACCGAGGCGCGGCGGCCGGGCACTGTACGAGAGGCAACTATAAACATCATGAGCACGTCAGCGACACTGACGCCCGTTGGAGACAGACTCCAGAAGGGTGGCAAGAGGCGGTTAGACGCGCGAATTACCGCCGTTATGATCTGACATATCGCGTCAATGTGTTGCCTGGAGGCCCCAACCCCAGCCAGAAAGAACCTATGAGCGAGCCAGGTTGCGCGCCAGCGCCTCTTTCAAAGCCGCCCGCGGATCGGCGGCGAGTTGCTCGGCGCGCCATGCAACAAATCCGTCGGGTCGTACGAGGGTCGCCCCGGTATCCGACAAACCATAGCGCTCGCAAAAGCGCTGGCCGATGGGTCCGCCGGGCTGGCCCATGGGTCCGCCGGGCTCGCCCAGCGCCGGCTGGTCCACGGCGCCTCCAGGGCCCTCCACCTCGCTCACATCATGCCCCACGCGATAGACATCCAGCGGCAGATGCCCAAACTCAGCGGCGACGGCAGCCGCCGCACTCACCCAGCCCGCGCCGCGCGGCCCCGCGAACAGGACAAAGTTACCGAACAGATCCAGCGTCGAAACCCGATCCGCCACCGCTGACGTCGCCGCTGCCGAGCGCCTGAGCCAGACATGCGGAGCCCGTGACCCGGGCACCCCGCACGTCGTGCGCGGATCGGCATGAACCGCATCCCGCACCCCATACAAGTACCCCAGCTCGATATCGAAATCATCGACCTGCGGGTCGATCGGTTGTGTTGGCTTCAGCCACGGCGCCGTGCGCAACACGTAACGGGTGAACGCCTGGCCGACCGTGAACTCGGCGACCGGCTTGCGCTCGAGCGCGTAGGATTCCAACAGCCTGCGATCCGCGTGCCCCTGCAACACCAAGGCCAACTTCCAGGCGAGATTGTGCGCATCGTGGATACCGGTGTTGCCTCCAAAGCCGCCGTTCGGAGGCATGAGGTGGGCGGCATCACCCGCAATGAAGATGCGCCCTTCCTGGAGTCGCTCCGCGACACACGCGGTTGCGCGCCACCGCGTCCAGCCGTCGATCCGGACCGGCAGATCGGGCACACCAACACCCCCGCGAACGAGCTCGATGAGATGAGCCTCACTCACGTCCGCGGCGGCATTCGCGGCCGCCCCTGGATCGTGCGCCGCATCGCCCACTGTATTCACGGCGAGAAAGCCCGCCCGTGCCGCACGGTTCATGCGGAAGAACCCATGCAACACCGGGTTGTTCACATAGATGATCGACCAGGCCTTACCCCCGAGCCACGGCGACAGGTCCGCACTGAAGTAGATCGTCACCGAGTTCGAAAAGGCGCCCCGGCCCTCGTAGCGGATGCCGAGCTTCTCCCGCACCTTCGAGTGGCCGCCATCCGCGGCGATCAGATATTGACCACGAAGCTCACGCTTGCGGCCGGACTCGAGGTCCTTCACCACCAGGGAAACACCACTGGCATCCTGCCGCACATCCTCGATCTCGGCGCCCTGGATGATGCTCGCTCCGGCCTCGCGGGCCCGCTGCCGCAAGATCGGCTCGAGGTTGGGCTGGTTCAGATACAGGCGTCGGCACGGACTCAGAGCCTCCACCCCTTCGTTCAGGCTCGGCATGATGTCCCCGAGCTTGCGCCCCGAGACGGACTCCATGGCGACGATCGCCCCTTCGGGAACGAAGTCCCGGGCGGACCCCTCCCGCACGGCCTGCTCGATCCCGAGAGAACGGAACAGCTCGAGCGTCCGCATATGAAAGAACGCGGCACGCGGTAGCGGGGAGCTTTCCTTCAACCTCTCTACTGTCAAGGAAGGAATGCCGCGCTGAGCGAGAAATGCCGCCGCGCACAGGCCAACCAACCCGCCCCCCGCGATCAACACGGGAGCTTCGCTCACCTCGCTCGACTCGCGATCTGACATGCGTGACCCCTCCGCCGCCTCGCAAGGAGGTTACCGCCAACGCGCGCTATATTGCAAAATCAGCGCGGCAATGGCGCAGAGCTTGAAATACAGCTGACGGAACTCCGCACCCGCGGGATCGCGGGTCCGCTCTCGCGGACACAACTGCAGCAGACGCCCCTTGGACTGCGGCGGAAAGCTCAGCGGCGAGATCGCGTCCAGGAGTGTGATCGAGCCGAGAGGAATGAGGTGCGCATACAAGATGGCGCCCTTCTCGAGCGTGGCCGACGCGACAACCTCGCTCACGGTGTGCATCGCGTGCCTTGTTCTGCGCCCAACGGATTTCCAGCCTGGTCGAATTGCACTGACTGGTTATGCGGGGGCCCCTGGCCCATAATGACTCCAACAACAGGGGGGACCCCGCACCGTGCAAGGCTCATTGCCAAAGCTCTTCATTGCTCTGCTGGCCATCGCTCTCAACAGCGCCGCCCTGCCGGCAGCGGCGGAAACGGTCCTGGTCACCGGGGCGAACCAGGGCATCGGCCTGGAATTCGCGAAAGAATACGCCGCGCGCGGTTGGACGGTCATCGCCACCCACCGCCGGACGAGCACGCCGGAAGAGTTGGCCGATTTAGCCGCCAAGTACCCCAAGAACGTGCGCATCGAGCGGCTGGATGTCACCGACAACGCGCAAATCGAAGCGCTCGGGGCGAAGCTCAAAGGCGTCCCCATCGATGTGCTGCTCAGCAACGCCGGTCTCGTCCGCACCGACCCGATCGACAAGCCCGGCGGCAACACCAACCAGATGTTCGGTACGCTCGACTACAAGCTGCTGGACGACTTCATCCACACCAACGTCGCCGGGCCGCTCAAGCTCTGCGAGACTTTCAGTGGCAACGTCCGGGCGAGCAAGCAAAAGAAGATAGTGGCCATCAGCTCGGCGGCCGGCTCGGTGTCGGTCCCACCGTTCATGCCCAACGGCTCACCCGTGCCGGATCACTACTGGTACCGCATCAGCAAGGCCGGCTTGAACAGCGCGATGCGCCTGGTGAGCGCGCAGTTGAAGCCTGAAGGCATCACGGTCGTGATGTTCCATCCCGGCGGCGTCCAGGTGGAGAGCTTCGGCAATGCAAAACTGCCGGGCTTCGTGCCCCCGGCGGAGGCCATCGGCAAGATGATCAAGACCATCGACGGCCTGACCCTCAAGGACACCGGCCGCTTCCTGGACAACGACGGCAAAGATCACCCCTGGTAAGGGGCCGGGTCCGGCCAACCAGGGCCCGACAATCGAGGCCACCCCCGTCCGGGCCAACGCGGTGGCGCGGACAAAAGTGGGATGTCGATAGGCTACGTAGTCTAGCCGATCGCTGCGGCGCCCACGCCCGACAGTTGTACCGAGACGTCCCACAGCCGCCGCGCGTCGGCGTCGTTCTGCGCTTCCGCCGAAGGCAGCTCCTGTTGGCATTTGTGGAAGTACTTCCCGGTCACACCGTTCGCCTCGGGAGAGCTCGCCAGGTAGGTGATCGTCTTCGCGCCCTCTTCCGGGGTCAGGGCAAACTTCTTGGCGGCCTTGACCACGAAGGCGCCCAGGCCGGGGTTACCATCGGCAAAGCGCGTCGCGACAAAACCCGGGTGCAGACAATTGACGGTAACGCCCGTTCCTTCCAGGCGCCGCGCCAGCTCGCGCGTGAACAGGATGTTCATCAACTTGGAGCGGCTGTACATGCCGAAACCGCTGTAGCCCTTCTCCATCTGCAGATCGTCGAAGTCCAGCTTCGCCCGCTTATGAGCATCCGATGCCGTGCATACGATACGCGCCCCCGGAGTGGCCTTCAGACGCTCCAACAGTAGGAAAGTCACCACGAAATACGCAATGTGGTTCGTGGCGAAGGTCATCTCCAACGCCTCTCCCGTCACCTGGCGCGTTGCAAACAGAGCGCCCGCATTGTTGACGAGCACATCGATCTGCGGCTCGCTCGTGGCAATGACCTCAGAGACGCGCTTCATCTCCGCCAAGCGCGAAAGGTTCGCGTAGTGAGCAACATGATTGCGACCAGGAGCAATGCTCTCGAGGCGCTGTAGTGTCTGCTCGCCACGACTGCGGTCACGGGCAATCATGACGATGCGCGCGCCCTGCTCCGCGAGACTGCAGGCGGCGACTTCACCTATGCCCGAGGTCGCGCCGGTAATGACAACGGTTTTGCCTTGCATGGTGTTTGCCCGTCCAGATGGATTGATGTCCAGTCGTGGGGTCGCCTGGCGCGACCGCGGCGGACTGTACCACACAGGCTTTGGACGGCCTGAAATCGCCGTCTCGCGACAACGCGGACGCGGCGGTGCTCTGCGCCCTCAGTCCGGCACGTACGCCTGCATCAAGCTCTGGTACGCGCCTGCGAGAAACGCCGCTGGGTCCCCGAGCTCCGCCTCATACGCCTTGAGCGGATGTGCGGCGACCGCATCCGACCGACCGTAGCCCTTGTTGAAGAACTCGAACATCTGCGTGAAGAGCTTCTGGTAGATGTCGTGGTAACGGACAACGTCCGCACCGGTGAGCAGTTTGCCCTCCGCACCCACCACGCGGGTGTCGGGCTTCACCACCGAAGCGAGCTTCTCGTACCCGCGCACCAACCCGCCCAGCCAGCCGCCGTTGTGGATATCCAGGACCGGCCAACGATCCCCACAGACCGGGCCGCCGGCAACCAACACGTTGGCCTCCGGGAAGTGGACGTACAGATCGCCATCGGTATGCGCGGCCGGCAGGTAGTCGTAAGCGACGTGCTGCCCCGCAAACTCCAACGAGCCGGAGGTCCGAGTTGTCTTGCTAGCGCGCGCCTTCTCGGGCAAGGGACCGTACGTGCCTTCGTAACAGACCGAAGTGGCCTTGCGCCCCTCGTACAGCCGCGTGACCTCATGCGCGAGGATCACGCCGCCCTTGCTGCCAACAGGTAGATTCGAACCCGTCTGCTCAGGGTGCCAGTGGGTGTTGATGAGCGTGTTGACGCGACTACTGCCGGTCGTCTTCTCCACGGCTTTCAGCAACGCCTTGGAGTGGGTCGCGAGGCCGCCATCAATCAGGAGGGCGCCGTCAGGACCGGCCAGGGCGACGACATTGCAGCCCGCGCCCTGGAACAGCGTGAGGCCACCCGTGAGCGGCGTAACAGTGATCCCATCGCTTGCGGCAAAAACGGGGCGCGTCGAGGCCAACACACTCAACGAGCCCAACACTTGAAGCCCACCGCTCAGGACGCGGCGGCGTGACAGTCGGTTCATCTTTCTAAGGGCCCTTTAGATCACTGAGCTTTGGCGACGGGCGCTGCGGCCGCCGCGCCAGGCGACAGCACCCCCTGTGCCGCCAGAAACTTGGGCAAGTCCCCGGGCGGGTACATCGGCGGATACTTGGTGCTGGCCGCCTCGAGTCCATCGCCGGGCCGCAACGGCCAGATGGTCGCTTCATAACCGATCGGTGGCCCCACCGGCGGCCAGTCGGGCACCTTGGCCAACTGCACCGTCGCGCCGGAGTCGCGCAGTAACTTCGCCAGGTCCGGCTGTGGCGGCTGTCGCTGCGCCAGGAAGGGTACGTAGCCGCGCGCCTCTGCGTAGTCCAGCGCCGTCAGCCCATCCGGATCCCGCGCGTTCACATCTATGCCCCAGGAAACCAACAGCTTCACCGCCTCGGGCGAATTCGCGCGGACCGCGAAGTGCAAAGCGGTTCCACCGCGGGTACGCAGCAGGTGATGCTGGATCGACATGATGTTCACTTCCGTGCCCGCATCGTGCAGAGCCTTCAGCACTTCGATAGCCGCACGAGGGTTGGCCGCGCCGCCACCGCCAAAACTACCGCGACCGCCCAGCGCCGCCATGAGCGGAGTCTGGTTGTCCGCCTGGTACAGCTTCGGGTCGGCGCCGTGCGCCAACAGCAGCTTGACCAAGTCAACATCATCCTCGGCAGCGGCCGCCATCAGCGGGGTCGCCCCGCGGGCGGCCCCCCCGGCATTACGCCCGGCCGGACGGTAGAAGAGCTGCATGTTCGGGTTCGCTCCCTTGTCGAGCAGCAACGCGATGACGTCCTTCGGCGTGGCCTGGTTCGGCGCTTCGGCCGGGTTGACGCTGGGCCCTCCTCCGAATATCGAGGGTGGACGCGGCGAGCTGTGCACAACAGCCGCGTACAGCGGGCTTTGACCGTACATGTCCCACTGGTTGACGTCAGCACCGGCGTCGATCAGCCGCTTGGCGATGTCCCAGTTGGTATTCATGATCGCGACCGTCATCGGCGCCACGCCATCCGGATCGGGCAAGTCAACGTCCACATGGTGTTTGATCAGGACGTTGACGCATGCGAGACAATTCTCGCGCGCTGCATACATCAGCGGCGTGAGTCCGCCGGCATTGGTGCGCTTGGCGCGGCTCTCGGCAGTGACATGGCGCTCCCAGTTGCGCCAGGCGCTGCGCGCATTCACATCGGCGCCGTGCGCAATGAGTAACTCCATCATCTGGGGATGCCGGCGTGCGCTCGCCCACATGAGCGCTGTCTGGTTACCCCAACTCTCGCGCGCATCAACCTTGGCACCGTGCCGCAATAGCAGCTTCGCCGCCTCGACGTTGCCAGTGCGCGCCACCTCCATCAGGACAGTCTGTCCCTCCGGATTCGGCGAGTCCGCATTCGCTCCCGCATCGAGCAGCAGCTTGATGATTTGGGTATTGCCGGTAGCGCCCGCCATCTGCATCGGCGTGGCGCCGTACTTGTTGGCTTCGCCAACTTTCGCGCCCGCCTTGAGGAGGCGCTTCACCTCAGAGAGGTCGTTGCGGTAGACGGCCCACTCCAACGGCGTGCTGCCGTCCGGGCCTTTGACATCTGGCGCCGCGCCCACAGCCGAGGGGTCACCAGCGGCTGCCTGCGTACCAGCGACTGGCTGCGCGACGGCAACAGCAGCAGCGACAGCTAACAGCCCCGCAGCACAAACCCCTGCAAATCCCCGCATCAGGCTAAACCTCCGAGAGGACCCCGGTAGCGGTGGGGAAGTCCTTCACGGGCGCACCCACCTTCTGCAGCAACGTGACCAGGATATTCGCGTGCGGGGTGTCCTGCGGATAGTGCAGGTGCTGGCCCCCCTTGATGCCGCCACCGCGACCGACAATGGCCTGGGGTAAGGGATCGTTATTGTGCCGATCGGAGTTGGCCATGTTGCTGCCGTAGAGAATGACGGCGTTGTCGAGCACGGTGCCGTTACCCTCCTTCATTCCCTTCAGACGCTGCACGAACTTGGCCATGCGGATCGTATGGAACGTCTGGATGCGCAGCAGCTTCTCGAAGGACTCCTCTTTCTCACCGTGATGCGATAGCGGATGGAAGGCCTCCGTCACGTTTACCATTGTGTACGCGCGCATAGTGGCCTCATTGGCCATCTTGAAAGTCGCCACACGCGTCTGATTGGTCTGCCAGGCGAGCGCCATCATCTCGAACTGCACATCGAGGAGCTCCGTGAAGTCCTCCGGCGCGCCCAACGGTGCATTCGGCAGATTGCCGAAACCTTCTGACGCAACCTTCAACTTCTGGACGCGGCGCTCGACCTCACGCACCGAGTCCAGGTAGTCACTGACGATTCCGCGGTCGGCCGCATCGAGCTGGCGATTGAGGTTTGCGGTCTCCTCCCGTGCGTAATCGAGCAGACTTCCCTGAGAAGCGATGATTTCACGGCGTTCCGCGTTGGAATCACCCTGGCCGAACATGCCGTAGAACACCTTGCGAGGATTGCCCTCCATGGGCGCTTGCTGGGTCGAGGTGCGGTAAGACACCGAACTGTATCCACCCGGCTCACCGCATAACTCCAACGACGGCAGCGACGTGTCTTGACCGATCTGCCGTGCGGCGAGCTGATCGACGCTCATACCGACATCGCCCGTCGGCTTGCGGTCAGCCGGGTGCACGCAGGTGAGCCACGTGCTCTCGATGATGCCGTGGGGATCGGAGCTCTCCCCGCCCTTGTTGCGCAGGCCGGTGACCACCGTCACGTACTCGCGGAAGGGCTCCAGGGGCTTCAGGATCGGCGAGAACTTGAAGTCCTTGCCCGTGCCTTCCGGCGTCCAGAGCTTCTGAATCGCGCCATGGGGAAAGTAGACGAACCCGAGGCGCGGCTTCACCGCGGCGGGCGTGTCCGCCAGCGCCGTGCCGGCCGGAATCATGGCATCGAGCAGGGGCAACGCAAGACTGACTCCCGCGCCCTTGAGTACGGTGCGGCGGGATAGATGCTTCCTTGTAAGAAACACGGCTCAATTACCTCCGGTCGGAGCAGCAGGGGGAGTAGCTGGCCCATGGGTCACCCGGGCGAGTGAGGCACTTTTTATCGCGGGTTGCGGTGCCTGAGTGGGCGGCCCGCGCCTGCGGAAGGCATCACTCTCTACCACTTGCGTGACGATGTACGCGAACCGGTTGTGCTCGCGCGGCGCATCACGCGCAATACGCCGTACCACCGGCATGTCGTAGTACTCGAGGGGACGGCCGATGGCGTAGGACATCAACTGCCCGGTGAGGGTCTGCACGAACAGTTCCGAACGTGACAGCAGCGCCTTGCGCAGGTCGTCAGGACCTTTTATCGCCGTCCCATCCGCCAGGACCCCACTGGTATCTATCGGTGTGTGCGTGGCCGGATCGAGCTCGCGGAACTGGCCTACCGTGTTGAAATTCTCGAGCGCGAAGCCCGGCGGATCCATCACCCCATGGCAGGCATGGCAAGTGGGGTTCGTGCTGTGTTGCATGACTCGCTCACGCACGGTCCTGGGCGGCTTGCCATGGACGTTCTCTGCCAACGTGGGAACGTTCGGCGGCGGATGGGGCGCGGGCGAACCGAGCACCCGCTCGATGATCCAGGCCCCACGCAGCACGGGGGCGGTGCGATCCGGGTTGGCGGTGAGCATCAGGATGGCACCCTTGCCCAACAGGCCCCAACGCCGCGAATCGGCGAGTTGGATCCGGCGGAACTGGCCGCCCTTGATATCCTCCATGCCGTAGAGCATGGCGAGGGATTCATTGACATACGTGTAGTTGCCGTCCAGCAGCGCCGTGACCGGCTGATCGGAGCGCAGCACACTGTCGAGGAAGAGTGAGAGCTCCTGCTTGAACAGAGGCCGTGGGTCCAACGGACCGCTTGCGTAGGAGAACTGCGCGCGATCCGGAACAATCTCGTCGAGACGCGCGAGATTCAGCCACTGGAAGGCGAAGCCATCCACGAGCGCCTTGGAGCGCGGATCAGCCAGCATGCGCTGCACTTGCTTTTCCAACACCTGCGGATCGCCGAGCCGGTGGTCAGCGGCGAGGCTCAAAAGCTCCTCGTCCGGAATGCTACTCCACAGGAAAAACGACAGGCGCGACGCGAGCGTCAGGTCGCTGAGCGTCCCTGTATCCGCGCTGCCCGTGTGCATCTGCTCCGCAGGCATCTCTACGCGGTACAGGAACCAGGGGCTCGCAAGAATGCCGGAGAGCGCATCGCGGATCCCGGTTTCGAACCCGCCTTCCTTGCGTCCCGCCTCGTAGAAGCCTAAGAGCGGACGCAGGTCGGCGTCGCTCACGGGACGCCGGAAGGCGAGCCGTGCGAGGTGTTCGACGATACGTCGGGCACAGGGTGCCTCTTCTGCCGTGTTTGCCGGGTGGCACAGGAAAATCTTCGCCCGCGTCGGCGAATCGCTCGAGCCGGTGACGTTGAGCGGGCCCCGGATCTGGAAGGCATGCACCAGCTGCACACGCTCCTGACCGCCCTCGAGGGCAGTTACGCGCACACGTTCGTCACTCTCGGCAAAATCGCGGTGCACGAAGGTTACCGCGACACGATGCTGCCCCTGCGTCGCATGGAATTTGATGTTGCGCAGGCGGCCGTTGATCTCGTTCACCGCCGTCTGCTGCTGTTGGTCGATGGCCTTCTGATCGGCGTCCCCGCCGATGTGCGTGCGGAAGAACTCCTTGCCATCCAACAACGCCACGACGGTGTTATCGAACTCCATGAGCGGCACATCGCGCCCGAGCGCCAGATCGCCGATGGTGAGCGCGTATTCACCGTCCGCCGGGAAGGTGTACTCGCCACTCATACCACCACGGGTGCCGAAGGGCATACCGTCTCTGTAGAGCTGCTGATTACCCTCCCCGGGGTGACCGCGCACCTGTAAGGAGATGACCATGTCACCCGTGGGACCGAATGTCGTAGTCACCGCCGGGGCCTTGGGATTACCGACCGCCTGGCCCGCAACCACACGCGCCGCATTCACATATTGGTCCACGTAGGAGGGACCAACCTGCAACAGCACCGCATCGGTGTCGTAGCCCGTCTTGTGATGGTCGTCGGGCAGCAAGGCCGCCGCATCGATATTGAGCGCCAGGAGGTCGCGCACGGCGTTCGCGTATTCACGCCGATTCAGACGGCGCAACGGAACACGACCCGGGGTCGCCTTCGCGCTGTCATCGAGTGTCCCCTCGAGCCAGGAGACGATCTGGTTTATATCGCGTACGTCAGGGTGCTGCTTGGCGTTCGGCGGCGGCATGAAACCGCCCTGCAGCTTGGTGATCGCATCTTCCCAGACCTTGCCGTCCGCGGGGACTTCGTCCGGGGACATCGAGTCGAACGCGACACCGCCGGCCCAATCGGTGACGTTGTGGCACTCGGTACAGTAGTGCTGGACCAGGTCCCATTGCGCCGGCGTTGGAGTCCTGTCGGAGGCCTGAGACGTGGCCGCAGCGCCAAGCACCAGGGCAGCGGCCGGAACGATGCAAAGTCCTATGCGAAATCTGGATGACATACTGCGGCACCACCCCCTTGCGGCGCCCACGAATGTTCCGGGAGCATTGACGAGAATACCCCGCCCCCAGGACCCCGGGGTAACCCATCGGTTCACGGAAGAGTGCTTATCCACCAAGCGGTTACGTGACGACCGGCACCCGGTCTCGAGAGGCTGCATCTTCGAGCAAATCGTCACGCTTTGCGGAGGGATTTGAGCGACAGGCGCAGGAGAACCTCGAGCGCTCCCTGGCCGGCCTCCGCGCCCATGGATAATGGCGGTCCAGTCCGGGGACTCGTGCGCGGCCGACGCGCTCGAGCACAGCGTCGAGCTGGCCGCTGCCTCAATTGCGCCTGAATTGCGCCCTGCATCGCCACTATCGACGACCATACTGTCCGAGTGCGCCCTCTAACGGGCCAAGCAAGGGAGCCTGCGCCACATGCAAGAGTCAGATTCGACACCGCCGACCTCAGCGCAGTCGGCGGTGAGCGCGACTTTCCCATTCATGCTGGTCGCAGCAGTGATCCAAGGAGCGGCTTTTTATTGGGCGCAATGCTACACCATGCGCTACCCCTGGCTATCGAGCGATCGGGCGTGGTTGATTGGTTTATACGCTGTGGCCTCGATCGTGCCCATCACTTTCCAGCTGTTGGTCGAGCACGCCCGCAGAACTGCTCTGTGGCTGATCCTCGCTGCGTGGGGCGGAGCCGCCTTCTACTTCGGATGGGAGTACGGCGCCACGGTCAACGAACTCGGAGGGGACTTCGGATACTTGGCGTTTGGATTCATTCTGACCGTGTTGTGGTTGCTAGTGCTGCCGTTCGTGCAGAGCGGCCTTGCAGCCGCCGGCCACGGGATCCACTACCGTTCGCTGTTCGCCTACGCGTGGCGCAACATGATCACACTCACGGAGGCGGCGCTCTTCACGGGACTCTTCTGGTTGCTGCTGTATCTCTGGGCGTCGCTGTTTCAGATGGTGGGCATCGGCTTTTTCAGCGAATTGTTCTTCCATCAGACGCTGTTCATCTGCTTTGTGACACCGCTCGCCCTCGGCTGCGCCTTGTACCTGGTTGGCTCGATTGAGCAACTGGTGTCAGCGCTGCTCGCGCAGATCCTCAACGTGATGAAATGGCTCGCCGTCGTGGCGGGCCTGCTCCTGGCGCTGTTCACGGCTGCACTCGCTCTCAAGCTTCCGGGTCTGGTGTTCTCCGGTGAGCGGGCCATCGGCTCCGCCTGGCTGCTGTGGCTCGTCGCCGTCGTTGTGTTGCTCCTGAATGCGGCCTATCAGGATGGAGCGGTGGAGCAACCGCTTCCGAAAAGGGTCGCACTCTCTTTGCGGATCGTCACACCGCTCACGATGATCATTTCTTTCACGGCGCTCTATGCCTTGCTCGTTCGCACACAACACTACGGGTTGACGGTGGAGCGCGTATGGGCGTTTGTCGTTGCGGGAACGGCGCTGATGTATTCAGTCGGATATTCGATCGCCGCGCTTGGTAAAGGCGGATGGCTGATCGGGATGGCGCGCGTCAATGTTGCAGTAGCGACAGCCCTGATCGTCGCGATTGCCTCGGCGTTGACGCCGCTGATGTCACCGTACCGCCTGGCGGCAAACAGTCAGTATCGCGCCGTTCTCGCAGGGCGCTACGGGTCGCCGGAGGCAAGCGCCCAGAACTCTCCCTTACTCTACCTACGGTTCTACTCCGGAAGATATGGCATGGATAGACTAAGCCAGCTGACCCGAGTGCAAGGAACGCCGGACGCCGGGCGCATCCGTGAGCTAGCGGCGGCCACCATCGCAATGGGGGCTCCCTGGGTCATTCCGCCCGAAGTTGAAACGTATGTGAGTGAGCGTGTCGCGAAGCTCGCCATCTATCCGGCGGGCCGCGCACTCGATGCCAACCTGTCTGGCCGGCTCATCAACGAATGTCTTCCTCCGCATGGCCGGCTCGCTCAGCTCCAAGTCTGCGGTATACAGAGCGCTGGCATTTTTATCGACCTGAATGGCGATGGCATCGACGAGTTCGTCTTGATGACGGCCGATACTGGCCTCGAGAATGGTGGGCTCAGCGGGTTCGTGTACAAAAATGACGCTGGCAACTGGAACCGCATCGGTGGGCTGTATCCGGTGACATCCGGACCGCAGCCGTCGTGGGCCGTGGTGGTCTCTGAGCTGCGCAAGGGTGATTTCGCGGTGCAGGGTGATCTGGAGCTGGCTGCTTCCTGGAAGGAGCTGGTGTTAGGGCCGGAGCGGCTCAGGGTCAGGCAATAGGCTGAAGCGCAGGAACTCGCATCTCAGATCAGGTCATCGAGAGCGCAACGCGCCAGCCCGGTGTGCTGGGCTTGGTGGGCATTTCCTGGCGCGCTTTCGCGCCGACCCAAGCTCAGGTCGCACCCAGGCACGGCGTTCATCTCGGCAATTTCGATCCGAAGCTGATCGCGTCGGTTCGAGTCCGCCGGTTCGATGGGGGCGGATACGTGGCGATTCCTGGATGAGTGACGCACCTGCCGGCCATCTGCCCTTCAAAAGCTCGCTGAACGTCTGCTCCCGAGCGATCCAATCGCCGAGCGCCATGTCCGCAACGGGTCGATCTGGGTCGGTTCCTGTATCGGGCTCATATCGGCCAACGGAGCCGTCACTGGACCTTGGCTTTCGAGTTTCCACGCAGCCGCCATTTGCAGCGACTGCACCCTTCCATCCGTCCCGCTTGGGGAGGGCGCAGTTCAAAATCCGTAAAGCGACGCGGGATTTTCGACCAAAATCTTTCGCCTCAACCTCGCATCCGGTGCCCAAAGCGGTAGTTGATTAAGCAGCTGACCGTCGTCAATTTTAAGTAGCGGCGCAACATCAGTTGGATTACGACCGGGAACGCGAGACGAATCTGGGTGGGGCCAATCTGTTCCCCATAGCACGCGTTGGGGATTCGCCGAAATCAGCGCCCGAGCAAGCGGGGCCGCGTCCGCGTAGTCAGGCGGTCGCTCTGATATTCGGTAGGCTGCTGACAGCTTGATGTATGCCTTGCCAGTGCGAACGAGATGTACCAAGACGTCAAAGCCCCTTTGACCTACACCAAGCACTGCACGCGCGCCGGCGAAATGATCGAATACGACCGGGATCGTCGTCTTCATCACCTCATCGGCAAGTGCTTCGACGATGGGAAGCTTTGAGTAGATTTGAACGTGCCAATTTCGGCCGGCAATCCTCTTGATAGCCGTCTGGAATTGCCGACGAACTGCAGCCGCATCCGGGATACCAAGATCGACAAAATTCAAACGAATCCCACGGACACCGACGGCTGCCAAAGTATCGAGTTCCGCGCCCGAGGTTGTGCCATCGATAAGCGCTATGCCCCGCGCTCGATGCCCGATCTGCCGGAGGGCATCGAGCATGCATGAGTTGTCGGCGCCGTAGACCAGCGAGTTCACGACGATAATCTTTGTCATGTGTAGCGCATGATGTAGGGCAAGCGACTCTCTGACAGAGGCGACTTCAGGTGTGTACGTTCTACCAGTCCAAAACGGAAAGCGTTGCGAATCACAGAAGATGTGTGAATGGCAGTCGCAGGCATCCGCCGGAACCTCGAAATTAACGGCGGTTGCGGGTTGAGAGGCGGCGCCGTAGGCAGGCCGCGGGTAGCGGACGCACAACGAGGTGGCAAGGCCGCCAACGAGCACATCCCGTCGTGTTAGTTTCAGTTCCACGCGTCAAGCCGAAGGGTCTCTCGTGCAGTGTATCCGCCAAGGCCTTCCATGTTATCTCGTCGGTGCCAAGTTCATGCAAGCAGTCATGACCAGCGGTCCTCCTGCTGGGAAAGTCGGCAAACAGCGCCGCGTTACAGCCTCGGCCAAGCCAGCGCATGTCGGACATTCGAACATCGCACCTGACGCCCCGGCGAGGAGTCGCCGAGACAACGAAGTGACGATGTGTTGAGTCGGCGAACTACGTTCGCCCCTTAAAGTACCGCCCCGAGACTTCGACCTTGCCCCAGGAGGGTTCGCGAGCGCATTCTAATTCCACGTCCACGGGGAGCACCCCAGGGAGGCACCGAAGGGATTCTAGCTGCACTGCAACAGGTTCCGGCTGAAGGCGGGCAGGTTCTTAAAATAGCCCCGCCGTCTTGCTGTCAGTCAGGTTTTCGAGCCGCCATGCGTGTTGAGCTGCCCTTCGTGAGAGAGCTGAAGCGCCGCAACGTCGTGCGCGTCGCGATTCTGTACGTCCTCCTGTGCTGGCTGATTCTCGATCCTCTGCATGTGATCTTCCACATGCTGGAAGTTCCAACGTGGGCGAATCGCCTGGTCATCGTCCTGTTGGCGCTGGGCTTCCCGGGCGTCGTGCTATTCGCCTGGGTGTACGAGATTACGCCGGAGGGTTTGAAACCGACCGTGGAAGTGGCCCATGGTCAATCAATCACGAAACACACCGGTCGTCGACTCGACCGAGCCATCATCGTTGTGCTCGCAGTGGCGCTCGCCTACTTCGTCGCCGACAAGTTCTGGCTCTCGCGACAAGTGACAGCACCAGAGCATGCGTCAGCTGCGACTCGAGGTACGGCAGCGGCGCTGAACACGGCTGGCGCAGATAAATCGATAGCAGTCCTGCCGTTTCTCGATTTGAGCGAGAAGAAGGACCAGGAATATTTCGCGGATGGCATGGCTGAGGAGATCATTGATCTCCTGGCCCGGATTCCCCGTGTCACGGTGATCGGTCGAACGTCGTCATTTCAGTTCAAGGGAAAGAACACGGACCTGCGGGAAGTCGGCAAGGTTCTGGGCGCTGCGTATGTCCTCGAGGGGAGCGTCCGCCGTTCGCAGGATCACGTCAGGGTCAGTGTGCAGCTGATCGATGCGCGCGACGGCTCGCACCGCTGGTCCGAGTCCTACGACCGACCCATCGGAGATGTGCTCAAAGTTCAGGACGACATTGCAGCCGGACTTGTGCGCGCAATTCAATTGCGGGTCGGCGCAGAGGATCTTCCGGCGCGCGCTGCGGTTCTCAACCCGGAAGCCTATAACCTGTTTCTCCGCGCGCGTGCGGCGAGGGATCGCCAGGACATGCAAGGAAAAGAGGATGCCTTCGGCTACTACGGGCAGGTGCTGAAGGTCGACCCCACGTTCGTGCCCGCCGCTGTAGGGTTAGCGTACGCGTCCCAGGCCATTTTCAATTATACGAGGACGGAGAGTGACGCCGGTCAGGCGCGCGCGGCGATCGATGCCGCACTGAGACTCAATCCTAACCTTGCCGAGATGCATGCTGTGCGTGGGTGGCTCTACCTGAATCACGGTCTTGACACGGCGGCGGCAGAAGCTGAGATAACACAAGCATTGCGGATGGACCCGGAGAGCCATGTGGTACAGGGCGAGGCTGGGAGGCTCGCCTGCGTGTTAGGACGGTGGGATGAGGCCATGCGCTATTTTCGGGCTGCGATCTCGCATGATCCCTTCGATCCGGTATCGATCGGAAATTATGCCGTTTGTTTGCTCCGCTCGGGACAGCTCGTCGAGGCCGAAGAGCAGGCACGTCAGGGGCTTGCGATCAGCCCGAGGGACGACCCAGGATGGGCTGTCCTGGGAAGGATATTACTGGCACGGGGCGAGCTTTCGGGGGCGCTGGACGCCTTTCGTCACACAAGTTGGCGGCACAACCGCCTTGTTGGACTTACCGCGATCTACTACACAATGGGCCGCCACGCTGAGTCCGACCAGGCCATGCGCCAGCTGGAGGCGGAAGCCGCAGCCGAGGACCCTTATGAGGTTGCTGAGGGCCGCGCTTACCGCAGCGAGTTCGAAGAGGCATTGAAGTGGCTCGAGCGTACAGAGGCCCGGAAAAACGTCGACGTAGTGGTAGCAGCGGTCAAGGGCGACCCAGCGTTCGCGCAGTACGCCGAGGATCCACGTTACCGCGTGTGGCTGCGCAAGATGAATCTACCGGACTAACAGCCGTGCATCTGCGCCTATGACCACAGAACAGGACCGAGCACCCCTGTCGAGCGAGGTCAAACGCCTCGAGGGTGAAGTGGGCACGCACGCCCATCATCCGCTGCTGCATCTGCCGTTTTTCGAGCAGCTCAAGCGGCGTAACGTCTTCCGCGTCGCAACACTGTATCTGGTCGTGTGCTGGCTGATTCTCGATCCCGTGCATGTGGTGTTCCACATGCTGGAGGTTCCGGCCTGGGCCAATCGCCTGGTCGTGATGCTCATGGCGGTCGGCTTCCCGGCCGTAGTCATCTTCGCCTGGGTGTATGAGATCACTCCCGAGGGCTTGAAGCCGACCGTTGAAGTCCCGCATCACGAGTCAATCCGCAAGCTCACCGGGCGTCGGCTGGATCGGGCCATCATCGCCGTACTCGCCGTGGCGCTGGCGTACTTCGTCGTCGACAAGTTCTGGATCTCCAAGCACGCCACGGCGCCTGAGTCCGTGGCGTCCGCTGCTCCAGACACGGCCGCACGAACCAGCGCTATTCCGCCCGCCGCAGCCCTATTCGCCCCGCCGCCGCACTCCATCGCGGTACTGCCGTTCATCAACCTGAGCGGCGATCAGGAGCAGGAGTACTTCTCCGACGGGCTCACCGAGGAGCTGCTCAATTCTCTGGCCGAGATCAACGAGCTGCAGGTCGCGGCTCGCACGTCGGCTTTCTCTTTCAAGGGAAAGGACAACGACATCGGCACCATTGCCCGCAAACTCAATGTTGCGACGGTCCTCGAAGGAAGCGTGCGGCGCTCGGCCCGAACGGTCCGCGTCACAGCACAGCTCATCAACACCGTTACGGGGTTTCACTTGTGGTCAAAGACCTATGACCGGGACTTGGGCGACGTGCTGAAACTTCAGACCGAGATCGCAACCGCAGTGGCAAGCGCACTGGAAGTTACTCTGCTGGGAGACATCTCCGCGAAGATTGAACTGGGTGGTACACGTAATCCGGCCGCGTTCGATGCCTATCTACGCGGCTCCAAGGCCTACAGTACCCACCACAACCTGAGCGATCTTCAATCCGCTGCCGCCGCGTATACCGAGGCGATTCGCCTGGATGCTCATTACGCACTCGCCTTTGCCGGCCGCTCAATGGCGCTCGATGAACACGCCAGCGAGTATCAGACTGGCCCGGCGCAGCGCACCAGTTTTGAAAATGCCCTCGCTGATGCGCGGCGGGCAATCGCGCTGGCGCCTGAACTTGGGGAGGCTCATCTTGGGTTAGCTCACGTTCTCGAGGACGGGTTTCTCGATTTTGTCCACGCGGGCGACGAGTATTCGCGCGCCCTGTCTCTGGCGCCGGGCAATGCGAGAGTACTGACACACTACGGCGCGTTTGCGGTGAATATGGGCCGCACCGAAGCGGGACTCGCCGCCATCCGCCGCGCGGTCAGACTCGATCCGCTGAGCACCAACAGCTACTACAAGCTCGGCGAAGCACAGTGGGTCTCACGACGCTACAGCGACGCGGTGGCGGCGTTCGGGGAGGTCATCACTCTGGATCCTGACGCCTCGCGAGCCTATGCGTGGCGTGGATTTGCTTACTACGGGCTGGGCGACTTCGAAGGCGCCCGCTCTTCGTGCGAGGCCGACCCTATCGGGCGCAAGGGGTGGTTTCTCCACTGCCTCGGGCTCGTGTACGACAAACTCGGGCGACATGTCGACGCCGAAGCTATCCTAAGGAGGTATCGCGCCGAAGTTGGTGACACCGCGGCCTATCAATATGCTGAGATGTACGCGCAGTGGGGGAATACTGTCAAAGCATTCGAATGGCTTCAAACGGCCGTGCGCCTACGTGACCCGGGCCTGGGCTGGCTGAAGAGGGACCCGCTCCTGGATCCACTGCGCAAAGAGCCAGGCTTCCAAGCGATCGAGCGGGCGTTGAACTTTCCGGATTGAATACCTGCGCGCTATATGAGTGGGCGGTTTCTCCGCGCGCACCGACCGCTGTGAGGAAAGTTGAAGGACCGCTCGGGGTCGGCGTTAGTAAGCGGTCATTCGTCGCATACGGTACCCTGCCAGTGCCCAATATTCTATTTTGGCATCGGCCAGACCACTTTAAGGAGCTACGATGCGCGCCGCGTTCAATGTCATGATGCGAATCGTTAGCACTCTCCTCGGCGTCGTGATGATAGCCATGGGAACGGTTTGGATTTTGCAGGGACTCGACCTGGCGTTCCGGGTCGGGTTCATGGTCGGCAACAAGCATTGGGCCGTCTATGGAGGGATCCTTGCGCTGCTCGGCATCGCACAGGTGATCTGGAGCAATACGCGGCAGGTCAAAAGCTGATCTTCAGAAAATTACCGATGAAATCCATCAAGAGCTATCCGACAACGGTCGAAGCGGATATAGCGAGAATGGCCCTGGAAGCTGCCGGTGTACCCTCAGTGGTCGTCGGTATCGGTGTCGGCATGGAAGGCGGCACGGCGGGTGTGCGATTGCTCGTACCGGATGATCGTATCGAAGAAGCACTGACGGTGCTCGGAGATACCTGAAAAGCGGCCGTCCTGAGCGTCTCAGAGCGGTCCCTTTGGGCCGTTCAATCGAACGGCGGCCGGGCTCGAATTTGCGCTGTCGGCCATGACCGGTCATTGGAGCGTGCACCGACGCATCGCGAATAACCAGGCCCAGACGGGGTCGATGCTCTCGAGTGATCGACCCAGTTGACGGGCTGGTTTGAGTCGACAGCGCCAGTTCGCGGGACTGGCCCTGATCGGCGCCAGCCGGCCACGATCGGCCGTTCGCGCGGATGCGCACGGCCGAGGGTACGGATTTAGATGATCAGAATACGTACTTGGGCGTTTCCGCGGGAACAATCGCATCGAGGTTGATCGCGATCTTCTCGCTGTCACTCCTGACGACGAGAAAGTCCAATCTATCAGTTGGGCTCAAGTTCATCTCCTGATGTGGCACGCCCGGTGCGAAGTAGACGAAATCACCCTGCCGGATCGTGGTTGCAAATTCGAGCCGCTCGCCCCAGCGGATCTCGCCTTGACCGCGCAGCACATGGACGGCCACCTCGTGGCGACCGTGATGATGCGGTCTCGTCCGCGACTTGGGCTGGAAAGCGACAGTGCCGATCCAGGTTTGAAACCCACCGGTTCCCGTGAACTCAAATGCCGTTGCCCGTCCTGCGGCTCCGGGTGCGAGCATGGTCATTTCCTGTGCGCCGCCACGAACTACCCGAACGCCCTCTCTCCACTTCACGAGTTGCCGCTCCGATGACATGTCCGTATGCCCCGTCCTGTACACTATAGCGATCACTGTGCATTATTGAGGACAGTTTGTCCACTAAAGATGACACGCCAAACGTCGCCCGTGCCGTCCGTCGGCGACGTGACCGGCTCGGTCTCAGTATTCGGGATCTGGCGGCCCGAAGTGGCGTTTCGCCGTCCATGATTTCGGACATCGAGCGGCAGGCAAAATCGCCGACAGTATCGACTCTTTCGGCACTCGCAGCGGCTCTGGGGGTTCCGACCAGTGTGCTGCTCGAAGGCGATTCGGACGGCGAAACACGGCTGCACGTGGTTCGCGCGGCGGAGCGCATGCGGATGATTGATTCAAATTCTGGCGTTGCGCGCGAAAGTTTCGGGCCGACAATCAAAGGGAGCAAGGTCGAGTTCCTGAGCCTTACCATTCCTCCAAGTTCGATCGCGGGGCCATTTCCCCCACATCCAAAGGGCACGATCGAGCACGTTCATGTTGCATCCGGATCTGTTCGTATGCAGCTCGGGGCGCAAACCATAACGCTTGGGCGAGGAGACTCCTGCACTTGCCTTGCGGACACGCCCCATAGCTTCCACAACGAGGGAAAACGCGAAGCGCTCCTGTATGTGATTGTCGAACCCCCTTGACGGTTGAACACCGACGAAGCACCGTCTGCTTTGGGTCCGAAACCAGGCACACCCGGATTGCGGGCGACGCTGGTTGGGTCAAACAGGTGAACCCCATGCGTAACGTCCTGTGCGTTCTTCTCCTGGCTTGCACTTTCTCGGCCGACGTGCGCGCGACCGAAACGCCTGTTGCGTCTGGGCATGCGAACGACAGTCGCCATGAGGTTCAGCAAGCCGCTCCTGTCACTGATCAGCTGAGCGCGCCGCAGCTGGCGATTGTGACCTTCGGCCCCGGCGCACTCTCTTGGGAGCGATTCGGCCATAACGCCATCGTCGTTGACGATCCGGCAGCTGGCACCCGTCTCAGTTACAACTACGGTGTCTTTGACTTCCTGGAGAAGAGCTTCCTGCTGAACTTCGCGCTGGGGCACATGCATTACTCCCTCGCCGCGAGGCCCCTCGACGAAGACCTCGCGGTGTACGTGGGCGAGGGCCGCTCGGTGACCGTACAGGTTCTAAACCTGACACCTGCGCAGGCGCGGTACCTGGCGGAGTTTCTCGCGTGGAATGCGCAACCGAAGAATGCGGGATATCGATACGACTACTTCGTCAACAATTGCTCGACCAGAGTGCGCGACGCTTTGAATCAAGCACTGGGCGGCGCTCTCGAACGCCAGCTTGCGGGCAGATCGGCGCCTCACTCGTACCGGTCTGACGCAGTTCGGCTGATCTCGTCGGATTTCTGGTCGGCACTTGGCATGGACATGGGGCTCGGTCCGAAAGCAGACGGCCCACTGAGCTTGTGGCAGGAGAGCTTCGTTCCTATGGTGCTGAGCGCTGCACTGCGCGATGTGGTGGTGACTGATGCGAGTGGTCGCGCGCTGCCACTGGTGAGCGACGAACAAGTTGTCTCGACCGGAGAACTGCCCCCTCCTCCTGCGGCACCGCCTGAACTCCGTTTGCCCTTTTTTTCCGCCGGTATAGGATTCGGCGCACTGCTGCTGTGGCTCGCGCGCGGGGCCGGTCACGTCTATCGGGTGTCCTTCAGGGTGCTGGCTGTCGCGTGGTGGCTGATCTGCGGATTGAGCGGCCTCGCGCTTGCCGGTCTATGGGGACTGACTGACCACTGGGCCGCATGGGACAACGAAAACCTGCTGCTGCTAAATCCGCTGTGTTCGTTGCTTCCGGTGATGTGGTTGCGCACACCGCGAATAGCTTGTGGTCTAGCCACTCTGATTGCGGCCGCCGCGCTGTTGACCCTGATCATCCGTGCGCTGCCTGGTCTGTACCAAGACAATCTCGCATTCATTGCTCTCGCCGTTCCAGTACACCTGGTCCTCGCGGTGTTGGCCTGGCGTCAGCGCTCGCTTGTGGGAGCGCCGCCCGCGGCGGTGCCACCTCATAGTGAGCGACGTCTCGTCTCTTAAGCTGAGACCGGGGAAGGCACAGTGCACGAGCGCACTGTCATCGCACGCTCTGGAGCGGACGCACCAGTTTCACCTCTGCGATGGCGTAAAGCGGGCCGTTCGTAGGGGCGGTGAAAATCAAACACAGGTCATGCTCCCCTGGCGTGGACGGGATCGTGGTCTCGAGGCTCTGGCGAGCCTCGCTCGTAGCGGGATCCGTCAGAACGATGCGCGCCATCTCCGGGCCGGTTTCACAACGGTCCTGATAAACCGCCAGCTCGCCGAAGCGCGTCCGCGCCGGATATGACTTCACCTGGTTTTTACGATTGGCCAAAGCAAAATTGCGCGCCAGGCGCACGATGGCGAATCTCAGGGTCGTCACGCCGCTCAACAACGCCTTGGGATATACATAACAGCTATGCAACAGGTCTACATCGTAGACCGGCGCGGCGGCCGGTGAGTTTGGAGTCAGCGGGAGGCGTAGCGCCAGATTGTCGCCTCCGCAGGGCTCGAGCTGACTGGAGGTGCGAGTCAGCAGGGTGTTCGCACTGAACTCGTAGGTGCGCACCGCAGCCAGCGGCAAGCCGTCATCGCCGAAGGCTCCAGCCCTGATCACCGCGCCCAGCTCGAGCGCGAGTGGCGCCGTGTACGACGTGGCCCGCAGGTCAGGCTCCGACCCATCGAGTGTATAGTGGATTGTGCCAAACGCAGTCTGATTGACGAGCATCACCGCACCCCTGCCCTCTTCTAAAGCGGCGTTGCGCCCGCCGACCACTTCGAAGTCGACCGCAAAGGCGGAATCCGCGGCGGCTATCGCCTGCCGGCTATAGCGCTGCATCTGGGCGGGAAGGCGTCCAAGAAATCCAGCCCAACTCATCCGGGAGGGCGGGGTCCAAACCGCTTCCGACAAAGCATCGACGCGGGGAAAGGCGGCGTGCTGGAGGTACCAACCCGATAGCAGGTATTCGCTCCACAGACTGCCCTGCCCGCCCAAAACGTGGCGTGCCTCCTCGGTGCTCAATGCCGCCGGCATCACATCGAAGTTGTATACCTGCGACAGGGGAGCGATGCTCAGGCGCCCGGCCGGTTCATCATCCCGGCGGCTTTGCAGGTTATCGAAATACAATGTCGGGGCCGGTGCCAACACAACGTCATGGCCGAGCCGCGCCGCGGTTATGGCGCCTCGTGTGCCGCGCCAACTCATCACTGTTGCGCTCGGGGGCGCGCCGCCCTCCATGATTTCATCCCACCCGACCATGCTGCGGCCGTGCTCGGTGAGATACGCCCCGATCTGCTCCATGAACCAGCTTTGCAGCGCGTCCTCATCCGCGATGCCGAGTGCTCTCATCTGGGCCTGGATGGCTGGCGAGGCTTTCCATTGATCCTTGATCGCCTCGTCCCCACCGAGATGGACGTACTTGCCGGGGAACAGGGTCAGGATTTCGTCCATGACGTCCTTGACGAATGTCAGGCTGGCCGCGTTGGTGTTGTAGAGGAACAGATTCACGCCCCAGTCGCTCGAAACTGCGGGCCGCTCGCCGCTTACACTGAGATCAGGGTGGGCAGCGATAACGGCCTGGGCATGTCCGGGCAGGTCGATTTCCGGCACGACGGCGATGTAGCGAGCGGCCGCATAGGCGACGATTTCCCGGATGTCCGCCTGCGTATAAAACCCACCATACACACCGGTCTCACTCCCCGGGCCGCCGTTCGATGGCGGTGTGCGCCAGGCGCCAATTTTTGTGAGCTCCGGATATCGTTTGATCTCGATTCGCCAGCCCTGATCATCGCTCAGGCGCAGATGTAGCACGTTGAGCTTGTGCTGCCCCATCTGCTCGATGATCGTCTCGACATCCGCAAGGGGCAGGAAGTGGCGCGCCGGGTCGAGCATCAGTCCCCTCCACTTGAATCGCGGAAAGTCCACGATGTGCACGCCTGCCAGGCGCACGCTCGAATTATGCGCAGCGCCCGCGGACAGTAATTGCGCCGCAGTCATGGCACCGTAGTAAAGACCAGCTTCCGTGCGCGCGACGATTCGTATGCCGTTGGCGTCTACGTCCAGCGTATAGCCTTCAGTATCGGCCACTGGAGCCGTTGCGGACACAACAAGCGCAATGCCAGTGCGCCCGCAGCGCCGTGTTTTGAGATCGAGTCCCTGCACTGCCTTGAGGGTGGTTTGCAGGCGCTCCGCCACTTTGCCGGTCACTCCGTTGGCGCAAATGGGCGTTTGATCGTCAATGGTGAAGACGCCGGGTACCGAGGTAACCTGTGCGGGCCACGGGATGAGCGACGGCCCAGTTGCCCTTCCCGGGCCAGCGGCAAACAGCGCGATTCCCGCCAAGCTGTACATCCAACTTCGCCGCATGAATGCTCCCGCAGCCGCATTTTCCACGCGTTCCGAGACTCGCTATCGATCACAGCTTGCCGAAGACCGGCAGCAGCAGATTCAGGCCCAGAACGCACACCAGCCCGACGCTGCCGGCCAGGCTTTCCATGAGGGTCCAGGAACGGAAAGTATCCCGAAGATCGAGGTTGAAGTATTCCTTGAACAACCAGAACCCGGCGTCGTTGACGTGGGAGCACATCAGGCTACCGGCACCGATCGACAACACCATCAGGTTGGGATCCACGTGGCCGGCGGCAACCACGGGCACCATGATGCTCGCGGCAGTCAGGCCCGCTATGGTAGCGGACCCCAGGGCTATGCGAATGGCCATGGCAATGAGCCACCCGAGGATCAGCGGTTGCAGGGGAACGGCCTGCAGCCAGGCAGCCAGGTGCGTACTGACGCCACTGTCAACGAACACCTGCTTCAGGGCGCCGGCACCCGCGAGTATCAACAATATGGCGGAAACATCCTTCAAGGACGCGGCGTAGGCCTGCATGAGGGCTTTGAGGTTCATGCCACCCGCGACACCCAGGCTGAATGTCGCGTAAATCAGGGACATCAGCAGGACTACGGTCGGCTCACCCATGAAAGCAACAGCCGCCTCGAACTGCGGCGATCCGTGTGGAACGGAAGCAATCACGGTAGCCGCGGTGATCAACACCACAGGCAGAAGCGCAGTAAAGCAACTGTTGAACGGTCCCGGCAACTCCTCTTCCGGCCGACTGTATTGCGTGAGCGACGCCGGGGATTGTCCCGGCGCCTGGGCGCCAGTGTGCGGTGCAATGCCCTTCAGTGTCAGTGCC
>Ga0268266_10001608_pt1 | contig 26369 bp, 23 predicted proteins | sample KBSS13metaG_FD_190356 | JGI IMG/M metagenome (GOLD analysis project Ga0268266, IMG submission 190356) | Switchgrass rhizosphere microbial communities from Kellogg Biological Station, Michigan, USA - KBS S1-3 metaG (SPAdes) (version 2) | ecosystem: Host-associated > Plants > Roots > Rhizosphere... | reverse complement strand
CGCACCCCAGCGGCGGGTCGGCGGCGTCGGGGATCTCGCCGCGTGGCAGGTCGCGCGGCACCATCCTGTCGGGGTCGGCATCGGGGATGGCCGCGAGCAGCGCCTTCGTGTACGGGTGCCGAGGATGGGCGAAGATCTCCTCGGTAGGGCCGATCTCGACGATGCGTCCGAGGTACATGATCGCGATCCGGTCGCAGAAGTACTTCGCAGTGGCCAGGTCGTGGGTGATGTAGACGTAGGTCAGCCCGAGGTCGGTCTTGAGGTCGAGCATCAGCTGCAGGATCTTCGCGCGCACGCTCATGTCCAGCATCGAGACCGGCTCGTCGGCGACGAGCAGCTCCGGGTTGAGCACGATCGCGCGGGCGATCACCACCCGCTGCTTCTGCCCTCCGGACAGGTCACGCGGGTACTTGGACAGGAAGAGCTCGACCGGCGACAGCCCGACGCGCTCGAGGGCCTCCACCACCCCGGCACGGCGGTCACGCGCCGACTTCATCCCGTGCACCCGAAGGGCGTCGCCGACGGCCTCCTCGACCGTCATCGATGGGTTGAGAGCGGCGTTCGGGTCCTGGAAGACCATCTGCACGACGCTGCGGAGCTTGCGGAGCTTGCGCCGGCTGAGGGTCGCGAGATCCTGGTCGCGGAGGTGGATCGAGCCGTGCGTCGCGGGCACCAGGCCGAGGAACGCCCGCCCCAGGGTGGACTTGCCGCTGCCGCTCTCGCCGACCAGCCCGACGACCTCGCCGGGTCGCAGGGCCAGGTTGACGCCGTCGACCGCCTTGATCGTGCCGGAGTCACGGCCGAACAGCCGCGCCAGGGTTCCCCCGCGCAGCTCGAAGTGCACGGAAAGATCGCGCACCTCCACCAGGGAGGACGTCTCGCTCGAGGTGTCAGGCTTCGTCGGCAACGGTCAGCTCCTGCTGCTTGAGTGGCTGCTTCCCGTCGGCCGGGATCTCGTCCTCGGGGCCGACCAGCCAGCATTCGACACGGCCACCGCCGGGGCGTTCGAGGTTCACCGGGTTCTTGCTCGCGCACACGTTCATCGCCTCGGGACACCTCGGGTGGAACCGGCATCCGTCGGGTGGGTCGACCAGGTCGGGCGGGGCGCCCTCGATGTAGTGGAGCCCGGTGGTCGACAACGAGATCGTCGAGCGGAGCAGCTCGCGGGTGTAGGGGTGCTGCGGGTTCTTGAAGACGTCGGCGACCTTGCCCTGCTCCACGATCCGGCCGGCGTACATCACGGCGACCCGGTCGCACGCCTCGGCCACGATGCCGACGTTGTGGGTGATCAGCAGGAGCGAGGTCTGGAAGTTGCGACGCAGGTCGTTGAGGATCTGCACGATCTGCGCCTCGACCAGCACGTCGAGGGCCGTGGTCGGCTCGTCGGCCACGACGAACGCCGGCCGGAGCACCAGCGCCAATGCGATCATCAGCCGCTGCCGCATCCCGCCCGAGAACTCGTGGGGATAGGAGCGGTAGCGCGTCGGAGGGATCCCCATCAGGCGGAGGACCTCCAGGGCGCGGTCGCGGATCTCGTCCTTCGACAACCGCGGCTCGTGCTGCTTGATCGTCTCCTCGAAGTGTTGGGAGATCCGCATCAGGGGGTTCAGCCGGGTCAGCGGCTCCTGGAAGATCATCCCCAGCTCGGCCCCGCGCAGCCGGTAGGCGGCCTTGGGGCTGAGCTTGAAGATGTCCTGGCCCCGGAACAGCACCTCGCCGTCCCGTTTGGCGCCGTCCGGCAGGAGACCCATCAGGCCACGGCCGAGGGTCGACTTGCCGCAGCCGGACTCCCCTACCAGGCCGAGGGTCTCGCCCGGAGCGAGGTCGAAGCTCACCCCGTCGACGGCCCGGATCGCGCCACGGGTCGTGCCGTACCAGACGCGCACGTCGCGGGCCGAGATCACCGGCTCCTGCGGCAGCGACGTGACGGGCTGGTCGGTCAGGTCGATGGTCATCTCAGCTCGGCTCCTCGTGCTGGGGCGTCGCGCTCTCGCGCGGCGGCATGATCACCGGCAGCAGCCGACGCCGTCGCAGCGTGGGGTTGAGGGTCTCGTTGAGGCCCTCCCCGACCAGGGTCAGCCCGGTCACCAGGAGCACGATCGCCAGACCGGGATAGAGACCGGTCCACCAGACCCCGCCGCCGGCATCGGCCAGCGCCCGGTTCAGGTCGTGGCCCCACTCGGCGGCGTCCGTGGACTGGATCCCCAGTCCCAGGAAGCCGAGGCCGGCCAGGGTGAGGATCGCGTCGGCGGCGTTCAGCGTGCCCAGCACCGGCACGCTCTGGATCACGTTCCCGAACAGGTAGCGCCGCATGATCGCGAAGTCACTCGCCCCGATCGCGCGGGCGGCCTCGACGTACGTCGCCTCCTTGGCGCTCAGCGTCGTGTTGCGCACAACCCGGAAGTACTGCGGGATGTAGATCACCGACAGCGACAGCGAGACCGCGAGCACGGTGCCGCCCAGGAGGTTGGTGAGCAGGAACGAGAAGACGATCGCGAGCAGGAAGGAGGGGAACGCGTAGAGAGCGTCCATCACCAGCACCAGGATCCGGTCGAGCCAGCCCCCGTAGAACCCGGACACGATGCCCAGGGGCACCCCGAGCACCACGCAGACGAAGATCGAGAGGATCACCACCTCCAAGGCGGTGCGGGCTCCCCAGATCACCCGGGAGAGGACGTCGAAGAACAGCCGGTCCGTCCCGAACCAGTGGTCAGAGCTGGGGTGCCCGAGCTTCGGGAACTGCACGCCGTGAGCCGAGGACTGGGCGAAGCCGTACGGCGCGACCCACGGGGCGAACACCGCGCAGACCACGAAGAACCCGGTGAGGATCACCCCGGCGACGAGCATCCAGCGAGCCAGGCCGGCCGTCTCGGTGAAGGGGCGGGCGAGGGTGCGGAAGATGCCGCGCATCAGAACCTCACTCGCGGGTCGATGAGAGCGTTGATGATGTCGACCAGCACGCTGATCAGCACCACCGCGATGGCGAACACCGTGACGATGCCCTGCACGGCGCCGTAGTCACGGTTGTTGATGTAGAACACCAGCTTCTGACCGAGGCCGGGCCAGTTGAACGTCGTCTCGGTCAGCACCGCGCCGCCCAGGAGCAGCGCGAACTGGAGTCCGACCACCGTGATCACCGGCACCAGCGCGTTGCGGAACGCGTGGCGCCAGGTCACCTTGCCTCGTTGGATGCCCCGCGCCTCGGCGGCCTCGACGTAGTCGGCCTGCATGGTCATCAGCATGTTGACCCGGACCAGTCGGATGAAGACACCGCAGATCAGCAGACCCAGGGTGACGGCCGGAAGGAGCAGGTGCTTGAGCACGTCCTCGATCGCGGTGCCGTTCCCACTCAGGAAGACGTCGAACAGCAGGATGTGGGTCCTGGGCTTGACCTCGAAGATCGTGATCGGGCTGGCGTCGCCGGACGTGGGCAGGCCGAGCGGCTCGGCGACGTACACCTGGAGCAGGAAACCGACGAAGAAGATCGGCGCCGCGTAGCTGATGATGCCGAAGAGCCGGATCACCACGTCGGAGACCGAGTCGCGGTAACGCCCGGCGACCAGCCCGAGCGGGATGCCGACGACCAGCGCGATCACGAACGCCGACAACGTCAGGCTCAGGGTCGCGCCGCCGTTGTCGCGGATCACCCGCAGCACCGGCTGGTTGTCACTGAAGGTGGTCCCGAAGTCGAGGTGCATCACCGAGGACAAATAGTCCCAGTACTGCGCGATCAGCGGCCGGTTGAAGCCGAGCGCCTGGCGACGCTGCTCGAGCGCCTGCGGGTTGAGCTTGCCTCCGAGCGCCGCGGAGACGGGGTCGCCCGGGGCGACCCGCAGGACGACGAAGACGAGCGTGAGGATGACCCAGATCATCGGGATCACCAACAGGATGCGCTGCAGGATGTACCGCGGCAGGGATCCTGATCCAGCACGGGCCATGACGAGTGCCTCCTGGCACGGATCGTGGGGGGAGACCTACCGGGTCTCCCCCCACGTCCGCGTGCTGTGGTTCCGTTAGGACTTGGTGACCAACCAGAACCGGAAGATGAACGACGGGTCGAGGGTGGACTCCACACCCGACATCCCCTTGCCGTACACCGCCGTGTTCTGGCCGACCCAGGACGGGATGAACGGGACGTCCTTGGCTGCGATGTCCTGCAGCTGCCCGAAGATCTGCTGTCGCTTGGCCTGGTCGCTGGTGCCCTGCTCCTTGGCGACCAGCTTGTTCGCCTGCCCGTTGTGGTACCCGTTGGCGAAGAAGCCACCGTCGACCATGAAGGGTGACAGGTAGTCGTCACCGTCCGGGTAGTCGGGGAACCAGCCCAGCAGCCACATGTCGTAGGCGCCTTGCTTGTAGATCGTCTGGTACTGCTCCCACTCGGTGCTCTTCAGGCTGACCTTGAACAGCCCACTGGCCTCGAGCTGGCGCTGAACCTCGTTGGCCTCGTCCTCGGCGTTGGGGCCGTAGTGCGTAGGCGTCCACCCGACGGTGATGTTCACCGGCGTCTTGATGCCCGCGGCCTGCAGGATCTGCTTGGCCTTGCCCGTGTTCGGCGAGCCGTACTGCGTCTTGAACGCCTGGTTCGCGCCGCCGTACCCGGGCGGGACGATCGAGTACAGCGGGTCGACGGTGCCGTCGTAGGCGTTCTTCGCGATCGCCTCACGGTCGAAGACCTGCGCCGCCGCCTGACGGACCGCCGCCTGCTTGCCGATGCCGTTGTTGAGGTTCCAGACCCAGTAGCGGATCTCCGAGCCCTTGCCCGTGGCCACCGTGACGTCGCTGTCCTTCTTCAGGTTGGCGATGTCGGTCGGTGCCAGGCTCCGCCAGGCCACGTCGACCTCGCCGTTCTTCGCGGCCAGCGCGAGCGCGGTCGTGTCGGAGTAGTACTTGACGAAGACCTGAGCCGTCTTGCCCGGGGTGGGGCCGCTGTAGTTCGGGTTCAGCGACAGCACGGCCTGGTCCTTGGCCTTGTACTGGTCCAGCTTGTACGGGCCCGACCCGACGATCTGGTCGTCGGCCAGCTTCTTGTCGGCCGGGAACTTGTCCTCGTCGACGATCGCGGCCGCACCCGGGTAGGTGAGGACGTACTGGAAGGTGGTGTCGGGGTGGTCGAGGTGGAAGACCACCGTCGTATCGTTCGGCGTCTCGATCGCGCCCTTGTTCAGGGTCACCGTGCCGTCCTTGGCGGTGTCGGTGATGCTGCCGAGCAGGTAGATCGCGGCGCCGTTCGCGTCCTGGATCTTGATCGCGCGCTCGAAGCTGTACTTCACGTCCGAGGAGGTCAGCGCGTCGCCGTTGGAGAACTTCTCGCCGGGGTTGAGCGTGCAGGTCAGGGTCTGGGGGTCGCCGTAGGTGCACGACTTGGCGGCGTCGCCCACGATCTTGGTCGAGTTCGGCGGCACCGTCACCAGGGTCTGGTACAGGTTGTACTCCAGGGTCGAGGACCCCAGGTCGTAGGAGCCGGCGGGGTCCAGCGCCGTCACCGAGTCGGTGGTTCCGAGGATCCACGGGGATCCTGTTCCGCCGCCGGTCGTCGAGCTGCCGCTGCTGTTGCTGCTGCCGCAGGCGGCCAGAGCCACGGCGAGTGCGCCGGCCCCTGCCACTGCCACGAGCTTGTGTCGGATCACGAGTCATCCCCTCGTTGTTCATCTAGGCAGCGCTCGGTCCCACTCCGACCGGGCGCGTTCGTGCCGAGAACATAGCCGGTGACCCGAGTCGGGTCCATCATCGCCCGCTCCCGAGGAGGTCCCGATCGCGCAACGATTGACGCAAGCCGCCGCAACCGCACTCAGCCCGGCAGCACCGAGGAGGCCGAGAGTCCGACCAGCGACTCGGTGAAGAGGCGACCTGGACCCGGCGACACCGGTGCGTGGAGGGGTGCGCAGAGCACGGTGCAGCCCGCAACGGAGGCCGACGTGGCGCCGGTGTCGGAGTCCTCGATGGCCAGGCACTCACCGGCCAGTACGTCGAGCTGCCGGGCGGCGGCCAGGTAGGGCTCCGGGTGCGGCTTCCCGCGATCGACCGTGTCGCCGGTGACCACCGCGGCGAAGGTGCCGTCCGGCAGCCACTCGAGGATCGGCTTCACGAACCGCGTCCACGACATCGTCACCAGCGCACAGGGCACACCCGCCTCGCGCAGCGACGTGAGGAGCTCCAGCGAGCCGTCCCGCCACGGCACGACGTGCTCCACCTGGTCGATCACGGAGTCGAGCATCTCCTCGACGATCTGCTCCGGGGACGGCTCGATCCCCATGTGCTCACGCATGTGGCGCGCGGCGTCGAGCAGGTCGAAGCCGATCAGCTCCAGTGACTGCTCGGGCGTCCAGGTACCGCCGTACCTCTCGGCGAGGGCCAGCTCGGCCACGGTCCAGTAGGGCTCGGAGTCGACCAGCGTGCCGTCCATGTCCCACAGCACCGCGGCGTACGAGTCGATACGGCGGCCGCCCGCTCTCGGGTCGGGGTTACTCACCCGGTCAGTCCTCGGGGTCGTAGCCGAGGTTGGGCGAGAGCCACCGCTCCGCCTCGGCCAGCGTCCAGCCCTTGCGCTCGGCGTAGTCGGCGACCTGGTCAGGAGCGAGCCGGCCCACCACGAAGTACTGCGACTCCGGGTGGCTGAAGTAGATGCCGGAGACGGACGCACCCGGCCACATGGCCATCGACTCGGTCAGCTCCATGCCGGTGTTGGTGGTGACGTCGAGGAGGTCCCAGAGCACCCGCTTCTCGGTGTGGTCGGGACTGGCCGGGTAGCCGGGCGCCGGCCGGATGCCGGCGTACTGCTCCTTGACCAGCTCACGGTTGTCGAGGTGCTCGTCGGGTGCGTAGCCCCAGAGCTCGCGCCGGACCCGCTCGTGCATCCGCTCCGCGAAGGCCTCGGCGAGCCGGTCGGCCAGCGACTCGAGCAGGATCCCCGAATAGTCGTCGATGTCCTTCTTGAACTCCTCGATCTTCTCGTGGCTGCCGATCCCCGTGGTCACCGCGAACATCCCGACGTAGTCCTTCAGGCCGGTGTCCTTGGGCGCGACGTAGTCGGCCAACGACCGGTTGGGTACGCCGGGCCGGTGCTCCCCCTGCTGCCGCAGCTGATGGAGCACGGCGTGCGGGTCGCCGCGCTCCTCGTCGAGGTACACCTCGATGTCGTCACCGACCGCGTTGGCCGGGAACAGCCCGACCACGCCGTTGGCGGTCAGCCACCCCTCGTCGATCAGCCGGTCCAGCATCTTCTGGGCGTCGTCGTAGAGCTTGCGCGCGGTCTCGCCGGACTCGGCGTCCTCCAGGATCTCGGGGAACGACCCCTTCATCTCCCAGGCGTTGAAGAACGGCTGCCAGTCGATGTAGCGGCGGAGGTCGGCGAGGTCGGCGTTGCGGAACACCCGCACGTGCTGGCTCGCTCCGGGGCGACCGGTCACCGATGAGACGCCCAGGTCCTGCTGGAGGAGCAGGCGGGGGCGCGGAGGTCGGTAGCCCTCCCACTCGATCGGAGTCCGGGCGGCCCGAGCAGCTGCCAGCGTGGACAGGGGCCGGTCGTTCTTGGCGGCATGTCGAGCACGCAACGAGTCGTAGTCGGCCTTGACGTCCGCCATCAGCTTGACCCGGTTGGTCTCGTGCAGGAGCGCGGCGGTGACCGGGACCGACCGGGACGCGTCCTTCACCCAGACCACCGGGCCGTCGTACTTCGGGTCGACCTTGACCGCGGTGTGCGCGCGCGACGTCGTCGCGCCGCCGATCAGCAACGGCAGGGTGAAGCCCTGGCGCTGCATCTCCGACGCGACGTTCACCATCTCGTCCAGGCTCGGCGTGATCAGGCCGGACAGGCCGATCGCGTCGGCGCCGACCTCGCGGGCCGTGTCGAGGATCTTCTGGGCGGGCACCATCACGCCGAGGTCGATCACCTCGTAGTTGTTGCACTGGAGGACGACCCCGACGATGTTCTTGCCGATGTCGTGGACGTCGCCCCTCACCGTCGCGGTGACGATCGTGCCGTTGGTGTCCTTCTGCGTGGCCAGGGCGGGGTCCTTGGCCTTCTCCTCCTCGATGTACGGGATGAGGTGGGCCACGGCCTTCTTCATGACGCGCGCGCTCTTCACGACCTGGGGCAGGAACATCTTGCCGGCGCCGAACAGGTCGCCCACGACGTTCATGCCGTCCATCAGCGGGCCCTCGATCACCTCGATCGGGCGGCCACCGGCGGTCGCGATCTCCTGGCGCAGGGCCTCGGTGTCGGCCACGACGTGGGCGTCGATGCCCTTCACCAGCGAGTGCGTGATGCGCTCACGCAGCGGGAGCTCGCGCCACTCCTCCGCGGCCTCGTCGACCTCGCCGGCGGCGACGTTGTAGCGCTCGGCGATCTCGAGCAGCCGCTCCGCCGCGTCCTCACGACGGTTGAGGACGACGTCCTCGATCCGCTCCCGGAGCTCGGGGTCGACCTGGTCGTAGACGACCAGGGCGCCGGCGTTGACGATGCCCATGGAGAGGCCGGCCTCGATCGCGTGGTACAGGAACACGGCGTGGATCGCCTCGCGCACCGGGTTGTTGCCGCGGAACGAGAAGCTGACGTTGGAGATGCCCCCGGAGACCAGTGCCCCGGGCAGGTTCTCCTTGATCCAGCGGGTCGCCTCGATGAAGTCGCGGCCGTACGCCGCGTGCTCCTCGATGCCGGTCGCGATCGCGAACACGTTGGGGTCGAAGATGATGTCCTCGGCCGGGAACCCCACCTGCTCGGTGAGGATCCGGTAGGCCCGCTCGCAGACCGCCGTACGTCGTTCCAGGTTGTCGGCCTGGCCGTCCTCGTCGAAGGCCATCACCACCGCCGCCGCGCCGTACCGCCGGCACAGGCGGGCATGCTCGATGAAGGACTCCTCACCCTCCTTCATGGAGATGGAGTTGACGATCGCCTTCCCCTGCACGCACTTCAGGCCGGCCTCGATCACCTCCCACTTGGAGGAGTCGACCATCACGGGCACCCGTGAGATGTCGGGCTCGGAGGCGATCAGCTTGAGGAAGCGGTCCATCGCCGCCACCCCGTCGATCATGCCCTCGTCCATGTTGACGTCGATGACCTGCGCCCCGGCCTCGACCTGCTGCGCCGCGACCGCCAGGGCCGCGTCGTAGTCGCCGTCCTTGATCAGCTTCCGGAAGCGGGCCGAGCCGGTGATGTTGGTGCGCTCACCGACGTTGACGAAGAGGCTCTCCTCGGTGATCGTCACCGGCTCGAGCCCCGACAACCGCATGGCCGACGCGATCGTCGGGACGACCCGTGGCGTGACGCCCTTGGCGGCGTCCGCGATCGCGGCGATGTGCTCGGCCGTGGTGCCGCAGCAGCCGCCGACGATGTTGAGCAGGCCGCTCGTCGCGAACTCCCCCAGCACCTCCGCCATGTCGGCCGGGGTCTCGTCGTACTCTCCGAACGCGTTGGGCAGACCGGCGTTCGGGTGCGCGGACACGAAGCAGTCGGCCACTCGGGAGAGCTCGGCGACGTAGGGGCGCAGGTCCTTCGCCCCGAGGGCGCAGTTCAGCCCGACCGCCAGCGGGCGGACGTGGCGGATGGAGTTCCAGAAGGCCTCGGTCACCTGACCGGACAGGGTGCGGCCGCTGGCGTCGGTGATGGTGCCGGACACGATCACCGGCCACCGGCGCCCGTGCTCCTCGAAGAGGGTCTCGACGGCGACGATCGCGGCCTTGGCGTTGAGGGTGTCGAAGATGGTCTCGATCAGGAGAACGTCGGCGCCGCCGTCGACCAGCCCGCGCGCCTCCTCGAGGTACGCCGCCACCAGCTCGTCGAAGGTCACGTTGCGCGCGCCGGGGTCGTTGACGTCCGGCGAGATCGAGGCCGTCTTGGACGTCGGCCCGAGCGACCCGGCGACCCACCGTGGCCGGTCGGCGGTCGACGCGGCATCGGCGGCTTCCCGCGCCAGGGCCGCGGCCGCGACGTTCAACTCGTACGCCAGGTCGTCGAGCCCGTAGTCGGCCTGCGAGATCCGGGTGCCGTTGAAGGTGTTCGTGCAGATGATGTCCGCACCCGCGTCGAGGTAGGCGTGGTGGATCGAGCTGATCACGTCGGGGTTGCTCAGCGAGAGGAGGTCGTTGTCACCGGCGAGGTCCCCGTCGTACGACGCGAACCGCTCGCCGCGGTAGGCCGCCTCGTCGAGCCGGTGGCCCTGGATCATCGTCCCCATCGCCCCGTCGAGCACCAGGATCCGCTCGCCGAGCAACGCCGCCAGCTCGGTGGTCGCGTCGGGACGATGTCGCGTCCCCTCGGGGACCTGTGGCTCTGGCACGGCACTCCTCCGTCTCGTGGGCACCAGCCTAGGAACGCCGTCCCGAGTGGTGGACCCCGTTTCCGCATCGTGACATCGCCGAGAGCGGCCGGCCAACTCCTCGACCGGCGTTCCCCGGCCGGGGCTGGTCTGCGATGACTACTGTTGTCGAGTGATCGAGATCGAGGACCTGGACGACCTGGTCGAGCCGGTGGTGATCGCCGCGTTCGAGGGCTGGAACGACGCAGCCGACGCGGCGTCGTCGGTCGTCGACCACCTGATCAAGGTCTGGGACGCTCGCATCATCGGCGCGATCGATCCCGAGGAGTTCTACGACTTCCAGGTGAACCGTCCGGTCGTCGGAAGCGACGAGCTCGGACACCGCCGGCTCACCTGGCCCAGCACCCAGATCGCCGTCGCCTCTCCCCCGGATCTCGACCGCGACGTGATCCTGATCCGGGGCATCGAGCCGAACATGCGCTGGCGCCAGTTCTGCGCGGAGCTGCTGGCCGCGTGCGACGACCTCGGCGGCGAGCTGGTGATCACCCTGGGTGCCCTGCTGGCGGACACCCCGCACACCCGCCCGATCCCGGTGTCCGGCACCGCGACCGAGCCCGACCTGGTCGACCGCCTCAAGCTGGAGCAGTCCACGTACGAGGGGCCGACCGGGATCGTCGGTGTCTTCCAGGACGCGTGCATCCGACTCGACGTGCCCTGCGTGGCCTACTGGGCGGCGGTCCCGCACTACGTCGCGCAGCCGCCGTGTCCCAAGGCCACGCTCGCCCTGCTCGGCCAGCTGGAGGACCTGCTCGAGTGCAGCATCCCGCTCGGCGAGCTGCCCGAGGACGCCCGCGCCTGGGAGCGGGGCGTCGACGAGCTCGCCGAGGAGGACGAGGACGTCGCGGACTACGTCCGGGCGCTGGAGGAGACCCGCGACACGACGGACCTCCCCGAGGCCAGCGGCGAGGCGATCGCCCGGGAGTTCGAGCGCTACCTGAAGCGACGCACCGAGGACGGCTGACCCGAAGACTCGGCGTCAGAGGGCGAGACCCAGGGCGGCGTCGAGCAGCCCGGCGATCGCTGCTCCGGCGTCGGGGTCACTGGTGTCGGCCGGGCCCGACGTGCCGAGCGTGGAGTCCGCCCAGGCATCGACCAGGGCCACGGCCGCGGGCGCATCCAGGTCGGTGGCCAGGGCGACGAGGACCGCGTCGACGACCGGAGCGGCCGGTGCGCCGGCGCCGACGGCCAGGGCGCGACGCCAGCGGTCGAGGATGTCGGCGGACGTCCAGAGCTGGTCGTCGGTCCACTCCCAGTCGGAGCGGTAGTGGTGCCGCAGCAGGGTCAACCGGATGGCCATCGGGTCGACGTCGCTGTTGCGCAAGGCGGAGATGAAGACCAGGTTCCCCCTGGACTTCGACATCTTCTCGCCGTCGTAGCCGACCATGCCCGCGTGCACGTAGGCCTGGGCGTACGGCGTGCCGGTCAGCACCTGGGCCTCGGACGCACACATCTCGTGGTGGGGGAACACCAGGTCGGTGCCACCGCCCTGCACGTCGAACCGTTCGCCGAGGACGTCGAGCGCCATCGCCGTGCACTCGACGTGCCACCCGGGCCGTCCGCGACCGAGCACGCTGTCGAGCGCCGGCTCCCCCGGCCGCTCGGCCCGCCAGACCAGGCAGTCGAGCGGATCCTTCTTGCCCGGCCGGTCGGGATCGCCCCCGCGATCGGCGAACACCGCCAACATCTCGTCGCGGGTCCAGCCCGACTCGTCGCCGAAGGCCGGATCGGCCGCGACCGAGAAGTAGAGGTCGTCGTCGACCTGGTAGACCGCCCCGGCCTCCTGGAGCCGGCGGATCAGGTCGACGATCAGGTCGAGGGACTCCTCGGCGCCGGGGAAGTGGTCAGGTGGCACGATGCGCAGCGCCGCCATGTCCTGGCGCAGCAGCTCGGTCTCACGGGCGGCCAGCTCGCGCCAGTCGATGCCGACCTTGTCGGCCCGTTCGAACAGCGGGTCGTCGACATCGGTCACGTTCTGCACGTAGAGGACGTCGTGTCCGGCGTTGCGCCAGGCCCGGTTGAGGAGGTCGAAGCCGACGAACGTCGCGGCATGGCCCATGTGGGTCGCGTCGTAGGGTGTGATGCCGCAGACGTAGAGCCGGGCGGGGCCCTCGGGACGGGTCTCGACGAGGCCTCCGGTCGCGGTGTCGTGCACGCGGACCGGAGGTGCCGTCACGGAGAGGGCAGGCAGGTCCGGAGCAGGCCACGCGCGCATATCCGGAGACTACGGCAGCCGAGGAGCGCGTCGTCCGGGTGTCAGAAGGGTGGCCACGGGATGGCGCGCCAGCCCTGCCCGGGCAGGGGGAGGGTGCCGACCCGCAGCAGTCGTCTCACGCGACGCCGGGTGGCCTCGACCTCGTGGGGCGTGACCAGCCCGTGGAGCCGTTCGCCGAGCTCGCCCTCCAGCTGGTCGGAGAGACCCTCGAGGACGGCTCGGTCCTGATCGGTCAGCAGCTCGCCGGCCCACCCCCAGAGCACCGTGCGCAGCTTGTTATCGACGTGGAACGTCAGCCCGTGGTCGACGCCGTAGCGGTGACCACCGGTCATGGCCAGCACGTGCCCGCCCTTGCGGTCGGCGTTGTTGACCACGGCGTCGAAGACGGCCATCCGGCGCAGCTCGGGCGTGTCCTCGTGTACGAGCGAGACGACCTGGTCGCGGTCGTCGACTCCTTCGAAGACGTAGCGGAAGCCCTCCGGAACGTCGGTGCTGTGCACGAGCGTCACGGCCTCCTGGACCGGGTCGGGCTCCTGCCACACCTGCACCATCCCGATGCCGTGAGGTCCGTCGCGCCGGAAGGTGGGTGGCACGACGTCCCAGCCGAGAGCCTCGGACACGACGTACGCCGCCTCCTCGCGCTCGGCCAGCGTGCCTTCCGGGAAGTCCCACAGCGGCCGCTCCCCCGCCACCGGCTTGTACACGACGCGGCACCCGTCGATCTCTCCGACGAACGTCGCGTTCGAGGCCGGCATCACCCGCCCGTGCAGCGTCAGCTCGCCGGTGAGCAGGTCCTGCGCGATCACCGCCGCTCCCTCACGCCGGGTCGCGGCGCCGGAAGCCGTTCGCCCGGACGCACAGGTGCCCCTCGGGGTCGATCGGGTTGCCGCAGAACGGGCAGTCGGGCCGGCCCGCCTCGATCACCAGGCTGGCCCGCTTCACGAAGGCCCGGGCCGGCCCGGCCTCGAGCCGGACCAGGAAGACCTCCTCGGGCTCGGGCTCGTCCGGCTGATCCTCGTCCTGCTCGTCGTCCTGGGTGTCGGTCAGGGGGAAGACCTCGATCACGACACGCGCGATGCCGGGATCCCAGGAGAGGGTCATGGTGCCGGCGCGGAACTGCTCGTCGATCGGCTGCTCGAGCGGGCCGGCGTCGTCCAGGCCGACCGGGGCCACCGCCGGGATCAGGGTCTGGTTCCCGTCACTGGCCATCACCTCGTCCAGCAGTTCGTCGATGCGCTCGGCCAGGACAGCGACCTGCTGCTTCTCCAGCGCGACGCTGACCATCCGCGGGCCTGACCTGGCCTGCAGGAAGAAGGTGCGTCCGCCCGGCTCACCGACCGTGCCCGCCACGAAGCGCTCGGGCGGGTCGAACTCGTGGATCACGGGCATGGCTCCACCTTATGCAGCCTCCAGAAGGCGGGGCGGAGCGGCTCAGACCCGAGTCCCGGCACCCGCCCCTCCACCGACGGCCGCCCCCGGGTCGGCCTTCTTCCGACCACCCTTCGCCGGGGGCTTCGGCGCCAGCCACGACAGGTCGCCCTCGTGGGTGTTGGACGCGAGCACGTAGGGACGCGCCTCCGTGTAGCGGATCACCGAGATCGAGGCCGGGTCCACCTGGATCCGCTGGAAGAGATCGAGGTGCATGCCGAGCGCGTCGGCGAGCACGGACTTGATCACGTCGCCGTGGCTGACCGCGAGCCACACCGCATCTGCCCCGTGGGCCGCCGTGATCTCGGCGTCGCGACGGCGTACGGCGTCGACGGCGCGCGCCTGCATCTGCGGCAGCGACTCACCGCCCGGGAACGTCGCAGCTGACGGGTTCGTCTGCACGGTCTTCCACAGCGCCAGCCGCGCGAGCTCGCGCAGCTTGCGTCCCTGCCACTCGCCGTAGTCGCACTCGGTGAGCGCTCGGTCGCTGTGCACGCGCGACTTCGCCGCCTGGCGGACTGCGACCGCCTTGGCCGTCTCCTTGCACCGCTCCAGCGGGCTCGAGACGAGCTCGGCCAGGGGTACGACGGCCAGCCGGTCGCCGGCTCGGTCGGCCTGGGTATGCCCGAGGTCGTCGAGGTGCACGCCCGGAGTCCGCCCGGCGAGGGTGCCGGAGGCGTTCGCGGACGTGCGTCCGTGCCGGAGCAGGATCACGGTGGCCATGGGCCCGAGACTAGGGCGCGTGCCCGGACGGCGCCTGCGCGGCAGCCCTTCACGACGTACCGCCGGGTCTAGCGTGGTGTCGTGATCGTCGACAGCGCCGTCTACCGCCAGGGCAAGCGGATCGTCGACGACCTCCCTCCGAGCGAGCTGGGTCGGATCCGCAAGCTCGCCACCGAGCCCGGCGACTTCGTCTGGGTGGGCCTGCACGAGCCGAACGAGGAGGAGCTCGCGACGGTCGAGGAGGAGTTCGGCCTGCACCCGCTCGCCGTCGAGGACGCCTTCCTGGCCCACCAGCGACCGAAGCTCGAGCGCTACGAGCACACGCTCTTCCTCACCGTGAAGTCCCTCTGGTACGTCGATGCCAACGACGCCGTCGAGACCGGCGAGATCAACATGTTCGTCGGCCCGGACTTCGTGATCACCGTGCGACACGGCTCGGGATCCGAGCTGCACAGCGCCCGCCGAGACCTGGAGTCGAAGTCCGCGGTGCTCACCCACGGCCCCTCCGCCGTGGTGTACGCCGTGTGCGACCGGGTCGTGGACGGCTACCTGTCGGTGATGTCGTCCCTCGAGGAGGACGTCGACGAGGTCGAGACCTCGGTGTTCTCCTCCCAGCGCACCAACGACTCCGCCCGCATCTACACGCTCAAGCGGGAGATCGCCGAGGCCCGCCGCGCGGTCCTCCCCCTGCGTGAGCCGATGCGCCGGTTCGCCACCGGCGCCGTCCCCGGCATCGACGAGGCGTCCGCGCCGTTCTTCCGTGACGTCCTCGACCACCTCAACCGGGTCGCCGAGACCGTGGACGGCCTTGACCAGCTGCTGTCGTCGGCGTTCGACGCCCACCTCGCGCAGATCTCGGTCCAGCAGAACGAGGACATGCGCAAGATCTCCGCGGGTGCCGCGATCGTGGTGGTGCCGACCCTGATCGCCGGCGTCTACGGCATGAACTTCCAGCACATGCCGGAGCTGTCCTGGACCTACGGCTACGCGTACGCCGTCGCGGTGATGCTGGGCGCGTCCCTCGTCCTCTGGGTGTGGTTCAAGCGATCCGGCTGGTTGTGAGGACGTGCTGGCTCAGGTCGCGGACATGACCCCGCTGGCCAGCAGCACCAGCAGCAGTGCGCCGAGCGCCACGCGGTAGGGCACGAACCACGTGATCGGGTGGTGGGCGACGAAGCGCAGCAGCCAGGCGACGGAGGCGTAGGCGACGACGAAGGCGACCACGGTCCCCACCACCGTCTCGCCGAGGCCGATGTCGCCGCCGAGTGCGTCCTTCAGCTCGAAGATCCCCGCGGCCAGCAGGGCCGGGATCGACAGGAAGAACGAGAGGCGGGTGGCCGCGACCCGGTCGAGGCCGCGGAAGAGCCCGGCCGAGATGGTGGCACCGGACCGGGAGACACCCGGGACGAGCGAGATGCACTGCACGATCCCGACCACGACGGCGTCGCTCAGGTTCAGCCGCTTCTCCGAGCGGTCCTGCAGGGCGACGCGCTCGGCCGCCCACATCACCACGCTCCAGACGATCAGGGCGAACGCGACGACCCACAGGCTGCGCAGGTCGTCCTTGATCACGTGTCGCAGCAGGAGCCCGACGATCCCGACCGGGATGGTGCCGATGATGACGTACCACCCCATCCGGAAGTCGCGGTGGCCGCGGTACTCCGGCTTGGCGAGACCGAGCACCCAGGTCCGGATGATGTTCCCGATGTCGCGGGCGAAGTAGACGATCACCGCCAGGATCGCGCCCATCTGGATGACCGCGGTGAAGCCGGTGACCGCCGGGTCGTCGACCTGGAGCCCGAGGATCTTCTCCGCGATCGTCAGGTGGCCGGTGCTGGAGACGGGCAGGAACTCGGTGAGTCCTTCCACGATGCCCAGGATGATCGCGTCGAAGTAGTTCATCGCCAGCTTTCAGGCGTCGGAGGATGTCGAGCGGGACCAGGCTAGGGCCCCGCACGACCTGCGGGTTGCCGCCACCCCACTCATACCGAAGGGGCTACGTTTGTCCGCATGCAACAGCGGGTGGTCGGCGCCACGGGCCTCACGGTCTCGCGGCTCGGCCTGGGCACCATGTCGTGGGGTCGCGAGACCGACGAGCACGAGGCCCGCGACCAGCTGATCGCCTTCGCCGAGGCGGGCGGGACCCTGATCGACACCGCCGCCGGGTACGCCGACGGTGCGTCCGAGGAGCTGATCGGCCGCCTGATCGGCGACGTCGTCGCCCGGGACGAGGTCGTGATCGCGACCAAGGGGGGTATCTCGCGCCGCCGGGGCGAGCGCGAGACGTACGCCTCCCGAGGTCGGCTGCTGGCCGACCTCGACGCATCTCTACGCCGGCTCGGCGTCGACCACGTCGACCTGTGGCAGGTCCACACCTGGGTCGACGGTGTCCCGATCGAGGAGACGCTCACGGTGCTCGACCATGCCGTCACCACCGGGCGTGCGTCGTACGTCGGCATCTCCAACTACACCGGATGGCAGACCGCGCAGGCCGCCACCTGGCAGCGGGCGGTGCCGGGCCGGGCCACGCTCGCGTCCACCCAGATGGAGTACTCCCTGGTCAACCGACGCATCGAGGCCGACGTCGTGCCCGCCGCCGAGGCGCTCGGCCTCGGCATCCTGCCGTGGTCGCCGCTCGGGCACGGCGTGCTCACCGGCAAGTACCGCAACGGCATCCCCTCCGACTCCCGTGGCGCGACGGAGTCGTTCGGCCGGGTGATCGAGCGCTACCTCGATGCCCGCTGCCAGTCCGTGATCGAGGCCGTCGCCAAGGCCGCCGACGGCCTGGGCTGGTCGATGACCGAGGTGGCCCTGGCCTGGGTCCGCGACCGTCCCGGAGTGACCGCCCCGATCGTCGGGGCCCGCACCACCAAGCAGCTCCTCGGCGCCCTCGGCGTGGAAGACCTGACCCTGCCCCCGGAGATCGTCGCCGCGCTCGACGACGTCTCGGAGGACTGAGCGGTGCCCGCCACGCTCCGTCGTCCGCCGTCGCGCGGGGTGGAGTGGGAGTTCGAGAAGCTCACGATCGCTCGTGACTTCTCCCGCAACGTCGTCACCAAGATGCTGGTCGAGCGCGCCGAGCACGGCGGCTGGGAGCTCGACCGGGTCCGGGTCTCCCCCGACGGCACCCGCCGGGTGACGCTGCGCCGCCGGATCATCCGGATGCGGCCGACCCTCTACTGAACCGAGCGGTCAGACCTCGTCGAGGAACCTGTCGAGGACCCGCGCCCCGAACTCCAGCGCGTCCACCGGCACCCGCTCGTCCACGCCGTGGAAGAGAGCGGTGAAGTCGAGGTCCGCCGGCAGCCGTAGTGGTGTGAAGCCGTAGCTGCGCAGGCCGAGGGTGTTGAAGTGCTTGGCGTCCGTCCCGCCGCTCATCAGGTACGGCGCGACCGTGGCCTCCGGGTCCTCCGCGAGGAGGCACCGGGTCATCGCGTCGACGAGGTCGCCGTCGTACGGCGTCTCCCAGGGCTGCTGGTGGGACAGGTACGACGAGTCGATGCCCTCACCGCAGAGCTCGGCGATGGTGGCGAAGAACTCGTCCTCGTAGCCGGGGAGGAAGCGCCCGTCGACGTGGGCCGTGGCCTCGGTGGGGATCACGTTCACCTTGTAGCCCGCGGCGAGCATGGTCGGGTTGGCGGTGTTGCGGATGACCGCACCCATCATCCGGGCGGCTCCACCGAACTCCTCGACCAGGGCCTCGGCGTTCTCCGGCGTCGCCTCGGTCCCGGCGATCTCGCCGACGGCCGCCAGGAGCGTCTGCATCGTGGGCGTCAGCCGCACCGGCCACTCGTGCGCACCGATCCTGGCCACGGCAGCGGTCAGGCGGGTCACCGCGTTGTCGTCGTTGATCATCGAGCCGTGCCCGGCGCGACCGCGGGCGGTCAGCTTCATCCAGGCCATGCCCTTCTCGGCAGCCTCGATCAGGTACAGCCGCTGGCCCCGGATCGTCGTGCTGAAGCCGCCGACCTCGCCGACCGCCTCCGTGCAGTGGGCGAGCTGCTCGCGGTGGTCCTCGACCAGCACCTGCGCACCGTGGTGGCCGCCCGCCTCCTCGTCGGCGGTGAGGCAGAGCACGATCGGACGCTCCGGCACCGCCCCGGCTCGCGTACGCGCCCGCACGACCGAGAGCAGCATCGCGTCGAAGTCCTTCATGTCGACCGCGCCACGCCCCCACACGTATCCGTCCTGGATCTCGCCGGAGAACGGGTCGACCTGCCAGTCCTCCGGAGCCGCCGGTACGACGTCGAGGTGGCCGTGCAGCAGCAGCGCGCCCTCCCCGCCCGGAGTCCCGCCCCACTGCGCGACCAGCGACGTCCGGCCCGACTCGAGCTCGAACAGCTCCGCCGCGATCCCGACCTCGTCGAGCAACGTCGCGACGTGCTCGGCCGCCTTCCGCTCCCCCGGTCCTGAGTCGTCGCCGTAGTTGCTGGTGTCGATCCGGATCAGGTCGCGGCACAGGTCGACGACCTCGCCGCCGGGCTCGTAGGAGGGCTGGTACGTCGTCGTTCCACGGGGGTGCTCGCGGTCCTCTGCCATGGTCCCCATCCTGACACCACGACCCCGCCGGTGAGCCCCTTGCCGATGTGAGGAATGGGCTGGCCGGTTGCTAGAGTTCCCTCCGCACTCGTCCGGGTGGCGGAATTGGCAGACGCGCTAGCTTGAGGTGCTAGTGCCCGTATTAGGGCGTGGGGGTTCAAGTCCCCCCTCGGACACTCTCGATCCTCCAAGGACTGCCGGACGATGGCCGAAATCCCCGCCGGCCCGGCGATCGACTGGGACCGTCCGATCACCGACCGGCTCGTGCTGCGGTCGCTCCGAGGGGCCGTCGACTACCTCTCCGACGAGCTCCGCGAGGTGTCGGCCGACGGCGCGGCAGCCATCGACGTGGTCCGGCGCTACCCCGACCGGATCGCGATCGAGCTGACCGGCCCGTTGTCGGCCTTGCGACCACTCCGGTTCTTCTCCGAGGCCGCGGTCGACCTGGGCGAGGTCGGTGACGGCGACCTGACGAACGGCCTCCTCGCCGAGCGGCTTCGTCGGTCGCTGGACGTGGGCGCCCTGTCGGTGCTCGGTGGGCCCGCCGTCACGTTCCGGGTCGGCGACCTCGGCGACGGCCGGTGGGCCGCGCGCGACCAGCTGACCGAGACCTGGGGCTGGCTCAACTCACCGGGAGCCTGGCAGGTGAACCTCGACCTCGTGGAGGGTCATCTGGCGGCCACCCTCGGCGACCTGCACCTGACCCGCCGGCACGGCCGGCTCGAGCGGCTGCCCGCCTCCACGACCCCGGTCCTGGCGGCCGCCCTCGTGCGGCTCGCGAAGATCCCCGACGGTGGGTGGCTGCTCGACCCGTTCTGCGGCGCCGGGACCAACCTGGTCCTCGCGCACGAGATGGCCGCGCCCGGTGTCCTGCTCGGAGCCGACCTCAGCACCGATGCGGTGCGCGAAGCCCGCGCCAACGCTGTCCGCCGGCAGGCTCCGCTGCACGCCGTACGCGCGGACGCCACCCGCCTCCCGGTCGGCTCCGGTCACGTGCACCGGGTGATCGCCAACCTGCCGTTCGGCAAGCGGGTCGGGTCGCACGGCGCGAACCAGACGCTCTACCCCTCCTTCCTCCGCGAGCTGGACCGCATCCTGAGCGGCGACGGCCGCGCGGTCCTCCTCACGGAGGACAAACGGCTCCTCGTGGAGTCGATCCAGCGCACCCGAGGTCTCCGCATCATCAAGGAGGCCACCTTCGCGACCGGCGGCGCGCACCCCTCGGCGTACGTCGTGGTGCGGTCCCGCGGGCAGGCGCGCCGGCGCGCCGGCTGAGTCCTCGAGGCCGTGCGGCGACCATTCGGGACCAACGGCCCTGGGAAGGGGCGATCCGGCGAGAGATGCTGGTCCGGACGGGCGCTGTACCACCCGTTCGGCCGTGGAACGAGGTCTCACGGCAGATTTTGCAGATCACCCGTCACATGGGTCACACAGGTGACACGTAGCCGGGGTGGGTCATTGTGTTCGGCGAGGCTGGCCGTCACTCTGGCCTCGGGGGAACGTTGGGGAACGTTCGCAAGGGGGAAAGCACCATGGGGGGACGCGCGCTCGCAGCGCCGTTGGAAGAGACTGACGACGTGGCACGACACGCAAGGCGAGATCAGGAGTCGCTCGACGACAGTCCGGCGATCCGGTTGCTCGACGCGCTGGGAGCCGGTGACGTACCCGGAGCGCTCGCGGTCTGCAGCGAGTTCACGACCGTGTCCGCGGAGAACATGGGGTGGTCGTGCCGCGGACGCGACGAGATCCATCAGATGCTGACCGACGTGCTCAGCCGGTTCCCGGGTCTGAAGTTCGAGTCGCGGACCCGGCACGTCGGGTTCGGTCTCGTGATCGACGAGGCCCGGGTCCAGGACGAGCTGTTCGAGGAGGCGGTCGCTCCGGAGGAGCCCGAGACCTCCGTGCCCCCGCCGTCGGCGGAGGAGGCCGAGATCAGCCAGTCCCTCGTCCATCCGATGTGGGACGAGCCGGTCACCGAGCATCGCACCGCGTTGGCGCTGTGGCAGAGCACCCCGGACGAGATCCTGCCTCCGAGCCGCCTGAACCTGCCGGTTCGGGTCACGGTGCGCCACGACGACCTGCAGGTGCACGACATCACCCTGAGCTTCCCGGCGGCGCTCCTGAAGCGGGCGCTCGGGCTTCGCGTCGACCCGTTCGAGATGTCCCTGAGCGAGATCCAGTCGGCGTTCATCGCGCCGGTCGGAGCCGGGTTCACGACGCACACGCTGGCGCGACCCGAGCTCACACTCGCGCCGCCCGTCGCTCCCGACTCGGAGCCGGAGGTGGCGGACGCGGAGCCTCCGCGCCGCCGTCGTCGACGGCTCGCTCCCGTGCTCGTCCTGCTGCTGGCGATCGGCGCGGCCGGTGGTTGGTGGGTCGTGGAGGGGAAGGACACCGGCACCACCCAGGCCACGCCGCCGACGACCAGCCAGACGCCCGATGTCCAACCGTCGAGCTCACCTGCGCCGTCGCCCTCGGCCTCGTCGTCCAAGGCGCCCACGGTGATCCAGGGCAACCCGTCCAGCGGGCCCACGAGGAAGCCGAACGTGACGTTGAAGTCGGACCTCGCGTTCGGGTTCAACAGCGCGAAGTTGTCGCCGCAGGCACGGAAGGCGATCGACCAGGTCGCGCGGCAGGTCCGCACCGCAGGCCTCAGCGGCACGATCTACGTCGACGGCTACACCGACAGTCTCGGTTCCAACGCCTATGGCCTGGTGCTCTCGAAGCGGCGTGCCACAGCCGTGGCGAACTACCTCGGGTCGCAGCTGGTCGGCGTCCCGGTGACCATCACCTCGATCGGTCACGGCGAGGCGGACCCGATCGCCTCCAACGCCACGCACGCGGGTCAGGTCGCCAACCGCCGGGTCACGATCACCCTGCCCAAGCCCTGACCGGAGACGTCCTCTGCGGAGGGTGACGAGGGAGCCGTCCTCGTCGCCCACCGGAGGTGTCCCCCGTGCCCGCAGACCTGCTGCTGGCCGGGATCGTGACCAGCGACGTCGTGCTGTCGAGCCTCGGCTGACCACCGTCGACGCCTCTACGGTGTGTCCATGACCGAGCCGCTCCGCGTCGCCTTCGTGACCGGAACGACCCCGGACAGGTGGGCCCGTTCCTGGCGCGAACAGCGGCGCGGCCGGCTCGAGCTGGTGCCGGTCGACGAGGCGGACCAGGAGGCCGTCGTACGCCGGGGAGACGTCGACATGGCGCTGGTCCGGCTCCCGATCGACACCGAAGGACTCCACTGCGTCCGGCTGTACGACGAACAGCCGGTGGTCGTCGCGGGACACGAGCACCTGGTGTCGGCGGCCGACACCGTCACCCTGGCCGACCTCGCCGACGAGCAGCTGGTTCGTCCCCACCGCTCGGGCTGGCTCCCCGCAGCCGAGCAGCTGGTCTGGCCGGTGATGTCGGAGCCCGAGGCGATCGAGACGGTCGCGGCCGGAACGGGCATCGTGCTCGTGCCGATGTCGGTCGCCCGGCTGTTCCAGCGCAAGGACGTCGTCCGCCGCGACGTCACCGACCTGCCGCCCACCACGATCGCCCTGGTCTGGCGGCGCGATCGCGACGACGACACGACGCAGGCCTTCGTCGGCGTCGTCAAGGGTCGCACCGCCAACACGTCCCGACACTAGGCTGCGACCCATGCCCGCCCTCGTTGCCTCGGCTCCCGGCCGGGTCAACCTGATCGGCGAGCACACCGACTACAACGGCGGCCTCTGTCTCCCGCTGGCGCTCCCCCAGCGGACCACCGTCTCCCTCGTCCCCCGCACCGACGAGGCGCTGAGACTGTCCAGCGCCCAGGACGAAGCCGTCTGGGAGGGCCTCGTCGAGGACCGCCCCCAGGGCTGGGCGGCGTACGTCGCCGGCGTGGTGCAGGCGATGCGCGACGACGGCCACGAGGTGCCCGGCTTCGAGGCCTCCGTCGACTCCGACGTGCCGCTCGGCGCGGGTCTGTCCAGCTCGGCGGCGCTTGAGTGCTCCGTGGCCACGGCCGTGGCCGGCCTGCTGGGTCTCGACCTGACGCAGCGAGCGATCCGCCGCCAGCTGGCCGCGGCCTGCATCCGTGCGGAGAACGACTACGTCGGCGCCCCCACGGGCGGGATGGACCAGACCGTGGCGATGCTGGCCGAGCCGGGCCATGCCCTCCTGCTCGACTTCTCCGACGGCAGCGCCACCCCGGTCGAGCTCCCCCTCGACCAGGCCGACCTGGTGCTCCTGGTCATCGACACCCGGGTCATTCACGCCCTGACCGATGGCTCCTACGGCAACCGACGGACCGAGAGCGCCGACTCCGCCCGCGCTCTCGGGGTGAGCAGTCTTCGCCAGGCCGACCCGGCCCGGGTGGAGTCCCTGGAGGACCCTCTCCTCCGGCGCCGGGCCCGCCACGTCGTCTCCGAGAACCTCCGGGTGCTCGCCGCCGTCGGCGCGATCGGCGACCGGAACTGGGAGGCGCTGGCCGACGTGCTGGACGCCTCCCACACCTCGATGCGCGACGACTTCGAGATCTCCTGCCGGGAGCTGGATCTCGCCGTCGAGACCGCCCGGTCCACCGGCGCCCTCGGGGCACGGATGACCGGTGGTGGCTTCGGCGGCTCGGCCGTCGCGCTGGTGCCGCGCACGGAGCTCGAGCAGGTGCAGTCGGGAGTCACCCGGGCCTTCGCGGACGCGGCCCTCCGCCACCCGGCGTACCTCGTCGCGACGCCCGGCGACGCTGCCCGCGTCGAGGTCCCCGGCTGAGCCGGACCGGGGCGTCTGCGTCAGGGCTCATGAGTCCCGACGACCAAGGACCGGTGCTCAGGTCGAGTACGCCTACTCAGCCGGGACCAGGTATCCGAACGGATCCGCGATGACCGCGCCAGAGGCGAACCTTCTGCCATGACGACCACCACCGACACCACCGCCAAGAACACCAGCGCCTTCTACATGCAGGCCGCCGCCTCGTTCGGCGTCGCGCTCTTCACGATGCTCGCCGCGATCTACTACCTGCCCGCCGACCCCTGGGTGAGGGGCTTCCTCGCCCTCGGAACGATGTTCCTGACGACGTCGAGCTTCACACTCGCCAAGTGCGTGCGTGATGCCCAGGAGGACCAGATCGTCTTCCGCCGGCTCGACCAGGCCCGCCTCGAGCGTGCCCTCGCCACCCACGACCCCTTCAAGAACGCCGGCTGATTCCGCAGACCGGCAGCCCCTGCCACAATCCCGATCGTGGCCTTGCCCGATCCCGCAGTCGTCGTCCTCATCGGCGCAGCGGGGTCGGGCAAGTCCATGTGGGCCCTCGACCACTACCGCCGCGCGGAAGTCGTCTCCTCCGACGACCTGCGCGGCGTCGTCGGATCCGGGCCGGCCGACCTCGATGCCTCCGCGGACGCCTTCGACCTGCTCGAGCGGATCGTCCGTTCCCGCCTGTCACGCGGTCTGACGACCGTCATCGACACCCTCGGCCTCGACGCCGACCGGCGCCTCGCGTGGCGCGACGCCGCCCGCGCCGCGGAGATGCCTGCGGTCGCCGTCCTCATCGACACGCCCGGTGACGAGTGCCGACGCCGCAACGCGCGTCGCGACCGGCCGGTACCGGCGCCGGTTCTTGCCGAGCAGGTACGTCGCGCCGTGGCCGCCCGCGCCGCGCTCGGCGACGAGGGATGGGATCGCGTCGAGGTGGTCTCCGGCGAGCCTTCCCCCGACCGCCGAACCGTCCGATCCGAGGCCGTGGTCAGGGACCGACCCCCGCTTGCCACCGCAGGCCACGGGCTGAAGGTCGTCCTCCAGCTGTCCCGGTTCCCCTGGGGCGAGGATCCCGGCGCCTGGGTTCGTGACATGGCCCTCGCCGCGGACCAGGCAGGCTTCAGCGGGCTGGCCCTGATGGACCACCTGATCCAGATCCCCCAGGTCGACTCCGCCTGGCACCCGATCCCCGAGCCGTGGGTGACCCTCGGCCTGGTGGCGGGGCTCGACACCCGGCTCGAGCTCGGCACCCTGTGCACGCCCGTGACGTTCCGCCCGGCCGGCATCACGGCCAAGGCGGCCGCCACCCTCGACGCCCTGTCGGGTGGTCGGGCCTTCCTCGGCATCGGCGCGGGCTGGTGGGATCGCGAGCACGCGGCGTTCGGCGTCCCGTTCCCGTCCGCGCGAGAGCGGCTCGATCTGCTGGAGTCGACGATCGAGACGTGCCGCGCCCTCTGGGCGGCCGGCACCAAGAGGTACGCCGGCGAGCGGGTCGAGCTGCCCGAGACGACGTCGTACCCGCGACCGGCCCACGACATCCCGGTCGTGGTGGGCGGGAACGGCGAGCAGCGCACCCTGGACATCGCGGCGCGGCTCGCGGATGCCTGCAACCTGCCGTCGGACCTCGAGACCCTCACCCACAAGCTGGCGGTGCTCGACCGACACCTGGCCGTCGCGGGCCGGACGCGAGACGACGTCGCGGTGACCGTGCTCGATCTTCCGATCGTCGGTCGGGACCGCGACGACGCATGGGCGCACGTCGAGCGGCTCCGCGGGCGGACTGCGGCCGCCGCCTTCGCCCGGCGTACCCATGCCGGCACGGTCGACCAGCACCGCGCCCGCTACGCCGAGCTGAAGACCCTCGGGGTCAGCACGGTGTTCGTCGGCGTCCGGGGGCTCGACTCTCCCGACCAGGTGACTGCGTTGGCCGGGCTCAACGCCTGACCTACTTGAGCTCGGCGCTGGACAGCCCCAGCACGCGGCGGGCGATGATCAGCTGCTGGATCTGCTGGGTCCCCTCGAAGATGTCGAGGATCTTCGAGTCGCGTGCCCACTTCTCGAGCAGCTCGCCCTCGCTGTAGCCGACCGAGCCGCACAGCTCCACGCAGGACAGGGTGACGTCGGAGGCCGTCCGACCGGCCTTCGCCTTGGCCATCGAGGCCTCCATGGCGTTGGCCTTGCGGTTGTCGGCCATCCAGGCGGCCTGGAGCATCAGCAGACGCGCTGCTTCCCAGTCCGCCTCCATCTGGAGGAACTTCGCGGCGGCCGCGCTCTGGACGATCGCCGGACGGTCGTAGTCGATCTCGACGCCGGCCTCCGCGAGCAGGTCGCGGGTGAGGTCGAGCGCCGCCTGAGCGCAGCCGACGGCCATCGCCGCCACGAGCGGACGGGTGTTGTCGAACGTCGCCATCGGCTGCGCTCAGGCGGCGCTC
>Ga0268266_10001607_pt1 | contig 26378 bp, 17 predicted proteins | sample KBSS13metaG_FD_190356 | JGI IMG/M metagenome (GOLD analysis project Ga0268266, IMG submission 190356) | Switchgrass rhizosphere microbial communities from Kellogg Biological Station, Michigan, USA - KBS S1-3 metaG (SPAdes) (version 2) | ecosystem: Host-associated > Plants > Roots > Rhizosphere... | reverse complement strand
TGGTCTGACGAGTACGGCGTTCCTGCTGTTTCAGGCATGGCTCTCGTGGCTATGCGGGGATATGGCCGCAAAGAGTTCGCCGGAGAGCCGCAGCATAGGACTCGCGCTCGCAGGATTGCAGATCGTTGGCGGAGTGGTGTCGCTCAAGTTTTTTTCGATCGGCCCGGCGATCTTTTCTGCTCTGCTTGCACTCCTGCTGGGCTTTTCTGCTCTGCGCGGCCCCGCGAGAAGCTAGCTCCAGATTTCCACTCGTCGACACATCGCCAGTTGCGTGGCTGTCATCGTGAGTTCGTCCAGAAGAAGCATCGCCAACGAGAAGCGCGTTTTAAGCGGGGTTTCCGGTACATGCCTGGATACGACTACGCTACTTGACGTGAATCTCGGGAGCGCTGCCTTCGATCTGACGGGCGCGAAACATGCCAAGCGTGTTGGAGCTCCAGATGGGATCGCTGATTGGTGTGAGTACGATGACTCCGCCTTCGCCACCTTTGAGTCCGGGCAGTTCGGTGTGGATCATATGGTCGGCGGCCTGCTGCGGAGATTGGCCTTGCTCGACGAGAGTGCAGATCTCGCGCGCTAAGGTAAGACGGATGAAATATTCGCCGACGCCGGTGCCGGACACGGCGCATGAGCGGTCGCTGGCGTATGTGCCATCGCCGATGAGCGGAGAGTCGCCGACGCGGCCAGGGAGCTTGCCTTGCATGCCGCCGGTCGAGGTGGCTGCGGCGATGTGACCTTCGCTGTCACGAGCTACGGCGCCGACGGTGCCAAAGCGGTGGGCGAAGATTGGCGGGTTGCTGGATGGGATCGCAAACGGGGCAGATAGGGAGGCTTTGCTTGGAGCTGTATTCGAGCCAGGGACGGCTTTAGGTTCCGGGCCAACTCCTGCAGGCCTGGGCGGGACGGTGCGGTTGGTTTGGCGCATGATGGAGGCGAACTCCTGCCACCGCATTTCGGTGAAAAAGAAGGAAGGTGGTTGCTGCTCGAGACGCTGTGCGCGGGAGAAGGCATCGGCTCCGGGACCGACCATCATCACGTAGGGAGTGCGCTCCATGACGGTACGGGCGAGCGCGATCGGATGGCGGGTGAACTGCACGGCGGCGACCGATCCGGCGGAGAGCGTGGCTCCATCCATGATGGCTGCGTCCATCTCATTGGTACCGTCTGCGGCAAAGGCTGCGCCGCGACCGGCGTTGAAGAGGGGATCGTCTTCGAGGACTTCGACGGCGGCTTCTACAGCATCGAGCGCTTTGCCCTTCCGCTGAAGGACGGCAGCACCGGCGGCGAGGGCCTTTGTGAGAGAGGCCTGGTAGGCGGCGGCTGTGGCCGCGTCCATGTGCTCCCATTCGCTCTCGCCCGCGCCCCCGTGGATAGCGATGGCCCAGTGGTGGGAGGATGTTGCGTCTGCCTTGTCTGTCGCGGGTGTCGCCGCGTTCATTGCGGACGGGATTGTGCAGAGGACGACGCAGGAGAGCGTAAAGGAAAGAAGATTGCGGCGGAGCGGAATCATGCAGATCATCTTAACCTTGCGCGAAGACCATATCGCAATAGGTAGTTCTCGGTTCCCAGATTATGCAGCCAAGAGTCGCTCAGGCTCAGAAGCTTTTCGACTAATAATCGTCGAGATTGCCCCCGCCAAAACAGAGCGACAGCCCGGGGGTGGAATGTCATCGGGTGAGCTTTGGCTACGACATCGGAGTCGTAGTCCACGACAAAGATGGGAACGAGCACAAGGTGCCCATTCCCATCTAGGTTCGCTTCTTTCCAGCTTCTTCTAACGTTAGAACTCGATGCGGCCGTAGAAGGAGACCTGGCGCTGTGCCGCGGATTCATTGGTGGTCTGCAGACCGTACTGACTTGTGAACGCTCCGAAGTTTGAGGTGGAGATGTTGGATTGCGCTCCGTAGAAATGCGGGTGATTGAGGAGATTTGAGACTGCGGTGGTGAAGACGAAGGAGACGCGATCCCGGATGGGAAAGCGCTTGATGACGCTGAGGTGCTGCACGTTGAGGCCTTGCCCTTCGAGGCTGTAGGGAAGGGCGTTGCCGAAGTGGCCCGGTTGCGGCAGAGCGAATGCGTCTTTATTCCACCACTGCTGATAGGTGCGATGCGATGGCGTTGTGCTGCCGACCTGGTCAGGGAGGCCACCGCTATCTCCGGTGTTGGCTGGGTTGGTTCCGGAGAAGGATGGCGAGTAGAAGAGACCGGACGCGAAGTAGGTAACGAAGTAGAGCTGCCAGCCACCGATGGCCTGATCGACGGCGGCGGGAGCAGTGCGGAAGTACTGTTCGTTGCGGCCGAAGGGCAGGCGCCAGGTTACGTTGCCGGAGAGATAGTGATGGCGTGTCGCCGTTTCGTTGGCCCAGTGACTGAGGACGTCATAAGGGTTTTCGACGTTGAAGAAGTTCGCCAGATTTCGCTGGTACGAGTAGTTCACGTCGAAGGTGAGATGCGTGGTGCGACGCTTGGCTTCCAACTGCAGAGAGTTGTAGTGTGAGCTTCCGTCGTTGCGATACTCGGTGACTGTAACCAGATTGCCGAACGGACGTCTCGCGGTGGTGAAGGGGATTGTGGTGGGCTGCGGCTTATTGATGTTGAGCGAATAGTTCAGGCCGGTGCCGCGAATGCCTACGTAGGAGATACGGAGGCCATTGCGGCCGACTTCTTTTTCGGCGGTGATGTTGAACTGATGCAGGGTTCCGTTGTTGGCCTGATTTGGGAAGATAGCTACGCTTTGACTGGGCACGGAGGACTTGCCGATGTCCGAAGGATAGGGATTGGGGAACTGGACCACAGGAGCCTGGCCGGGTTGATTCTGGTAGGTCTCCGAGATGGCAAACGGGCCTGCACCGCTCAGCATGGTGAAGTAACCGATTCTTTCGGTGAAGGCACCGTATCCGCCACGCAGCACAAAGGAGGGCGTGATGCGATAGGCGGCACTGACACGGGGGCGGAAGTTGGTCAGCTTCGAATCGGGCGTTACCTTGCCTGCGACTACGGGGATGCCGGTTTTGGAGTAGAGCGGGCTGACTTTCGAGAGAGCCGCAGCAGGTACAAGCACCTGGTTGGTTACAGGATCGAAGCTGTATGCCATCTGATCGTCGTAGGAGGGAGATTGCACGTAGTCCCAGCGAAGACCGTAAGAGAGAGTGAGGTTGTTGGTGGCCTTGAAGGTATCTTCGGCAAAGATGCCCGATTCGCCTGCGTGTTGGGTTCGGTTGGAGATTGGTGTTGAGCGTGTGGTCTGACGCGGAATACCGAGGAGAAAGTCTGCGTAGGCGTTTCCAGACATCGAGCCATCGAAGGTTGCGGTTCCGTAGCTCGGCACTGCTCCGACGAAGTTTCTGTAGGTCTGATAGCTGGCGCCGAACTTCATGACGTGGCGTCCTTTCGCCCAGGAGACGGAGTCCATGTAGGTGTAGATGTAGTTGTTGCTCTGCACGCCACCGGAGGGCACTGCCATGGTGGTGAGGCCTGCTATGGACATGGTGGGTGAGCCCTGGCCGGTGGTGCCTCCGGGGTTCGAGCCTTGCAGGCCGGTGTCGGCGATGATCTGGGCGCCGTTTTTCGGTGCTACGCCGTCGATGGTTCCGCCGTCGCGAATGTATTCGCGTGACATGCCTGCGGTGAAGGTGTTGAGCAGGTTTGCGGAGAAGACGTGAGTGTCGCTGATGGCCCACTGCTGCTCGTCGCGCCAGCGTGTCCACAGCTCTGAAGGCATGCCGTTCTGCAGGATGTACGGATTGTGGCGGATGAGCCAGCGGGCGAACATGTTGTTCTTCGACGTGATCTTCTGATCGATACGTCCCATGCCCCAGTTACCCTTGTAGACGTCGCTCGGATAGGGGAAGGCGAAGCCGAGATTGTTGGTGGAGTAGTTGCCCGCACCTGGATTTGTGGTTGCTGTGGGGTAGAAGAGATTCTGGAATTGCTGCGAGACAGGGCTGGTGTACGTGAGCTTCTTGCCGGGGAACGCGGCGTATTTGTTGTTGGGATCTTTGATGGTTGCGGACTGACCGGAGAAGTTGCCGGTGCGCATGGGATCCGTCGGTACGGTTGCGTTTACGAACGAGCCTAGAGGGATCTTCTCCGCGAACCATGTGGCGTAGAAGAAGGTGCGGTCCTTGATGATGGGACCGCCCAGAGCGAGCTGCCATGTGTGCTGCAGATAGGGTGCTCTGCGAGGAGCGAAGTAGCCGCGCGCCATGAGGCCGGAGCTGTTGATCTTGTACATGGCCTGGCCGTGAAACTGGTTGGTTCCGCTGCGCGTGGTCATGTTGTGGTAGGCGAGGCGCGCATTTTCAGCGGGGGAGTTGACGGAGATGGCGTTGATCTCCTTGAAGAAGGCCGGGTTGTTGCTGTTGCCGCCGCCGAGATCGTTGATGACGCCGTCGAAGGCTTCGGATTGCTGGCCGGAGTTCTGGCCGCTGATGCGGAGTCCGCCGAGGCCGCCTGTACCGCCCTGTATGCCGGGCATGGTGGTGAGCAGAACGCTGGGGGACGGGTAGGGATCGATCTGCGGAGAATCGATGATCTGCTGCATGTCGAGGACGCCGCCGATCTGACCGGTTTCGGTGTCGATGATCTGCGCACCTGCGGTCACCTGGACGGTCTCACTGGCACTCCCGAGGGGGAGAGGGATGTCGACGCGGCGTACCTCGCCGCTGGTGAGGATGAGATGGTCGGCGGTAAAAGACTTGAAGCCCTGGCGCGAACCGCGAAGGCGATAGGTTCCGGGATTAATGTCGAGGAACTCGTAGTTGCCCTGTTCGTTGGTCTGCTGTGAGCGCAGGACGGTTCCGCTGATGGAGTCGTTGAGGGTGACAGTCGCGCCGGAGACGATGGCTCCTGAGGAGTCGGTAACTGTTCCGCGGAGGGTGCTGAAGTTGATCTGTCCGAATGCGGCTAGCCAGCAACACGTGAGCAAAGCCACGCATACCAGCACGCGAAGAGAGACTCGGAACAAAGATGGATCGGATGCTCGCAAGTGAGGCATTTACCCGTTGTCCTTTCGTTTACGGATGTCCGTTTTGTTTCGTTTTTAGATTTATTTGATTAATTACGTCATAAATGTAAATACAACGTAACAAATGAATGTCAAGCGAAATATTTTAGAGAGGCTGAATTGGGGTAGGGATGGAGCGGTCCGACCTTGGTCTCCGCGACCCGATCAAATATGTTTTAAGTGTGCGTCTGCTGAGGGGTGGGACGATGCTTGTCATTCCGAGGGGCGCAGGAATGGCTGATGGCAGAGGGGAGCTGTCGGTCTTCCGCCTCGAGCAGGCGAAGTTCTTCGAACCCAGGTAAAGCTAACGCCTGGATCAGGCCGTTGTCGATTTGTACGGGAACAACCGCATATCCTTCGACTTCGCTGCACTTCGCTCAGGATGACACTTCTCGATATTGCTCAGGAAGGCACCAGGCTGCGAAGGATGCACCGGGCTGCAACGGGCGGCACTTCTCTGGAGCACAGATCTGATTCTGTTGCTCCCCAGAGAGAGCGCTAGCGAAGGACCAGGCTGGCGATGGCAGGTACGGACGCGTAGAGCAGGACCAGAAGGCCAGCCAGACAAGCGAGAGCGATGCTGTGGAGGATGACGAAGCGCAGGAGCGTGCCTTCCTTGCCGTAGTGGTCCGTGGCCGTCGTGGCGACGACGATGCTCTGGGGTGCGATCATCTTTCCCATCACTCCGCCTGCGGAGTTTGCTGCTGCCATCAGGTAGGCTGAGATGCCGAGCTGTTGCGCGGTGAGCTTCTGCAGGCTTCCGAAGAGAACATTGGAAGATGTGTCGGAGCCGGTAGAGGCGGTTCCGATCCAGCCTATGAGGGTTCCGAAGAAGGGATAGAGCTTACCTGTGCGGGCGAAGGCGAGGCCGAGCGTGGCATCCATTCCGGCGTAGCGGGTGACGAAGCCTAGAGCCATGAGGGCGGCGATGGTGATGAAGGTAAAGCGCATGGAGACGAAGGTCTCCCCACAGGTTTTTGCGATGACCCGGGGCTTGATGCCCATGGCGAAGCCAGCGACGATGGCGGCGATGAAGATTCCGGTTCCGGTGGCAGAGAGCCAGTTGAAGTTAAAGATTGCAGACTCGGTCGTGGGTGTGGGGACTGCCGGAGGCATTCGCATGACCAACCCATGAAGGCCGTGGATCGGAATCTTGATGCTGCTGATCTTGTCGAGCCAGCGCGACCAGCCGGGAAGACCCCAGACAACGATAAAGAGAGAAAGGATGGCCCAAGGGAGGATGGCCTGACGTAGGAATCCTTCCTGGCGCTCGGCGGTCTTTTGTTTAACCTCAGCGACAGGTTGAAGGGTTGGGCTGAGGGTTCGCCGGGGCTTCCATACGCGGAGGAGTAGAAGCAGAGCGAAGATAGTGAAGGCGGAAGAGAAGATGTCGACCAACCAGGGGCCGTGGAATGTGGCGACCAGCAGCAGCGTGAGGCTGTAGACGCCTCCGGCGACGAGAATGGCGGGCCAGATCTCGAGCATGGCTGCCCAGCCTGCGTAGGCGCAGATGAGCCAGAAGGGCACGATCACGCAGAAGGGGGCGATGATACGGGCAACGACGCGGGAGAGCAGAAGCGTGTCGAGGTCGGTGATGCCATGGAGCGCGACCATGGGGATCCCGAGGCCACCAAAGGCGACGGGAGCTGTATTGGCGAGAAGGGAGAGGCCAGCGGCCTGTAAGGGAGGAAAGCCGAGGCCGATCAGAATGGTCGCGCAGATGGCGACGGGGGTTCCGAATCCGGCAGATCCTTCGAAGAAGGCTCCGAAGGCGAAGGCTATAAGGAGGAGCTGAAGGCGACTGTCAGCGGTGACGCCGGTCAAGCTCTTCTGAAGAAGGACAAAGCTGCCGGATTGATGGGTGAGCTGGTAGAGGAACAGGACGGGGAAGACGATCCAGGCGATGGGGAAGAGGCCGTATGCGGCTCCATAACCAGCGGCGAGAAGTCCCATACCAACGGGAAGGTGGAAGATCCCTATGGCGATCAGGATCGCCGCGGCAAGGCCCGCAAGGGCTGCAAGATGGCCCTTTACGCGGAACACACCCATGATGACGAGCAGAACGCACAGAGGAAGGGCCGACCATGCTGCGGAGAGCAGCCAATGATGAGCCGGATCATAACTTTGCGCCCATTTGACAACAGGCTCGGATAAGAAGCACACGAGTGCTGTGCCGGAAAGCTGGACCTGATTGAACATAAGCTCTACGATGCCCCACCCTTACGTAGAAAAGAATGACGACCAGTATGGTCGAACCATCATGCCACTGTAAACATCTGAGCCCAGAAAAATCGGGCAATTTTTTCCCCAGACGACTTGAATGACAATCTTCGCATCAAACGGGGAGAAATGAGCCATCTGAATTCGCAGGACGGTCATTTCGGAGACAGCCCTCCCCCTCTTGTACTGATCGTTCTGTTGAATTGGAATAGCGCGGACGATACGGTCAGGGCGGTGGAGTCGGTTCGCGGCCTGAATTACCCCAACTCCCGGTTGATGATTGTAGATAACGCCTCTGGAGACGACTCATGCACTCGGCTCAGGCAGTGCATCGGCGATGGGGTGGAGCTGCTGGAGTCTCCGATCAACACGGGTTACACCGGAGGGTGCAACCTGGGGATGAAGCGCGCGCTGGAGTTAGGCGCCAAGTATGTATGGCTGCTGAACAACGATGCGACTGTCGATCACCAGACTCTATCTTCGATTGTGGCGCTGGCCGAAACGGACGAAACGATTGGGCTGGTTACGCCGCGGATCGCGGCGCTCAATGAGGATCGGCTGACCTTCGCCGGCGGCGTACTGTCGATGAAAGAGCGGCTGTATAACGAGACCAGCGATCCCGTGGTGGCGGCAGAGTGGAACCTCAGATATCCCGAGTGTGGCCTGGTGATCGGGACTGCGATGCTGGTGCGGACGGACCTTATCCGCAAGATCGGAATGCTGGACACGGGTTTCTTTGCGTACTTCGAAGATATCGATTACTCGGCGCGCAGTATTCAGGCGGGATTCCGCAATCTAGTCGATTCGAACTCGATTGTGCGGCATCGGGAGAAAAACCGGAACACAAAACCATTCGAGATCAACCCGCATTATTGGTATTACATGGCGAGGAATGAAAGCCGGTTCTGGAGGAAACACCTGGGACTTGCGAAAGGGATGCGTCAGGTGTGGTACAGCTTCAACGGATTTCTGCGGCACAAAAATCGCCTGACGAGAAAGCCGGAGAGCGCGAATGCGATTCTTGCCGGGTTGTGGGATGGATGGCTGAATCGCGGTGGGCCGTATCACCCTGAGGTGAAGATGCCAGCACTTCCGGCTGCTGTGGTGAATGCGTATAGCAAGAGAGGGACATTGCAGCCTAAGACTTCGATGTAGCCACCAGCATTTGCCTCAATAAGGCAGCCTTCCGAGGCGCGAGAGAAGCACGGTTTCAGCCCGGAAGAGAAGAGGATCGCGGTTGGTGGCCATGCGCAGCAGGTTCATGGGCTGCAGATGGGTTGGGGTGTTGATTCCGCCGTAAAACGAGAAGCACATTTTGTAGCCCAGGGATCGAGCGATGGATTCGGTGGTCTCGTCGAAGGCTCCACGGATGCCGACTGGATAGGCGAGGGTGGTGATCTCTCCGCCGATGGCGTCTTCGATGTTCTTTCTGGATTCACGCAGCTCCCATTGTTGAGCGTCCGCCGACATCTGACCGAGGATGCCGTGGGACTGGGTGTGGGAGCCGATGGCCATTCCTGCTTCGCGCATCTCGCGTGCCTCCTCCCAGGTGATGAAGCGGCGTCCGGTAGACGGGATGGCGCAACCTGTCTGTTCACGAAGCTCGTTGAGAATACGCTCTCCGTCGTGATTGTCGGGGCGCTTGTAGTGACGCAGCACGCTGCGGATGGCGTCTTCGCGGTTGCCATTGAGGCTGATGGTGGTGGTTACAGGACTCTGAAGCGTGATCTGCGACCGGGGCGAATTGCGGACGAGGTAGGCGATCTCATCCCACCATGGAACATAAGAGGTGCCGACGTACTGGGGAACAAGAAAGAAGGTTCCGGCACAGTTGTTCGCTTTGAGGATGGGGTAGGAGACGCGAAAGTCGTTGATGTATCCATCGTCGAAGGTGATGGCGATATAGGTTCGCTTGAGAGGAGTTTTTCCTGAGACGAGATTCTCGAGTTCTTCGCCGGCCACGATGGGAAAGTAGCGTTTGAAGTATTTGAGCTGCATCTCGAAGGCTTCGGCTGACGCACTGAAGACGTCGCGATCGAAACGTGTGGTGGAGGCATCTCCAACACGGTGATGATTGACGATGAGGATGCCGGGTTTCGAACGGAACATCTCAAGGATGGAAAGAACACCGGATCGCTTGAGCACAGCAGCGGCTAGTTCGCGCTTCGACATTCGGGGACGGTTCTCCTGTTGCAGCCAGTACTAGTGAAGTTGGATGACATTTCGGCAGATGAGGTCTCTTGCATGATATTAAGAGAGCTTGCGCCGCAGGCCCAGCGAGCGAAGCACGGTGCCGGCAGCGACCCGCGCACATCCTTTGAGGGTACCGGCAGTGGGTCGCCAGTCGTGGCGGTCGAAGTCGAAGAACTCGATGTTGCCGCGATAGGTCTCTCGAATCTGACCCCAGGTGAGAAGTCCTTTTTCGACGTAGCGGGGAATAGCGGGGATGTCGCGGCGCAGCACGATATGGCGGAAGTTGAAGCGAGTAGGCTCGGCAGGTTCGACCTGTTGGCCAATGAGATCAAGGTAGTGCAGCCAACCGATGTCTACCCCGGCATAGACAGCGGCGTCGGCGGTGACGCTGTAGCGTGGGTTGGCTTCGATGAGACGGACGACGCCGTCGCGTGTGTCTCGCTTGACCTCGATCTCGCAGATACCGACGTAACCCATGCCGCGAAGGAAGTTATCGCAGAGGGTAGCAATTTCGGGATCGAGGACGGGTTCGACGGCTGAGCCAGAGCCAAAAAGAACGGGATGGGCGCGGAGCTCATGAACGACGGTATGACCGATACGGCGGCCGCCGGAGCCGTAGACGGAGAGGTAGCAGTACTTGGCCTCGTCGTTGCCAGCGATGATCTCCTGAGCGACTACCTCTGGACGAAGAGATTCGGTATGGGAGTACTGGGAGAGAAGCTCTTCCGGGTTGTTGGCGGTGAAGAGTTTGAGGCCGCGGAGGGGATTGCCTTCGGGAAGGGCATCCCACTCGCGTTGATGGCGCGGCTTGATGAGGCAGGGGAAGCGCGTCTGGGAGGCAAAGGCTTCGAGATCGGCGCGGGATTGGATGTAGGCCGTGCGTGGGATGGGAAGGCCGTATTTCGCGGCGAGCGCGTACTGCTGCTCTTTGGTGGCGAGCGCAGCCTGCACGGCGATGGAGTCGAGCGAGAAGATGTAGTACTGCTGGAGAGTTTCGGCGTGTTTGCCCAGGGCGGAGACGAAGATGTCGGCCGCGGGGATAATGACGGGCTTTGCGCCGAGCTTCTTCGCGAGGTCGATCATGAAGGCGACCCACTCGTCCGGATGCGTGTCGGGATTAGGGCAGAGGTAAGACTTGCCGTAGGAAGAGCGGAAGCCCTCATGGTCGGCGTGGCAGTCGATTCCGACGGTGCGTACGCCGCGGCGAAGAAGATCGCGCATGAGGTTGAGGCCTGTCTGGAAGACGCTGGCGACGACAACGGGGGGCCAATCGCTTTGAGCGCGAAGAGATGTCACGCGTTCGATTCTCCTGAAGACCAGATACGGATGGTCCTATGCTGAGTGAACTGCTCCATCAGGATACCGGAGGTTGCACGGAGGGACAGAGAATCGCTACTGGGAGCGGGAGCGGTCTTTGATGCTCTTTGCCAGCCGCTCGACCTCCTGGGCCTTCTTTACGACCGAGACCGAGAGGGTGTCCTTGTTGGACTTGGCGACCTCGGCCTTGAGCTCCTGGCTGAGCTTATAGAGTTTTTCAGTGTCGGCGAGGAGATCCGCGCGCTTCTTTTCTTCGGGAGTGAGGGGAGCTTTGGCGGGTGCGGACTCGGATTTTGTATCGTCCGACTTGGACGGGGGAGTGGGAGTGGCCTGCTGCGCGAGGGCGGCAAGGCCAAAGGTGGAAGCGAGCCATAACACCGCCAGAATTCTGATGCTGATCGAAGTTGAAGGCGGCGTCTTCATCGGAGATAGGCTCTTCCTCTCTTTACGAGCGAGACAGGGAACTGGATTCATCCCTGATATTTTTCTTTTCGATTTTATGCCTGAGGAGATGAGAGAGTGTCATCGTTCGTTTTTGGAATCAAGCAAAAATCGAGATGGTTTTATTTGAAAAACAATAATTTTGCATATGGAATGTAATTCTCGCTAAACTCTCCTGCGAGTTTTGATTTCCCTGAGAACGTTCATTGGAACCACAAAGGAGCATTGCTGCATGACACGATCTCTCACCCGTTCCGGCTGCGTGGCTGTGCTGGCCGTCCTGGTACTTTCTGGTTGTTCCAATCGTCACAAGCAGGACTCGGGAGCTGACGTGCGTCGAAGCGATGCGGCCAATGAGCCTCTTCAGGCCGGAGCCTCGGCTAAGCGGGATGCTGAAGCCGTTCGCGATGCGAAGACCGGGTGGTATGCCGAGGCTCTTAAGACTCGTGATCAAAGGCTGGCATGGTGGAGAGAGGCGAAGTTCGGTTGCTTCATTCACTGGGGAGCGTATTCCATGCTGGGCGGCAAGTGGAAGGACAATCCGAATCCGGGATACGCGGAGCACATCATGCGCGTAGACCGGATTCCGCTGACGACGTACCGCGACGAAGTGGCGGGCAAGTTTCATCCGGATAAGTTCGATGCGAAGGAGTGGGTTCGCGTGATCAAGTCTGCCGGGATGCGTTACATCATCATCACATCGAAACATCATGATGGATTCGCGATCTGGCCCTCGGAGGTGAACAAGTACAACATTCGCGATGTCTCGCACTTCCAGCGCGATCCTTTGAAGGAGCTGGTGGATGCAGCACGCGCGCAGGGGCTTCATGTGGGGTTCTATTACTCGCATGCGTTCGACTGGGAGGATCCGAATGCCCCGGGCAATGACTGGGACTACAACAATCCAGGAGGGGATAAGAAGCTCTTCGGTGGAGTGAACTGGTACAACGAGCATCCGGAGCTGGTGCCGAGAGTTGAGAACTACGTTAATGGCAAGGCGATTCCGCAGCTCAAAGAGCTGATCGCGCGATATCACCCGGACATCCTGTGGTTCGATACGCCGAGCAAGCTGCCGTTCTTTGAGGAGGCTGCGATTGTGAAGGCAGTGCGCGCGGCCGGCCCGGATGTTGTGATCAATGGAAGGGCTACGTACAGCGAAGAGATCAATCTGGGAGATTATCGGAATACGGCCGATCGTCCGGCGGAGCTGCGGCCCACGGCCGGGGATTGGGAGGCGATTCCGACGACAAACGAGTCGTATGGCTGGAACCAGCTCGACAATACCTACAAGCCGGTTCCTTATTTCATTCAACTGGTGGCGAAGGCGGCGGCGAAGGGCGGAAACATTCTGCTGAACATCGGACCGCGTGGCGAGGGTACGATCAATCCTCCGGATGTGAAGATCCTGCAAGGAATCGGAAGATGGATGGATGTCAATCAGGAGAGTATTCGTGGCACCACGCGAACGCCGCTGGATCGCCAGGCCTGGGGCGATTCCACGCTCAAAGGGGACACACTGTATCTGCATGTCTTCCACTGGCCCGAGAGCGGGAAGCTGGTTGTTGGGGGTCTCGAGAGTGACATCAACAAGGCTTACCTGTTGAGCGATCCCAAGAGGACCCTGCTGAAATCGACGAGACTGAATGCTACGGATGTAAGTCTGGCGCTTCCGGACAAGGCTCCGGACATGGCAGATTCAGTGATCGTTGTAGAGAGCAAGGGGCCGGTGAAGGCCGTGCTGGGTAGACTGCTGCAACCTGAGATGGGCGCGAATATCCTGCTCGGATTCGATGCATCCGCACAGGGAAACGGGTTCAGCTACGGCGACGGAAAAACGGCTCGCTATTACGTGGATGGGTTGGAGAAGCAGGGGAACTCCCTGGTCTGGAATGTGCGAACGGACGAGCCTGTAGAGTTCCAGGTGAATGTGCGTTACAGCACGCCTAAACCGACGATCGCGCCGGGAGCCAACTTTGTGGTGCGGTACGGCTCCAGCGTTCTGACTGCGCCAGTGATGGCAACTCCTGGCGAGAGACAGATGGGAACGCTTGCACTAGGCAAGATCAAGATTGCGCCGGGTGGTTTACAGCGAATCGAGGTTACGCTTCAGGGGGCAACGGCTCCTGTTCACTTCTTCGAGGTGGACCTGACACCGGCGAAGCCGTGATTTTCGCGTAGTGTGAGCTCAATGAGCCGTCGTCGCAACCTCGCCGTCATTGGATAGAGGAAGAGGGTTGGATTGCTCTGGAGTCACAAGACTCACCAGGACGGTGACCGCGAAGTTGAGGACGAGGGCGAGGAAGCCTGCGTTGATGCCGTGAAAGGGGTCGTGGTGCGAGAGCAGGAGCGTGGCGACGGTCGTGAGGCCGACCAGCATGCCGCTGGTTACTCCACTTGAGGTGACGCGGGGCCAGAAGAGCCCGAGGACGACGCCGGGAAAGAACTGGGTGACTCCTGCATAGCCCAGCAGAAGCAACGCGACCAGAGTTGTAGAGCTGTGCAGGGCAAGTCCGAAGCTGATGAGGGCGAGCACCAGGACCGTGGCCCTGGCGAGCCGAGCGACTCTGTCCTCTGACATGTGTGGGGAGAAGAGAGGACGGTAGACATTCTTGGCAAAAAGGGTGGACGCCGTGAGCAGGATGATGGCGGAGGGCACCATGGCGGTGAGGGCACCAGCGCCTCCGATGACCCCGAGAAACCATGCCGGGAAGGTCTTGCGCGCAAGCATGAGAAGAGACATATCGCCGTTGCTGAGACCAGGCACGACGATAAGAGCAGCGAAGCCCGCGATCAGGATGAAAACGAGACTGAGCGTATAGAGCGGGGTGACGATTGCGTTGCGGCGCAGGATATCTCCGCTCTTTGCGGTAAAGGCTGCACCGAAGGTGTGGGGCCACATGTAGAAGCCGCAGGCGCTGAGAAGGACGGTGGAGATGAACCACGCATGGCCCATGGTTTTGGTGGCCCCCGGCATAACGAGATGTGTGGGGTGAGTTGCCGCGAGGGTATGGAAGAGGGGAGAGAAGCCACCGAAGTAATGCAGGGGTACGAAGATTCCGACGGCGAGAGCTGCAAGGATCATGAGCAGATCTTTGAGGACGCTGACCCAGGCGACGGCGCGCATGCCACCGAAGTAGACGAAGAGCGCGACGATGGTGACGGCGAGGAGCATCGAGACGTTGCGCGGGATTTGGTCGAAGCTGGCGACCTGGACGATGATGCCGAGTCCGGTGAGCTGAATCTGCAGATAGGGAATGACGAAGAGGACGCCGAAGAAGGAGACGAGGAGCGCGAGGACGTGGCTGCGATATCGCTTCTCGAAGAAGTCGGACTGAGTTTGAAGGCCATGGCGGCGACCCAGCTCCCAGATGTAGGGAAGGATGTAGAAAGAGACGACGTAGCCCAGGGTGATGTAGGCCATGATGTAGAGCGCCGGTCCGCCACGAGAGTAGGCCCATCCGCTGGCTCCGAGAAAGGCGAAGGTGGTGTAGATCTCGCCTGCCATGAGCAGCCACATGAAGAGCAGACCGAAGCTGCGGCCCGCGATGGACCACTCCTCAAGGTTCATCTTGCGACCTGCGCCAGCGCGAAAACCCACAATGCTGCCGATAGCGACGATGAGGAAGATGATGCTCATCGCGATGATGCCTGGTGTCACAGAGCCCTGCCTTTACGTTTGCGACGCTCTTCAACGCGGTTGGCCAGGGCCATACATCCGCTGCTGATCACAATCCAGAGAATAAGCCAGAAGAGATTGAAGGGCAGGCCGAGGATCATGGGCGAGACACGATCCCACCACGGCACGGAGAAGCACATGCCCAGAAAGGGTATGAGACCAATAGCGATGGAGAGCAGGGACGGTTTGCGCATGAGTGTTTAGCGTAGGTCAGGTTCAGGCAAAGTCGATGGCAATCACCTCATAGTCGAGCACAGAGGAGACATGAAATTTGAGGGTGTTTCCGGCGAGGCTATGGGGCATAGAAGCTTCCTTCATCAAAGTATGAACCCTGGCGACACGTTTGCCTTTGGGAATGTCGATCTCGACCGATTGAGGAGGCGAGGCGATGAGCTCGTGCATCTGGGGCCGCATGGCCATGGGGTTCGTTAGATTGACGAGGTGGACGGTCATGGAGTTCTTCTGCATCCATGCCGTGGCGTCGAACATGCCCTGCCCGGTGACGCGCAGCGGGGATGGCTCGTTAGTGGCCCACTCGATGGAGTTGAGGATCAGCCGGCCGTGATCGTGAGCCATGACCTCCCAGTAGACGCGGTCGATGTCCCAGGGGAAGTAGACGACGCGGCCTTCGCCGACCTGATTCATATAGACGTCGGGGATATCGGTCTTGTCGACGGTCCAGAAGGTCTTCTCCATGGGGAGATTGGCGACGGCGGGAATGCGTGAGAGCGGCTGCTGGGCTGCGTTGGGGTGAGCCTTCACGTTGAGTTGCCAGGTGCCCCCAATGAGGGTTTCGGCGTCTTCCATCCCTTTCAGCAGTGTGGGATAAAGCGGATTCTGCTTTTGCGGGTACAGATAGGTGTTCTGTTCTGCGGTTTTGGTGTTGACGCGGGAGACGAAAGAGGCGCCGAAGAGATCGGCTAGGCCGAAGTCTTTGCGGGGGTTGCCCTCTTCGTCGCAGAGCGAGGTCTCGTAGGTTGCGACGAGGCTTCCGCCGCGACGGACGAAGTCGCGCAGCTGCTGGCACTGCTCATCGGAGAGCGCAGCGATGTTGGGCAGGATGAGAGTCTTGAAGCGGCCAATATTGTCGGGAGTCAGGGTGCGGTCGTGCACCATCTCGAACGGAATGCGGGCCTCGATGAGAGCCTGATAGAAGCCGAGTTGCGGATCTTCGACGAGACGGTGAGCGTCTGCGGCCCCGGCGTATAACTCTGCTGTCTGCTGCGAGTAAACCATGCCGACGCGGGCGATGGGCTCGGTATTGCGAAGGTAGCGCTCGTTCTTGTAGTGCCAGACGTAGAGGTCTTCGATCACCTTGAGGCCTCGGCGATCGTGAAGCTGTCCGGAGACCATGTTGAACCATGGGCGGAGGCCGTTGGCTACGCCGTCCTGCACCCAGACGCGGGTCTCTGCGGGACTCTTGGTGGAGTTGAGCCAGCGATACGGCGAGACGATGCCGACGTTGAAGATGCCACCGATGGCTTTATTGCCGAGGGTGGAGCGATACTCCTTGCCGTTTTTGCCGTTAGCCCACGGGACCATGACGCGCTCGCGGCACTGGCGATCGGCGAAGAGGGTAGGAGAGAGCTCGCCGACCTTCTTCATGTCGAGGCCGCTGAGAGCGCCGCCGCCGGAGTTGGCGATGTAGCGGGCGTCGGGGCGAGCTTTGCGAACGACCTTGTCCCAACGTTCCCAGATCTCGAAGCGACGAGCCTGCTCCCATGCTAGGTAGTGGCGGTAGACGGGATTGCGCGGGTCGCGGTTGTGGGGAAGGTCTTCGTTGTAGGCCTGACGGAAGTCGTGGACGCAGTGCTCGCAGAAGCACATGCCGTTGCCGGTCCAGCGATTGGAGAAGATGCCGCCAACGTCGTACATCTCGACGATCTCCTGGGTGACATCGGTCATGAAGTCGAGATTGTAGGGACCGAGCGTGCAGGTGAGCCACATGCCGGGATAGTCGGGATGCGGACGTTTCTTGCCGTTGGCATCGACGGAGATCCAGTCAGGATGCGCCTCGTAGACATCCTGATAGGTGGCGTGCGGATCGGTGCGGGCGAGCACGACGATGTTCTGCTTGCGGCAGCCGTCGACCATCTCGGCGTAGAAGCCTTCGTTGCCGGGAAGCCATTTACTGCGGTGGTGGTACTTGATCTTGGTGGGATAGAAGGCAACGACTCCTCCGGCGGAGAGGCAGGCTCCGTCGGCGTGGATGCGACGGAAGTAGTCGAGCCAGAAGGCGCGATCCATCTTGGCGGGATCGTCTTCGGTGAGATTGAGCTGAGCCCAGCGCATGGGACGATCGAACCACTCGGAGTCAGAGGCCAGGGGAGCGGCACCTCCTGGTGAGGTCATGGCGAAGGCCGCGGCGGCCGCTGTGGTCTGAAGGAAGTCCCTGCGAGTCAGCATGAATAAATCTCCGGCTCCATTTCGAAGGCGATCTATTTTTTCATCCGGGCTGCTTTCGCTCAAAAGACAACCCGGTGATTGAAGTTAGAACTGATAGCGAAGCGCGAACTGCATGATGCGCGGATCGCCGGCGGTGGTGATCTTGCCAAAGGATGTGGATGCGTTGCTGAGGTTGCCGTCGGGCTGACCGAAGTTGGCGTGATTGAGCGCGTTGAAGAACTCGGCACGGAACTGAATGGTTCCGAAGTCTTCACTGATGGGGAAGCTGCGGACGAGGGAGAGATTAACATTGGCGAGACCGGGGCCGGAGATGATATTCCGGCCCGCGTTCCCGTAGGTGCCTGGGAGATTGGCAGTGAAAGCAGAGGTGTTGAAGAAGCGATTGATCTTATCCGTCTTATTGGTATACGAAGCGCGATAGGGGATGCCGATGACGTTTGGACGATCGAAGTTGACGCCGGTCAAAGAGGCATCGCGGCCGGTTAGGATCTGGAAGGGATTTCCGCTGGAGAGTTGTATCAAGCTATTAACACCCCAGTTAGCGAAGACGCCTCGCAGGATGGGGTTGGCGTCCTTGTAGAAGGGAATCTGATAGACGATGGAGCCCGCGAAGACGTGGCGGCGATCGAAGTCGGAGCGTCCTCGATCCGCACCGGGATTTGCGGGGTCCTGCGGAGTCTGACCGAGATTCGTCGCAGAGTATTGATCCAGCAGTTTGCCGTAGGTATAAGCCGTCATGAAGGTGAGCCCATTGCTGTAGCGTTTGGAGAGAGACGCCTGCATGGAGTGATAGGTCGCGGGAGAGCAGGTGCAGACGAGCCGCACGCTGGCATAGACACCCGGCAGCAGCGGACGCCGCGAGTCGGTGTTGGCGATGGTGGACGAGGGCCCAGTGTAGACGGCTGGATTCGCCTGCAGCATACGGATGAGGCCATGCTCCAGTTTTCCGACGTAGCCGATGTTGAACTGCATGTTTCCGGGAAGCTGCTGCTGGATAGAGGCGCTGAAGTTGTGGACGTAGGGAGCGTTCAACGTCGCAGTGGGCACGGTGAAGAGGCTCATGGGGAGGGTGAACTTGGAGTTCTGGGGGTTGTAGATGTAGGGGAATGGATCTACGGTTCCAGCGTAGGGGTCTACCATGCTGCGAGGAGCATTGACCGTGTTGGAGATGACGAAGGGCTGATTGACGGCAGCGTAGGTGAAGACGTCGGAGCGGAGGTCTTCAAAGAACATGCCGTAGCTTGCCCGGACGCTGGTTCGGCCGTCGCCCCGAGGATCGAAGGCGATTCCGATGCGCGGAGCAAAGTTGTTGTAATCGCTGGGAACCAGACCGCTGGGAATTCCTGTGTCGCCGGGGAAGACCATGCCGAGAGGAGCATTGGGATTGACGGTGGACTTCTGACCGGCGCGAAAGGTATTGGTGTGATTCTGCGTAATACCGAAGGGCTGGAAGATCGAGTAGCGCAGGCCGAGATTCAGGGTGAGACGATTGGAGACACGGAAGTCATCCTGTGCGAAGACGTAACCGTCCCAGGTCTTGGCGTTGCGGTGGTAGGGGCTGGCCTGCAGAAGGCGAACGGGGCGGCCGATGAGGAAGTCGGCGAAGGCGTTGCCGGTCTGTGAACCGTCGAAGGTAAAAGTGCCGTTGTTGCCTGAGGAGCCGAAGTTGTAGAGCTCGAGCCGTTCGATCTCGCCGCCGATGCTGACTGAGTGTTTTCCGCGATTCCAGCGAATGGTGTCGCCGAGTTGGTAGATGTTGTCGTGCTCGTTGAACAGATCGGTTGTGTTCATGTTCACGAAGCCGCTGATGTTGAGGTTGGGAAGTTGTGGCGTGATGACGCCGGGGAACTTGGCTCCAAAGTCGGAGAGCTGGCGATTGTCCTTCTGGGTGACGTTGGAGTCGACACGAGTGACATCGATGCGAAGCTCGTTAAGAAGAGAAGGGCTGAAGGTATGGGTGAACTGCGAGGCCCAGTTCTGCAGGTTCAGACTGGTATCGCTGGGAGCATAGGGAGTGAGCGTTCCGGCCTGGCTGGTGAGGATCCCCTTGTCGCTAAAGTAGCGAACGAAGAGAAGATTCTTTTCGGAGAGGTTGTAGTCTCCGCGCACGATGTACTGATCGTCGTTGGTGGGGCTGGGAATGAGCTGAACGACGCCCGCGCCGGTGGGCGATGTGGGAATGAACTGGTTCATCAGGTTGACGGAGACGGGATCGAAGTCGGCCGGATTAACCTGACCGTTGGGATAGGTGCCTCCGTGGATGGGATTTTTGAGAACGGTATTTGTCCCGAAGGAGCCATTGCGCTGTGCTGCCGTGGGAATAAACGCGGGCGATATGATCTGCGACTGGCGAACACGCGTGCCCTGGTAGGAACCGAAGAAGAAGAGCTTGTCGTGCAAAATGGGGCCGCCGAAGGTTCCACCAAACTGATTCTGTTTAAGAGAGGGTTTGGCTGTAGGCAGGCGCGTGAAGTAGTTGCGGGCGTTCAAAACTGTGTTGCGTAAGTAATCGTAGGCAGAGCCGTGGAACTTGTTGGTTCCCGCGCGAGTAACGGCGATGAAGATGCCGCCGGAGTTGCGTCCATACTCAGCGCTGGGGCTGCTGGTGAAGATCTGAAACTCCTGCAGAGCATCGGGATTGGGCAGATTGAGAGAGGTGTTCTGAGTGATGTTCTTCCAGGAGGCTCCGTCGAAGCGGAACTCATTCTGCGTATCGCGACCACCGGCGACGGTGATCCCGGCACCGCCGCGGCTCTGAGTCTGCACGGTGGGGGGATTGATGATGTTGGTGACGCCTGGCACAACGGCTGCAAGAGTAAGAGCATTGCGGCCATTGAGAGGAAGCTCCTGAATGCGCTCGCGGCTGACGAGCTCTCCCATGGTGGAGGAGTGCGTATCTACACCGGAGGCCTGGGCGTCGACCTGGACGGTCTGCGAGGTAGAGCCTAGGGAGAGAGCGGCATCGACACGGGCGTTTTGATTTACCACCAGCGTGATTCCCGTCTGCAGGAAGGTCTCAAAACCCGACATGGTGACCTTGAGCTGATAGGGGCCGATGGGAAGATTCGTGAACAGATAGTTGCCTTCTGCATCGGTCTGAGTCGTGCGAGCGAAGGAGGTCTGTGTGTTGGTCGCCGTTACATCCGCACCTGCAACGAGTGAACCGCTGGGGTCGCGGACTACACCGAGCAGAGATGCTGTCGTGCTTTGGGCGTACAGACGTGGAGAAGAACAAGCAACCAGTAATACTAATACGGTTGCTAAGGCGGCAAGAAGAAGTCTTCGAACCATCGCTAACCTCCTTCATGAAGCAACTTTGTTGGTCTGAATCCAGACCTGGGAGAAAATGTTTTTACTTTGGTTAAGCAGAAACAACTTTTTCTTTAACGCTTCGCACAGGACAGCCTGTCATCTCTTCCAGAACGCGAATGGAGCCGCTGATATCCTCCTCGCCGTAGCCCATGGCGATCGCCGCTTGCAGCAGCTGCCGGGAGGCAGAGGTGGTGAAGAGCGGGACGCCGAGCTCCGATGCGACTTCTATCGCCAGTCCCAGATCCTTCTCCATCCAGCGCACGGAAAAGGTTGTGGAGAAATCACCTTTCAAGACGGAAGGAGCTTTGGCAGCGACATATCCAGAGCGTGCGCCGGTATTGTTCAGAATTTCGATCATGACTTCAGGGTCGACGCCGCCCTTTGTGCTCAGGACCAGGCCTTCGTTGAAGGCCTGCAGAATGTTGCCAAGGACGAGGTTCTGAGTCACCTTGGCGTGCAGTCCCATACCTTGTTCGCCGCAATAGTAGAGGGACTTGCCCATTGTCTCGAAGAGGGGGCGAGTCTGCTCGAATGTCTCGCGATCTCCACCAATCATGAAGGAAAGCGTGGCTGCCTCCGCGCCGGGCTTCGATCCCGTGCATGGAGCATCGAGAAAGCGAATTTTTTTGGCGGCCAACTCCGATCCAATCTCCTTGCTGACCAGAGGAGAGATGGTGCTGCAGTCAACGATCAGATCTCCCGCGGCTGCGCCCTCGACGAGGCCCCTGTCACCGAGAATCACCTCGCGGGACATCTCCGTATCCCCCACACAGAGGAAGCTGACCTGGCTGTTCCGAGCGACTTCGGCGGGGTCTTTTGCCACGGCGCAACCCCGTTTCAGAGCGAAGCGTTCAGCTTTTTCGGTATTGTGGGACCAGACCGTCACGGAATGACCGGCGTCGATCAGATGGCCAGCCATAGGAGCGCCCATGATTCCCAGACCTAAAAAACCTAGCTTTGCCACAGCACGCTCTCCTTGGAAACGATGAATGGCCGCACTAGAAGCGGCTTAGAGAATAAAGTTTCCGGTAGAAATTTACGAGAAGATTGTCATATTGTCATACCAATGTCAACATTAAATTCAATCCGATTAATGCTCCGTCTATGTTGTATTGTGAAGAAGGTTTGCCTGGATGGACCAGGCAAGATAGCAGTGGAAGGGGTATGCGTCTGAAAGTCCGGCCAATCCGCAAGAGCTCCATTAGCGACGACATCGTGCAGCAGATCATCTCCCTGATCTCAAATGGAGATCTGAAAGCGGGCCAGCGTCTGCCTTCAGAACGGGATTTGTGCGTCAAATTTGCGGCTAGTCGCTCTTCGTTGCGAGAGGCGCTTCGGTGTCTTTCCATTATGGGAGTGTTGACAGCACGTCCGGGGGAAGGAACCTCGGTTGCGATGGACGGCACCAAATTTATGGAGACGGTTCTCCATTGGCGCATGAGCACCGAGCAGCACGATATTGAGGATCTGATGGAGGTCCGTATAGCGCTGGAGGGAGTTACCGCCGCTAGCGCCGCTCTCCATGCTCAGACTGCAGACCTGAAAAAGTTGCAGGACCTTGTAGCCCGGATGGAGGAGTCGGTGGGCGACGCTAAGCGTTTTGCCGCGCTCGATCTGGATTTCCATCTGGGGCTGGCCAGGGCCTCCAAAAATAAGCTGATTCTCGATCTGGTTGCGGTCATCCGTGGGCAACTTGAGCGAGGAGTTGCAAAAGTGCTTCAGCTGCCCCAGGCGATGCCTCTATCGGTAAAAGAACACAAGGCGATTCTTGAGGCAGTCGTCCATAACGAGGCTGAAGAGGCCCGCGCCGCGATGCAGGCACATTTGAATGCGGCGATTCTGCGCCATCGCGCAGCGATCGAAGCTACGCTTCGCTCGGACGGATAGATTTACTGCACGTCGTGCGGAAGCTTACTGGCGTTTCTGAGATATTTTGCCCGGGCTTCCAACAGCTCTCCAACAGCTGATTGCTCGAGGGGCTGGGCAGAGCCAAGCTGATGCGCGACGAGACAGATATGTGCGAAGTGCTCAACTGTTTCCATCTTTAGAAAAGCATCCAGAAGGCTGTCCCCATACGTCATCGCGCCGTGATTAGCCATCAGGATGGCGGTGTGATCCGGGATGAGAGCGCGAAGGCTGGCGGCGAGATCGTCGGTCCCCGTTGTAGCGTAAGGAGCGAGAGGAACCGGCCCTAGTATCATGATGGCCTCCGAGCAGAGGGGTTCATCTAATGCACGTCCTGCACAGGCGAAGCCGGTCGCAAGCGGAGGATGGGAGTGGATGACCGCATTTACATCGGCTCTGACACGGTAAGCCGCCAGATGAATCGCGATCTCGCTGGTCACCTTTCTTGATCCGGAGATATGTCGGCCCTCAAGGTCGACGATGACCATGTCCTCTGGTTTCAACAGATATTTGCTGCAACCCGTGGGAGTTGCGAGGATGCAGTCCCCGTTGAGCCGTACGGAAAGATTGCCGGAGCTTCCCGGCATAAAACCGAGTCGATAAAGCCACTTTCCGAATTTGACAAGGCTGCGTCGAAACTCGTCTTCCGTTCTGTATCCGTTTTCGGTCAAGGGCAACTCCTGTCTCCTGTCCATTCCAACATATTTAGGGCACTTAGATCGAACAGGCCGAATAGGAATAGCATCTTATTAGAAAAGATTGAGGTCCAATGAAAACAAGCGAGGTTTTTCAGGCATGGGCGGGAATTCTCGCCGGACACAAACCATCCCTGTCCATCGAGATAACCAAAGAATGCCCACTTCGTTGCCCTGGCTGCTATGCGTTTGATGCAGCACATCTGGGAGGCGAAACCGAATTGCGTCAACTCTCTGATTTCAAAGGCGCCGAGCTGGTTCAGAAGGTCCTATCCATTGTGGATCGGGAGACGCCTCTGCATGTTTCTCTTGTCGGGGGAGACCCACTGGTCCGATATCGGGAGCTGGAACTGCTGCTTCCAGAGCTCGACGCTCGGGGCGTGCATACCCAGGTCGTTACCAGCGCCTTCCGCATTATTCCAGCGGAGTGGAAAAGATTTGAACGCCTCAACGTCGTAGTCTCCATAGACGGTCTGCAGCCAGAGCACGATGAACGCCGCAAACCTGCAACCTACGAGCGCATTCTTAGAAATATTGCTGATGCGAAGATCACCATTCACTCCACAATTACCGGCAATATCGCATCCCGGCCGGGATATCTCGAAGAGTTCCTCAGTTTCTGGAGCAGCCGGCCGGAGATTAACAAGATCTGGTTCAGCCTGTTTACTCCGCAGATTGGAGCCACCGGACCGGAGATTCTGACGCCTGCGCAGCGAGTTTTTGTAGTGGAAGACTTGCTTCGGCTGCGTAAGCTCTATCCCAAATTGGACATGGCGGAAGGCCTAATCCGGGAAATTCTCTCTCCTCCGGAGAATCCCGAAGATTGCATCTTCGCGCGGACGACCCACACCATCTCTGCCGATCTGAAGACCAAGATCACGCCCTGCCAGTTTGGAGGGGAACCGGATTGCGCTCAGTGCGGGTGCATTGCGTCCATGGGGCTCGCTGCAGTCGGGCATCATCGCGTGCTTGGGCCCCTGACTGCGGGCCATCTGTTCTATGCGTCCGATAAGCTGGGGCAGTCATGGAGAGCGATGAAGGGCGTCTTTTCAAAGGATGAATCGAAGCCGAAGACTGAGGTCTTCACGATTCTTCAGAACTGATCGATTTTGCCCCGGTTTATAGCCGGGTCTGAGACGAACAGTGGCCGCAGCGTCTCCACTCGCTACTGTGCAGCGGTGTGCCTATGCCGAGCATGTAGAAAGACGAACCCGACAGTCTTTTCCTACCTATCTTTCGATAGACCAACGAGAAAGCTCGAAATGCGCCAATTTTTACGTGGTAATCACCAATTTGGTGACTGACGACTCTTTGGTAATCCGACGATTTGCGTTGGTTTTTTTGGAGGAATGAACCCCTATATTCGAGACACAAGTCTCTGTAGAGCGTTACTTGACGGGCCAGTTTTTGCGTCTATTTATCGCGTCCAGGGGTGGCTATGTGCGGTATTGCGGGGATGTACTCTTTTCGTCCGAATCGCTTTGTTGACTTCGGAAGAAGTCTTGTAGCAATCACAAATAAAATGACGACTCGCGGACCCGACGCGGAAGGGCAATGGATCTCGGAGCGGTCAAGAATCGGCTTCGGCCATCGCCGTCTATCCATCATCGACTTAGAGACTCGATCAGATCAGCCTATGCATTCGGTAGATCAGCGCTACACGATCGTCTTCAACGGCGAGATCTACAACTATTGCGAGTTGCGCACCGAGCTCGAAGCTAAAGGTCGTCGATTTGTAACGACAGGTGATACAGAAGTCCTGCTGCAGATGTACGCGGAGTACGGCACGGCAATGCTGGAGCGTCTGCGGGGGATGTACGCCTTCGGCATTTGGGATGATGTGGCGCAGAGGCTTTTTCTGGCTCGTGATCCATTGGGGATCAAACCGCTCTACTACGCGAAAGCAGATGGGCACCTCTACTTCGCGTCTCAGGTAAAGGCTCTCCTGGATGCTCCCGGGGTCGATTTGCGGGAACAGAGCGCGGCTCACGTAGGGTTCTTTGTATGGGGGTCGGTGCCTGAGCCATTGACACTCTATCGAGGCATTCATTGCCTTCCATCTGGCACATGGTTATACGTCGACGCGAACGGCGTCTCTGAGCCGCATCGTTTCGCCTCGCCAGTAGATGCGTTCATGGATTTCGACCGAAGCGAAATGCCGAAGACTGAAGCGGAATGCGCTTCTCGTCTGCACGATGCTCTGGAAGAGAGCGTGAGGATTCATGAGATCGCTGATGTCCCGATCGCAGTCTTTCTGTCTGCAGGGTTGGATTCAGGAATGATCGCATCCCTGATCTCAGAAAACAGGAACGATGTTGGCGCATTAACGCTGGGGTTCGATCTGCTGAAGGGAAGTGAGCAGGACGAGACGGGTTTGGCTGCTCGAGTCGCGCAGGAATACTCGCTGCCTCACCATGTGGAGTTTATTGGCAAAAGTAGCTTCGTCGAGCACCGCGAAAGATTGTTGTCGCAGATGGATCAGCCAACGATCGATGGCGTGAATGTATATTTCATAAGCTGGCTGGCACGCCAATGCGGTTTCAAGGTTGCTATGAGTGGTTTGGGAGGGGATGAACTTTTCGGAGGATACCCGAGCTACAGGCAAATTCCTCCGACCGTCCGTCTGGTCGGCGCGGCGAACTCCGTTCCTTTGGTCTCGCGGGCCTGGCAGGTTGTTACTGCTCCAGTCATGCAACGTTTTACCTCTCCTAAGTATGCAAGCCTGTTTGAGTATGGCGGGTCGTGGGGAGGAGCCTACCTCCTTCGACGAGGCTTGTTTATGCCATGGGAGCTGCCGCAGTTTCTCGACCCCGAAATGGTACGGACAGGGTGGCGAGAACTGGCATCCCTTGACACGATGAATGCGCTGGTGCGCCCTCTTGAGAGTCTGCGCAGCTGCGCCAAGGAACAGATGGACTTCCTGCGCGTCTCCGCATTGGAGATGAGCTTCTATATGCGCAGTCAGCTTCTGCGCGATGCCGACTGGGCGGGTATGGCGCACTCTGTCGAAATTCGAGTGCCATTTGTGGATATGACTCTGCTGCGAAAACTAGCGCCATTGCGGGCGAGCCCTCTGTTCCAGCAGAAGCCGCGGATGGTTGAAGCACTGCGAAAGCCATTGCCTCAGGAGGTCGTCAACAGGCCGAAGAGCGGTTTCAGCGTCCCTGTGCGCGAATGGATGCAGGAGACCCCCGAGCGCGGCCTGCGG
>Ga0268266_10001604_pt1 | contig 26385 bp, 20 predicted proteins | sample KBSS13metaG_FD_190356 | JGI IMG/M metagenome (GOLD analysis project Ga0268266, IMG submission 190356) | Switchgrass rhizosphere microbial communities from Kellogg Biological Station, Michigan, USA - KBS S1-3 metaG (SPAdes) (version 2) | ecosystem: Host-associated > Plants > Roots > Rhizosphere... | reverse complement strand
CCGAGCAGCAGCAGAAGGTACCCGGCTTCACCGAAGCCATGGACCCCAGGCCCGATCATGGCGAGGAGAGCTACAAGGGATCGGGCAAGCTGGCGGGCAAGAAGGCGATCATCACCGGCGGCGACAGCGGGATCGGCCGCGCGGTCGCCATCGCCTTCGCGCGCGAGGGGGCCGACGTGCTGATCGCCTATCTGTGCGAGGACGAGGATGCACGCGAGACCGCCCGTTGGATCGAGCGGGCCGGGCGCAAGGCGGTGCTCGTTCCCGGCGACATCAGCCAGGCGAGCCACTGCCGCGCGATCGTCGACCAAGCGGTCGAGGCGTTCGGGCGCATCGACATCCTGGTCAACAACGCCGCCCACCAGATGACCTTCAAGACGCTGGAGGAGATCCCGGACGAGGAGTGGGACAAGACCTTCGCGGTGAACATCCATGCGATGTTCTATCTGGCCAAAGCGGCCGTGCCGCATATGGGCGAGGGCGGGGCGATCATCAACACGACCTCGATCAACGCGGACATGCCCAAGCCCACGCTGCTGCCCTATGCGACGACCAAGGGTGCGATCCAGAACTTCACCGGCGGCTTGGCGCAGTTGCTGGGCGAGCGGAAGATCCGGGTGAACTGCGTCGCGCCCGGGCCCGTGTGGACGCCGCTGATCCCCTCGACGATGCCGGCGGACCAGGTGAAGGAGTTCGGCCAGCAGACGCCGCTCGGCCGGCCGGCGCAGCCCAGGGAACTGGCCCCCGCGTATGTGCTGCTCGCGAGCGACGAGGCCAGCTACATGTCGGGCGCGACAATCGCCGTCACCGGTGGCAAGCCGCTCCTGTGAGCCTGTTGCGCCGGGGTGGACATGCCGGATAGTCGTGGCCCAGTGATCGGGTGGAAACTGGAAAGGACGGAACGCGAAGCGCTGTTGAAGCGCTTCGCGCCCACCTGGCCCGATGTCATCGCGGATCACGTGACCTTGCGGCGAGCGCCCGCAGACGAGCCCCTTCCGCCGGAGTGTTCCGCGCGGATCGTTGGTTGGGTCGATGATGGCGAGGGGCTGCAGGCGCTCGTGGTGGAACTCGACGGAACCACCGACCGGCCGGACGGCAGCACCTATCACATCACCTGGTCGCTGGATCGCGAACGCGGCCGCCGCGCCGTGCAGAGCAACGAGGTGCTCGCGCGGCTCGGCTGGACGGCGCTGTCCGAGCCGGTGCCAATCCCGCTTGAACCGGCACGCTGGGACTGAGCGCCTTTCCGGCCGGAACCCCGCAGGCTCACATCGTCGCGGGCTTCGCCTCCGGCAGGCCCTCGCTCGCGGCCAGCCTCTTCAGTTCGGCCTTGCGCGCCAGCATCTGTTCGCCCAGCGCCTTCAAGTCGACGTCGGCCGCCCGCGCCTGCTGGAACATGTTCCCGCGCGACTTCTCTTCCTCCTCGACGTGGTGCTCGATCTCTTCGGAGAGCACTTTGACCTTGGCGTCGTAGAAGTCCTCGTCGGGGCTGCCGTCGGCGATGTCGTTGATCAGCACTTTCGCGCCGTCGTGCTCGACATAGGCCTCGTCGAGATCGTCGTCCTCGATCTTGCCGCGCAGCGCCGGGTAGAAGATCTCTTCCTCGATCGTCGCGTGGATCTTCAGCTCGGTACAGATCTGCTGCGCCAGCTTGGCCTTGGCCTCGAGGCCCTTGGCCTTCTCGTACTTCTCGAAGAGCGCCTCCACCTCGCGATGGTCCTTGGTGAGGATGTGGGTGGCGTCGGTGTCGGTGGTATCGGCCATGTTCTGCCTCCGGGTCGATTTCGCCAATGCAACCAGCAGCAAGGGCTTCCGGTTCCGCGCTCACCGAAAAGCGACGACACTCTCGTGGAAAAGTTCGGTGGCAGGGATACCGTCGACCTGGGTGTCGCCCCACCACTGCGGATCGGGAATGGCCCGCGACTGGCCGAAAAGCACCGCGCCCAATCGAATGGCGACGGCGCAGCGAACCGCCTCCGCGCCGTCGCCGCGTGCGAAAGCGATCACGTGTCCTTCGCGCGCGCCGGTTACGGGCAGCGGATGATAGCCGCCGTCGGCGAGTGCCGGCTGCCCTGTTCGTCGAGCCAGCAGCCCGGCGATCAGGTGCAGCTTGTCTTCTCCCCCGCCAGCGACCTTCCCGCCGGCGAGGACCCGGCGCCGTAGAGCGTAGTCGACCGGGCGGCGGTTGTCGGGGTCGACAAGCGAGAAGTCCATCAGCTCGCAGCCCTGATACAAGTCCGGCACTCCCGGCGCGGTGTAGCGCAGCGCCGTCTGCGCCAGCGTGTTGGCGAGCGCCGGGGTGGCGAGATCAGCGAGGAAGCGCGCGAAAGCCTCGCGGAACGGCGCCCCCTCGCGTCCCGTCAGCAGGCTCTCGGCAAGCGCAGCGTAGCGTCCCTCGTAGTCCTCGTCCGGCGCTTCCCAGGAACTGCGCAGTTTCGCCTCGCGCAAGGCCTTGCGCTGCCACTCCTGCACGCGCGGAAGCAGTTCGGCCCCGTCGCCGTCCCATGCGCCGACGAGCGTCTGGAACAGGGCGTAGAGGTCGGCCGGATCGATTCCAGCGGCGAATGCGCCCGCCTGCTCGGTCCAGAGCCGGACTGCCGCGGCCCATTCATCGGGCACCGCGCTCAGTACCGCCAGGCGCGCGCGGGCATCCTCCCCGCGCTTGTGATCGTGCGTTGCCGTGGCGAGCAGGGCATGGGGATGCCGCTCGGCCCGGGCCTGCATCGCCGCGTGGTAGTCGGCGATGCTGCGCGCGAAGTGCCCGGGCTCGAAGCCGACGTCGTTGGCCGAGAGCAGCACGGTGTTCCGGTAGAACGCGGTATCCTCCACGCCCTTTGCCGCGATCGGGGCGGAGAGTTGCTGGAACCGCCGCACCGCCTCGGAGGCGAGCGCGCCTTGCGCTGCCCCTTCGCCGGCGAGCCAGCCGAGCAGGAGGTCGAGCACGGGCGCTTCGCCCGGTGGCATCAGCGGCAGCGCGGCCTCACGCGCCTGTTGCCGCACGGCCTTGTCCTCGGGCGGAGCGCCCGCGCCGGTCCCGTAGGTGCGATAGACCGGAAACACCCAGAGCAGCCGCTCCGCCGCGCGCCGCAGCATGCCTTCGGTGACCCAGTCGCGGCCCTCGGCTGCGGCCAGGGCCCTAAAGGCGCGCACGCAAGCCTGGAGCTGACCCTCGAATTGCCAGGCGAGGATATCGCGTTTGGCCTCGAGCACCTCGGGCGCGAACGCCGTGCTGCGGCCGCTGATCGCGTGCCACAGCGCGCGCAGCGGCGCATCGCCGATGGGATCGTGCAGCAGCTCGGAGACCTCGCGCATGAAGTCGTAGCCGCTGGTGCCGTGGATGCCCCAGCGCTGGCTGGCGAAGTGCTCGCCCGGCGCCAGGATCTTCTCGACGACGATGTAGGCATCCGGCCTGATCGCGTCGAACCGCGCCCGCAAGGCGCGGCAGTAGCCCTCGGGATCGGTCAGGCCGTCGACATGGTCGATCCGCACTCCATCGATCAGCCCGCGCCGGTAGAGGTCGAAGTAGAGCGCGTGGGTGCGCTCGAACACCGCCGGGTCCTCGATCCGCACGCCAGCCAGCTCGTTGATCGCGAAGAAGCGCCGCCAGTTGAGGCTGTCATTCGCCGCGCGCCAGTAGATCAGGCGGTAGTGCTGCCGGTCGAGCAGTTCGGCCAATTGCAGGTCGGGCTGCAGGTCGGTGCCGATGTCCGGTCGCAGCGGGTAGATCGGGCCATCGTAAAGCTGCACCCCGCGCTTGCCGTCACGCTCGGCCAGCTTGATCGCGCCGCTCTCCAGTGCCTCGGCAAGCGGCGTGCCGAGCACCGGCAGCATGACCGGCTGCGACCAGTCGATGTCGAACACGGGCGCGTACGCGCTGGCTTGCCCATGCTCCAATACGTCGAGCCACCAGGCGTTCTCGTCCCCGGCGACGCCCATGTGATTGGGCACGATGTCGATGATCAGGCCCATGCCGCACGCCTTGAGCGCAGCGACGAGCCGCAGCAGACCTTCTTCGCCACCCAGCTCCGGATTGATGCGCGTGGGGTCGATCACGTCGTAGCCGTGAGTCGAGCCTTTCGCCGCTGTCGTGATCGGCGAGGCGTAGACGTGGCTGATGCCGAGGTCCGCCAGATAAGGCACGATCACCTCGGCATCGGCGAAGGTGAAGCCGGCGTGCAGCTGCAGCCGGTAGGTCGCGCGTGGGATCATGCGTGTCTCGCTGCGACGAGGGCCGCGATGCGCCGCGCGGTGGCCGGCTCGGCGAGCAGGTCGGCGAGCGGGGAGGACAGGCGGCGGCGCCAGTTGGGGTGCTCGGCGATGGTGCCGGGCAGGTTGGGCTGCTCGTCCAGCGCGAGCAGGTCCTCGAGCGGCACGATCGCCAGTTCGGATCGGGTCTGGCCGAGATGGGCGATGGCCTGCTCGACCACCGGCTCGGGATCGTCCACCGCCGGTTCGGGCGCACCGTGGCCGATCGCGGCCCAGAGCTTGTGGCGGTCCTCGGCGCGTTGGTGCTCGGCGCCGTCCCAGTCCGAGCCACGGCCCAGGCGCCGGTTCCACGCGAGGTCGCGCCCGCGCCACCAGCCGGCGATCGTGGCGGTGTCGTGCGTGCCGGTCATCGCCACGGTCGGCGGAGCGAACTCCTCGGGCGTGATGAAGCGGCCGTCCCAGCTTCTCTCGAACCACAGGACGCGCATGCCGTAGATGTTCCGCGCGGCGACCGCATCCATGAAGCCGTCAGGCCGGGTGCCGAGGTCCTCGCCGATGACGATCGCGCCGGCCCGATGCGATTCCAGCGCGGCGATCCGCATCAGGTCGTCGCGCGGATAGGAGAGGTAGGCGCCGTCGGCCGCGCTGCCGCCCTCGGGCACGACCCAGAGCCGCTGCAGCCCGAAGGCATGGTCGATCCGCACTCCGCCGGCATGGCGCAGACTGGCGCGCAGCATCGCGACCCAGGGCGCGAAGGCGCTGCGCTGCAGCCCCTCGGGCGAGAAGCCGGTGAGGTTCCAGTTCTGCCCGTCCGGCCCCAGAGGATCGGGCGGCGCGCCGATGGTCAGGCCTTGCAGCATGGCCTCGCGCATGGCCCAGGCGTCGCTGCCGCCGGGGTCGATGCCGACGGCGAGGTCGCTGATGAGGCCGATCGCCATGCCGCCGTGCCTTGCTGCGCTCTGCGCACGTGCGAGGGACACTTCCGCGAGCCACTGGCCGAAGAGGTGCAGCTCGACCGCCTTGGCCTGCTCGCGCGCGAAGCGGGCGACCGCCTCGCTGTCTGGATCGTGGTATTCGGCGGGCCAGTCCTGCCAGCGCGTGCCGCGATCGCGAAAGTGGCGCGAGAGCGCATCGAACAGCGCGTGGCGGCGGATCGCGGGGCCACGCTCATCCGCCCAGGTCGCTATCGCCCGTCGCTGCTCCGGTCCCAGTTGTGCGAAAGCCAGAGTGAGCGCTTCGAACCGGGCGGGTACTTCGCCGGCCCAGTCGATCAGCTCGCCCGGCGTGCCGGCCGAGAAGGGCGGGAGGCCCGCGTCTCGCGGATCGGCGAGAAGCGTGTTGAGCGCGAGGCGGCTGGAGGGCGAGTAGGGACTGAACGGAGCGCCCCGGCCGGGGAACAGCGCGTGCACCGGGCTGATCGCGACCGCATCGGCGCCTTGCGTAGCGAACAGCGCGACCGCCTCGCGCAAGTTGCCAAGGTCGCCGAAAGCGCTCGGAGCAGGTCCGCGCAGAGACGGGATCTGGATCGCCGGCCCCCACAGGCGCGCCGGCGACCGGCCCGCCTTCGCCAGCGGATCGGCCGGGACGAGGCAGCGCGGTGGGGCGACGGCAATAGTGACGTCCCAATCGGCCGAGCGTAGGCGGTGATAGCCAGGCTCCGAGATCGCCAGCCCGGTCTCGGGTCCCAGATCGAACCGGCGGATTTCGCCCGTCTCCAGTTCCAGCTCGACCGCGCCGGCGGAGCGAAGCGCCCCGGGTAGGACAACGGGCGTGTCGATGTCCGCCGAGAGGAAGGCCGGCGGCTGCGCGAGTTCGGCGCGGCGGCGATCGAGGCTGCTCGCGATCTCGGCTTCGCTGCCGGCTTCGTAGGCCAACGCGCGCAGCACCGCGATGAGCGCCTCGTCGCAAACCGTCTGCCCGTGCCCGGCGGCGTCCCGCCAATGGCGCGACAGGCCGACCGCGCCGGCCAGTTCGTCGAGCGCACTCACAGCCAGGCAAGCCGCGCGACGAAGCGCGTGCCTTCGGCGAAGAGGATTTCACCGGGCGGCTCGGGGAGAGGTGCGGGACCGTCGCTCAAGTCGATGGCCAGCGAGAGGATCGCCCCGTCGCCCATGCGCCAGCTTGCCGCGACAGCGCGATCGCCCAGCACTCGCGCGCCGCTCGACACCGCACCCACCAACCGGGGGACGACCGCGCTTGCACGCAAGGCGATGAGCTTGCGGTAGAGCGCGGTCCAGGCCTCCGCCTCAAGGCCGGGCTGAGGGCGCGAGGATACGAACGTGCTCTCGGCGTTGGGGTCGGGGATCCGCGCCCGTGCCGCTTCATCCGCAAAGGCGGCGAACTTGGCGAACTCGCGGCGGCGCCCTTCACGCACCGCGTCGGCCAGTTCGTCGTGGAAGTCGGTGAAGAACAGGAACGGGGTGTCGGACCCAAGCTCCTCGCCCATGAACAGCAGCGGGACCTGCGGGCAGAGCAGCAGCAGCGCGGTCGCGGCGCGCAGCTTGTCGGTGCTGGTCAGCCGCGTCAGCCGTTCGCCCATGGCGCGGTTGCCGACTTGGTCGTGGTTCTGCAGGAACGCGACGAACGCGCTCGGCGGCAAGTGCCCGCTGGCGCTGCCGCGAAGCTTGCCGTCCTGGTTGGGCGATGGCTCGCCCTGGTAGACGAAGCCTTCGGCCAGGCAACGAGCGAGGCGCTGTGCCGGCTGGTCGGCGAAGTCGCGGTAGTAGGCGTCGGTCTCGCCGGTCAGCAGCACGTGCAGGACGTTGTGGAAATCGTCGTTCCACTGCGCGTCGTAGCCGCCGGGGAGCAGGCGATCCGCCTCGTTGTGCTCGTTCTCCAGCACGAGGTGGACATGGCGATCGGGACCGATCTCGGCACGAATGTCGCGCGCCAGCCGGTCGAGAAAGGCGGGGTTGCCGATGGCATGGACGGCATCGAAGCGCAGGCCGTCGATCCGGTAATCCTGCAGCCACATCAACGCGTTCTCGCGAAAGTATGCCGCGACCCCCGGCTGCTCGACGGCCACCGCGCCGCCCCAGGGCGTGTCGATGGCGCTGTCGAAGAAGCCGGGGGCGTAGGCGCCAAGGTAGTTCCCGTCGGGTCCGAAGTGATTGTAGACGACATCGAGGAACACCATCAGGCCCAGCCCATGCGCCTTGTCAACGAGGGCTTTCAGTTCCTCGGGCGTGCCGTAGCTCTCGACGGGAGCGAAGGGCAGCACCCCGTCGTAGCCCCAGTTTCGCGTGCCCGAGAAGGCGCCGATGGGCATCAGCTCGATGGCTGTGACGCCAAGGTCCGCGATCCGTTCCAGCTCGCGCGCGACGCCGGCGAAGCCGCCCAGCACGCCCGCATGCACTTCGAGGAGGATCGTCTCTTCCCAGGACCGCCCGCGCCAGTCGGTCTGCTGCCAGTGGTAGGCGTCGGGGTCGACGATGACGCTCCAGCCATGCACACCGCCTGCCTGCGCGCGCGAGGCGGGGTCGGGCACCGCGAGTCCGTCGTTGAGGACGAAACGATAGCGCGTGCCGCCCTGCGCCTCGGTCTCGAGGGCGAACCATCCATCGGGCCCGGGTGACATGGCGACCGGCTCCGCGCCTTCGATCTCGAGGCGCGGCTGGCGCTGGTCCGGCGCCCACAGCGGAAAGCGCCAGCGCTCGTCGCCGACCCGCTGCGGGCCCCAGCTTCGCGTCATCCGGTGAAATCCGCGACCGAGCGGATCAGCGCGGCGCTTTGCGGCGCCAGCTCGTATTCGCCGCCGATCTCTTCCTCGTCCGCCTCGGGGCGGCTGCTGTCGGCGAGCAAGGTGCGCTGGACGGCGGCGCTCGTCAGGATGAAGCGGATCGGGTCGGCGCTGGCGTTCAGCAGCAGATTGATCGCCTCGACCCGGCCGTCGTCCAGCCGGCTCGCCCGCCGCATCGACAGGGCGCGGCCTTCCGGGTTGTGCCAGTCCTCCGGCGAGAGCTGCTGCCCGCGTTCGTCCCACCACTCGACATCGTTGATGCCTTCGCCGGGCGAATCCTGGCCGTAGAGGAACACCGGCGCGCGCAGCACCGGGTACTGCTTGCGCAGCGCGATCAGCTTGGACGTGAAGGCGAACAGCGCCGCGCCGTCCTCGCTTGCGAGCAGCGACCAGTCGATCCAGCTAATCTCGTTGTCCTGGCAGTAGGCGTTGTTGTTGCCGCCCTGCGTGCGCCCGAACTCGTCGCCCGCGACCAGCATCGGCGTACCGAGCGAGGCGAGCAGCGTCGTCAGCATCGAGCGCTGGACGCGCGACCGGCAGGCGCGGATGTCGGTGTCCTCGGTCGGCCCCTCGGCACCCCAGTTGCGCGACAGGTTGTTGTCGTGCCCGTCCCGGTTGTCCTCGCCATTGGCCTCGTTGTGGCGCTCTTCGTAGGCGACGAGATCGGCGAGAGTGTAGCCATCGTGGCTGGTGAGGAAGTTGACGCTCGCCCAAGGGCGCCGCGCGCGCCGGTCGAACAAGTCGCCCGAGCCCGAGAGCCGCGCGGCCAGGTCTGCGCGCTGGCCGGGATCGCCGCGCCAGTAACGCCGGGTGGTGTCGCGGAACTTGTCGTTCCACTCGGCAAAGCCGGGCGGAAAGTTGCCGAGCTGGTATCCGCCCATGCCGACGTCCCACGGCTCGGCGATGAGCTTCAGCCCGCCCAGGATCGGGTCCTGTCGCAGCACGTGGAAGAACGCGGCGTTGGGATCGAAGCCACGGTCGGTGCGGCCGAGCGTGAGGCCCAGGTCGAAGCGGAAGCCGTCGATGCCGTAGCTCGTCGCCCAGTAGCGCAGCGAATCCGCCACCATCTGGATCACACGAGGATGGGTGAGGTTGAAGGTGTTGCCCGTGCCCGTATCGTTGAGGCAGTGCCGCTCGTTGCCGGGCACCAGGCGATAGTACGTCGCGTTGTCGAGCCCGCGCCAGCATAGCGTCGGGCCCAGCTCGCTGCCCTCGCAGCTGTGATTGAACACGACGTCGAGGATCACCTCGATCCCGGCCGCGTGCAGCCGCCGCACGGCGACGCGCAGCTCGTCCTGGGTGTTCGGGTCGGCGAAGTAGCTGGGCTCGGGCGTGAAGAAGTTGAGGGTGTTGTAGCCCCAGTAGTTGCGAAGGCCCTTCTCCTGCAGGAAGCGGTCCTGCGTGAAGGCGTGGATCGGCAGCAGTTCGAGCGCAGTGACGCCCAGGCGCTTCAAGTGTCCGATCACATCGGGGTGGGCGAGCGCGGCGAACGTGCCGCGCTCCTGCGGCGGGGCATGCTCGAGCAGCTTGGTGAGGCCTTTGGCATGCGCCTCGTATATCACCGTTTCCGACCACGGCGTGTTCGGCTTGATGTCGCGCGACCAGTCGAAGGCATCGTGCGTGACCACGCCCTTGGGCATGGCCGGCGCGCTGTCGCGCTTGTCGAAGCCGAGATCGGCGCGGCGCCCGCGCAAGGGATAGGCGTGCAGCACGTCGTTCCAGCGAATCGTCCCCGCCAGGCGCCTGGCATAAGGATCGAGCAGCAGCTTGTGGGGATTGAAGCGGTGGCCCTTTTCCGGCTCGTAGGGACCATAGGCGCGGTAGCCGTAGAGCAGGCCGGGCCGGGCATTCGGCAGATAGCCGTGCCAGACTTCGTCGGTGCACTCGGGCAAGGCGAACCGCGCCACCTCGCGCTTGCCGCCCGGCTCGAACAGGCACAGCTCGACTTTCTCCGCGTGGGCGGAGAACACGGCGAAGTTGACGCCCAGGCCATCGAACGTGGCGCCGAGCGGGTAAGGATGGCCGCCTTCGAGACGGTCGGGCAATTGGCTCAAGAGGGTCCCCGTGCGCTGTGTCGCGTATGCTCCATGCAATGCGCGAGCCCGCGGTTGGCTGCGAGGGAAGGTGATAGCTCGCGTGAATATCGGCGGCTGTCCTCCCCTCGATGGGGGAAGGATACGCAGGCTTACCGGCTCGGCCGGTTAGCCGAAGTTGGATGAGGGTGATGGTGCGTCGTTAAGGGGAATGTAAACCGATAGCACACCCCCATCCAAGCTCCGCTAGCCTCTTGCAGAGGCAAGCTGCGCTATCCTTCCCCCATCGAGGGGGAAGGAGGGCGCTATACCGACACCCCATGCTCCAACCGCCCGGCTTCGCCGAACACTCGCAAGTAGCGCGCGATCTCGGCCGGGTTGCCGGTCGCCTTGGCCGGGTTGTCGGACAGCTTCACCGCCGGCCGGCCATTGGCGCTGGTCACCTTGCACACCAGCGAGATCGGATCGAGCGCGCTCGTGCCAGATGGATCGCAGCCGCGAAAGTCGTTGGTGAGGTTGGTGCCCCAGCCAAAGCTCATCCGCACCCTTCCATGGAAGTGACGATAGGTCGCCATGATCGTGTCGATGTCCATGCCGTCGGAGAAGATCAGCAGCTTCTCGCGCGGGTCCTGTCCGTGCTCCTGCCACCAGCGGATGATCTGCTCGCCGCCTGCGATCGGCGGGGCGCTGTCGGGGCGGAAGCCAGTCCAGTCCGCCACCCACCCGGGCGCATCGCGCAGGAAGCGGGTGGTGCCGAACGCGTCGGGCAGCACGACCAGCAGGTTGCCGTTGTAGTGCTGCGCCCATTCCTGAAGGACGCGGTAGGGCGCCGCCGCCAGCTCGGCGTCGTCGCGGGCGAGGGCGGCGGCGACCATCGGCAGTTCGTGGGCGTTGGTGCCGATCGCCTCGAGATCGGCGTCCATCGCCAGCAGCACGTTCGAGGTGCCGATGAACCGCTCGCCCAGGCCCTCCTTCAGCGCCTCGACGCACCAGCGCTGCCACAGGAAGCCGTGGCGGCGGCGGGTGCCGAAATCGGAGATGCGCAAGTCCGGCAGCTCGCCCAGGCGCTCGACCTTGCCCCACAATCGCGCCTTGGCCCGGGCGTAGAGCACGTCGAGCGCGAAGCGGCCCTTGTCGCGCATGGCGGCACGGCTCTTGAGCTCGTTGAGGATGGCGAGCGCCGGGATTTCCCACATCGAGGCTTCGGCCCAGGTGCCGGCGAAGTGCAGCTCGTACTGTCCGTCGCGCACCGAAAGCTCGTACTCGGGCAGGCGAAAGTCGGCGAGCCAGGCGAGGAAGTCGGCGCCGAACATCTGCGTGCGGCCGTAGAAGGTGTTGCCCGCCAGCCAGATCAGCTCCTTGCGGGTGAACCGCACGGTGCGCGCGTGGTCGAGTTGGTCGCGCAGTTCACCTTCATCGATGATCTCGGCCAGACGCACCGACTTGCTGCGGTTGATGACCGAGAAGGTTGCCGTCACGTCCGGATGCAAGTGCCGGATCAGCTGCAGCATGAGCAGCTTGTAGAAGTCGGTGTCGAGCAAGCTGCGCACGATCGGATCGAGCCGGAAATTGTGGTCGTAGGTGCGCGTGGCGATGTCGTTGAGCGCCATGCCTCAGGCTCCCGCGAGGCCGTGGCCGACCATGTCGAGCGGGCGCACCGCCGCGTCGAACCCGGCCTCGTCGATCAGGCCGCTGGCCAGCGCGGCCTCGCGCAGGGTCAGACCCTTTTCGATCGCCTCGTGTGCGATGTGCGCGGCGTTCTGGTAGCCGATCACCGGCGAGAGCGCGGTGACCAGCATCACGCTACCCTGGACGTAGCTCTCGATCCGGTCGCGCACGATCTCGGTGCCTTCCACCGAGAAGCGGCGGAAGCGGTCGCAGCCGTCCGCCAGGATGCGGATAGAGTGCAGCACGTTGTTGATGATGATCGGCCGCATCACGTTCAGCTCGAAGTTGCCCTGGCTGCCGGCGAAGGCGACTGCGGTGTCCTCGCCGATCACCTGGATGGCGATCATCGCGATCGCCTCGCACTGGGTCGGATTGACCTTGCCCGGCATGATCGAGGAGCCGGGCTCGTTGTCGGGCAGCTTGAGCTCGCCCAGGCCACAGCGCGGGCCCGAGCCTAGCCAGCGCATGTCGTTCGCGACCTTCATCAGCGCCACCGCGAGGCCCCGCAGCGCCGCGCTCGCGCGCACCATCGCGTCGAGAGCGCCCTGTGCCGCGAACTTGTTGGGCGCGGTCACGAAGGGCTTGGCCGTGAGTTCGGCGATCCTGGCCGCGACATCGGCCGAGAAGCCCTTGGGCGCATTCAGCCCGGTGCCGACGGCCGTCCCGCCCACCGCCAGCTCGTAGAGCCCTTCGCGGCTGCGCTCGATTTCGGCGATGGAAGCGCGCAGCTGCGCCGCCCAGCCGTGCCACTCCTGTCCGACCGTCAGCGGAACCGCGTCTTCCAGATGGGTGCGTCCGATCTTCACGACGTCCATCCAGCCGCCGGCCTTGCGCTCGATCACGTCGGCCAGCGCGCGGACCGAGGGTAGCAGCTGCGCGTCGATCGCCTCCACCGTGGCGATGTGCATGGCGGTGGGGAAGGTGTCGTTCGAGGACTGGCTCATGTTGACGTCATCGTTCGGCCCCACCGGCCGCTGCGAACCGAGCTCTCCGCCCAGCAGCTGGATCGCGCGGTTGGAGATCACCTCGTTGACGTTCATGTTCGATTGCGTGCCCGAGCCGGTCTGCCACACGTAGAGCGGGTAATGATCGTCGAGCGCGCCCGAGATCGTCTCGTCGGCGGCCCGCACGATCGCCGCGCACTTCCACGCCGGCAACGCGCCGTTCGCGGCGTTGACCAGTGCGCAGGCCTTCTTGACCACGCCATAGGCGCGGTAGACCTCCACCGGCATCCGGTCGCCGCCGATGTCGAAATGGTGCAGCGAGCGTTCGGTCTGCGCGCCCCAATAGCGGTCCGCCGGAACCTCGACTTCACCCATGCTGTCGAACTCGCGCCGAGTGCCCGCCGCATCGATGCCGATCGGGACGTCGCGCAAAGTGGGCGTGGCGGGATCTTGGGTCATGCTCGGTTCGCTTTCGTCGGGGCAGGTGCCAGGCGATAACGATGCTGCAGCACGCGTGGTGGCGGGGAAAGCGCAAAAGCGGCATGATCGGCTTGCCAGTAGACGCGGGAACATAAGCGGTTCAGGAAGGTTCCGCCGCCGCAGGACCCGAGATCTCGGGATTCGCGCTGGGGGTGTCGCAGGTTCGCTGCGTGCGTGGGACAGTCGATGGCGTTAGCGCAGCAAAGCGGAGAGATCTTCGCCACATATGGCGGAAAGCTCGGTCGCCGCATCGCGGAGTTCGACTGGACGTCGACGCCGATCGGCCCGCTCGCGAGCTGGCCGCGCGCGCTCTATCACAACGTCGGCCTCATCCTGGCAAATCCGACGCCGTTCGTCCTGCTGTGGGGCGAACAAGGCGTGATGATCTATAACGACGCCTACTCGGTCATCGCCGGCGGGCGGGATAGCGCCTTGCTCGGCTCGAACGTGCGCGAAGGCTGGCCCGAGGTCGCCGACTTCAACGACAACGTCATGCGTGTCGGGCTCGCGGGCGGGACGCTGAGCTACAAGGACCACCAGCTTACGCTCGAACGCAACGGCCGGCCCGAGGATGTCTGGCTGAACCTGGACTACTCCCCGGTGCCGGGCGATGACGGCAAGCCCGCCGGCGTGATCGCGGTGGTTGTCGAAACCACGCAGACCGTTCTTGCCCGCACGGCCTTGCAGGAGAGCGAGCGGCGCCTGCGCTTCGTCGACACGCTCTCTCGCGCTGTGATCGACTGCCGTTATGCGGACCAGGTCCTGGCGATCACCACCCGAATGACGGCCGAGCACCTGGGCCTGTCGAACTGCGCCTACGCCGACATGGACGAGGACGAGGACGGCTTCACCATCCGCGGCAACTGGCACGCGCCGGGATCGCCTTCGATCGTCGGGCGCTATCGCCTGGCCGACTTCGGCGAGCTCGCGGTGCGCGAGTTGAGCGCCGGGCGACCGCTGATCGTCAACGACAACCTGGCGGAGCTCAAACCCGCGGAGGCGAAGACCTTCCGTGATCTTGGGGTCGCCGCCACCATCTGCATGCCGCTGATCAAGGAAGGGCGGCTTTCGGCGCTCATGGCGATCCATGACAAGGACCCGCATGTCTGGAGCGACTACGAGCTTGCCCTGATCCGCGAGGTGACGGAGCGATCCTGGGCTCACGTCCAGCGCGTCGGCGCCGAGGGCGCTCTGCGCGAGCGCGATGCGCGCAACCGGCAGATCCTCGACAGCACGGTCGATTACGGGATCGTCGCGACCGCCCTCGATGGCACGATCACCTTGTGGAACAGGGGCGCCGCCGAGATGCTCGGCTGGAGTGAGCCCGAAATGCTGGGCCGGTCGATGGCGGAGTTCTTCACCGCCGAGGACCGCGATGCCGGCAGGCCTGCCGCGAAGCGTGAGGAGGCGCTGGCGAACGGCCGGGCGCACGATGCTCGCTGGCATTTACGCAAGTCGGGTGAGCGGTTCTGGGGCCTCTCCGAGATGACCCCGCTGCGCGACGGCGGCGAAGCGGTGATCGGGTTCGTGAAGGTCATCCGCGACCGGACTGCAGAACACCAGGCCCGGGCGGCGCTGCGCGAGAGCGAGGAACGGCTGCGCCGGGCGCAGGCGGCGGGCAACGTCGGCCTCTTCTCGATGGATATTCCCGGCCATGTCATCGACGGAACGGAGGAATTTTGCCGCATCTTCGGCGTCGATCCTTCGCAGCCGCTGATCGCGGAGGACATCGAGGCCCTCGTGGTGGAGGAGGATCGCTGGCTCGTCTCGAACGAAGACCGGCGGCGAAGCGGATCGGCGGCGCTGGACGTGGAATACCGCATCCATCGCGCGGACACCGGCGAGGAGCGCATCGTCGCCCGCAAGGCCGAGTTCGAATACGATGCCGATGGCAAGCCGATCCGGCTCATCGGCGTGCTCCAGGACGTCACCGATCGTCGCCGCATCCAGCACGCGCTGGAGAAGAGCGAGGCGCAGTTCAGCGCGCTGGCCCGGAACATGCCGAATCAGGTATGGACCGCGCGCGCGGACGGGACGATGGACTGGCACAGCGACCAGGCCTACGCCTATTCCGGCGAGGATCGCAGCATCCTGGTCGAAGGAGGGTGGGCCAGGATCGTGCATCCGGCCGACCTGCGCCTGGCAACGCAGCGCTGGAAGCAGGCGGTGGCGACCGGCAGCGTCTTCGAATCGGAGTTTCGCCTGCGCCATCACAGCGGCGAATACCGATGGTTCCTCAGCCGCGCCCAGCCTCTCGTGGACGCGCGTGGTGACATCACCGCCTGGGTCGGTACCAACACCGAGATCGAGGCTCAGAAGCGGGCCGAGGCGGCCTACGCCCAGGACCGCGACCGGCTATGGACGATCAGCCGCGACCTGATGCTCATCTGCGACTTCCAAGGCGAGATCACCGCGGTCAATCCTTCGGCCGAGCGGTTGCTGGGCTGGCACGAGGGGGACATGCTCGGGCGCAAGCTGGCTGCCTTCGTCCATCCCGACGACTGGGACGCGACAGCCAAAGGCATCAGGAAGCTGGTGCAGGGGGCGACCACGCTCGCCTTCGAGAACCGGTATCGGACGCGCAACGGGGATTATCGCCTGCTTGCCTGGATGGCCGTGCCCGAGAACGGGCGCATTCATGCGATCGGGCGCGACATCACCGAGCAGCGGGTGGTCGAGGATGCGCTGCGCCAGAGCCAGAAGATGGAGGCGGTCGGCCAGCTCACCGGCGGCATCGCGCACGATTTCAACAACCTGCTCCAAGGTATCACGGGCAGCCTCGACGTCATGCGCAACCGGCTGGCGCAAGGCCGCACCGCCGATCTCGACCGGTGGCTCAAGGGCGCGCGCAACTCGGCCGAGCGCGCCGCCTCGCTCACGCACCGCCTGCTCGCGTTTTCCCGCAGGCAGCCGCTCGATCCGCGACCCGTGCGCGCCAATCCGCTCATCTCGTCGATGGACGACATGCTGCGCCGGACGCTGGGCGAGCACATCCGGCTCGAGCTGGTGCTCGCCGGCGGCTTGTGGCTGACGCGCTGCGATCCCAACCAGCTCGAGAGCGCCCTCCTCAACCTCGTGATCAACGCGCGCGATGCGATGCCCGATGGCGGCACGCTGACGATCGAGACCTGCAACGCCCATCTCGACGGGCAGTACGCCGCTCGCCAGCGCGAAGTGAAGCCCGGCCAGTACGTGTGCATCTGCGTCACCGACACGGGCGCCGGCATGAGCAAGGAGACGATCGCGCGCGCGTTCGAACCGTTCTTCACCACCAAGCCGATCGGCCAGGGCACGGGCCTGGGCCTGTCGATGATCTACGGCTTCACGCAGCAATCCGAAGGCTTCGCCCGCATCTACTCCGAGGAAGGGCAAGGCACGACCGTGAAGATCTACCTGCCCCGCTTCCGTGGGGAGGATGCGCCGGAAGAAACGTCGGCGCACGGAGAGCAGGCTCCCGGCGCTCACGAGGGGGAGGTCGTCCTCGTGGTGGAGGATGAGCCGGTCGTGCGCGGTCTGATCGTGGAGGCTCTGCATGAGCTTGGCTACCGGGCCGTGGAGGCCGGCGATGGACCGAGCGGTCTTGCCATTCTGCAGTCCGATCAGCGCTTCGACCTGTTGATCACGGATATCGGCTTGCCGGGCCTTAACGGGCGCCAGCTTGCGGACGCGGCGCGCGTGACGCGCCCCGGGCTGAAGGTGCTGTTCATGACCGGCTACGCGGAGAACGCGGCGCTGGCCGCCGGCTTCCTCGAACCGGGGATGGCGATGCTGACCAAGCCTTTCGCCATGGACATCCTGGCGATGCGTATCCGCGAGATGATCGAGGAAGGCTATCCCTCTGGGGCAAGCTGAATTTTCTTGCTCGCCAATTATGCTTTGGCAATAGGAGGGTAAGGGGCGGGGGCAAAGCGACATGCGAGTTGTGAGGATGACCGGATTGTGAGTGGCGCGGCCGAACTCGCGGGGCTGCGCGTCTTCGTGGCGGAGGACGAAGTCCTGCTCGTCATGCTGCTCGAAGACATGCTGGCCGATCTGGAATGCGAGATCGTGGGACCTTTCACCAGCCTGTCCGCCGCGCTTGAGGGAGCGGATGCCGGGGGGTTCGATGTCGCCCTCGTCGACATGAACCTTGGCAGCGACAAAGCCGACCCTCTGGTCGAGCGGTTGCGTGCTCGCGGCAAGCCCTATGCGATCGCCAGCGGCGGGAGTGCCGATGGCCATCCTGTGGTCCTGGGCAAGCCTTACGGCTTCGACGAGCTTCAGCGCACCCTGGAGACGCTCAAGTCCGGCATCGCCGGCTGATCAGCCCTTGGTCTTGTGCTCGGGCTTGCCCTTGCGCTTGGTCGACGCGAGTTCCTCGAGCTGGTCTTCGCTCATCGATTTCTCCATCGACTTCGAGGCGCCCTGAAGCTTGCTTTTGGGCGTGTCGCCACGCTTGGCGGAGAGCGCGGCGCCTGCCGCCTTTTGCTGGGCTGCGGATTTGGCCGGCATGATACCTTCTCCTGATCCTGAGGTTTGGACGTGGAAGTCGCGCGAACCGTGCCTGGTTCCTTGCGGCGCGGGCAGATCGCGTCGGCATGCGGAACCTGTGCCGCGCTGATGGCTTCCTCCCGCGAGATGGCACACGCGCGAACGCATCCCTGGTGGGGAAGGGGGGTGGTCTACCAGATCTACCCACGATCGTTTCAAGACTCCGACGCGGACGGCGTCGGCGATCTCAGAGGCATTCTCTCCCGGCTCGATTACTTGGTCGATCTCGGCGTGGATGCCTTGTGGCTATCGCCCATCTTTCCCTCGCCCATGGCCGATTTCGGCTATGACGTGGCGGACTATTGCGGGATCGAGCCGATGTTCGGCACGATGGCGGATTTCGACGCGCTGCTCGCCGCGGTGCACGCATGCGGACTGAAGCTGCTGTTGGACTTCGTGCCCAACCACACCTCGGACCAGCACCCATGGTTCATCGAGAGCCGATCCTCGCGAGACAATCCCAGGCGCGACTGGTACACCGTGGCCTCGTCCCACTCCCAGGAGGAGCCGCCGAACAACTGGGTGAGCGACTTCGGCGGCTCCTCCTGGGAGTGGGACGAGGCCACGGGGCAGTATTACCTGCACGCCTTCCTCAAGGAGCAGCCCGACCTCAACTGGCGCAATCCGCACGTGCGCCAAGCCATGGCGGACGTGCTGCGCTTCTGGCTGGATCGCGGGGTCGACGGGTTCCGGATCGATGTGATCTGGCACATCGTCAAGCACGAGGCCTTCCCCGACAACCCGCTCAACCCGGACTGGACACCGCTGCAGAACGCGCGCGACGAAGTCCTCCAGCTCCATTCCACCGACCAGCACGAGGCGCACGCGATCTCGGCCGAGATGCGGCAACTGGCGGACAGCTACGGCGAGCGGCTGTTGATCGGCGAGGTCTTCCTGCCCAACGAGGCGCGTGCCCGCTGGTACGGCACGCCGGACCAGCCGCAAGTGCACCTGCCGTTCAATTTCGACCTGGTGTTCGCCGACTGGAACGCGCCGACGCTGCGACAGGTGGTCGCGGACTATGAGGCTTCGCTGCCTGCGTTCGGCTGGCCCAACTGGGTGATCGGCAGCCACGATGCGCCGCGCATCGCCGCCCGCATCGGCGAACCCCAGGCGCGGGTCGCGGCGATGTTGCTGCTGACCTTGCGCGGCACGCCGACGCTCTATCAGGGCGACGAGCTCGGGATCGGCGAGGTTCACATTCCCCACGATCGAATGCGCGACCCGCAGTACTTCCGGCAGCCGGGCGTCGACGTGGGCCGCGATCGCTCGCGCACACCGATGGCGTGGGATGCGAGCGCCAATGCCGGCTTCAGCGAGGTCGAGCCCTGGCTTCCGCTCCATCAGGACTGGCCGCGGCGCAACGTCGCCGCGCAACTGGCGGACGAGACCTCGATGCTGGCGCTCCACCGCACGTTGCTGCAACTGCGCCGCACGCACGAGGCGCTGAGCGTGGGCGCGATCGAGTTGGTGCATGGAGACGACGGCGTGCTCGCGTATGTGCGGCGGACTGAGGATGAGACTCTGCTGGTCGCCCTCAATATCGGCGCGCGCGAGCAGAGCCTCCCGGTGCCTGCTGGCTATGCGGTGGACGAGGTTCTTTCCTCCACGCTGCCGCTGCGCGTGCTTGACGGCCGGCTACTGGGCAACGAGGGTCTCGTGCTCAAGCTGAGGGAAGAATGATGCGTATCGCCATGCTGTCGCCGATCGCGTGGCGCACGCCGCCCCGACATTACGGGCCGTGGGAACTGGTCACCAGCCTCCTCACCGAGGCACTGGTTCGCAAGGGCGTCGAAGTGACGCTGTTCGCGACGCTCGACAGCGAGACCGGCGGCACACTCGATGGCGTCGTGCCTGCGCCTTATGGCGAGGACCCGGCGATCGACGCGAAAGTCTGGGAGTACCGCCATCTTTCGCATCTGTTCGCCCAGGCCGACCGCTTCGACCTGATCCACAACCAGGCGGATTTCCCGGCGCACGCCTTCGCGCCGCTGGTCGGGACACCGATGGTGACGACCATCCACGGCTTCTCCTCCGACCGCATCCTGCCGATGTACGAGCCGTACCAGGATCGCATCCACTACGTCGCGATCAGCGAGGCGGATCGGCATCCGCGCCTCAAGTACGCGGCAACGATCCACCATGGCATCGATATCGGCAGCTTCCCGTTCGATCCGGTTGGTAGCGAGGACCTGCTGTTCTTCGGCAGGATGCACCCGGACAAGGGTGCGCACGAGGCCCTCGCGGTGGCCGCGAGCACGGGCCACGCGCTCGATCTCTACGGCATCGTGCAGGATGAGGGCTACTTCGCCCGAGAGGTGGAGCCGATGCTCGGCGATCGTGCGCGCTTCCACGGTGCCGTGGGCGGGCCGGAGCGCCTGCGTGCGCTCGGCGGAGCCAAGGCGCTGCTCCATCTCATCAGCTTCGAGGAGCCGTTCGGGCTCTCGGTGGTGGAGGCAATGGCGTGCGGCACGCCGGTGATCGCCTACCGCCGCGGCTCGATGCCCGAACTGATCGAGGACGGGGTCAACGGCTTCCTCGTCGATACGCGGAGCGAGGCGATCGCGGCCGTCCAGCGCATCGGCGAACTCGACCGCGCGGCGGTGCGCCAAAGCGTCGAGCACCGCTTCCATGTCGATCGCATGGCGGATGCCTACATCGCGCTCTACCGGCGCATCCTGGCGCAGCAGGATGGTGTATCGGGTAAACCACGAGCCGCCTGAGCTTCTTCCCAGGGACCGAGGTGCTCGGAATCAGGCGTCGGTGTCGGCCTGCGGGTGATGGGGCACCAGGATCAGCGTGTTGTCCTCGACCCGCCAGCTCGCAAGCCGGCTGAGCAGGTTCATGCCGATGACGTTGGCATCGCCCAGGCCCGGCGCCACCACCGCATCGAGATCGCGCGCGACCACGCTGCCGAAGCGCAACTCGTCGATGGTGACAAGCTCGGCGCGCACGGTGCCGTTCGCGGTCCGCATCAGCACCGCCTGGGGCAGCGGCTTCTCGCGCACCTTGCCCGCCTCGGCGGCATCCGGCGAGATCGCGGTGAGGGTCGCGCCCGTGTCGATGAGGAACCGCCGCTTGGCCCCGTTGATATGCGCGGACAGCCAGAAGTGGCCGTCGCGGTCCATCTTGATGCGGGTCTCGGCGCCCTCCACCGTCTGCTCGGGCATGCCGAGCGAGGGCAGCGCCAAATCGTGACCGCTGGTGAAGCGCGTCACTTGCGCGATCGTGAGCAGCAGCGCGGCGATCAGGCCGAGATTGCCTAGACCGCGCACGAAGCCGCCGAACAGCGGCGTCGCGCGGCGCAGCATCGTTCCCAGCGTCGCGACGAAGATCGAGGCGATCGCCAGCGTGAGGAGCGGCTGCTGCCGCAGGAAGTCGATAAGGCCGGGGAGGTCCACCCAAGGTTCCTAGCAGAGGCAAGCTGACTGCTTGCTGTCCACCTCAGGTAATGCATCGACGAGCGTGTTTCATCCCGTGCTCTCGCCTCGAACGGCGATCGCCTCGCCCAGCATGTCGAGCACGCGCTCGCGCGGAGGAAATCCCTCGGCGATCCAACGCTCCTCGATGCTGCGGAGCGTACGGGCGACTTCCGGCCCGGCCGATACGCCGCGCGCCACGATCTCACCGCCCTTGAGAGGAAACTGCGGGATGTCCCAGTCCTCCAGCGCCTGCACCGGCGCGCTGGCGAGGAGCAGCCGGTCGAGCGCTTCGCTGCGGCCGAGGCGGTAGGCGAGGGCGCGCGGGGCTTCCTGCTCGTCCGAGCGGGCGGCGGCGGTCGCGAGCCGCTTCTTCTGCGCCGAGGATAGACGGAAGCGGGAGGCGACTTGTTCCGCCAGCGCCGGATCAGGCGGGAGCAACGCGGCGAGGCGGCGCAGCGGATCGGGCGCAATGCCCTGGGCTTGCTCCTGCGCCACCAGCATCGCCAGCGTCTCCGGTCTGGCCTCGGGCAGAAACTGCGCCAGCACGCCCAGCTCCGCCATTCGGGCCACCGTCGGCGCCGGATCGGGCAGGCCGAGCAGGTTCATCGTCTCCATGCCGATCCGCTCGCGCGACAGGCCCTTCAGCGTGGAAGCGAGCTCCGCGCAGGCGCTCTCGGCCTCGGTATCGGCGGGATGGCTGCCGAAGCGGGCCTGGAAGCGGAAGTAGCGCAGGATGCGCAAGTGATCCTCGCGGATGCGTTCGCACGCATCGCCGATGAAGCGGACGCGCCGGGCGGCAAGGTCGGACAGCCCCCCGAAGAAGTCGTCGATCCGCAACGTCTCCGGGTCGGCGTAGAGCGCATTGATCGTGAAGTCGCGGCGCGCCGCATCCTCGCGCCAGTCGGTGGCGAAGGCGACCGTCGCCCGGCGCCCATCGGTGGCGACATCGCGGCGCAAGGTGGTGATCTCGACCGGGCCACCCGCCAGCACGGCGGTGACGGTCCCATGCTCGATGCCGGTCGGCACGTTGCGGATGCCCGCGCGCTCGAGCCGGGCGGTGACTTCGGCGGGCACCAGCGGGGTCGCCACGTCGATGTCCTTGACCGCAATGCCCAGCAGCGTATCGCGCACCGCGCCGCCGACGTAGCGGGTATTGCCGGGCCCCAGCGCGGCGATGAGCGCGGCCAGATCCTCGCGCCGGGTCCAGGGGGCGTCCGGCAGAGACTCAGCCATGCCAGCGCAGCCGTCCGGCAAGGTTGTGCAGGATCGCTCCGGTCACGCCCCAGATCGCGTGGCCGCGCCAGTCGACTTCGACGAAGCTGCGAGGCTGACCGTCGAATTCCAGCGTCTTGCGCACCTGATTGGCGGGATCGAGCACGAAGTCGACCGGCGCCTCGAACCATTCCGCCACTTCGGCGGGATTGGGCACGATCTCCACGTCGGGCGGGATGATCCCCACGATCGGCGTGATTTCGTATCCCGAGCCGGTGCGGTACAAGTCGCTCGCGCCGATCACGCGAACGACCTCGGGCGGAATGCCGAGTTCCTCCCACGCTTCGCGCAGAGCCGCCTCGGTGGCGCTCTCTCCCGGATCGATGCGCCCGCCCGGAAAGGCGATCTGGCCGGCGTGCGCGCGCATGGTGGAGGGGCGGTGGAGGAAGAGGATGCCCGGCCGCTCGCGCTCGGTGATGGCGACAAGGACGGCGGCGGGGGTGAAGCTCTCCATCCGGTCGATGCGCGGGTCGATCCAGAGAGCTGGCGGATCCGCGGCAAGGCCGGCCTCGAACAGCCGGCTGACTTTGTCGTAGAGTTCGGTCACGCCGGGACGAGGGAGAACGTCGCGCCCCGGCTGCGGACGGATGCGCCATCGCCGGCGAGAGCGATCTCGGCCAGCTGCGCCCAGGTGCTGCGGTTGACGCGCGCTTCGGTGCCGTGTCGCACCGCGACGTAGATCGAAGGGGTGTCGGGATCGCCGGCGGCGCGGATCGGGTGGTCGGGCCCGGCGATCACGAAATCGTCCGTGTTGAGCCGAAAGGCCAGCGCATCGCCATCCTGGCGCACGTCGGTGGCGACGAAGGCAGCGTCCTCCACCTCGATCGAGAGCTTCTGCGTCGGGGTGACCAGCCAGTGCTGCCCGTCTGCGTCACGCATCAGCAGCGAAGCGAAGGCGCGAACCATCGCCGGGCGCCTGATCTCCCCGCCCTGGTGGAACCAGCGGCCGTCGGCGGCGATGCGCATCTCGCTGTCACCGACGTCCTGCGGGGACCAGGTGTCGAGCGGCGGCAGCTTGCGGGCTTCCACCCGCTCGGCGATCTGCGCGAGCGAGAGGCCGGCAAGTTCGGGAGGCGGTTCGTACGGCATGGCGGCTGCGATGCCAGAACCGGCGCGATGCAACAAGGTTGCCGGGCCGCGGTTCGCAGTTCGCCAGCTACGGGCCGACGTGAGCAGACAGACGTGCGCGCGCCGGCGAGAAGCGCTCAGCCCGGCCAGGGGCCGAGCACGCCACGGCGAGGAAGCACTTCGGGGTTGTCGCAGCGCACGAGCAGGCGGTGCCGTTCGAACGGACCGGGTAGCGTCCATTCCTGCGTGTGCGCGTTGGAGAAGCCCCAGAAGCGGCCGTAGTATTCCGCATCGCCGATCATCACTTGCGGCAGCGGCGCGCGCGAATCGATCCCCGAGATGCTGGCGGTGACGAGCGCCTGACCGTAGCCGCGGCTCTGTTCCTCCGGCAGCACGGCGACCGGGCCGACCATGATCAAGGGGTGCGCCCGGCCCGCCTCGTCGGTGAGCGCGACCGGCCAGCACTGGATCGTGCCGACCAGCATCTCGCTCTCGTCGAGCGCGGCGAAGCTGAGCGCCGGGAGCCAGTCCATGCCCTCGCGCACCTTGTACGCCGTGCGCTTGTGACGATCGGGTTCGAAGGCGCGGTCGAGCACTTCCTCGACAATCGCGGGGTCTACATTATCGAGCGGGATGATCGCGGCTTGGGACATGGCCGCGCGCCGATAGGGGTGATGCCGGGGCTTGTCGATTCTTATCGGGCCTGAGGGGGATCGCCGGCTTATCCCCTGGCCGCAAGGTCCTCCGCTTGCGGGGCTCGGCGGCGCTGGGATAGGACGGGGCAAAGCACCATCTTCGGACTCCCGCGCCTTGACCTTGCAATCGCTCCTGTCTGATCTTGCCCAAGGCGATTTCGTGGTCGGCGTGGACGAGGCCGGACGTGGTCCGCTGGCAGGGCCGGTTGTCGCCGCGGCGGTCGTGCTGTGCAAGCCGCGTCCGGCGGGCCTGGACGACTCGAAGAAGCTGACGCGGGAACGCCGCGCTGTCCTGGAAGCCACGATCAAGCGGCGCTGCCGCTGGGCGGTGGGGGTGGTCGATGTCGAGCAGATCGACACGCTCAACATCTTCGGCGCGACGATGCTGGCGATGACTCTGGCAGTCCGAGCCTTGTGCGAGCAGCTGGAGGCTCACCCTCGCGAAGTGCTGATAGATGGCAATCTCACGCCGGCCGGCCGACGCCCCGAGTGGTGCTGGCAGGCACGCCCCATCGTCGGCGGCGATGCCATCGAGCCGTGCATCTCGGCCGCCTCCATCATCGCCAAGGAGCATCGCGACCGCCTGATGCGCGATCTGGCGGCGGCGCATCCGCACTACGGGTGGGAGCGCAATGCCGGCTATGGCACGCCCGAGCACCTGGGCGCCCTGCGCCGGCATGGCCCGACGGTGCATCATCGCCGCAGCTTTTCGCCGGTCGCGCAGTTGGCGCTGCAGTTGGAGCCTTTGGCATGAGCGATTTTACCGACGCCGACGTTCCCGATCAGCGCGGCAAGTGCTTCGTCGTCACCGGCGCGAATACCGGCTTGGGGTTCGAGGCCGCCAAAGTGCTGGCGGCACGCGGCGCCCGGGTGCTCCTCGCCTGCCGCAGCGAGGCCAAGGCCGGGCAGGCGATCGACCGTATCCTCGATGCCAGCCCCGCCGCCGATGTTGAGTTCGTGCCGCTCGACCAGGCCGATCTCGACAGTGTGCGTGCCTGCGCCGAGCGGGTGAAGAGCGAGCCGCGCGTCGATGTGCTGGTGAACAACGCCGGGGTCATGGTCCCGCCGCTGCAGCGCACCGCGCAAGGGCACGAACTGCAGTTCGGGGTCAACCACCTCGGCTGCTTCGCGCTGACCGGGCTGCTGCTCGACAAGCTGGCGCAGACGCCGGGTGCGCGGGTGGTGGTGACATCGAGCCTGGCGCATCGCCGTGGTCGGATCGACTGGGACGACCTTGACGCGCACCGAGGCTATAGCCGGGGCCAGCGTTACTCGGACAGCAAACTGATGAACCTGCTGTTCGCCGTGGAGCTCGATCGGCGTTTGCAGGCGGCCGGCGTTCCGGTGACGGCGGTGGCCTGCCACCCCGGCATCGCGGCGACGGACCTGGCCAGGCACTTGCCAGGAATCGCCCGCGGCGCCTGGCCGCTGTTCGGCCTGATCTTGAACACCGCTGCCAAGGGTGCTTGGCCGACCTTGCAGGCGGCGACCGATCCAGCCGTGGTCCCCGGCGGCTATTACGGGCCGCAGCGGCTGGGTGGGGCGGCCGGGAAATCGGGCCTCGCGCCGATCGCCGCGGTGGCGCAGGATCGCGAGGCGGCACGTCGGCTCTGGGAACTATCGATCGCACTTACCGGCGTCGACCCCGGTCTGCCGCCCGCCTGACGCGATTTCCCTGACCGAGAATCCACGCCGCAACACCACCACATCTTGAGTCCGACAGCGCCGAGATGAGACAAGATGTGGTGGCGGACTCGCTCTGTTCCGATCGCGCATAAGCGCCGACTCGCCAATATTCGGCGAGTCGTGACTTGACGCGGAGTCCGCGAGGATTCACCCTAGGCGCTTGGGGCAAGGCGGAGCGAACATGGGACAGATGCTGGTCAAGGAACGGATCCGGGCAAAAGCGCTCGCGCCGGTCCCACGCGAGTTGCTGCCGCTCGGCCATATCCTGGAGGGGGATTGCATCGAGGCGATGCGGTCGCTGCCCGACGCATGCGTCGACATGGTCTTCGCCGATCCGCCGTACAATCTTCAACTCGGCGGCAACCTGTCGCGGCCGGATGGCAGCCACGTCGATGCCGTGACCGATGCCTGGGACAAGTTCGACAGCTTCGCCGCCTACGACGCCTTCACGCGCGCGTGGCTGGCCGAGGCGCGCCGGGTGCTCAAGCCCGAGGGCTCGTTGTGGGTGATCGGCTCGTATCACAACATCTATCGCGTGGGCGCGATCCTGCAGGACACCGGCTTCTGGATCCTCAACGACATCGTCTGGCGCAAGGCCAACCCCATGCCCAACTTCAAGGGCACTCGCTTCACCAATGCGCA